>Ga0207712_10001502_pt1 | contig 15819 bp, 17 predicted proteins | sample KBSS44metaG_FD_184402 | JGI IMG/M metagenome (GOLD analysis project Ga0207712, IMG submission 184402) | Switchgrass rhizosphere microbial communities from Kellogg Biological Station, Michigan, USA - KBS S4-4 metaG (SPAdes) (version 2) | ecosystem: Host-associated > Plants > Roots > Rhizosphere... | reverse complement strand
CTTGCCGTCATGATCGTAATCACCCGGCACCGTAGTGTCGGTAGCCGCTCCCCAACTGGTCACCAGGACACCACCACCCGACTTTAACGCATACCAGTTCCCGTCACTCGGTCGAAATACTGACAGATCGGTCTTGCCGTCGCCATCAAAGTCGGCTCGGGAAGAGGTAAAGTTTCCGATATGCACGACCGCTTGCTGATCGGCAATCGTTCCATTCGAGGAACCGATTAAATTCACGAAAAATGTTTCATCTCCTTCAGGAAGGTTATCGCCGTTGATTACGATCTGAATATCCTTGGTGGTTTCAAGTGGATTAAAGGTCAGCGTTCCACTCGATGAAACATAATCAATTCCTCCCGTCGCCGTCCCACTGGATGTAGAGTATTGTACCGACACCGACTCAACCGAAGGATTTAACAGATGTACTGGCACATTTGCAATGGTGGTGGTTCCACTTGGACCTTCCTTAACAAAAGTATCGTCAGTCGTAATAAACGGTCGCTGATCATTATCAATTATGGTAACCACCGCTGAGGCGGGGAACACAAGCTGGGTGTTGCCTCCCATTGGATTGCTGAGATTTAAGCTAAATGTCTCTGACCCTTCAAAGATGTTGTCATTTATGATCGACACTGTGACAGGCTTCGACGTTTCGCCCGGAAGAAAAGAAACCGTGCCACTCGCGCCAATGTAGTCCGAGCCCGCCGTGGCGGTGCCGTCAGCTGTCGAGTAATTGATGGTGGAAGGTCCCGAGAGATCACCCGTCCTAACGACGTTTACAGTGACGCGTGTCGAACTCTCGAATGCTGATGCCGTTGATGAGGTCATGCTTAGTCCGGTCGGGATCGTCGTTGCGGCCAACACGGCCTGACTCTGAATCAAATTTATATAACTGTCCGACGATGAATTCTGAACGCGAAACGCTAGTCCATTGTCACCCCAGCGAACGAGGTTGTTGGTAAACCCAGATGTGGGATTGGAAAAGGGAATCGTCCCAACGTTAAGGAATGTATCCATGTCAAAAACGGATATCGAGTTTGACGATAAAATAAATACGCGCCGCAGACTGGTATCGACCGCCAGACCGGATCCCCCGTTCGGAACGGAGAATGTCCCTACAATGGTGTTGCTTGCAGGGTCAACGACTCTCCCAGAGTCGGTATAGATCTTGCCTTCGACATACTTCATGTCAATATTGCCAAATCCGGAAATCAGGTTGCTTGTAACGCTGGCGGTAGTAAGACCATTCGCATTGACGTTTACCTTGAAAAGGTCAAAGCCTGTGTCCTGATTGTTGTAACCGAAAAGAGTGTTTGGATCACTTGAAAATTCTAGAGGACCGATCTGTGCAACAAATACACTGTTTGGTGGTGGGCGCATCGCGATGTTTGGCCTTCTGACACCGCTATCGTAAATCGCTGCACCTCCCTGGCCACTGCCGACGACTATCGATTCAGGACTGCCGGGGACAGGCTCAATATCTTGAACGGAAAAGGCGTTTGTTTGCGGAGTGAATTGAAGGCCGGGCGTTTGTGTTGCGGTGTTGAACCGTCGAATGGCATTTGCACCTGTCAGGCTCGTCCATATCACGTGCGAAGCATCGCTGAAGCCGATCTTGTTGGGTTCGCTACCGACGAACACTGATGACTCAATAACTCCCGTCCCAGGATTTATTGTGATTATGCTGTTTCCAGTTCCGTCGGTTGCGACTCCGGGAACGGTCGCATAAAGCTTCCCGTCGCCGGAGCTTGAAACAAATGCATTGTTGAGTTGGTTTACTCGACGGACGAATGTCGGCGCAATCGTTGGCGAAGGTGACGGTGTTGGTGAGGGCATCGAAACCGGAACGGAGATGTTTGGGTCGATAAGCCGGCTTTGGACGATGAGCAGCGGTCGATTGATACCGGTGATCGCGAAGCCATTAGTTCCCCATCGAATCGCATTTAAGACGCTTGTATATCCCGGAATGTTGATCGAACCGGACGGTAGGAAAGTGTTTGTATCGAACGATTTGATCTGTAGTCCAGTTCCAATGGTAATGAAGAAATAGATTCGCTGATGAGGTAAGTCGAGCACAAAGATAGGACTACCGGAACCAGTGTCGCCGAGGCCGAACGTCCCTACCAGATCATGCGTGACGGGATCTATCACCTGCCCGCTCGAGCTGTATACGCGGCCGTTACCAAATACGATCTTATTCCCGGCGGAGAAGGGCTGGGTTGTCGGTATGCCGCTGATGCCTTGCGCCGTGACCGCGATTGTTTGAAGACCGCCAAACGACCCCACTCCATATAAGGTGGATGAGGTCGACGAGAACGTAATGGAATTACCGTCGCCCCCGGTTTGAGGGCGGGGGATGCCTGAATCGAATATTGCGATTCCGGCATCACATGGGAAGGAAACGGTCGAGCATCTGGCAACTGCGATCATGTTCGGATCATCGGGCGAGCTCGCGACGTCCACGATTCTCAGCGGTCCGTCAAAACCCGTAATGCCTACGGGGAATTGGAGGCCGGGGGTGCCGGTTGCGATTCCGAATTTCCGGATCGCCCGAGCCCCATCCAAACCCGCATAAATTGTTTGAGCATCGCTCGAAAGAACAAGCTTGTTAGGCTCGCTTCCGATCCAGGTTGTATTTTCTAAAGCCGCTGTTGCCGGATCAATACGGGCAATACTATTTCCACTACTGCCGGAAGAGCTAGGAATACTGGCGTAAAGCTTCTGGGTAGGCTCGTGGTAAACGACGTCCTTCCCTATGATAGGCGCAAAATTTGTAGAGGTTTCGAATGGAGTCGCCGTCGGTGTCGGCACCGGTGTTGGTATCACGGTCGGGCCTGGGATTGGATCTGGTGACGGAATTAGGTTTGTCTGAATCACGAATAACTGATCAGATGTAGTTCGAAATGCCAGTCCATTGGATCCCCAACGAATGAGTGACGTGACATCGCCCTGGACGTTTGCCAGCACTAAGCTTCCCGCGAGCGTGAAAGTCGTATTGTCGAAGGCCTTCAATATCCACGTATTACTAGTTGAGGTGTCTTTGACAACGTAGTAAGTACGGCCCACAGACGAATCGGGAACGAAAGCCGGTGATGAGACCGATGGGAAAGTGCCAAGTAGGGTTTTACTCGCGGCGTCAATTACCTGGCCGGCCGAGGAGAATATCTTGCCGCCGCTGAATTTGATCCTGCTGCCGGATGCAAGGCTGGTACTATTTGTAACCGTTACGCCGGACGCATCCACATTCATGGTTTTTATTCCGCTGAACTGGCCGGTTCCGAAAAGGGTCGACCCTACGTTCGAAAAGGCAAGGAAGTCGCTGCTGTCAGAATGACCCGGCGTTGTCAGTGTCAAACGCGCACCGTTATCGAAAATCGCGACGCCGGCTCCAGGCGGGCTTACACTCACGTAATTACGAGCTATTGCAATGCGGCTGGGATTGTCCGGTGAGACGACCATGTCACTGATCTTAAATCTTCCGGTTGAATCGAATTGCGTGGAAAACTGAATTCCCGGAGTTTGTGTAGTTATATCGAACCTGCGGACAGCAAACGCACCGTCAAGCCCAACATAAAGCGACTGCCCGTCCGCAGAAAGCGCGAGTTTGTTAGGTTCGCTTCCGACCAAAACTGGTGGTCCGACAGTAAAAGAAACGGGGTCAACCTGCCGAACACTATTACCCACAGCACCGGCGCTGCTCGGAACGCTAACGTAGAGTTTACCGTCCGCGCTATCAAAAACCACATCGTTGGTTCTGAGAGATAAACTGACGACTCGTTCGGTGTCAGTCACCACCATTGATCCGCCGTCGGCATCTTTTTGCTCGGACGAATATACATGAACGGTAATGCTGGCTGAGATGATCGCAAACGAAACGACAAGCGCGATGGTACCCAAACGGTAAGGGGTGGAAGAAATATAATTTTTCATACGACGTGAAGAGAGAAGAAGTTGAAAAGACAAAAAAAGTATATCGAATCAATCAACCCGGTTTCAAGTCTAATGTTCCGTCATATCACACTACGGTTCCCCTCCTTGATTAGGAGGGGTGGCAGCCGCTTCGGCTGACGGGGTGGTAGAAAAGGTTCTCCATTAACCACTCACCATTAACCACTCACCAATCCCCGTTATCTTGAGCTTTTCCCTCGAACGCGCTATTGTTCGAGGTGTTTTTCAACTGGCCACTGACTTGCTGGCCACTGATAACTGAATACGGGCCAAGCCGACCCACAAGCGGAAGTAATGACGATTGCAGGCTTGAGCGTGAAGTTGGAATATCTCATCCCTCACATCTCAATTCTTATCTGATAGGTGCCCGCGTAGAGAGGCGTGGCTTGGAAGCAAAAGCAGTAGACCATTTCCCCCTGCAAATCGATGTCCAAAATAAAGTTTCAGATCGGCAACCTGCACATTTCTCTTCCAAGCAAAATGATGGGTGATAGCGATACCTTCTTCGGACAAGCTAAGTTGCATCTTTATACCGTCAAATGTTCACACAAGATTTGGATTTGGAGAAATGATTTGGAGCTTTTCTTCGAGCAGATAGAAAAGGCGCATCGAACTCTACGAGGAAAGTTTCGTCTCGAATCACAAAAGCCAGGCTTTTCTATGGCGGGCGCGATGACGGCAAAAGGACAAGTTAGAATTAACGTCAAAATGGGTTATCCATTGCGGAATCACCCTGACTACAACGAATGGTACGTCGAAGCAGCCTTCAACTGTGGTCCCGATTCGCTTAAGTCCGTGCTCGAAGCCGGGAATGATCTAGGCTAAAATCCCCTTTCTTAATTGTTCACTCTAAGGGAATGCTTTCCCTCGTCGGAGCAAGTCCACAACCTTGCCCGAACGCCGATCCTTTTTAAGCTGCGTTAGCAGCGGCAGAAATTAGCCCCGGGTGCAAACCCGGGGTAAGCGTCCCCCAAAGATCCCAAGCCCGCTTTAGCGGGCGACACAACCGGAGTTTTTCAGTCACCGCAGAACGCAGTCGGAATCATAGATTGCCATAGTGTATGGTTTTGCATACCCCGGCTCCCGAAGGAGCACACTGCAAACCGGGCGGCTCCGACACTTAGAAATGAGTTATTGCGAGTTAGCTTCCACCGCTCGAATTAGATCCACTTTTGTTATCGTGACGGCTCTGATCTTGCCTCGCTTAGAGGTCGGTTTAGGGTGCTCGCAAATATCGACGACTAATAGATATATCGTCTTGTGATTATGCTGGATACACGGGATTGCGTTGGTCGAGTCCGATCCGTCAAAAACCAAATCAATATCAGAGATATTAAATATAACCAGATACCCGTTCGGTTCGTTGTATTTGTTTGCATATCTATATATTTGACCGAAGCCGTCGCAAATCGCACTCTTGTTGTCACCTTTAAAAATCTTTGCATCGGCTAACAATGGCTCGTCGGAATCCTGAGCGGCAATCAAATCTATTTCCCCGTCGAGGGACGAAGGCTCAATGGAAAACCTAACCCCCTCTTCGAAAAGAAACTTATATAAATCAATGGCTAAATGGGTTTCACCAAGCCGCGTCTCCCGAGAAAATTCGTCCAACAATCGCTTACGCTCAAACCATTCACAACGGTGTTTATATTTGCGTAATAGGCCCAGAAGGGAATAGTGATTGTTAAGTTGTTCATCGAGATAAACATAGAATGGTTCCAGGAAAGTGTCGATAAAAAAATCAACAGAGCGGGAGTCTCTTGCCTGCTGAGGATGGGTCTCCCCGTCGTTGACGTGCACCGCATAAAGTGATCCAACGAGATTCCGAGGATGTCCTTCTGACCTCGAAAGATCACGCAGTGCTGCATATCCGATTGCCGCTATCTCCTCCTCGCGAGATATTGCACTAATGTCGGGCGAGCTCTTATAGCTTGAATAAAGCTCAATGTAAGTTGGAACTTCAACCTTCAGGTGATCAAGAAGCTCGCATAGCGTCTCGTCGCTTTCAACGAAAACAAAAAACCTACTCAGAGCAGCAGCAAGTCGATCTAGAGTACTCTTCCTAACAACATTGACACGTCGTTCCAGTTTTCGTTGCAACCCCTGCAGGTTATCGATTTGCATCAGAATAACGTAATGTTTTATTGCGCACCGCGCAAGTGCGAAAACTCCTACTCTGCCTTGCCTTTCCCGCTGTATTTATCCAAAATGGTCGCGATCCTATAATCACACCAAAAAAGAGAATTTTATGGCATCTTGGGAACAAAAACTTCTGGACCTTCATATTGAACGAACCCTACAGCAAACAGGCACACTCTTAGGAATAGCCGCCGAGGCTCTGGGACGTGAAGGTGAAGACTACGAACGGCTTGGCCGTATCGCAAACCTCTTGGAAAAGGTACGGCCACTCATTGAGCAAGCGGATGTTTCTACAACATCGGTCGGAGTAATTGAAAAACTTGGCAGCCTTTTCGCACAAATAAATAGCGTGCTGGAGGTGTTTAAGAGTGGGACGCCGCAATCGGTCGATTACGATAGAATTGATGAGATAACTGATAGGATCCTCGAAACAATACCGCTCATATCTACGCCCGAGTCCGTCAAGCAAGATATAGAAAAGTTTCGTGTTGGCACCAAGGAATTCTTTCAGGAAACCTTAGACTCGTTAACCGCGGAAAAGAAAAGCCTCCAAGATTCTTTAAAGGAGCTTAGGAAAGAGGCAGATGACATTGTCAATTCGATGAAGGACTTACAGTTTGAAGGAAAGAACCTCGCAGAAATTGCCGCCGGCCGAGTTCTTCGAGGTGATTTCGCCGAACGTGCGCAAAAGGAAAAAAAGGTCGCATTTAATTGGACCGCAGCCACGTGGATATTTGCTATCTTGACAATCGTAATCTTGTTATTAGTATTTGGTTTCCATTTATTTGGAGTAATCACAAACAAAGACACGGACTTGCAGTTATTAGGGACTCAGGCTCTTATCACGGCATCCCTTGGCCTTATCGCTAAATGGGCCTCAAAAAGGGCTAACCGCCATCTAACCGAGGAAGAGCGCTACCACCGTCTAGCCGTCAATATGCAGACAATAGATGCATTTATCGCGAAGATTGACGCTCCATACGGTAATTTGGTCCGTTCTCAAATTGCCATTGCTATGTTTTCCGATCCCACAATCGTTGACACACCAACGGATTTCGAATCGTCACCTCTGATGGATAGCATCAAGAACCTTTTCAATCGCTCAGCACCTTAATATGTGGATCGGAGTTTTTTTATGACCAAGCCGACCTTCTGATAAAGGCAAAGTGGGTCAGTTGGCAGGATTGTCGCATCCTGCGGGATAATCAATAAACTGCGCCGAAGTATCAGAAGCAAAAACCAAAGCGCATGCGAAGATAAGTCTTCTTCATTTTTTCCTTTAGCGTAAGGAACTGGGTAAAGAGAGCCTATTTGTATATCACAGAGACGGGAAATTGAAAACGAACAAAAAGGCTAGGGTCAGGCCTGTGGTGTTGCGATTCTCGCCTGATGCTAAACTTCATACGTGGGCAATCTCACGAATTTGATAAGCAGCGACTCGTAAGAGCTTCTCACAGTCCTTGTTCCTCTTGACACGATAATCCCCTTTTTCGTAACATTTTACCGTTGCAAATGTAGTGTTTTTGAAAAGCTGGGCTGGCTGAAAAAATTGCGTTAGTGCGGCGTGTTTTCATTCGAGAGTTTTTCCCGCTGCCTCACACGAACTCGCTTTACTCCTGAGCGGCCAAGGCTTCCATCGCTTTATCGGCTTTCAAGAACTTTCCCCATTGAGCGTTTCGGTCCACGCGTTGTCGCTGCTTAAATCCTAGAACTATTACCGACTATAGGCGGGCCACCTTTTTCGCTACGAAGAAAGAGGTTGATCAAGACGATATCGGCATTATGAAGACCTTTGTCGCCGATGCAATTGCATCCATCGAAAAATACGTAATCCGGTATCTCCGCGACGGTCGAGTTGATTGACTGTATCCTGAATCGAAATCCACGCGAACAATGAACAAGTACGATGAAAAAATGAGGTCCCTAAGGGCCTATTATGTTCAAGTAGGCGACCCCAGGCTGCTTACGGAAAAGGAACTGGTAAGGATCGAAGATGAAATAGGCTTCAACCTGCCGGACGACTACAGGGAGTTCGTTTCTAAATTTGGATGTTATGGCTTCGATGGTTATGTGACCTTCTCACTCAAGGTGCCTTGTCACGGAGGTGACGGAAGTGGAGTGCAAGTATTCTATGGCCTTCTTGAGGGCGACGCCTATGATCTGCTCACGACCTTCGACAGCTATAAAGATAGGATCGCTATCGAAGCCTTGCCGATCGCTCTAGACCCATATGGAAATCAGATATGTCTGATCCTGACCGGAAAATACAGGGGCAAGATCTATTTCTGGGATCACGAAGAAGAATTGCTGGACAAATCAAATCTGTATTTGATCGCGGATAGCTTTGATGAATTCATCACCTCGCTGGTGTTCGAAGAAGCCTAGGATTCTCTTCGAGTCCAATGCCGGTCCGCAAAATAAAAGATAAAGTCATGATTGACCGAACCGTTGTCGATGAGTTGATAGAAAATATCGTGACGATCGATGGGAGAGATCCAGTCGCTTCGCGTCCTCCGTCTTTTTTAGACGAAAACCTCCTCTATTTTCTTTCCAGATGTAATGGCGGGTACACGAGAGACCACTATTTTCATTTCTTTGGCAATACCGGAAATACGGGAATTGGCATCGAAGCCTGGAACTCAGCAGAACTACGGAAAAGATTCTACGGCAACTTAGTTCTGGATCTTTATTTTTTTGCCGAGGACATTTTTGGAAATCAGTTCGGATACAAGAACGACGGGAGCCAGGAAGTCTTCTTGTTTTGGGTGGACGATGGCAGGTTTGAATATCTTTGCAAACAGCTTTGAGGAGTTCACTGACTATACCGTATTCGGTTTTGAGGTCTTTCGCCGAATGCGGGAACTAAGCGAAAGGTTCCTTAGTTTGCCCGGCAAGGAATTTATGCCTTACAAACACTTGTCTTATAAGAAACCTTTATTGTTGGGCGGCCACGCCGCCGATGTAAATAATCTTGAATTGTGCGAATCAGTTGCTAACCTCAGAATCTTGGGTCAGCTTGTAACGCAATGCAAAGCTCTCCCGAAAGGTACCAAAGTCACCAACGTCAAAATTGATTATAATTCCCAGACAATATTGTTAGTGCCGGAATAATATGCATATTTTGGAGACCGAGGCGAAAGGACTTTTCGATGCAATGCAAAGTTTGTCGTCGCCTGGTCGGCGACGGATCATAGCTAAAGCTTGTCAACGGATAATAGATTTGGAACCAGGGCTTCAGGATCTATTTACTGATATCGATCTCAACGCGGTGTTGCCTGATCAAACCATAAACGCACTGAGCTCGTTGGCGGAGGAAGCCGATGATATTTACCTGCAGCTTCAGGAAGCCGGAGATTTTGAAAAAAGCTTGAGCTATTTTACCAAAGCGCGTTTGTTGACTGCGGTTGTAAAGGCATTCGAAGGTCGCACATTAGAAGGCTCGGCCGATGTTGTTTACGAGCTTTGTAAGACTCAAAATGACCCGTCAGACCTGGTTGCATTTGTCGAATCTGAGATCAAGGCGGCCTTAGGCTCCGGGGACTGAATGTTAGAAAAGTGGGTGACAGAATTAAGCGGAAGCGGCTTCGCCCGCAATGACGACACGGGTGTATATACCAAAGAGGATCAGCGTGTCATCGTGTATCTTTGGGAAATACGCTCCCGACGACATACAAAGCAAATTGCGATAAAGGCGGGAATTTGGATCGTTGATCCATTTTTGGACCCCATCGACCAGCAAGAGAAAATAGCGCTCGCAGGGTATTTGACAGATCAGGGAATCGATTTTTCCGAAGGAGCGCCTGCCACCTGGTGGGAGCCAGGAGACGAGTCGATTGCCTTGAATGCCTTAATAAACTCAGGCGTTCCTAGTTTGCTTCAGTTCGTTCAGATTCAGAATCTGTTAGCGCATTTTGAAGCTGGCTTAGATCACGGTGTGTCAAACGATCAGGCGAAGAAAGAACGGACTGCCTCGATTGCGGAAAGGTTAGTTTTTGGTGCCAATCGTTTCGAAAAAAAAGGTGTCCGATTTCCACCGGTCTACAACTACTATTTGAGCTTGTTGTACTACCACCAGGGAATCATGGAGAAGTCCTGTGAATTTGCCTCAACCTGGCTCAATCATGTCAGCTCGACACCCTTATCATACGAGCCGGAAAGAACCTATAGGCAGATCGACATTACATGTTCAAAGAGTTGATGTGTTTGAACGTAGCTATCTCGACGACACCAACAATCTGACCCTGGTTCGCCCAGAGAAGTATGATTTACAATCAATATAGTTTGCTGATTCTGAGCCTTTTACTTTATGTTGCTATGGTGCTTGTAACAGCAGTAAGAATAAGAGGCAAAAAAATCTCCTCCAAAACAATCGGTTATTTTTTTTGGTTGGTATTATTAGTCGCCGGATTACGTTTTGGACTATATTTCTATTTGAATATAACTCTGAGTAATTACTATGGGTCAATAAAGGATTATCTATCAATACTATTATACCCCGAGCTTCCGGTTTCTCAGGAACTTATTGACTGGGCATTGCACGGAGTGTTTGATACCACCATCCCCTTATATTATTACCCAAAATTTTGGATGATCAATGTCCCTTTGTTTGTGTTCGGCAGTCTTGGGTGGCTTTGCCCGGTTTTGATCTTTATTTCAAAGAAAGAAGCTGATTATTCGAATTCTAAATAACACGAGCATCGCGAACAAGAACGTACAACGATAATCTCGGGATTAACCTGCCTCGACACAAATTTGTGATCAGCATCATGGAGACTTCTGGTTCAGTCTCCCGATGACCTTGAGCATGTTAGAAGCCTAAATCCTAAAACTATTACAGACTATCGACGCGCAACGTTTTTCGCCACAAAGAGAGATCGATCAAGAAGACATCGACATTATGAAGGCCTTTGTCGACGATGCAATTCGGCCATCGAAAAATACGTGATCCCGTTTCGTCAAAAGGCAAAAGATTCGTCTTCCACACCTTTGCAAACGAATGAATATAACAGAACTTAAGGCAAGCACTCTCGCGGCCGCTGAAGAAATTAAGGTAATCGAACTCTTTAAACATTGTGGCGAGTTGGTTGCTGACGAAGATGTGATCCAGGTCCTTTCCTGGGACGGAGCAATAGCGGCACCCAGTCAGAAGATTGGGGATATGCAAACATGGAATCGATAAATCTCTGTCGCGATGTTTTGGTCACCACCGCCAGAGACCGATACCAGCAATGGAATAATATAGTCGACACAATAAAGTACATTTTGCGAGACATATTTGAAGAGGTAAACGAAACATACCCGAAGGATGTGAGTAAAAATGTCGAATGGGTTTTATTGAATTATCTAGTCGAGAAAGAGTACGAAGATCTGTACCCCAACGGCTATTACCAGAAATGGATCAAATGGTATTTCGCCGGACACCATATATGTGGTTGGCAAGGAGAGTTTCCCGATGGCAAATTGATTATCTACCTAGTAACTTGCCGGCCTTTTCTTACTCCAATTCAGACGTATTTTGTCAGGGTGCGAACTGGGCGAGTGCCGGTCTGCCAGACGGTTCGCGGATCCAACCACAAGAAGCTCTTACAGATTGGGGGCAGTAAGGAGGTCGACGCATGGGCTGGACTACGGCGTGTATTTTCATTAATGAAGATTCGACTGGTTACTTAGGAGCCTTCCCGATCCATTCGCCAGACAAGGCGAAGGTGTTGCTGGTTGAGAAACTCGGTATTCAATATAGCCGATCAAGGCTCGCGAATTTCGATGCTGGAACACGTCCGCCTTCCGGGTGGTTTTGTATCGGAGCGTACGACAGAGCTCTTATTCTATGTGGTTACGAAAAGCTTTATGGCTTGGCTGAAAATTTTGAATCTCCGTTCCTTGATTCGTTGAGGCAGCTCTTTTCAAACGCTGATATTCTATTCTTCGAGCTAACTGCCTCCACGGGTTATTTTGCTTTCGAAGTCTACTCTCGCGGGCAATTTGAAAGAAAGGTGGTTGGCGATCCTGAGAGGGGAATCGTTATTAACGAAGGAACTCTCACTCACGAAGAAAGAAAGCTGGGTATTGATATTAATGCGATCGATGTTCGACGCGGTGAAGCGATTGTTTTTGGGTTAACTGCGAGATTCCTCAGCGTCCCATTTGATCAGTTTCCTGGTGAGAAGCTGTCCGTCGAACTGATCAAGCAACGAAGCAGCCTATTTCGATATTTCCTGTCAAGCAGTAAATGAATTCCGAAGGAGGCATTACGGAAGTACGCGGCTAACCCCCTAAGAACAGTACCGATCTAAATGAGATAATTGGTAAGTTACTCCAATCCCATTAAGACGGGGACAGTTGGAATGTTCAACAGTCGAATTGGATCGTCGGTGGCAACAAATTTATGAAAGACAGATTCAATGAATTGTATGATGAAATAAGTGGTGAGCCGCAAATTTCATATGAACGCATCCAGCGGGTAATGCGAGAAATCAGAACTTTGGGAGATATCTCCGATGATTTGTTGGAGGCAATTAATGAGCAGTTTGACGGGAAAAACTGGGGGGCGCTATTTAGGTTGATAGGCATAATTCATTATTCGCCCAGCAAGAAATTTACCAGGATATTATGTGAAATACTCGACAATCATAAGGAACAAGGAATAGCCGAGAATGTAGTAGATGCCCTTTTTTCTATTGAAGATGAATCATCAATCCTGGCACTCACACGTTCGCTTGACTATTACGAGCCGGGGGATGACGATCGACATTTAAATCGGAAAATTATCGATACGCTACTCAAAATTGGGACACCAGACGCGATAGCTTCAATAAAGCTTGCCTGAACAACGACGACCCAATCATACGAGAGGCTGCACAGGCTGCATTGGACACATAGCAACTACCCAATGAGATGGTTGACTACGTAAAGCTCGGATTCATACCGTGTCGTAACCACCAGGCACCCTACAATGGGAAATGAGATTTGGACCATATGTCTAAGAGTCTGACGTAAAACATTTTCGGATTTCCTTTGATGATTATGGGACGTTTGACATTATTGGCCTCGATATTTCCGTACGTGAAATTTTTGGCAAGAATTGTAATCAAGGCGAAGTAAGGTATGGATGTCGTTCTATCTTCGGTAGCTTTATTGCTGCTCGCAGGAGTTTCGCTGGTGACGTCATTTTTGGCGCGAAAACGGGCATTTACCAGACGTGGTCTAATCATTTTTGCTCTTGCGGGCAGTCTACTTGCGATAGCCAGGATAGCTTTATTCTTCACTCTGTCGTACCAGACAAGCCATCACACCATGAGCTACTGGATCGGATCTTCTGATTTTCTTTTGCGACCAGAGAACTTTCTTTTCCAGTATCTGCCGGATATCGGGGAGACGTATTTATACCTAATAGCCTCAACACTTCTTTTGTTTGGCAGCTATCTATGGGTGTCGCCGACGCTATTCGTTTATTCGAAACGAAAATAAAAGGCTGACGCTAGGCAGGTGTCTCGTCTCACTCCTGTTGAGTTGACGCGTCTGCCGCATTGGGCGAGGAAACTGCCGAAATAATGTATTGGCCTAATTTTCAAAGCTTATAAGGTGGTGAATGCATGGCAAGGCAAGAAAGTGAAGTGCCGCTCGAGCAGCGATTCGTGCTCATCAAAGGAATTGTTAGCATGAGCATTTGTGAGAAAGTGTATACAAATTTCACTTTGAGAATTGATGAGAAAAAGGTCTGCTGTTTCATGTCGTTCGCCTATGCTGACTTACCGAAAGGAAAAAGATTCGACCTTGTGTTTAGTAAGTTAAAACCTGAAAAACATATAGACACCTCAATTGAGGTGGCAGCTATTACACAGAAATTTGGTGAGGAATGGGAGTTCATTCCGCATGGATGGAAGACAATTTGTATCTTGGATTTTCCGGACGGGATCCCGGAACTGATTTCAACCCTTCCGATCGTTGAAGAAATTGGTATTCTTCTGACCAGGAAGAACAGGTATGCATTTGTAACAAAGAGGCGTTCGAGGCAATCAAAAAGAGCTTTTCCAACGGCTATGAACCGGGGCCAGGATCTACAAGATAAGAATGGATTGCGAGACTAATATGGGACAAGATTTCACCGCGATACTTGATCACCGCTTAGAAACGGAAGGATTAACTCGACTCCCAAGTCAGCTGGACAAACTGATGAGCAGCGTGGGACAGCAATTTGGGAAGGCGCGGTTGGGCGGTATCAAAGAGTCACCGGATCGATGGATGTGGGATTGGAATCAGGATTTTGATCCCCCTTTTAGTGATTGGATTGAAGCAGGCAATGTTGGCTTAAGCGGTCCGGGGAGTCTATCGGTAGAATTTGGTAGTAAATCGCTTAGCCTTTACTGTTGGGTTCGTTGGCGGGAGTTTGTGACCGATAAAATGATCCAACAAGCCATGAGAATTGTCACCTTGTGCTTCGCAGAGTGTTTTGCCTCGAAACTGGCGATTTATGTTCCCGATTCCAGCTCAAAGTTCGGAGAGGGATCGCGGAACCTCGTTCACGACGGCGCCTCGATCGCAGAAATTCTTGATCATCTTGCCGATCTCGGTCTCCCTTCTACCTCGATCGAATCGATGTGCAGGCGGACGAAAGCCTTTATCGACGGACGAAGTTACCAGACTCTCGAATGCGACGGATATTATATCGACCGATTTGAGGATTTGAGAGGCCTGTGATGGTCCGAAGGAGCTGCAGCAATAAGGTTTGGCGAATTAGTTGCGGATCTTAGCAACAAAAAATAACACCATAAGAATGTTCATACGGAAGTTAAGATTCTTGGAGGCTTATTGACTCCTTGCTTCATCGGATCGAATAAGTTGGCGATCTTAATACCCGAATAGTCGCATATCAGGGGCTTTCGCAATGAATACAGTCTTTACGGAATTGATAAATGAATTAAAAAAACCACGAAATATCGGTCCAAGATTTTCTTGCGAGAATTAAAGATCGGGACGATAATGTCAGCCTATTACTGGAGGAAATACAATTACAGACTTCGTTAAACGATTCTAGCCTACTTACAAAGCTGATTTGGGCTGTCTCATTTATCCCGTCCACTAAATTTACGGCGGCACTTTGTTTTCTCTTAGAAAACCGCCAGGACAGTCGATACATGGAGGCAATTGTCGATGCCTTGCATGATATCAAGGATGAAAGCTCAGTTCCTTGTCTCAGGAAGGTTCTCGATCACTACGAAATCGGTGACGATGATTTTCACTTCAACCGAAAAGTGTTGTTGGCACTCGAAAGAATCGGAACCGTGGAAGCTTTTAGTGCGATCAGAACAGCTTTAGCAAATGAAAATGAGCTGATCAGAGAAACGGCAGAAGAAATAATACAGAGAGAAACTCCGACGACTTGTTAGCGGTGGGCGATTCGAATCAATCTAAGCTTTCTGCCTCAGCCACTGTCGCACCTCAAACATATTTAACCGGACGTTACTACTCGCAATATTCCCACGAAACAAAACATGCGTAGTTTTCCTCAAATATACGTGGTGTCTGACAAGCTGGAAACAGTTTCGGAGGAAGTAATAATCAATGCCGAATCGGAGTTGGCAGTGAGATTTCCACGCGGTTATCGGGAATATATGACCGAGCTGGGTACCGGAATGTTTTGTGAGTACGTTTATGTTTATCCACCCAGGCGGATACTTGAAGACGCTTCGATATACCAGGCGACGTTTCAAGAGAACTACGACCTTTGGTCGG
>Ga0207712_10001489_pt1 | contig 15897 bp, 15 predicted proteins | sample KBSS44metaG_FD_184402 | JGI IMG/M metagenome (GOLD analysis project Ga0207712, IMG submission 184402) | Switchgrass rhizosphere microbial communities from Kellogg Biological Station, Michigan, USA - KBS S4-4 metaG (SPAdes) (version 2) | ecosystem: Host-associated > Plants > Roots > Rhizosphere... | reverse complement strand
CGGGTTTGTGGCTCCTTCTAATGCGCCTGATAAGGTGACATCGGTGAAGCGGGACCGATCGGAGATGACAGTCACGTCATTGATATCGAGGCCATTGACGCTGCCTGCGACCAGACGCTTAATTTTTGAAACAAGATGACTATTAGGATCATCGACTATTCCTTGGTGTTTGACATAGACAGCGGCAGTGACGCGCTGAAGCGGTGCTTGGGGAGTTGCGCCTGTAGTTGCGGCTCCTGATGATTCAGGAAAGGCAAGTTGGACTTCAGCATCGATAACGCCATCGATTTTACGGATGGTGTTGGCAATTTGCTGCTCTAGGCCTGCCTGATACCGGATGCTTTCTTCTTTATCTGTCGTCATCAAGCCTTGTTTTGCAAATAGCTCAAGCAAGTTTGTCCCTTGTTTACGCGGCAGTCCATTTTGGTTGAGGATGGCCATCGCCTCGTTCATATCTTTTTCACTCACGGAAAGGCTGTACTTTGGAGTGTTGTTTTGCGCAGCGACGCCGACAGCCGTCGGCGCAGCGATTTTTTGAACATTGATGCCTTTACTCGCGAGAAAGACGATGATCTCGTTGGCTTCCCGTTCATCGACATTGTTGACGATCACGCGGCTGTTTTCGCAACCTGAGAGCAAAAGAATAAAGGGGAGCAGCCAAAGCAAAGCTTTTCGCATATAAAATCCTTAAAAGGGTATTTAATAACCTGAACCTTGGGTTTAAATCTTTCAGAGACAGCAACTTTTCCGGTGCTTTTTGCATTTTTTTGCTTGAGAATAGGCATTCTGACTATTCTCTGCGCAAAAAAATGAAAAAATCCCTCGAAAACCTTGCTGTCTCTGAAGGATTTAAACCCAAAGTTCAGGTTAACAGTGAGCTTCTTACTCTACCCTCTCCTACACGTTTATCAGGTACGGAATTTTTTCGCTACGATTCAAATTCTTGATTACCAAAGAGCCAGGCGGGGCCGCTCCCAAAAGAAGCGTTGCGGAAATCCCGGTATCCTTCAAGGGCGGCCTTGTATTGCAGGAGCTTGTTCTTTTTTTGAGAGAGATTTTTTCTTTGAATGAGTGTAAGCAAGAGAAGTTGAAAACTCTTGATTAGACGAAGTTTTAATAGATGGCGCATCTCCGGAAAGAGGATCGTCTGGTACAGCCGATCTTTTTCTTCTTTAGAACAATTTCTTTCTATCCATAGAAACCGTCCGCGCCACCAAAAATACGTTTTATGAGGAGTGCCTCCAACAAAGGAAGCAGAGACTTTATGGAGGAGCTCAGCTTCATAGCAGATCTCAATGATAACCCCGGCTTTTTTAGCCCGCATGCAGAAGTCGGCCTCTTCCCAAAAAAGGAAGAAGGTCGGTTCCAAGAGGCCGATTGTTTCAAAGACCTGTCTTCGGATTAATATGCAGCAGCCGCAGACATAGTCGAGCATCTGGTCGGTTTTAAAGCCTTTAGCTGCGCCTAACCCGATCAGATCAAAGGTTGCAGTGGCGCTGTTCCATCTGCCGCCTAAATGGTCGATTTTTTCCGGATCGGCCATCCGGAGTGGATAGGCTCCGAAAATACCTGCTTTCGGAGAGTTTTTAGCGGATTCGAGTAATGCTACAATAAATTGGGTGCCCGCAACCGTGTCGTTATTAAGGAGCAGGATTAGGTCTGCTCCCTGTCTTAGCGCATGCTCAATGCCGACATTGTTGCCGCCGGCGTAACCTAAATTTTTACCGGTTTCCAATAGGGTAACGGTGGGAAATCTTTTTGTAATTTGTGTAACGGAATCGTCGGACGAGCCGTTGTCGACAACGATCGTCTCAAAGGGTGCTCCTTGATTCTCTAGGGAGGTGAGGCAAGCTAGGGTGTCATTTTTGCCATTCCAATTCAAGATCACCACGGAGAGGTTCATGAATTTTTCTCCAAAAGCTCTAGCGCAGTTTGCAGGACTTCATGCGTGGAAATCTGCAGCATGCAGAACGGTTCGTTGCATTTTTTCTTCAAACAGGGAAAACAGGTTGGTTTTTTTTGAAGAACAGAGACGTGGGGAGCGTAATACGGCCCGCAGAGCACAGGATCTGTCGGAGTAAACAGTGCAATGGTCGGAGTGGTAGAGGCGCAGGCAATATGGAGAGGCCCTGTGTCATTGGTGATATAAAGAGAGAGCTTGTCGAGCAGAGCTGCCAGGGTTGGGATTGTCACGCCTTCATAAACTCCGATAGCCCCTTCAATTGACCCAGCAATGCTCTCGACTAAAGATTTTTCTGCAGGTGTTCCTGTGACGACAATTTGGCAGCCGAGTTTTTGTTTGAGAAGACGGCCGAGTTGAATAAAGTGCGAAGGAGGCCATTGTTTAAAGCGGTCTTTAGCGCCTGGGTGAAGACCGACAACTAATCCGGTAGGAAGCAATTCTTTAGCTTTTCGATGATCGTCCTCTGAGGAATAAAATTCCATGTGCTTGGATGAGACCTTGGCGCCGGCTGTTTGGACCATTTCAAGGCGTCTTTCGATCTCGTGGATTCTTTTTGTTTCCAGTTTGTCGGTGAGCAGAAAATCGAGGCCTTTGTTGATTTTTTCTGTTCCGATGATTCGTCCAGCGCCGAGCAAAGCGCAAAATGGAAGAAGAGGCCGCTGAGAGATATGAAAAACTAAAACCTTGGAAATCTTCCTCCGGATCAGTATCGGTAATAGTTTCAGCAATGAAAAAAGCGGCGGTTCTTTGACGACGAAGATCTCATTGATATGAGGATTGCTCTCTAAGACTTGCTTGCCAAGAGCTGTCGTAATGACGGCGATATAGGCGTCAGGATAAGACTCACGCAGAGCCCGAATTGCTGGTGTGCCCCACAACGTATCGCCAAGGCCTGTTGTCGATACAATGAGGAACCGGTCACCCGTATTGGTTTGGATAAACGGTTTCGCAAACGCAATAAAAAATTTAATTAGCAAATTTTTAATATGCATTGCTCTTCATTTTACCTTATTGGACGAGTTTTTTCGAAGATTAAGAAAAACAGAGAAAAATTGCTCATATACCCAAGGAACTTCAAAACTTGGTTTTTGACAAAGCTAGCGCCCCAGATTTGCAGCAGGCGCAGCCGACGCGGAAGCAGGCCATGTGCTTGCACATGGTCGATGGACGCGGCTGCAAAGGTGGGGATGCTAGCGCAGTCAAAAACCAAGTTTTGAAGTTCCTTGGGTATAACTCTGATCCTCCATTGGGTAAATCCATCCAACCAGCAGGGAAATTGCATGATAAACCTCTTGACGTGATGTGTTCATAGAGAAAAACAGGATGGACAGGATCGACAATGTCGGCAAGATAGGCAGGATAAAAATGAGACCATCCTGCAAATCCTGCCCGATCTTCCCGCGAAGCGGATCTTGTTTCTCTTCGCAAGCTATTTATCATGCAATTTTCCTGCTGGTGGGGTGGATTTCACGTATTTTTGATTTGAGACGCTTATTTCCCAGGGAGACATTTGGGGTAATTACTTTCCCGATGAATCATTTTCCCCTAGAAAATGATTCATCGGGAAACAGCTCAAACAGAGCAAGCGGGGTAAAATTATTCACGGGCAAATGCACACGCGTGGTATAAATTTGGGCAAAAAAGGACGAAAAATGGCTGTTCAAGCATTAAATTTTAATTTCACAGGGTTCATAGAAAAACCTGATCTCATTTCTTACAAAAATTTGTTTGTAAGTCAGGCTTCGGAATTGAAAGGCAAGCCATTGTGCGAATATCTCACCAAGCTGGACGAAGAGGAATATAAGCTTGTTTCATCCGAAAATCAGGAACTCAAGGAACTCACCCCAGATATTTTCGATTTTTGGGAGAAGAGGGTGACTTCTGTTCTTTTATTGTCGTGTGCTGCTTATGCGATAACGATTTTATTCTTTGAAAAGTTACGCATTCCAGCTTTTGACAATCTCTATAAAGTAGCTTTCCATGTCGTAGGAGTCGTTTCTTTAATTATTTTATCCTGGATTACGAAATTGGGGTACGCCCCCATGTATCGACAGGATGCACTGGAGGGTAAAGTTCGTCAAATCGATGGACGCAGAAAACAGAGATTGGAAGAGAAATTCAAGGCAGTGCGAACTGAATACAGAAAATTAAAAGATGACCCCTCTTCTTTAGCCTCAAAAATATCTCAACAAACTGAGCTTCGCGATGCAAAAAGATTTTTACAAGATCAAATTAAACCTATCCGCACGATCTAATCGAAGTTTTTGTCTTACCTGCTTTCCTGATATTCCCCAGTTCTGTTAAAGACTGTTTTTAATGGATCAAGACATTCTCAACATGCAGGCCGAAAGGCTGGCAAGTAAAATCAAACATTATTTGATCACTATGATGGGGATCACGGTCGATGAGGCCCATGAAGAAGAGGTTTATCGTGCTCTTGCCATGACGCTCCGTGAGGAGATCATGATCAACTGGACGGCGACATTCCATACGATGCGCAATTCCCAAGCCCGCATCCTCTACTACCTTTGCATGGAATATATGCCGGGCAAGATGCTGGGTAATAACATCACCAACATGCATGCGACCGACCTGGTCAAAACGGCATTGAAGAGATTGGGAAGAGATTTGGGGCAGCTGGTGAAGCAAGAGAGAGATCCAGCTCTTGGTAATGGCGGCCTGGGGAGATTGGCGTCATGCCTTCTCGATTCCATGGCGACTCAGAATTATCCGGGTGTTGCCTATGGACTGAGATACCAATATGGGATCTTTGAGCAGGAGATTTGGGACGGCATTCAAGTCGAGAGACCTGAAGCCTGGCTCTTACATGAAAATCCTTGGGAATTTAGACGAGATCATCACTCCGAGGGGGTCAAATTTGCCGGGAGGCCTGTGAAGGTCGTCAATAAAAAAGGCGTCGAGATGGTCGACATCTTAGATTATGAGGAAGTGAGAGCGCTTCCTTACGACTTGCCAATCATCGGCTACAGTGGAGGCGATGATTTCAATGTCTGTACTTTGCGGATCTGGACGACAAAAGAGTCTCCTCGCAACTTTGCCTTGCAAAGATTTAACGCAGGTTTGTTAGACCAAGCTTCGGAAAATACGGTGCTGACCGATGTCCTTTATCCTAACGACAACAACGAAGTCGGAAAAAGAATCCGACTCAAGCAAGAATTTTTGCTGGCATCTGCGTCGATCCAAGATATTATCCATCGTCACTTAGCGCATAATCCTGACCTTTCTTCGTTTGCAGATCGCGTGCGGATCCAGATCAACGATACACATCCTGCGCTTGTGATTGCGGAGCTGATGCGACTGCTTTTACTCGAATATCATTCTTCGTGGCAAGAAGCGTGGGAAGTAGTCAAAACGTGCTGCAGCTATACTAATCACACAGTTTTAAAAGAATCGCTCGAACAGTGGAATGAAGGACGAATGCAATATCTTCTTCCTCGTCAGTACCATATCATCGAACGGCTGAATTTAGAGCTCTGCAATTCAGTGCGGCAAAAATTTCCCGGGGATGAAGAGCGGGTCCGGAGGATGTCGATCATTCAAGACGGCCAGGTCCGGATGGCGCATCTTGCAATTTATGGTTCCCATAAAGTGAATGGTGTCTCTGCTTTACACACAGAGATTTTAAAAAAAGTGGTCTTTAAAGATTTTTACGAGATGGAAAATGACAAGTTCGTCAATGTCACCAACGGAGTGACGCAGCGTCGGTTTCTTCTACACTCCAATCCGCGACTTGCAGAATTCATCACTAAGAGAATTGGGGCAAAATGGATCACCGATTTTACCGAGATCAAGCAATTGGAAAAATTTGCCGCCGATGCTAGTGCGCAAAAAGAGTTTTTAGAGATCAAAAAGCAGAATAAGAAAAATTTCATCACTTATCTAATGGAGAAAAATCCGATTTGCGATTTTCAAGGCAAGATCGTCGGTCATTTTGCGCCTCTGGATGAAGAAGCGCTATTCGATGTTCAGATCAAACGGATCCACGAATACAAGCGGCAGCTTATGAATGTCCTCCATTTAATTATCCTCTATCATGAGCTCAAAGCAAATCCGAGCAGCCGAAAAATCAAACGGATGGCGATCTTTTCCGGAAAAGCCGCGCCGGGGTACGACATGGCCAAAAAAATCATCGATCTGATTTTTGCCGTCGCAAAGAAGGTGAATACCGATCCTGTCGTCAACAAAATGCTCAAAATTGCCTTTGTGGAAAACTACAATGTTAGCCGCGCAGAAGTGATTATCCCTGCGGCCGATTTGTCACAACAAATTTCAACGGCTGGGACGGAAGCCTCAGGTACAGGGAATATGAAGTTGGCGATCAACGGTGCCCTGACTATAGGTACGCAAGATGGCGCGACGATTGAAATGCGGCAGGCGATTGGAGATGCCTGGTGGCCGTTTGCTTTTGGGAAGACAGCGGAGGAAATCGCTGCCGCGATGCCTAGTTATAATCCCTGGGACATCTATATGCACCAGCTGCCGATCCGGCAAGCCGTTGATGCACTCCGAGACCATTCACTAGCAGAAAATGATCAGCAGCATCAATCCTTTTCCAGCATCTACCATGCTCTACTAGAGCGGCACAATTCCGATCCCATCGATAAATATTTCATTCTCGGCGACTTACAAAGCTATTATGACGCACAGAAAAAAGTCGAAGAGCTCTATGCGCAGCCTGCGAAATGGGCAGAATATGCGCTACATAACATTGCAGGCATGGGCCGCTTCTCTTCAGACGAATCGGTCCATAACTATGCCAAACTTGTCTGGAATATCAAGCCGTGCCCGGTCGATCCTAAAGAGCTAGCGCGCGTCCGCGATGAATATAGTGAGCACGATAAGTGCCGCATCTTAAATAAATAACAGGTGCTACTTTTCAACAGACTCAGTCAGGCGCCACTTCTTGGCTAAAGTAGCATAGGTGCCGTTGGATTTGAGGCGCGCAAGGCCGCGATCGAAGATGCGGATGAGTTCCGGCTTATGATTTTTCATGGATAGGATGCGGAAGCCTTCTTGCGTTAGGGGAGGCGTAGCGACCTTCAATTGACCCTGGAATAGATCGCTGGTGTAGGCCTGAGCAGATAAAATGTCGACGATGGCTCCATCGATTTCACTTTTGGTCGTATCGATTAAAGCTTGTGGGATAGAATCGTAAGTCCTTTGGATAATGCTGGGATATTTTTCTAAGACAAGCACCCCGTTAGAATCGCGTTGGATGCCGATGATGTCTCCATTGAATTTTTCTAATGATTTATCAGGGAATTTAGCAAGTGTGACCAGAACAGGCCCTGTCATTAAGTATAAGTTAGAAAAACGGTACAGTTTTTCATAAAAAAGGTACGGCTGTAGTGAGGAGCAGATGGCATCGCACTCTCCTTCTTGGAGCGCATACATTAAATTGCTCCAGCTTCGTTCATAGACTCCGATGTTGACTTTTTCGAGTTTGCTGATCTCCATGATGAGTTCAGTGGTAAAAGCGGTCAAAGCGGCTTCTCTCCCAGGCACGCTCAACGCATACCACTCGGGATCGAAAGCAATGGTATAATCGTAGCTAGCTTTACTGCTGCTGCAGCTGAAAAAAAAGAGGCATCCAGCGATTGCAATGGCAAATCGGTATACCGAACGTGATTCAAAAGTTGGGAATTTGGCAAGGAGGCCGCGCAAATTTTTTTCTTGGAGCGAGCGACCATTGTGCGAGCCCCGGGATATGACAGGGGCGCGAGCGACGAAAGAAAATTTGCAGCGTAGCCAACGCAGCCAAAAACCAATTTTTGAGTCACGTTCGGTATAGGCTCGAAAAAGAACACACATAATTTTGACCATGCTGATAAGATATCAATTATGTCAAGCGTCATACTTGTGAATTTTGGAGGTCCAAGGTCATTAGAAGAGATTCCCTCGTTTCTCACAGAACTATTGACGGACGGCGATGTGATCAGGACGTCATTTCCACGCTTTTTTGAAAAATGGTTTTTCAAAAAAAGAGCTCTCAAACGCGCCGAGATCGTCGCACATGATTACAAATTGATTGGAGGAAAATCGCCAATTTTTCAAGACACCGAAACGATTGCGGAAGAACTCAGAGTGCTTTTAAATTTGCCAGTGATCACGTTCCATCGGTATCTGGAAGAAACCCATCGAGAAACACTTCAAAAAATCGGAGAAAGCGGTGCAGAGGAATTCATTGTTTTTCCTCTTTTTCCCCAATTTAGCTACGCAACGACCGGAAGTATTGCACGGTTTTTTGAAAAAAATATCGGTGAAACAGCTCTTGCAAAGATGCGCTGGATCCGTTCCTATCCGGCTCATCCGAGCTACGTAGCTGCGATGCAAACGGTCATTCGGGATTTTTTGAAAAAAGAGCAACTCGAAGAAAGCGAGGTTGTTCTCTTTTTTTCAGCGCATGGGCTTCCTCAAGATTTTGTAGACGAAGGTGATCCGTATGAAAAAGAGTGCCACAAATCATTCGACGAGATCCGGAAAGGTTTTCCCGAGGCACATAGCTTAATTGCCTTTCAGTCAAAATTTGGACCAGGGCAATGGCTTAGGCCTTACACTAGCGAAATGTGCGAGATTCCTCAGGCATGGAATCATGGCAGACGGAATGTTGTTTTTATTCCGCTCTCGTTTACTTCTGATCATATCGAGACGCTGTTTGAAATCGAATATCAATACCTTCCAGCGATCCGCGCGCAAGGCTTGGAAGCTTTCCGTTGTCCTGCAATGAACCTCAGCCAAGATTGGCTGAAGGCTATTGCTGAGATTGTCAAAGAACCATTCTATGCCATGAACGGGCATCTTATTCGGAATTGAGGAGTAATTTTTTTTCCTTCTCGGTCAGCGGACGGTACTCTCCGATGTCGAGATTTCCAAGAACTAAAGCTCCGATGCGGATGCGATGGAGGGAGACGACATCCAGGCCGGCTTTTTGAGCGAGAAGACGGACTTCTCTTTTTTTGCCTTCGCGAACGACAATTTTCACGGTCCCTTTACGCATTTTGACCACCCGGACAGGTTTGACACGGGTTCCCTCAATGATGCCGCCGCGGGCAATCGAAGTGAGATGTTCGTGGGTGACCTCTTGGGATGCTTTGATCAGATACTCTTTCGTGAGGCCTTTTGAAGGGTGGATCACCTCTTGGGCAAAATGGCCGTCATTGGTGACGAGCAATAGTCCGGTGGTATCGCGATCGAGGCGTCCGACGGTGAACAAACGGTAAGGAAGGTCTTGAAAAAGGTCGATCACCAGCTTTTTTGAGCCGATGCGTGCATTTGTGCAAATATATCCTTTTGGTTTATTCAAAATAAAATAAACTCTTTCCTGTTCTTTTTTGAGAGGAATTTCGTCGACGCAGATGTCGTCGTTTTCCCAGGAGACTAAAGTTTGAGGTGTAGTGACAATTTTACCGTTGACGGTGACTTTCCCGTCAAAAATTAATTGCTCACAGGCCCTTCGAGAGGCAACCCCGGCAGCGGCTAATGCTTTACTCAAGCGCTTCATAATGGTAAAATGGTACCAATAATTAGAAGGAAATACAATGGCCAAATTAATTTTATTACGTCATGGCGCATCTCTTTGGAATGAGAAAAATATTTTTACAGGCTGGGTCGATATCCCACTCAGCGCTAAAGGGATCGAAGAATCGTTCCAAGCGGGTAAAAAAATTTCTAAGATCCCGATAGATGTGATTTTTACGTCGCCCCTCATTCGGGCCCAAATGACTGCGATGCTGGCGATGAGCGTCCACGAAGGCGAAAAGGTCCCTTGTGTGATCCATACAGAGGGCAAGCTGAAAGACTGGGCGGAGATTTATAGCGAAGCGACGAAAAAAGAGTGCATCCCCGTCCACACCGCTTGGCAGCTCAATGAGCGGATGTATGGCGAGCTCCAAGGGATGAACAAAGATGAAATGCGAACAAAATTTGGAGCTGATCAGGTTCAAATTTGGAGAAGAAGTTTTAATGTCCCGCCTCCCAAAGGCGAGAGTCTGGAGATGACAGCAGCAAGGTCGATCCCATATTTCCAAGGAAAGATTGTTCCACTTTTGAATCAAGGGAAAAATGTCTTAATTTCTGCTCATGGAAATTCCCTCCGTTCGATTGTGATGTTCCTGGATAAACTCACTCCAGAACAAGTCGTCAACCTCGAAATGGCGACCGGTGTTCCTGTGATTTATACCTTTGAAGGGGGCCGCTGGCACAAAGATGCGTAAGGAAATCTATCTCGATCACCAGACTATTTCTCGTCCATCTCCCGCTGTGATCGAGCGGATGAACCACTATTTCCTTCACAAATGGGGGACCCTTTCTGCCCCTCACCAAAAAGGTCAGGAGCTCTACGAAGATGTCGACGTCGCGCTCAAAAAACTTTATCTATTGCTAGGAGCCAACGAGCGGAGTCACTTTGTCCTCACAACAGGCGGCGCTGAAGCGATTTTCCAGATGCTAATGAGTTTCTATTTCGATGAAATCCGAGAGACAGGCCGCAATCATCTGCTCACAACATCGATTGAAGAAGCTCCGATTCTTCTTTCACTGAGTCGCTTAGAACAACTCGGCTGTGTTACGCGGCTTCTCCCTGTCGCGGAAAACGGAATGATAAAACTCTCTGCTTTAGAAGAAGCGCTCAAACCTAAAACCGCGCTTCTTTCGATTTCATGGGCAAATGCGCTCACGGGTGTGATCCAACCGGTTGCTGACATCGTCCGGATCTGCCATGCCAAGGGCGTCAAAGTTCATCTCAATGCGAGTGCCATGGTAGGAAAACTACCGATCTCTTTCGATGAACTCGGCGTTGATTTTCTGACCTTTGATGGGGATAAAATCCATACCCCGCAAGGCATCGGCGGGCTTTTTCAAAAGACAAAACCACATGAATCCAGACGCCACGTTGCCGCGCTCAGCGGTCTATCCCTTGCTGTTGAAGAGGAAATTGAGCGGATGGGGCAATTTGCAATGGAGACAGCACGCCTGCGCGATACCTTTGAAGCCGAACTTAAAATAGCACTTCCCGATACCGTGATCTTGTTTCAAGAGGCTGACAGACTCCCCGCTGTGACATGTGCTGCCTTTCCTAGCGTGATGTCCGAAGCTCTCCTCTATTATCTGCATCGCAGGCAAGTCTATGCAAGTCTTGGCGGGGGACAATTCCAAAAGCTTTCAGCTCAGCTCAAAAACGTCTCTGAAGAGCTTGCGCAATCAGCGCTCAGTTTTTCCATCACCCATGAAACGACTGAAGATGACCTTGCTGAAGCATTGGACATTATTGTCTCGTCGGTCCGTAAACTCTCCACCTTAAGTGCTGCCCTATGAATAAAGACATTTTCTATCTTTCTTATCCTTGGGCGCACTACAGCAAAAAATTAACGCAGAAAATCGAACATCCCCAATACGTAGGTTTTTTTGTTCCGGAAGAAGTCCTAGGAAGGGGATTGAGACTGGTGATTGCACGAGAGGGCAGTATCGCTTCAGGCAATGCCCTGACACTCTATTGGCTTGTCGATGAGACCGATGGCAGCATCGCTGATATCCGGTATCAAGTTTTTGGCGCTTCGGCCTTGATTGGAGCTTTAGAGGCAGCATGCCAGCTGCTGCTGCGAAAAAACTACGAACAAGCCAAACGCGTCAGCGCAGATCTGATCGATCGGGAAGTGCGCGATAAAAATGACAAAGAGGCGTTTCCACCTGAAGTTTACGGTCATCTGAATTTAGTTCTCAGCGCAATTGAAACGGCTGCGGAGCAGTGCACGGACATTCCTTATGATGATGTCTATAGTGATTCGCCGATCCATCCAGACATTTCCGGGGGGTTATATCCCCATTGGGAAACACTTCCTAACCCTGAAAGGATCCGGGTTGTTGAAGAGATCATCCAAAAAGAGATCCGCCCTTATATCGAGCTCGATGCCGGCGGGATCCAGATCATCGCTCTTTCAGATCAGCACGAGCTGAGCATTGCCTATCAAGGCTCTTGCACTTCTTGCCATTCGGCAACAGGATCGACGCTGAACGCAATTCAGCAGATTCTGCAGGCGCGGGTGCATCCAGACCTCGTCGTAGTCCCCGATCTTTCATTCCTAAAACAATAAAAGACATGTAATCTAGCGAAAAAAATACCATTCAATTATAGACAAGATCAGGGGCACTTGCAAGACAGCCGTTTATGCTATGATTCTACCGTTTTTATTAATGATTTTAGGGGCAGGCAGTGTTGAAACTGCAGATGAAGACAACCCGTCATTAATCCTTCAAGAACTGTCAGAGCGCATTTTTTATTGTTGTGCTGGAACAGCACTAGAATCCGCATCCCTTTTAGCGCGTGTTGGGTGGGGCCTTTCACATTTATCGCCTCAGACCGCCATGTTCGGCAAAGAATGTCTTTTATTAAGCCGTTTATGCGATAGCGGGGCTCAGCGACTTTTTTCGCAGATGACAAAGAAACCTTGGCTTGGAGAAATTCCCCTTTCTCAGTCATCGTGGCATCAAAATAAAAAAATGCTTGCTCAAGTTCCTGCTTTTTCCGAGGATGACTATCAGCTCATTTATTTCTTAGAAAAAAGATGGCTTGCCAAATCGACAGGTTTTTTTGCAACGATGGTCGATTGGATTTGCCCGTGCTTTGGCATTTCAGTTCAAGTGCATCCGGAGACGACCGGCTGTTGTTATGCAAGAAGCCCCTGGATAAAACAGTCAACGACATATATCAATCGGGTCGAAGATTGGAAAAAGTCGCTCCCTCATCCTCAAGAATTCCCCTTGGTTTTGACCCGCCCTTTTGACATCCGAGAGTTTCTCCCTTCCTGCATTGAGGTTGCTCAAGATGAATCAATTCCTAAAGTGATTGAAAAAATAGCGGCTTGCAGTTCACCGATCATTGTCGATCTAACGGATGTTCTCATGGATGAAGATCGAGAAAAGTGGCTCACTAAATGGGAAACCTATCGCGACCAATTGTCTTGCGCATGCAAAAAACGCGGATTAAACCTTACCGATATTTTCTGCATAGAGAGGCATCAACAATCCTCGATAGGAGGGATTTGTTTACTTCCGCTTGCAGCTGAAGCAGTCGAGCAGCAGCATCGGTTGCTTTTAGATTGGATTTCGACTTTTGGCCTTTCAGCGAATTTCATCGAATTAGATCGATGGGCTTCTCCTCCTACAAATTCAGTTAAAGAAAGCAAAGTTCTATCTCCTTTCAAAGAAGAGTTCATTTCTTTCCTTCGCTCGTTTAAGTGGAAATCCGATCATCCTCAGAAAAATCTGATGGTGGAAGGGACGCTGCAAGTTCTTAATGGATTTTTTGAAAAGTTTTCCGAGGAAAAATGGAATGATATCCTCCGTTCTCCTACCCGATCAGCTCTCGTACAGATTTCGTTATCTAGGATAGAAGAGCAGCTTCGTCTTTTGGCACAAGAAGAAATGTCGTTTTTTGAGTTAACAGGCCATATCGAACAGATCCATGCGAATCTTTCTTCCCTTCTCGAAATCGTTTCCCCCTTTAATGCGGCAGATTTTCCTGCCATCTATCAAAATCTGCTCACCTCCATTCCTCAGAGACTCAAATCTCTCACTTCGTATGGAATCCATTCTTCTGGGATGACAAGCATCACCGGTATCTTTAAAGCGGTGCAAAAAACAATTGGCAAAACTCCGCATGTGCTTTACGGTGAAAATACATATTATGAGTGCATCAAAGCAGCACAGCTCATTTCGAAAGCGACTTCAATTGAAGTAGCAAATATTGAAGAGTGGAGACAAGCCGATCTAATCTTGGCCCAATTCAATCCGGTATTAAAGAGAGTCGAATATCCTGTCATGGAATATAAGACGGAAAGAATCGCTGATGTTGTGCAAAAAGCTCTCACTTTGCGAGAAGGAAACCCGTTAACGCTGGCTTTAGATTGCACTCTTGATTTTATCAACTCTCCAAAAATGGGCTATTTGCTGACACAATTTCAACAAGAGATCGAGAAAGGCATTCTCAACATCGTCTGTTATCGGAGCGGGCTTAAATTTGATCTCTTTGGGATGGACAACTATTGCGGCGCTCCACTTTATATGATCCATGCACAAAGTCCTGTTTGGGCACCATTTGATGCTCTTTTAGCTGATCCAGCGCTGCAGACCGATCGATTGAGTCTGAATTGGTTTTGTCTTGCCTATCAGAGCGCTGCACCCTATTTAGAGCAGTATCGGAAGCAGATTTTCGATAATACGAAGAGTTTCTTAAGTAAAATCCCTTCAAAGCTATTCAATCAAAATGGCGCTTATCGCGTTATTCCTGTGGAAGAAGGGGCTGATCCTGCCTTTGTCGATATTAAGGTGTCTGGACCTTTGCATCATATCCGAGGACCGATGCTGGTCGCGGGATGTATTACCATCGATTGTATGGAAGGCGGTCATCCCATCTTTTACCGTCCTAGTTTGGGATTATACCATCCGAACTTGACTATGATTTTCTGTGAAGAGAGGTCGACGATCCGATTGACGTTAGGGCTTGACCCGGCGCAGGTCGACGTACTCGTCGATTGTTTTAAAAAGATCAATCAACTTTAGAACATCTGCGTAGAGCCTGTTCACGAACTAAGGCTTCGTCAAAGCCTCAGGGCTTTGACACCGCCCAAATTCACATTTTCAGGCCGGGCGCGGTATAACTTCACCGGCGGTGACCTGTTTGATTTCTCCCGAAGCGAGTTTGAGTTCAAGTCTGCCATCCTTGGTAATGGCATGGCAGAGCCCTTTGAGGATGTGTGTGCCATCGGTGAGGGTGATTTCTTGCCCTTTATAGGCGAGGATTTTTTCAAAAGGGGCTTGGAAAGGAGCAAAGCCCTCTTTTTGGAGCACACTGAGACCTTGAATGAAATGATCCATGACGAGTTCTAGGATTTCTTGAAGGTCCCATTTCTTTTGGGAGAGCTGTAACAGCGATGTCGCAGGGACTCCTATCGCCTCTAAAGCAGCTGTCGGCATGTTCACATTGATACCGATGCCAATAATCACGCCGATCTCTTGGTCTTGCGTCACAGTTTCTGTTAGGACACCGGCAATTTTTCTACCTTGGATCAGAATGTCATTGGGCCATTTAAGCTCTGCTTTGAATCCAATCCCACGGAGAACTTTGGCGCAGGCAAACGCCATGATCTGTCCGAGATTTGTCAGGTATCCCGATCCTAGTGGAATGGTTAAATAGAGTGTAGCATAGATGTTTTCACCGCGTGGAGAAACCCAGTGCCGTTTAAACCTGCCTCGACCTGCCGTTTGCTCTTGAGCAGTAACGCACGTTAACGATGAAAGCTCTTCAATGTGGGACTTGACCCAGTTGTTCGTCGAATCGACCGTGTCGAGATGCAGATAATGGATGGGCATATGTTCAACGTTATACCCGACGGCCGATTTTTCCTGGATTTTTTGCAACTTTTCCTCCAGAACTGACGCATTAAAATTTTACAGATGTAACGGATCCATCCAAAATGAATGAACTCATGGATCAGGTTGTGAAAGACCCTCAGCTCATCCTGGAAATTGTGAAAGATACAGGCGGCAATGCGACGGCAATTTGCCTCCTAGGGACAGAGGAGCTGGTTAACGCCTATACTCGGCAGAAGTTCATTTCTCTTTGGGCGCTGAATTGCCAGAAGAGGCGTTTGCCAAAATAAATTCTTGATGAAAAAAATCGTTGTTCCAGAATAGAATTTGTTTTTTTCTATCCTGGATACAATGAAAATTTCTGACCTTGCACATAGCGACTACATCGTCTACGTCGATGAAAGCGGCGACCCCAGTCTCGTCTCCATTGACGAAGGGCTGCCAGCAGCTGAATTAAATCTACAGATATCTATAAAAAGCTATCTAATTTTGCATAGATATTCATGCCAATGGAAAGTCCAAGAAAAAATATTTCCCAATAAATAAAC
>Ga0207712_10001486_pt1 | contig 15926 bp, 14 predicted proteins | sample KBSS44metaG_FD_184402 | JGI IMG/M metagenome (GOLD analysis project Ga0207712, IMG submission 184402) | Switchgrass rhizosphere microbial communities from Kellogg Biological Station, Michigan, USA - KBS S4-4 metaG (SPAdes) (version 2) | ecosystem: Host-associated > Plants > Roots > Rhizosphere... | reverse complement strand
CTACGGGGGGGGCGATTCTTCGCACGACGCTGCCGCCTGAGGAGGTGGAACGGCTGCAGCGGCTCCGAATCGGTCAATGAGCTCGCAGCGAGCGCTCGGCTTCGGTCCTCCTCGTCGCTCAAATGTGCCCGGATTTTCTCGTACGTCACGCTGCCCGGACTGTGGTCGTTACGAGTCGATGCTCACGGTCGACCTCCACGCTGATTGGCATACGTCCTCACGCGAGTCTGGACATGTTCCTGGTCCTCGTCGGGTCGCCGATCGGTTCAGGGCGTCTCGGCGAAGACTCCGGCGACCGGCGGCGCGGTGAGGAACGTCCTGCGCAGGTCTCCGTACGAATCCAGCGAGCCTGCCAGCCGGATGACGGTCGCGCGGCTCGTCTCCTCATGGTGAGTCGCGGCGGCCGTGTCACCGCACGCACGCGCTAACTGTGCTGCCGTGGCGTGAACCTGCCAGCCGGCGACAGGTGCTTCGACGCCGTCGATCGCCGTGAGCGCGTTCGCGACGTGGTCGTGCGCGAGACGCAGGTCGCCGCTGACGACCGCGATCCTGGCGCTCGCCTCCCAGGCCAGCGCTTGCCAGGTGTGCTCCGCGGCGGCGCTGGCGTTCGCGACGAACAGCTCCACTTCCTCGCGCGCGTGCTCCAGGTCACCCGTCGACAGCCAGAGATTCGTGAGCGCCCACCGCTGCCAGAATCGCGAGTACCAGTCGAGCAGCGCCGGGCACCGATCCATCTCGGCACGCACCGCCAGCAAACGCTCACGGGCGATGTCGTAGTTACCGAGGCCCGCTTCCGCCGCACCGCTGAGCGTTAGGCAGAGGTGCTGCCCGAACAACCCTCCCGGCGGTTCATGCGCTGCCAGTATCGATGCGCAGACGGACCGAGCGCCGGCGAAATCCATCGCGAACAGCTGGAGCCAGCATCGCAAGAGGTGAAGCACTCCGCTCCCGAACGCATCGGCGTTCCGCTCTGCCAGGGCAATCGACGCATCGAACTCACGGAGCGCCGCGCCCCACTCGCCCAGAAACGTCAGGCTCCACGGCACTACGTACTCGCGGAGGCGGCGGGCCGCGACGTAGCCCAGAGGAATTTTTTCGTCGTGTACGTCCGTGAGGAGCGCGAGGGAGTCGACCGTGTCGCGCTGTGCCTGCCGGTAATGAGACGAGGTCACCGCCACGAAACCGCTGTCGATCAGGTGCCATGCCACGTCCTCCCTCGTTCCCAGGCGGCGAATGTCGGCCAGTGCACGCCGGCTCTCGTCCGCGTCCTCCGCGTTCCAGCCTCTCACCATGAGGCGCCGCACCATGCACCGCGCGCGAGTTCGGGCGCGCGCCAGCGGATCCCGCTGCGCGTCGCTCAGATGGAGCGCGCGGTCGATGAGCTCGATGCTTCGCTCGCTGCCGCCCCATGCGAGTGGGTACGCGAGATCCACGAGCGCCCGTACCTCGACGTCGACGAGCCCGCGCTCGGCTGCCTTCTCTCGCAGGAGCGTCAGCGTCTCGACCGCCTTCGCATCCAACGTGGCGAGGTAAATCCCCGCGAGCGTGTAGAGGACCTCGATCTCGACCACCCCGCGCTCGGACGCGGCGAGGCGCCCCGCGAGCGCGAGCGCGTGCTGCAGGTTGGCTCTCGCTCCGTCGAGCGCGCCCCGCCTGGCCGCCACCTCGGCAGCGCGGCGCACGTACTTCACGGCGCGCGCCCAGTCGCCTCCCTTCTCGAAGTGATGGGCGATCTCCGGCGTGACGTCGTCGAGCGCGGTGGCGAAGACCTGCTCCAATATCTCGGCGCGGCGGCGATGCAGCATCACGCGGCGCGCGGGCGCCTGGCGCTCGTAGAGCGTTTCGCGGTAGAGCGCGTGCGCGAACGTGTAGCGCTGGATGATGCGGCCATCGGGCAGTTGCTGCGTCTCCGCCAGGCGCAGGATGTGGCCGCGCCGCGCGAGCGCGTCGCAGCACTCCTCGAACGCCGCCGTGTCAACGTCGGCCGACAGCGCGCTCAAGGCCGGGGCGAACGACACGCCGGCGATCGACGCGACTTCCAGCACGCGCTGCTCCGGCTCGGTGAGGTGCTCGATCTGTGCGCCGATCATCTGGCGCAGACTCTCCGGGACCTCGAGGGAGATCTCCTCGGCCGGACGCCGCAGGCGCCACCCGTCGCGATTGCGCTCCACGAGCCCACGACGGATCAGGTGGTCGAGCACGGTGGTCATGAACAGTGGATTGCCCTCCGTGTGCCGGTGCAGCAGCGACGCGAGCTGCTCGGGGACCTCGGCCGACGGGCCGCCTAACGTCAGGTATTGGGCGATCTCGGACTCGGCGAGCGGCTCCAGCACGATCTCCCGGCACAGACGTCGCGCCACCAGGTCGCGCTTGAGGGCATGGAGCGGTTGCGCCGAGCGCGCGACATCCGTGGGCCGGTAGGTGGCGATGACCACGACTTTCTCCGGCAGCCGGCGGCGCGCGAGCGCGGAGATGAGGTCGAGGGTGAAGGAGTCCGCCCAGTGGAGATCCTCGAGCACGAGCAACAGCGGCGTCGTCGCGGCGATGGTCTCCAGCGCCTCGCCGATCTCGCGCAACATCCGCTCTTTCGTGGCGCCGAGGATCTCCTGCTTGAGCGTCTCGCGATGCTCGCGTGTCAGGAACGCGGGGAACTGCACGAGCCAGGTCGGCGCGTGCGACGCAAGGGTGTCCACCACCGAAGCTCCGAGCGGCCCGCGACAAAGCTGGCCGATCGCCTGCAGTACCGGATAAAACGCCTCCTTGCTTCCGAACCCCTCGACGCACTGGCCGTGCGCGATCTGCATCCCGGGGTGGGTGGCGCTCACCTGTCGCCCGAGCTCTTCCACCAGTGCCGTCTTGCCGATGCCCGGCTCACCAGTGATGAAAACGATCTCGAGGTGACCGTCGCGTGCGGCTTGCACGCATTGCCACAGCTCGGCGAGAGCAGCCCTGCGACCCACGAGCCGGGGTTCCACCGCGGGCACTCCCGGCGGTGCCTCCGCACGGGAGACCTCGACATCCGCGAGCCTGGCGACGAAGCGATATCCGCGGCGGGAGACCGTCTCGATGTAGCGGGGCTGCTTGGGATCGTCATCGAGCGCGCGCCGGAGATGGAAGACCTTGCTCTTGACGGCCTGTGGCTCGATCGCGGTCCGCGGCCACACGGCGTCGAGGAGCTCGCGGTGCGTCACGAGCTGCCCAGCGCGTTCGACGAGATGATCGAGGACGCTGAACTCGGTGGGCGTGAGGAGGATGCGCTCATCCTCGCCGGCAGCGCTCCGTCGCCACAGGCACTGGTTTACCGGGTCGAGCCGGAACGGAGGAAACTCCTTCATCGCCCTCTACCGTTCACCCGAAACCGTCGTTCGCGCAGCAGGGACACGAGGTGGATCAACGTAGTGGGCTGCTTGCTTCGAGCTGTCCGAGGAACCCCCGCACGCAGTCGGAGAAACCCTGACACGCGCCGCGGCCGCTGCGTCGCTGCAGCGAGCGCCGTAGAGGATCTTACGGCGCCATCGCCCGGGCGGCCACTGGGCCCAAGCGCAGTTTCGTTCAACGGTCGCGTTCACGACTCTCCGGTGCATAACGCCTAACTTCGCGATGCGAGGGACAACTGAACGCTTGCTGAACACTTACCAGAGAGGCCTGTCATGGCAGAGCTCATAGTAGTGGGGTTCGAGGGAACCCATCGTGCAGCGGAGGTGCTCGACCAGCTGCAGCGGTTGAACGCGGACATTGCGTTCGACCTCCAGGACGCTGTCGCCGTCTACCGGTCGCGTGGCGGGAAGCTGCGCGTCGACCAGAGCATGTACCTGACGACGAAGGAAGAGATCGCATGGGGCGGCGTGGTGGGCGCCTTCGTCGGCGCCCTGCTCGCGCTGCCGGTTGCCGCGCTGGCGAGCGTGCCGGCCGCAGCCGCTGCACTCGGCATCGGGGGCGCGACGATCGGAGCGACCGGCGGCGCGGTGATGGCGTTCGATGATGTCACGACGTGGCGAGATCAGTTCGGCATCTCCGACGACTTCGTGACGCAAGTTGGCGGCATGGTGCAGCCGGGCTCCTCGGCGGTTTTTGCCCTGGCCCGCGCGACCGATCCGGCGGCCGTCGCCGAACGGTTCCGGGGCTATGGCGGCAAGGTCCTTCGTACGACGCTGCCGCCGGAGCAGACCCGGAAGCTCCAGGAAACGCTCGCGCGGCAGCACGAGCCGGTCGCTCGCTGACGAGCGCAGTTCCGTTCAACGGTTGCGTTCACGACGCGGGCCGCCGCGACGCGCATCATGCAGCCACGGCACCGCTGGCGGCGGCACCACGAAGGAGACGTTAGGCGCCGCAACTTTCTCGATACGCCGCGCATGCGCGGCAGGAGGCAACAATGGCTTCGGATCTCATCCAGTCCGCGTACCGGCGCACGTGGTGGGCCCTCGTGCTCCGCGGACTCTTCGGCATCGCGCTCGGCGCAATCATCCTCTGGCGACCGGTGGAATCCATCGCGTCGTTCGCGCTCGTGATCGCGCTCTGGGCGTCGTTCAGCGGCGTGGTACAGATCGTTCACGCCATCGATCTGCGCGAGGTCTTCTCGCAGTGGTGGGTGATGCTGCTCGGCGGTCTCGTGAGCGTCGCCTTCGGCGTCGCCGCGGTCTACTACTATCCGGTGCTCTCGCTCACGTTCGCCGTCGTGTGGGCCGCATGGTGGCTCCTCTTCACGGGGGCGCTCGGGATCTACATCGCGATGCAGGAGCGCAGTCTCGGCATGCCGTGGGGTTGGACGTTCGTCTTCGGTCTCTCGGGAATCGTGACCTCTGCGCTCGCGTTCATGAATCCGCCGGCCACGCTTGGCGCGATCATGGGCCTCATCGCGGCGTTCGCGATCGTGAGCGGCGTGGTGCTGCTCGTCGGCGCGTACAAGCTGTCCACGGCCAAGGACCGGATCAGCGCGGCTATTGGCGCGGCCCGACCGGTCTGACCGCGTTCCGGCAGGATGGCGGGAGAGACAATGTCGCTCACTGGCAGGTTTCACCGTCTGAAGCAGGACCGTGAGATCGAGCAGGACGTGCAGGCGGAGCTCGACGCGGAGCAGGGCAGCGCGGGTCACCATCTCGTCAGGGTCTTCGTGGACCGCGGGGTGGTGCACCTGACCGGCTCCGCGGACAGCTTCGCCCGGAAGTGGGCGATCGAGCGCGCGGTCGCTCGCGTCGCTGGCGTGAAAGACCTGCGAAACCATCTGGAGGTGAGCCCGTCCTCCGCCGATCAGCCCGAGGACGGGCACATCCAGGCCGCGGCGCGCCGCGCGCTGGAATGCGACGCGCGGGTGCCGGATGGCGTAGGCGTCGAGGTGACCGACGGAGTGGTGCGTCTCGGCGGCACGGTCGAGCGCTTCTCGCAGCGGGACGCCGCGGAGGACGCGGTCCGCAACATCATCGGCGTTCGCGATGTGGTGAACGAGGTCAAGGTGATGCCGGGCCGGTTACCCGTGCCGGCGGATGACCTCGCGATGGGGGTCGAGGCAGCGATCCGCCGGCGGCTCGGAACGGACACCGGATGCATCGCGATCGGAGTCGACAATGGCGTGGTCACGCTGAGTGGCGCCGTTCCGACGTTCGCGCTGCTCGACGACATCGAACGGGCCGTCCGGTCCGTACCGGGCGTCACGAGAATCAACAACGAGCTGTTGGTCGCCTGACCATCGGATGCCTAACGCGCCGCGGTCGGCGGGACGAGGCCGCTCTGGCGCTTCCATGACGGAGGAACCCATGCACGCACGCACCGGCACCATCACGCTCGCCGCGCTCTGTTCGCTCCTCGCGGCGAGCGCCTGCAAGGCAAAAGAGGAGGCTCGATCGACTATCGACACCGTCAAGCCGGCGGAGCCCGCGCCCGCTGCTCCTCCGACATCCACCGGTGAGGTCGGGCCGCTGGCGACTGCCGAGAAGCAGTGGCAAATCCTGCTCGACAGCGCTCGGACCGACGTCGGTCGCGACAGTGCCGCGGCCGCACGGAAGCTCCATTCCGCCGCCACCGCGGTGCGTCGCGAGGCCGACGAGGCGAGCGAAGCCGCCAGGACGGCGCTCACGCGCTCGGCGAATGAGCTGGACAGCCTCGGCGCGAGCATCGGAAGAGGGACCAAGCGTACGGCGCAAAGCGTGGACAGCGCGTTCGCGCGGCTGGAGCAGGCCGAGACGCTCAACCGGCTGGCGAAGGCGACGGACGCGTGGGCGAAGCAGCAGCGCGAGCGGGCGGGCGAGGAGCTGCAGGCGGCCGCCGACAGCTACCAACGTGCGGCGAACGACGCGCAGGCGAAGCTCGACGCCGACGCCACGAAAGTGCTCGCCGATGCGCGCAACATCAACGAACGCCTGAAGAAGGCTGCCAGTGTCACCGACGAAGAGTTTCGCAAGACGACCGCCGAGCTCGAGAAGCGCGCACGCAGCCTCGGCGAGCGGATCGCTGCGAAGTCCTCAGCAGCGCCGAAGTCCTGACACTGGGCGCAGGCGGCCGTTGCCATCCCTTCAACCGACGAAGCGAGGTCACATGCGGGATTTGGTGGTAGTAGGGTTCCAGGGAACCCATCGCGCAGCCCACGTCCTGAGCCAGGTCCTCGACCTGAACGCCGAGTGGGCCGCGGATCTTCATGTGAAGGACGCCGTCGCGGTCTATCGTACGGCGGACGGCCGGCTGCGGGTGGACCAGAGCGCCCAGCCGACGACGAAGGACGGCGTGGCGTTTGGCGGCGCGATGGGTGTATTGATCGGCAGTCTGCTCGCGCTGCCGTTCACCGCCGGGGCAAGTGTGGCGATCGCCGCGAACGCCATGGGTGCCGGCGCGCTCACGTTCGGCGCCGCCGGCGCGGTGGTCGGCGGCGAGCGGGCCGCCGACGAGAACGCGCGGTACGGGCTCTCCGACGACCTCGTTAGGCAGGTCAGCGGGATGGTCCAACCGGGCCAGTCGGCGCTGTTTCTCGTGGCCGACACCGAGAAGCCGGCGGAGGTGCTGGAGCACTTCCGCGGGTTCGGGGGAACGGTGCTGCGGACGACATTGCCGCCGGAGCAGGCGGCACGGCTGCAGCAGGTGATCGACGCCGATGGTCCGGTGGCGCGTTGATGCGGCTGCCGAGGTATCACGAGCGACGGCAGCGAGCGCTCAGCAGGCGTTCGCTGCCCGCGTAAGACCGCGCGGCCGCTTGCCGCCATCGAGCGCAGGCATCCCCGCGCTTCTGAACCCGGATTCCGGCAGCGCCGCGCGCGCGCGGGCCGCGCTCTATGCGGACGGGCGGTTTCGCGTTCAGGAGCTGACGCCGACACAGGTTGGCGACGCCGTGCGCGCGGAGGTCAGCCGCGGCACGCGCCGGCTCCTCGTTTCAGGCGGCGACGGCACGCTGTCGGCGGCGTTAGGCGCGGCAGCCGGTACCGGCCTGGAGATCGCGGTCTTCCCGGGCGGCACGCTCAACCACTTCGCGCGCGACGCGGGGATCCCGCTCGACGACCCGGCGGCCGCACTCGACATCGCGGCTACCGGGACGCCGCGTCCGGTAGACCTCGGGTATGTCAACGGGCACGCCATTCTGAACACGAGCTCGCTGGGGCTCTATACGGAATTCGTACGCCGACGCGAGTACCTCGAGCGATGGCTGAACTATCGGCTGGCGAGCGTAGCGGCCGCTGCCGCGGTGTGGCGTGACCGGCAGGTCGTCGACGTCGACATCGACACGGGCGGCGGGGCTCGTCGCCGCTTTCGCACCCCGCTCGTCTTCGTCGGCATCCACGAACGCATCCTCGTCCCGGCCGGGCTCGGGATGCGCCGCCCCGGCGGTGCCCGCGCGCTGCACGTCCTCGTCGTGCAGGCGCCCGCGCCACTGCGCATTCGGCGCCTCGCCTTCCAGCCGCCCGGGCGCGGCCTCCAGGGTCTGGTTCCGGAGAAGGCGGTCGAAACCTACCTAACGAGTAAGGCGACGGTCGAGATGGCGGGGGCGCCGGCCCTGATCGCGATCGACGGAGAGCTCGTGCAGGCCACCTCGCCCCTGCATTACGAGCTCGTGCCGGGGGCCGTGACGGTGGTTCACCGGTAACCGACCGGACCGAGCGCAGTTTCGTTCCTCATTCGCGTTCACGACCGCTCGTGGCAAGACGCCTAGCTTGAACGCCAGCGCGAAGAAGTACTTGGCGCCTAACTAGACAACAAGCGAAGGAGGTCACGATGCGGGATCTGACCGTAGTGGGGTTCCAGGGAACCCATCGGGCAGCGGAAGTGCTGAACCAGGTGCTCGATCTGAATGCGGACTGGGCCGCCGATCTGCATCTCGAGGATGCCGTCGCGGTGTACCGCACTGGGGACGGCAAGCTGCGGGTCGACAATTCCCTGCAGCCGACGAGCAAGGACGGCGCCGCGTGGGGCGGCGCGGTGGGCGCGCTGATCGGGAGCCTGATCGCGCTGCCGTTCACCGGCGGGGCCAGCGCGGCCGTCGCGGCCGCGGCCGTCGGCGCGAGCGCGGTGACGTTCGGCACGACTGGGGCGATGATCGGCAGCGACGACGCGGCCGACGACAAGGCGAAGTACGGGATCTCGGAGGACTTCGTCAAGCAGGTCGGCGGGATGGTGCAGCCCGGGCAGTCCGCGCTGTTCATCCTCGGGGAGAGCGACAAGCCGACGAAGATCGCGAAGCAATTCCAGGGGTACGGCGGGAAGATCCTGCACACCACGTTGCGGCCGGAGCAGGCCAGACAGGTGCAGCAGGTGATCGGCGCCGACCGTCCAGTGGCACGCTGATGTACCGCGCCGCCATGGGTCTCGCGCTCGGCGCGCTGGCGCTGACGGCTGGGTGCTCGGTCTCGGAGAGCGACGAGCGAGCGATCGGTGCCGAGGAGGCGGCGTCCGTCGACTCCCAGCTCCCGATCCTCCGCGACAGCGTGGTCACGGCGTTCGTCGCGAAGCTCGGGCAATCGATCGCGTCGCGGACGAGTCGCGCAGACCTGGAGTGGCGGTTCGCGGTCGTCAATACCGCCGACGTGAATGCCTTCTCCCTCCCGGGCGGCTACATCTACGTGAACCGGGGGTTGATCGAGAGCTCCGACAGCCTCGACGAGCTGGCGGGCGTCATGGGGCACGAGATCGGCCACGTCGTACGCCGGCACTCGGTGCGGCAGCTGCAGAAGGCCGCGAAGCGCGACGTCGGCGTGGTCCTGCTCTGCACCCTAACGAGAGCCTGTCACACCCTCGGCGGGGCCGTCGCGGTCCAGGTCGGCGCCGACGCGATGACGGCCCGGTACAGCCAGCACGATGAGACGGAGGCGGACTCGGAGGCCGTGGTCAACACCGTCCGCACCGGCTTCGATCCCGAGGGGCTGCCGGCCTTTCTGAAGTGGATGCTGGAGCACCGAACGGATCAGCCCACGCCGATCGACGCGTTCTTCGCGACGCATCCGACCGACGAGGCGAGGATCGCCGTCCTCGAGCGCCGGATCGCGAGGCTCGGCCCCTCGCAGCGAGCGCTGGTCCGCGACACACCGGAGTTTCAGGCGGTGCGGGAACACCTGCGGGCGCTGCCGCCACCGCCAGTGGACACGGTCGGCGCGACGCAGCGCAAACGATGACCATTACGGGAGCCGCCGCCCGATGGTCGCATTGGCCCGGGCGCGCTCCAGACGACGCACACTCACGCGCACACGCGCACACGCACAGTTGCACAACCATATGGAGGAGAACGAACAATGGCAGAGCTCATGGTAGTGGGGTTCGAGGGGAAGCACCGCGCCGCCGAGGTGCTGAACCAGCTGGAAGCGATGGACCTGTCCTACGAGGTCGACCTGCGGGACGCCGTCGCCGTCTATCGCACTGACGACGGCAAGCTGCGCGTCGACCAGAGCGCCCAGCCGACGACGAAGGAAGGCGCGACCTGGGGCGCCATGCTGGGCGGGCTCATTGGGGCCGCCCTCCTGGCTCCCTTCACCGTCGGCGCCAGCACGGCCGTCGCGGCGACGGCACTCGGGACCGGACTGTTCACCGGCGGCGTGACCGGCGCCGCGTTAGGCGGCGACGACGCCGACACCTGGAAGAAGACCTACGGCATCTCCGACGACTTCGTGAAAGAGGTCGGTGGGATGGTCCAGCCGGGGCAGTCGGCGGTGTTCGTCCTCGCGGGTGCCCGAAACCCCGTGGCGATCGCCGAGCGATTCCGCGGGTACGGCGGCAAGGTGCTCCGGACGACGCTGTCGGCGGAGTCCGCTGCCAAGTTCGAGAAGCTGATGACCCCCGCGACCCCGGCGCGTTAGGCCGCGCGGTCCGATCACCGATTGGAGGTATCACATGACGACGCCACAGACACCGAGAGACAACGACCCCGTCGCCGCGAAGTTCGAGGCCGAGGTCCGGGAGGTCGACGCGAGGCTGAAGGTGCTGAAAGCCCAGGCCGAAGCGAGGAAGGCCAAGTCCGACATGGACGAGATTTCCGGCCTGACGGCCACCAAGGAACGCGTGAAGAAGAACATCGCGGACCTCAAGCAGAAGGCCTCTGCCGAGTACGCGGCGACGAAACGCGAGGTGGAGAAGGAGATCAAGGACCTGCAGGCCGACATCGAGCGCGTGAACGAGCGCTTCACCACCTGGGACTCGGCCCGCGAGCGGCAGCTCTACGCGCGGCTCGACGAAGCGGACGCGCGGCTCAAGGTCTGGAAGGCACAGGCCGACCAGAAGCGCGCAGACCAGACGATGAAGCGGCACGACGATCTCGCGACGCTGGAGGAGCAGATCGCGCTCGCGCGGGCACAGAGCGCCGCGGCAAAACGGGAGAAGTACAGCGCCAAGGCCGTGGCGGCGCTCGAGGAATCGGAGCGCTACTTCGACCAGGCTTACGACGCCGCGGTCAAGCGGTACGGGAAAACGTGAGCGGTGGAGCGTCGCCCGGCAGGCCGCCGGGCGACGTCGAACCAGTAGATGTACAGGTCCGCCGGCACCTGGACGGTGAGTGTCCAGACGCCGGAGTCCGCCTTCGCCAGCGGCTTGCCGGCGAACGGCGCCGGGCCCTCGCTGCGCATTGTGACCTCGGTCGCCCTCGGCGCATAGAGCTGGAACGTCACTTGCCCGTCGGCGCCCAACACCGGCGACTGTAGTGTATCCTGCACCCGCAGCGTTCGCGCGTTAGGTGGCTGCGCCCCCGCCCCCGCCGTCATCGCTAGCGCCAGCATTCCGGCCCCCACGGCCACGCGGCACAATGTCCTCAGTTGCATCGCAGTGTTCTCCGGTGGTGGGTTGCTCGTTCGAGACGCCGTGTGGGCGTCAATCAAGGTAGCCTAACGATGGTCACAGCGCGCGTTCCACGCGGAGCGGATATGTTGCGTGTTCAGAAGTTGAAGCGATCGATGTTGGTCCGATTGAACACGAATGGAGCGCCTAACAGCACCTGGTCGCCATCGACAGCGAACGTCCCGAGCGAGCCTGCGTCGAACGTCGTGTCGCCCCGCTTGAGACGGCCGGACGCCACCGCGTCCGCCGTGACGACGGCAAGCGACCCGAGTTTCACGGTATCCCACAGCACGATGCTCTCGATGACGCCGTCCTTGATGTACGGGCGGCACATATTCGGCAGCGACAGGCCCGTGACCTTCACATCGGTGCGCCCCGACTGCTTCACCGCCTCTGCCGCGCCGGGCACCGCCGGCGCCGCGATGGCCATGATCACCTTCACGTTCGGGTGCACCTTCAGCACGGTCTGCGTCTCGGCGAACGCGCGGTCCCGGTCGCCGTCGCTCGGCTGGATCGCGACGAGCCTGAGCTCGGGATACTTCGCGGCGAGCCGCTGCCGGATGTACTTGATCCACTCGTTCTGGTTCGCGGCAGAGAGACTCGCGGTGATGATCGCGAACTCCCCCTTGCCGCCCATGATGCGCGCCGCCTCGTCGGTGAGTGTGTTCCCGATCCCTTGGGGGGTCGCCTGATTCACGAAGAAGTCGCGCGCGTCCGGCTCAGCGTCGGCGTCCCACGTGACGACTTTGATGCCGCGCCCGCGTGCCTTGCGCAACACGGTGGAGATAGCCGCCCGGTTCTCGACGCTGACGGCAATCGCGTCCACGCCGCGCGTGATCCATGCCTCGACGACCTCGTTCTGCTTCGCGGGGTCGAGGTCGGTGGGACCATCCCAGAGCAGCTCGACGCCTAACGCCTTCGCCGCCGCGTCGGCACCCTGGCGCGCGCTGATGAAGTACGGATCACCTTTCGCCTTGGGCATCATGGCAACCAGGTGGCGCTTGACGGTCGGTGCGGCGGCCGAGGTCGCCGCCGATTGACTGGAAGCAGTGGCGTTAGGCGCCCCGGCAAGCGCGGCCCGGAACGCGGTGACCAGATACCAGTTGCTGCCGGCGACGATGAGGGCGCCGGCGAGAATCACGGCGCTCAGGACGGCGACTTGGGAGTTCCGCACTTCGTCCCCTTCCTCTCTGATGGCGTGAGTGCGCCGGTCGCCCCCGATTCCGGCGCCCATGACGACGCCCGAACGGCGCGTCAGGCGGTCGAGCAGGATTGTGCCGACGAGCAGCACGCCCGTGAGGATGCCCGCCAGTTCCGTCGGCTCCCCCGTCAGGCGGAGCCCATTCTGCAGCACGACGATCGCGAACAAGCCGAGCAGCGTGCCAAGCACCGTGCCCCGGCCACCGAAGATCGACGCACCGCCCAACACGACGGCTGTGATTGCCGTCAGCTCGTAGCCCGTCCCGGCATCCGACTTCGCCTGCCCCAGGTGCGCCACGTAGATCACCGCCGCCCCGCTGGCGGCGAGCCCGGATACCACATACGCGAGCGTAAGGCGGCGCCCCACCGGAACGCCGGCGTAGCGCGCGCCCTCGGGCGAGTAGCCGATGGCGTAGAGCGTGCGCCCGTGCGCCGTGCGATGCAGCCACCACCAACAGCCAACCGCTGCCGCGACGAGGACAACAAGCTGCGTCGGCACCACGCCGCCCAGATACCCCTGCCCGAGGAACAGAAAGCCGGCCGGAAAGCCCGAGTAGTTCTCGATCCCTCGCGTGAGCCCCTCCGCGACGCCGCGGAAGAGGGAGTACGTGCCGAGTGTGACGATGAGCGGCGGGAAACCGAGGCGCGCGATCATCGCCGCGTTGAGAGCGCCGCCCAGCGCGCCTAACGACAGAGTGAGACCCGTCGCGATCCAGATCGGCACACCTCCGTCGCGCCAGAGGGCGCCGAGCACGACCGCCGAAAGCCCCATCATCGAGCCGACGGAGAGGTCGATGCCGCCCGCGATGATGATCGGCGTGAGCGCGAGAGCGAGTAGTCCGACCTCGACCGCGAGGCGAGTGATCTCGAAGGCGTTGGCCGTGCCGAGGAAGTTGTGTCCCGTGAGCCCGAAGACCGCGCACTCCAGCGCCACCACGGCGAGAAGCACCCACTCGCCGTTCGGGAAGAGCCGCTCGCGAAGCGGCGCATCCGTCTCAACCCGCAGCGGGCCGCGCGCGGCTGACGAAGCGGACATGCGATTCCAGACCTCCGATCACGGCGTCCGAGACGAGCGCGGCGAGGATGATGCCGCCCTGGATCGCCTTCTCCCAGAACGGGTTGATCCCCAGGAACGCGAGTCCAGTGCCGATGGTGCCTAACAGCGCGACGCCGAAAAGAGTTCCGAGCAGCCGACCGCGTCCGCCCGAGATCGCGGTACCACCGATGACGACCGCGGCGATCGCCTTCAACTCGAGGCCGACGCCGGCGTTGCTCGGCACCGACGTGAACCGCACTGCATTGAGCGTCGCCGCGAGACCCACCAGCGCGCCCAGGACGACGAACGCGCCGAGCAGGACGCGCGACGGCTCGATCCCCGCGAGGCGCGCCGCCTCCGCATCCGAGCCGACGGTGTACAGCGCGCGGCCGGCGCCTGACGAGCGAAGCCCCCACGCGAACAGGGCGAGCACGGCGAATGCAACGCCAACGATCACCGTCTGCGCGGGGGCCGGCGCGAGCCCGAGCCACTGGAAGTCGCGAGGCAGATCCTGCACCCACGCACCCTCCGTTGCCCACCGAAGCGCGTCACGCCACGCAACGAACATGGCGAGCGTGACGATGATCGACGGAAGCCGGAGCACCCCCACGAGCACGCCGTTGAGCGCCCCGAGAGCCGCGCCGAGCGCCACGATCGCGAGCGGCAGGAGTGTCATGGGCACGCCGGACCTTGCCAGCATCCCCGCCGCCACACTGCACACCGCAAACTGGGAGGCAACCGAGATGTCGACCTCGCCACCGAGGATGACCAGCGTCATCCCGACGGCTACGAGCAGCGTCGCGGCGTTGTTCAGCGCGACGTCGCGCAAGTTGCCGGCGGCGAAAAACGACGGCGCCGCGATGGCCACGGTCAGGAGGAGCCCGGCCAGTGCCGCCGCCGGTGGCAGTTCGCGTTTCAGCTGCGTGCGCCGCGCGGTGGTCATGCGGCCGGCGCCGCATGGCCGCCTAACGCCGCGGCGAGTAGGTGCTCCTGTGATGCCTCGTCGCGGCCGAGCACCTCGACCACGGTACCGCCCCGCATGACTGCCACGCGATCGCTCATGCCAAGAATCTCCGGGAGCTCCGACGAGATCATGACGATTGCTACTCCCTGCTCCGCGAGCCCTACCATCAGCGAGTGGATCTCCGCCTTTGCGCCGACGTCGATCCCCTGCGTCGGCTCATCGAGGATCAGCACCGACGGCTCGGTCAGCAGCCAGCGGCTCAGCGCCACCTTTTGCTGGTTGCCGCCGGACAGCGACCCCACGCGCGTGAAGATAGACGGCGTTCTGATGCCGAGGCGGCGTACGTAGTCTGCCGCCACCGACCGCTCGCGCGCGAAGTCGAACGCGCCAAGCGGGCGGCCGTCCGAGAATCGGTCGAGGGCGGCCAGGGTTACGTTCGCGCTCACCGGCATTTCCGGCACGATGCCGTGCTGGCGACGGTCCTCCGGACAGTACCCGATGCCTAACGCGATCGCCTCGGCCGGACTGCCGATGCTGACACGGCGCCCCCGCACGCGGATCTCGCCGGCGTCGGCCGGCGTGAGGCCGAACACGATGCGCGCGAGCGCCGTGCGTCCGGCGCCGACCAGCCCTGCCACACCGACGATCTCTCCGGCGCGCACGTCGAGCGTCACGTCGCGCACCCCGGCCGGCACGCACCCGACCCCGCGTAATTCGAGCATTGGCTCGCCGATCGCCACCGCGCGCTTCGGGAAGACGGCGGCGAGCTCGCGACCGACCATCATCTGGATGAGCTGGTCGCGGGTCACGTCGCGCATGTCGCGCGTACCGATCGTCTGCCCATCACGCAGCACGGTCACGCGGTCGGCGATCTCGGGTAGCTCCTCGAGCCGATGCGTGATGTAGATCAGGCCGACGCCGCGGGCTCGAAGCTCGCCGATGACGCGGAACAGGTTCCGCGCGTCGTCGTACGCGAGCGACGCCGTGGGCTCGTCGAGGATCAGCACCTTCGCATCGGCGCCTAACGCGCGCGCGATCTCCACGAGCTGCTGCTCCGGCATACTGAGGTCACCCGCCTCGGCATCCGGGTCGATGCGCGCGCCAACGCGCGCGAGAAGCTGCACGGCCCGCGCGCGGCGGGCGCCCCAGTCGATCCGCCCCCACGCGCGGTGCGCCTCGACACCGGTTGCGAGGTTCTCGGCCACACTGAGCTCGGGGAACAGCGCTGGCTGCTGGTAGATCGCCGCGATCCCCTTCGCCTTGGCGGCGCGCGGCGAGTGCTGCAAGAGCGGCCGGCCCTCGACGACGATCTCGCCGCCGTCAGGGCGCACTGCACCCGTGAGGATCTTGATCAGCGTCGACTTGCCCGCCCCGTTCTCGCCGACGAGCCCGTGCACCTCGCCTGCGCAGAGCTCGAGCGTCGCTCCACGCAGCGCGCGCACACCGCCGTACGACTTGGCGACGTCGATCGCTTGCAGCAACGGCGTGGGGTCG
>Ga0207712_10001484_pt1 | contig 15954 bp, 14 predicted proteins | sample KBSS44metaG_FD_184402 | JGI IMG/M metagenome (GOLD analysis project Ga0207712, IMG submission 184402) | Switchgrass rhizosphere microbial communities from Kellogg Biological Station, Michigan, USA - KBS S4-4 metaG (SPAdes) (version 2) | ecosystem: Host-associated > Plants > Roots > Rhizosphere... | reverse complement strand
CTTTAAGGTCAAGAGTTTTTTTAAAATCTGAAAAACTTTTTGCTTTTGTTCTTTGCCAGCATTGAATAAGTCCATTCATGATACGGTTGTCTGCTTTTACGCTTAACCACTGCCCGTTTCTTTTTGCCATAATGGGGCCGTGATGGGTAAACAATGCATTGAAGTTCGTTGTTTCGATCCCTGTTCCTTTTTTTGTTTTAATTGAAATTCTTTTTTGAATAACCGGTTTTTCTTTACCGTCATATTCATATACCCACCCATTTCCTTCCTTTGAAATTTTTTCTGCGTAAGTATCCGCGGCATCTACTGCACTTGAAGTATGCATCCATCCACAGTATTCATTAAATCCCTGGTAAACGAAAAATTGTCCCCATGTAACAGCACCATAAGCATTCAAACCTTCTTCACTCACCATGTGAACTTCGGGACGGAAATAAAACGTAACATGCGGATTGATATAAAGGATCGCATTTCCTGATTCGGTGATCTTCGGTGAAAAAGCAAAACCATTTGAACCGGTTACTATTTCTTCTTCAAGATTTTTATTAATTGAAACAGATGGTTCACCCGAATAAAAATTTTTGAGGTCGATTACGTTTATATCGGCTGTACTGATAGCACCTATACTTCCATCTGTCCATAGTAAAGGATACCACGGCTTGAAACGATTTAACAATGCAGGTTTAATATTAGTGTTTTTATATAAATAATAATTAATACCATCAGCAAAAGCATTACAAAGTTTTTTCAGCCAGGCAGGTGAATTATTATAGTCTTTTACAGCATCAGCAGAATCAATGATCATTCTTATTAATAGATCGTCATATAATGATGATTCGCCTTTTACTTCCGCCATTCTTCCCAGCTTTTCAATATAATTCATCTCCACCCTTTTGAAATCATCTTCGCATTGTGCATACATTAAACCAAACACCGCATCAGCATCTGATTTACCATAAACATGGGGAATGCCCCAGTTATCCCTTATAATTGTTACATTCTTTGTTTGCTTCTCCCATCGGGAAATTTCGTCCTTACTAAAAGGTTGTGAGAATAAATGAATAGGGAGAAATAAAAGGAAAAATATTTTTTTCATCATTCAATTTACAAATTATTCCAAATGAAATTCTTTTCTCAGCAATTGTAATACACGATGATTAGCATCCGCATATTCTTTGTACTGGATCTGCCGGGTTGATCGTAGCATTAACAGAGTATAAGACGTTAAATTCTCAGCTTCTTGCCTGCTGAATTTATCTGCATTTACTATTTTTCCGGGATCCACTGCTTGCAAATTTTGTTTCAATGCTTCTACAAGCGGAAGGGCCCCATTATGAGTGAGGTTTTCGTACCAATGAAAATCAAAATGTTTTAATACAAATGGGCGGTGATAAAATTCTATATAACTATACTCTTTGTCATTCCGGGTTCTTACATAAGCGATCTTTACACCCAACTTTCCAATCTCAGATTGCAGCTCACTGTTTTTAAAATAACGTAGTTCGCCCGAGTTTCTCAGTTGATTTAAAATTCCATCATTAGGTTCAAAAATAATATACTGTATTTGAATTAATGAAGTGGCAAAGGCAGGAAAGAAACGTGTAGACAAATTTGTTAAGTTGCTATCTTTTACATAATCGACAAAGTACCTGCATTCGCTTTCTTTCTTTTTCCTGTTTTCTATACATCTTTGTACAGCAATTGAATCATCAACTAATTCTTTATAAAGATTTTTTGCCAATGCTTTTGCCCGCTGATCTTCTACATAATGCTCTCTTTGGTTTTCGGCTAAGAACCCTGCAAACACGGCAAAGAATAACATTAAAAACTCCCAGAGATAGTGCGTCCATTTTTGTCTTGAAGAATGTGAATGATGGTGTACTTCCATACTTTTCCGTTATTTGTTTTGGTTAAATTAGATTTTTCAAATAATGGCGGCAATAATAAGAGAATGATCAGAATAGTGCCCAGCCAGGAAGAAAAATTCAACTTTTATATTTTAAGGAAAGATACATTTTTGAGAACAGATTCAACCGGTGCACAATTTTTAAAAAATTATTGCTATTTTTTAAGACATAGTAATTTAATTCAATCTTCCTGTAAGCAAAATTTGCTTCTATTGCTTTTCTTCCGAAATTTAATCCTTCAAAAAAAAATTTTATGAATCATCCTGACGAATTCCGCAACTGGGGTCATGAAATCATCGATCAGCTTGCGGATTATCTTGACGACATAGAAAACAAACGCTTATTTCCCGATGTTAGCCCTGAAAAATTGTTTCAGCTATTTGATGAAGAAGTGCCACAATCGGCCGAAGAGCCTTTATTGGTAATGAAAGAGCTGGAACAAAAACTTTTCCCTTATTGCACACATGTAGGTCACCCGGGATATTTTGGTTTGATCACCCCTTCGCCGAATCCTGTTGGCATTCTTGCCGATCTTATCGCTGCCGCCTATAATCAAAATGTTGGCGCATACAGCATCGGCCCATCAGCAGTTGCTATGGAAAGGCAAACCGTTCGATGGCTTTGTGAACTGGCTGGCTATAGAAATGAATCAGGAGGCAATCTTACCAGCGGTGGCATGATGGCAAATTTTACCGGGATGAAACTGGCAAGAGATTGGGCAAGTGACGATGATGTACAACAACATGGTATCACAAAACAAATGACTGCTTATACTTCGGAAGAACGACATGTTTCAGTAGATAAATCTGCAGATGCAATCGGGATCGGAAGAAAAAATTTAAAAATAATTCCAACAGACGAAATGCTGAGTATGCGACTGGATATCTTAGAATCTGCAATCAAAGAGGATAAAGCAAATGGTTGCCAGCCCTTTTGCATTGTTGCCATGGGCGGCACAACGAATACCGGTTCGGTAGATGACCTGGTCGCATTAAGAAAAATTGCTGATCGGGAAAAAATGTGGCTGCATACAGATGCTGCTTATGGTGGTGGCATGCTGGTATCAAAAAAACATCCCGATGTTTTGCATGGCCTTGAATTAGCCGATAGTATTACAATTGATCCGCATAAATGGTTTTATGCGCCACTTGATGCAGGCGCCATTTTAGTTAAGGATGAAAAAAGGTTGACAGCTTCATTCGGTATGGAGCCTTCTTATCTCACAGATCAAATGGACAAAAAGAAAGAACGTTATAATTATTTTGTACACAGTTTTGAGCAAAGCCGCCGTTTTCGGAGTTTAAAAGTGTGGATGAGTTTTAAACGATATGGTTTAAAACAAATTGGTGAATGGGTTGATACAAATTGTGAACAGGCAATGCATTTGTATGATCTTTTTAGCAATACAAAAAATTTTATTCCTGTTTGCAAACCCTTGATGTCGGCAATATGTGTACGGTTTTATGAACCTGGCCTGACAGAAAAATACTTACACGAGCTGCATATAGAAGTGGCACGCAAAGTGGAAGAAAGCGGAAAATTCTGGTTTGGCACTACGAAAATAAAAGGTCATACATGGTTTCGCATTAACCCTGTTAATTTCAGAACAAGAATGGAACATATCAATGATTTGTTTGCTTTCCTGCAAAAAGAGTGTTTTGCTTATGTGGAAAAAACAAAAAAAGATCAACCGGCTATAAACCTGTAACCAATTCCTTTTATAGTGATGATCTCAAGCGAAGGATCTTCTTTTAAATAACCACGAAGTTTGGTGATGTACACATCAAGATTACGGCTGTTAAAGAAATTATCATTGCCCCAGAGAAGATTCAGGATGTCTTTGCGATCGATAATTTTATCACGATTTTCATATAATATTTTCAGCAATTCGCTTTCGCGGTATGAAAGCTTACGATCGTCTTTGCCATCATTCAACACTTGCCTGTTTAGTTGAAAAGTATATTTGCCCATTGTAACACTGTCACCAGTAATTTTTTTAGGAGCTTCTGTTTTATTCCGCAACGCGTTTTGAATTCTTACAATCAATTCTTCCATGCTAAAAGGTTTACGGATATAATCATTGCCGCCAAGTGAAAAACCTTTCACTACATCTTCAGTTTGTGTTTTAGCAGTAAGAAAAATGATCGGCACTTCTTCATTTAAGGCTCTTATTTCATCAGCAATGGTAAAACCATCTTTGTTTGGAAGCATTACATCAAGTACACAGATATCTGGTTCCGATTTTTTAAATGCACCTGTTGCCTTTGCGCCATCACTTTCCATGATCACTTCAAACCCACGGCTTTCAAGGCTTTCTTTTACGATCTTGCCGAGAAATAATTCATCTTCTACATATAAAACTTTTGTTGTGCTCATGTCCTGGTGGATGGGTAACTATGATAATACCTTAGGCAATGTAATAATAAATTTAGAACCAAGTCCTGGCTGGCTCTCCACTTCTATTTTTCCTTTATGTCTTTGAATAACATGCGCCACATAGCTTAATCCCAGGCCATAGCCTTTTGTATTATGTGTATTCCCCAGTGGCACACGGAAAAATTTTTCAAATACCTTGTCTTTATATTCCTGTGAAATACCAATCCCATTATCTGCTACCGACAATTCAACTTCATTTTCTTTTTCTTTCAAATCAAATTTTATGGCAATATTTCCGTTGCCGTATTTTAATGCGTTGTCAAGTAAGTTAAAAACTACACTAAGTAAATGCAACCTGTCTCCTTGCAAATGAGTGTCGCCTTCGGTATTTATAGAAGCGGTGGCATGATGTTTTTCAATTTGCAGCTTCATAGATGAAACCACTTCCTCCACCACGCCTTTCAGATCGAGCAACTCATATTTCAGCTCAATTTCTTTTTTCTCAAACATGGAAAGCTTTAGCACTTTATCTACCAGCAGTGAAAGACGTTGCAATTCATTCTGGGATATATCCAAATATTCTTTTGTTCGTTGTGGATCATTAATGGCATTAAAATTCCTCAATGCCTCAATAGCCACGCCAACTGTTGCGATCGGAGTTTTTAATTCGTGAGTGATATTACTGATGAACTCATTTTTTATTTCAGTAAGCTTTCGCTGACGTTGCAGGTTTCGGTAAAGTAAAGCAAATGAAAAAACGGTAACGCCTACAAGAAATAGTGAAAATAAAATTGGGGAAGCAAGTTTCCTGATCAAATAGCCAAATGTATTACCGAGGTTCAGCTCATAAGTAACAGGATGAGCAAAACCAATGGTGATCTTGTTGAGTAATTTTTCTTCTTCCCGCGGAATTCGTTCACGACGAACCAGGCTTGTATCCTTTGTAATAGATATTGAAACATTCATTCCATCGTTGTCAAAAGCAATGCGACAGGCAGAATCGATTTCTTTCACACGCAATGAATCCTGTAATGAGTCAACATTATATAAGAAGCGGAAAATTTCGCCGGGAGGTCCTTTGCGTTCAAACATGAAATCTCTTACAGAATCTCTTCCTGGTTTAAATGATTCGTTCATCGCAATAACTACGTTGCCTCTTCCCGGCACAGTACGTCGGAGTGAATCTTTCAAAACTTTTTTATCTGCAATTATAACACCTGACTTGCTTTCCACATCGATCATTGCTTTTTGAATTGAATCACTTACCCGGACAGTAACGTCATTCAACACATTTGCCAATTCGGCTTCAGGATGGCGGGGAAGGCCTTCCGGGCCTTCACCATTCATTACTTCTATTCTTACTTTCCCGGTTGAATCAGTAAATATTTTGTCAAGATTCAATTTTTTTCCCTGGAGTTTCCTAACCGTTTCTTTAAAAACAACAGTGCTTCGAAATTCAAGATTCTTTTTTTCCTTAATATAATTTTCCCGAAGCCAGAAAACCTGGAAGCCAGCAATTATTAGAATGGGTATAGCCATTAATAATAGTTGCCATTCGTTGTGTAAACTGACTTTAGGATTACTTGTAGATATGTTCCGTAGACGGCTCATTAAAAAACAAATTTAGCCATTAGATAGCCGGCTTATACCCGCTGTTAACGTTTATTAACCTTAAACCAAGGTAACTTAACTTGTGGTCGGACATGTGTAGATTAGTTTTGCCAAAACATTATTTATTTATGAAACGCTTATTGATTGCTTCGGCTATGCTAATAGCTATTCCATCTCTTGCACAGGTAAAAGAGGGTAAGATCTTGTACGAAAGAACAATGCAACTGAATATCCGGATCAATGATGATAATCCTGCCATGCAAAACATGATACCGAAAGAAAGAAAAGATAAGTTTGAATTGTTTTTCACTGAAGGGAAGAGTTTGTGGCAGCCAGTGGAAGACGATGGCCAAAGTGATGAAACAGCATTTGGTGATGGCGGCGGTATGCGGATGGTATTTAGAATGCCGGGTAGTAATGATGTTGTATTTCACAATGTAGCCGATTCAAAAAAGGTAGAACAGAGGGAATTGGCTGATAAAAACTATATTATTACAGATAGTATCAGAAAACTAAACTGGAAAGTGGCTGGCGAAACCAAAACGATATTGGGTCACAATTGCATGAAAGCAACATCACAACGTATGCAGGAGAGCTTCAGGATGACAATGGATAATGGCGAGGCAAAAAGAGAAAAAGTGATGGATACATTGAATATTGTAGCTTGGTTTACCAATGAAATTCCGGGTTCATTCGGCCCCGAAATGTACCAGGGGCAGTTGCCGGGAACTATTCTGGAGATCGATGTTAATAATGGAAGAACTTCTTTTAAAGCAATTGAAATTTCTCCAAAGGTTGATGTTGCGAAAATTAAAGAACCATCAAAAGGAAAAAAAGCAACTCCCGAAGAATTTGCAAAAGAAAGAGAAAAAATGATGCAGGAAATGATGCAGAATGGTGGCGGTCCCGGAGGCATGCGAATTAATATCAGGAATTAATTACTGAGCACAATTTAAATTAGTGAAGAACACAAGGCGTTTGGAATGACGCTTTGTGTTCTTCGCATTTTGAAACTTTAGTGAACACTTGATTTTTATAACATTTTACTGGTTTTAAATATTTGTACATTTAAGTTCAAACTTTTGAACTGATGAAACGAATTTTATTGTGTCTTTTATTGATTCCTGCAATACTTAGATCACAGCAAATTATCAACGTTGAATATCCCTCAGAGGGAAGCATTATTCTTTCCGAAAAAATGACGTTGCCTAAAATTAAAGGTGGTTATACTTTATGGCTGCCAAAAGAAACAAGTAAAGGTTTAATTGTCTTTTTTGGTGAAAATAGAGATACTGTAAATAAATCTCCAATTATTGACCTTGCTTTAAAAAATCAGCTTGCAATACTGTTTGTAACTACCAATAATCCTGTTGAATTCCTTTTTGAAGATTCGAAAATGAAAGAGCTTGAAGGATATATTTATGAAGCCATCAGCAAAAATAATATCCCAAAAGACAATATGCTTTATTGCGGTATGTCGCTGGCGGGGACGAGAGCATTGAAATTGGCTGCATTTTCGCAAACATCCCAGGCAACATATAAGTTAATTCCAAAGGCAATTGCCATTTGCGATGCCCCGCTTGATATGGTTCGTAATTATCGTGAATGTAAAAAAGCAAGTGAGTTAAACCTTAATCCGATTGGAGCTAGTGAAAGCGAATGGGTTTCTTCTTATCTCAAAAAGAATTTGAAGGGAACGCCGCAAGAAGCCATGAGTGCATATATCAATTATTCTCCGTTTTGTTATACAGCGGAAAATGGTGGTAATGCCAAGGCATTTAAGAATATTTACCTGCGATGCTATACTGAGCCGGATGTAAACTGGTGGATAGAAAACAGGGGTAGAGATTATTACGGTATGAATGCTGTTGATCTTGCTGCTTTAGTGAATCAATTAAGAATTTTAGGCAGCAAAAAAGCTGAATTAATTATAACCACTGGAAAAGGATTTAGACAGGATGGCAGCAGGCATCCTCATTCATGGAGTATTGTTGATGAAAATGAATTAATAGAATGGTTTATCCGACTAACTGCGGATAAAAAATCCCCATAAATCTTTGTCTTATTGATCTATGCCCTCAGCTCTACTTTAAATGCAAGGCTGAAATAACGATAATAGTGATCCTTGTTCTCAATATTATTGGTATTCCACTCTTCTCCATAAGCAAATGGGCTTGTGCTTGACCATGCTGCTTCACCAATTGCTACTAATGTATCCGGACTTTTAAGTCTGAAACCATACGTGTTGTCTTTATGTAATTGCACAGACTGAAGTGGAAACTGCATCCAGTTTTCTGCATCATTTTCATCTATTTCGATCTCTGCAGATGAAAGAACTTGTCCCCAATTTTTTCTTTGCTTGTCAAATTCATGCAAAGTGAGAATTAATTTACCTGGATGAGAAACGGCAATTGAATAAATCTGGATCTTGTTAAGTGATCCGTCTTCAGGACATTGAAAAGTTTGCCCTGCAAAGTGATCTGCGGGACCGGATTTCATGTGGCCGATCCATAAACAAGTATTTCTGTGAAGCTGCTCAAGTGCTGGGTGAAGATGGTTGCCAAAAGTCGTCGTTTTCATACACACACGTTTTAAGTTATAGATTAAAACAGCTAGTCACGGCAAGAGCTACTCCCTTCTAAACATACTGACCCGGAAAATATTGTGTTTGTGTATAAAATCAAATCAGCAACTCGAAATTTTTCGGAAAAAATTTGAAGGACACATAGAGAATCTCCAGCATGTTTACTCTTGTGCTTTTCATCTGAATTTACCATTTAACCATATTATTTTTAAAATGATTAATTTGACTCGTTATTTCCAACAACAAGCCAAACCACCACAAAATGGAAACTTTAAAAAGGCTTCTCGCTATTGACCTCAATTATACAGATTCAAATTTTTCTGACATTTTTATTTTGTGGGATCGTCTATTCGGAACATATAAACATAAGCCGGTAGAAGAAATTAAATTTGGATTAAAAGAATTTGAAGATAATAAGCAACAAACTTTCTGGTACCTGATGAAAAGCCCTTTTATAAGTATGGGTCGGGTGTCATCCGAAGAATTAAAAAAAGGAAAATAAGTTTTATATGAAAGCAAAATCAATAAAAGGAAAAACACCCGAAGAGATAAAACAAGCTTTGGAACAAAGTATGGTCGATGGCTTTAAATCAACTCTGGCAGTTGTTTTTTTATCAGTAAGCCAGAATAGGAATGCTATTATTGAAGTACTCGATAACGCTGGAATAAAAATTTTTGGAGTCACTACCAATGGCGAATTTACTGATGAGAATCCAGAAAAACTTTCTACTGCCGTTCTGTTAATGGACATGAAGCCGGATCATTTCTCGATCTTATTTGCTGAATATCCGAAAAAAAATTATCGTGAAGTTGCAGGGTCAATAGCAGCAAAAGCGAAACAGCTTTATCAGCATCCCGCTTTCCTGATCTCCGGCACACACCTGGAAACAGATGCCGAACAATTATTATTTGGCATTGCAGATAAAGTTGGTCAAGAGGTAAATGTGTTCGGAGGTATGGCCGGTGACGACTATGCCTTCAAAGAACAATTTGTTTTTACAAACAACTTTGAAAGTAGCCAGGGCATATTGGCATTGGTTTTAAATGAAGACAAAATAAAAATAAAAGGGAGAGCAATTTGCGGATGGAACGCTGTGGGTACTGAGAAAACGGTTACTAAAAGTGAGGGCAACCATGTGTATACGGTCGATAATGTGCCTGTGCTAGACCTTACCACAAAATATGGGGGCCTCGAAAATGTATCTCCGGAAAATCAAAATTTATTAGTGGAAGTAGCTGCTAATTTGCCACTACAATTGCAAAGAGAGTTTGGAGACCCTGTAATGCGGCCGGGTCTTGTTGTAGACTGGAGTGATCGTTCATTCTATTGCAGTGGTTCTGTACCACAAGGGTCTAAAGTAAAATTTTCACTTCCTCCTGATTGGGATGTAATAGAAAAAGTAATAAAAGGAGTTGAAGATTTAAAGGCAACTGCAATGCCGGAAGCAGATGCTTTAGTTGTATTCAGTTGCGCCGGAAGAATTATCTCTTTAGGACCTTTGATGAGCGAGGAAATTGAAGGGGTAAAAAAAGTTTGGAATGTTCCTATGGTAGGTATGTTCAGTAATGCAGAATTAGCAAGGGCAACTGGAGGTAATCTTGAAATGCATAACCTGACTACTTGTGTGGTAGCATTAAAAGAAAAATAATTGAATCAAAGTTTGCAAAGCATATTAAACCTGGTCGATCAAATCGAAACATTATCTGCGGAGCAAAAAAAAGCTTTTGCAGAATGGGTAAAAGCAGCGGATAAAAATATTACCATTACTGAGTTCAAACTTGATCGCACTGAAAAAGTAAAACGCACTACTGCTATTCTTCTTGAAGAAACGATACAAGAGCTTGAGTTGAAAAGAAAAGCCATTGAAGAAACAAACACTGCTTTACAAAAATCACTGGAAGAATTAAAAGCTACACAGGCACAGCTGATACAATCAGAAAAAATGGCGTCTCTTGGTGAACTTACTGCAGGCATTGCTCATGAAATTCAGAACCCATTGAATTTTGTCAATAATTTTTCCGAAGTAAGCAATGAGTTGATTGAAGAAATGAAAGAGGAATTAGATAAAGGAAATAAAGAAGAGGCAAAAACAATCGCTGATGATGTAAAACAAAATTTAGAAAAAATAAATTTTCATGGCAAAAGGGCCGATGCAATTGTGAAAAGCATGTTGCAACACTCCCGAACCAGCAATAATAAAAAAGAGCCGACTGATATCAATGCATTAGCTGATGAATACTTAAGATTGGCTTATCATGGCCTGCGGGCAAAGGACAAATCATTTAATGCAGCAATAAAAACCGATTATGATGAAAGCATTGGTTTGATAAAAATTATTTCACAGGACATCGGCCGGGTAATCTTAAATTTAATTACAAATGCTTTCTATGCGGTTATGGAAAAAAAGAAATTGCAATCCGCCGAAGGCGGATATGAGCCAACGGTAACAGTTAGTACAAAAAAAATTGATAATAAAATAGTAGTAGAAGTAAAAGACAATGGCACAGGGATTCCTCAAAAAGCATTGGATAAAATCTTTCAACCTTTTTTTACCACGAAACCTACAGGCCAGGGAACCGGGCTTGGCTTATCATTGAGTTATGATATTGTGACGAAGGGACATGGAGGCGAATTAAAAGTAGAAACAAAGGAGGGAGAATATACCATGTTCAGCATAATTTTATCATTATAAATCATATATTCATCGAATGAAAATTTTAGTAGTTGACGACGAAAAAGATGTCCAGGTTCTTTTCGAACAGCGCTTCAGGAAAGAGATCAGGAACAAGGAAATGGAATTTGCATTTGCCTATTCCGGAGAAGATGCATTGAAGTATCTCAACGAGCTTCATGAAGCGGTATTGATCCTTTCGGACATTAACATGCCCGGTATGAGTGGCCTTGAATTACTCAGGCATATAAAAGAAAAACATCATCAGCCCCCGCCCGTAGTAATGATGATCACCGCTTATGGTGACGCTGAGAATTATAATACAGCAATGAGATTAGGCGCCGACGATTTTTTGACAAAGCCTCTGGAATTTAGTTTGCTAAAAGAAAAATTAAAAGCAATACCCTAATGGCAAAAATATTAGTGGTAGATGATGAAACAGATCTCGAAGTGCTGATCAAACAAAAGTTCAGGCAAAAGATCCGTGAACATAAGTATGAGTTTTTATTTGCTATTAATGGCAAACATGCATTGGAACAATTGGAGCGAAATACAGATATAGATGTTGTATTAAGCGATATCAATATGCCAGAGATGGATGGGCTTACTCTTCTCTCAAAGATCAATGAACAAAATACTTTATTAAAAGCGGTTATTGTTTCCGCATATGGTGATATGGAAAATATCCGTACAGCAATGAATCGCGGCGCTTTTGATTTTGTAACCAAACCCGTAAATTTTGAAGACCTTGAATTGACGATGGAAAAAACCATCAATCATGTTCACCAGATGCGGGAAACAATGAAAGCGATCAAAGAAAACAATATACTTAAAATGTATGTTGACGAGACGGTGCTGAACTTTATGAGTGGCCGTGAGTTTGAATCATCATTGATAATAAATGAAACGGTAGATGCTACGGTTGCTTTTATTGATATTTGCAGTTTTACTACCATCAGTGAAAACGAATCTCCTGATACAGTGGTAAAGCTGCTGAATAAGTACTTTGATGTAATGGTGAAAGAAATAATTGCGCAGGGAGGTTATATAGATAAATTCATGGGCGATGCTGTAATGGCTGTATTTCGCGGCGATTATCATTTAGATAGGGCCATGGATGCTTGCCTGGCGGTAAGAAAAACAGTAAACGAGCTGCCAAACGAATCGGGTAATATCTTCTTTACGCCGAAAGTTTCTATTGGTATTAATAGCGGCGAAATGATCTCAGGTAATATCGGCTCTGCGAACTTGAAACGCCTCGATTATACTGTTATAGGTGACGTTGTTAATGTCGCACAACGATTGCAAACAATAGCGAAAGAAGGACAGATCATTATAAGCGAAACGTCTTATGAAAAAGTAAAAGAGTCTTTTAACTGCAATAAAGTGGGTGAAGTGAGTTTGAAAAACAAATCACATCCCGTAATGATCTATGAAGTGCTTGACTAACTTAATTTCCACTCTATCTTCTAATAATCACATTGCCCTTTCCTGGTCCAGCATTAGCACTCATTTTATTCAAACTATATGTAAAGCTGAGTAAAAAGAAACGTTTCAATACACGGTTACTCTGATCTTCTATATAATTTGAATTGGTAGTACGTACTATTGCCTCGTTTTCATTCAGAAGATCATGCACACTGATCTTCATTTCCCCACGATTGTATTTTAAAAAGAGTTTGCTGAAAGCTGCATTCCATAATGGAACTTTTGCATTGAATCCTTCAGAACGCTGACTGCTGATAGTGTAAGTAAAATCGGTAGCCAGGTAGAAATTCTTTGGCAACTGCCAACCTGCATCAATGCTGTAGTCTTGTGTTAGATAATTATTATTAAGCGATGATTGTAAAGAATACTTTGCTTTATTATAAGTAACTCCTCCGCGAACCGTAAGATCAAATTTTTCTTTAAAACTTTTTGATATTTCGACACTTGGGTCAAAACTCATATTGTAAATATTATTACGAACCGTATTGATAAACTGAATCGTTTTGCTATATCCAAACCCGGTATTCAAATTCAGCGTTGCTTTCATGAAACGAAGCGGCCAACCAAGACTTACATCATTATTTAAATTATATACACCATCCACATTCACCGGCGTGGTTGCTTTCCTTCCAAATGAATCGATCACATCATAATTTACGATCTTGTTGTTGGTAAATGAATAACTGCTGAACCAGAAAAAGCTTTTGTTGCGGAAAGGGTTCATGCCCGTATAGTTTGCATTGATACGATGCGTAAATTCCTGTTTCAGTGTAGGATTCCCTAGTTTTATATTGAGAGGGTTACTAATGTCTGGCACCGGCTGCAATTGCGAGACTGATGGCTGATTTGTGTATGCACGATAATCAAGCTGAAGATTCTTAAATCTTGTAAAGTTGTATTGAAATCTTGCATTAGGTAGTAAGTTGTAAAACGATTTTGTGATCACTGAATCTTTGATACCAGATTTAATGGTTCCTTTCAGATCGGCATTCTGCCAGGTAACGCCAAATGAATAGTTATATTTTTTCTTTTGTGTACGAAACCTGATGCCGGCTGTTGTCGTTCCATAAACATTTTTATAATTATTTGTGAGCAACGGATTTACAATATCATGTTTACCCGAATTGCGATTATAATCATAGGTTATTTTATCAGAAACAGAACGGCTTTCATTTTTTGAAACACTGAACTCGAGCAAAGATCTTTTGAATACTGGTTCAGTATAAACAGCTCTTGTATTATATCCTCTTACTTCACTTTCAGAAACACTTCGTTGATTGATCGAATCTGTTTTTACTAAGTTACCCAGCTTATTATAAAACTGGTTTACAGATTCAAGCTCACCGTTCCCATCACTATTATTTAGTGTGCTGCCGACGCTAAGAGAAAATGTTCTTCCTTTTCTTCTGAATTTTTTTCTGTATAATAAAGTTCCATTGAAATTATATCCATCGCTGGCAGAAAAATTATTGCTGAATCCTTTATTACTGCGGATCAATTGTTCTGATAAGGTTTCATAATCATTCAATGAACCGTTCTTTGAATTCTGCAAGCTAAGAGTTGGCGTAAATCGCAAAGAATTCATAGAGTCGATCAAATAATCATAAGTAAGATTAAAACGATGCGAGTTGCTTAGATTATTTGTTCTTGAGTTTTGATTATAGTAATATGTGGAATCGGGTAAAATATACTGACGGCTTAGCCTTTGATCAGTAACTGGGTTATAGCGGTTATAGAAATAGTTGCTTTGAACTTCCATTTTAGTTCCTATAATATTATTATAGTTAGCGCCGCCTGCCCATGACGTATTGATAGCATTATTATTTCCGCCGCCCATTGCTCCTGCTAACGCATCATTTGAAGAAATATTAATCATCCCGCCGCCACCGCTGCCACCCAATTGACTCATGCCGCCTGAAAAACTAAGAATATCCATAAAAGAAAATCCTTCTGCATTTGTATTGTTACCCATTCCTATCACTGACATCTGCCTTGCTCCTTTAAATGAATTCACATTGAATCTTCCCTGGTAACGGCCTTCGGTACCTCCACCGGCATTTACTTTTCCAAACACTCCTTTCTTTTTATCCTTTTTAAGTTTTAGATTAATCGTCTTTTCACTGTTGCCATCATCAAAACCTGTAAGCTGTGCCATATCGCTTTGTTTGTCATATACCTGAACCTTATCTACAGCATCAGCGGGTAAGTTTTTAGTTGCGATCTTAGGATCCGTTCCAAAAAATTCTTTACCATCAACTAAAACCCTTTTCACTTCTTGTCCCTGGGCCTTTACTGTTCCATCTTTTTCTACTTGTATTCCTGGCATTCTTTTCAAAAGATCTTCAACAACAGCATTAGGTTTTGTTTTAAAAGAGCCGGCATTGTATTGAACAGTATCGCCAATCAATGTTACTGGCGGCGCTTCTGCCATCACCACCACTTCTTCGAGTACTTTATTTTTATCACTCACTTCAATATTTGCCAGGTTTATATTTTTGTTTGCATCATTTACCGTAAAATATTTATTAACGTTATGATAGTTAACATGAGTAACCAACAAACGATAATCCCCATAAGGAACATTGGTTAACGAAAACTCTCCGCGGCTATTTGTCATTGTAAATGTCACCAGGGAAGAATCCTTGCTATGTAAAACTGTAATGGTAGCGGCTGCTACAGGTTGTTTAGCAATTGTATCAAAAACAACACCTTTGATATCACCATTTTTTTGTGCGGCAGCCGTTAGCCAGATAAAGCCGGATAGGACAATCAGTGAAATTTTCTTCATATATCGGTTGGTTTTTCCCGATGACGATCGGGATCGGGTACGAAAATATTCTTATGAAGTTGAATACCCGGTTAAGCAGAGTTGAAATTAGGTTAATGAAGGTTAATACATCAGCTATTCGTCCATAGCAGGTCCTTTGTCCTTATCCTCTCTTTCTTTTTCGTATACCTGGATCTTAATAACCCAATCCAGCATATCGGTTTCCAGGAGCAGGGAAAGTTTCAATTTTTTTAATTCTGGTATTTTATTCCCTCCATCTAAAACTATCGTGGTAAATTTTATAGCTTCTGTTGGATTTATATAGTCTCCATTAAATATTACCGTGTTTCCATTTATATTCACTGAAAGATGCTGGAGTGAATTATAAATTGTCCTGAATTTTTTTGAAGCTGCTTCAAAATCATCTGTCTTTATCATCTCCGCTTCCCATGAATAAATATCTTTTGCATTTGAGCTATATTTTATCAAGCGGCATTTGATAGCATCTTTTACTGAAACACGACATTCGAATTCTGTACTCTGAGGGTT
>Ga0207712_10001480_pt1 | contig 15990 bp, 9 predicted proteins | sample KBSS44metaG_FD_184402 | JGI IMG/M metagenome (GOLD analysis project Ga0207712, IMG submission 184402) | Switchgrass rhizosphere microbial communities from Kellogg Biological Station, Michigan, USA - KBS S4-4 metaG (SPAdes) (version 2) | ecosystem: Host-associated > Plants > Roots > Rhizosphere >... | reverse complement strand
GAGCCATAGCTCCTCGAAGTGGGCGATGTGGCCGAGGTCCCACACGATCGGGCTCATGAGCGGATCGTGCTGCATCCCGAGATCGGCGTCCGAGAGCGGCTCGATCAAGCGAATTGTCCGGGCGCGAGCTTCGCGCAGCAGCTCCGTGATTCGGTCGAGCTCGGAGTCGATGCCTGGTCGCGTCTGGGTGGATTCGGCCATCACTCGATCCTCAAAGGAATTTCGGCGCCACGTCCTGCGCTGCAACGGCAGGGCCTGGTCCATCAAGCTGGCACGTGCGGAGCACAAATGCACACGCGCCCAAAACGGTTCCATCGAAAACAGAGGGAACCTCTACCGGCTCCCCGCGATTTGTGCCGGCACGACTCCAGACGCCAGGGGTCGCCACTTCGCTGACCCCGATTCCGACGGAGCGCACCATGTCTGTGTCCGTACTGGTGGGTTCGCCATGGAAGCGCGTTGGAGACATGCTGCCGGGCGCACTGACCGACGCCCGCTTACAACTGCATCACGCTGCGCAGATCGCCGTGTCCGCTGCGATCTCCTATATCCCGGCGCGGTCGGACGATAGCCACACCGCGTTGACGTGGGTGGCATCGAACGGCGCGCTCGTCACCGAGCAGATTACGGCTGCCGCCCCGTTCCGGATTGGCGTGCGGGTGGAGGACCTCACGCTCCACGCGATCGACAGCGAACTACGATCGACGAATTCGTTCAACCTCGCCGGTCGAACGGTTGGGGAAGCCAACGATTGGCTGGGCGCGGTTGCCGCCGAGGCCGGACTGGACCTGGCGCGGCTGAAGTCGGCCAAGCACTACACCATTCCCGGTCACCCCGTCGCAAGCGGTGCGCCGTTCTCCGCGCAGATCGGTAGCGCTCTGGCCGAGCTTTCAAAATACTGGTCGAACGCGGGCATGGTGCTGGACGACCTCGTGCGCGCGACTGAGGGAGCTTCACCGGTGCGTACGTGGCCGCACCACTTCGACATGGCGTCGCTCATCACGCTTCCGGGAGCGGCGCCGCGACGAACGATTGGGGTTGGACAGTCGCCGGGGGACGATTCGTATCCCGAGCCTTACTGGTACGTCGGGCCGAATCCGTACCCATCGACGACCAACCTGACGCCATTGGCTGGCGCGGGTCATTGGCACACCAACGGTTGGGTGGGGGCGGCGCTTCCGGCGAGTGCCTACCTGGCCGCGGCGGATCAACGTGGGCAGGTGGGTGCGTTCATCGACTCGGCGGTGGCGGCATGTCGGCAACTGCTGGGTACGTAGAAGGAGCTCCTCGAGAAATGCAGACTGGTCAGACTCGACTACATCGTTCTGCGTTTTTCAAGATTTCAAGGGCTCTGACCCCTTGAAAATCCTTGAAAATCCTATCGATCGGGGCGCCAAGGACTCCTCACTGCGTTCGGAATGACAGCGTGCGCCGAATGACATCGCGATCCGGCGGACCCCGACGATAGCTCGCGCCGGGTTCGACCGTGCTTCATCTTCACGGGGCAAGTCCACCCCACGATGGGAGCACCCATGTCCGTTTCACGCCGTGATTTTCTCGCCGCCGGCGCCACGGCGGCCGCTGGCGTCGCGCTCGGCACGCCGCTCGCCGCCCAACCGACGCCCGCGTACGGCGCGATGGCGGGATTGGCCGCGGACCGAAGTGCGTTCGCGCGGCCCGTCGTCATCGCGTCGGACAACGGCATTCGCGGCGTCAAGAAAGCCTATGACATGATCGTCTCCGGCGCCGACACGATCGATGCGATCATGGCCGGCGTGAACATCACCGAGCTCGATCCCGAGGACATGTCCGTCGGGCTCGGTGGCCTGCCTAACGAAGAAGGCGTCGTACAGCTCGATGCCAGCTGCATGCACGGTCCGAGCAAGCGCGCCGGGGCGGTCGGGTGTCTGGAAGGCATCGCGACCCCATCGCTCGTGGCGAAGGCCGTGATGGACTACACCGACCACATCATGCTCGTGGGCGCGGACGCCAAGCGGTTCGCGCTCAAGATGGGATTCAAGGAACAGGACCTGCTCACCGAGAAGAGTCGCGCCGAATGGATCAAGTGGAAGACACGCGCGAGCGCGAGTGATGGCTGGCTGGAATCGCAGGCGCCGCCGCGGACCGGCCAGGCGGGCGCGCAGCCGCCCGCCCGCCGAACTCCCGACGGCGTCAAGGAGCTCGAGTACGACGCGGACGGCGTCGCACATACGTGGGGCACCATCAACATGAATGCGGTGGACGCCAACGGGGATCTGAGCTCGGTGACGACAACCAGCGGCATCGCGTGGAAGATTCCCGGCCGGGTGGGCGATTCGCCGATCATCGGTGCGGGCCAGTATTGCGACAACACAGTCGGCGCCGCGGGCTCGACGGGCCGAGGCGAGTCGAACATCAAGGTGTGTGGCGCGTTCCTGACGGTCGAGCTCATGCGCCAGGGGATGAGCCCGGAGCAGGCGATCATGAAGGTGATGGAACGTGTCCTGGCACTCACGGAGAAGCGCCTGCTCGACGGCCGTGGCCGGCCGTACTTCGATCTCCAGTTCTATGCGCTGGCGAAGGACGGGCGCTTCGCGGCCGCGACGGCGTACGAAGGATCGCAGTTCGCGGTATGCGACACGCAGGGCCCGCGGCATGTGGAATGTGCGTATTTGTTCAAGGAGAGTGAGCGTCCAAAACGCTAGGGAGACGGGAAACGGGAGACGGGAGATGGTGGGAACCGGGAACCGGGAGCAGGGAACCGAACGGCAAGGCGTGCGGCGGAGTGAAACGGCGGTCAGTTCTGCCGAGTAGTACGTCTCACCATGCAGCCACAGCCTCGGATCGCGCTTCCGTCTCGCGTCTCCCGTCTCCCGCTTCCCGTGTTGATTGCCGCACTCGCGGCGATCAACGCCTGCAAGGACGGGGTTTCGCTGTTCGAACCGCCGCCGCCGGCCAGCGCACACGAGCGCTATGCGAAGGGGCTCGAGCGCGCCGGGCTCGAAGAGACTGCACTCGGGCGCGATTGGATGGCGGCCGCACGGAGCTCCATTCGTCAGCCGCTCAGCGTCTCGCTGCCGTTTCGCGAAGCCGGATATTTCGCCGCAACGGAAGCCCGCGCCGTCGGCTACGCCATCAAGCTCCGTGACGGGCAGCGTCTCTCCGTCACCGCCGAGACCAACGGCAGCGACGGTGCGCCGCTCACCATCTTTCTCGATCTCTACCGCCAGACCGGCGACACCGCGAATCCGCTCGACCTCGTGGCCAGCACGGACACTGCTGCGCGCCTGGTGCACGAGGCGCGTCGCGACGGCGTGTACGTGCTGCGCGTGCAGCCCGAGCTGCTCAGGAGCGGCGACTATAACGTGACGGCGTCCACCGAGCCATCGCTCGCGTTTCCCGTCTCCGGACGCGATGGCCGAGCGGTGAAGAGCTTCTTCGGCGCGGACCGGGACGCGGGCGCTCGGCGGCACCACGGCATCGACATCTTCGCGCCGCGCGGGACGCCCGTCCTCGCCGCCGCCCGCGGCGTCGTTCGCTCCATCTCGCCGAACAACCTCGGCGGCAACGTCGTGTGGCTCTCCGACCACGATCGGGGGCAGACGCTGTACTATGCGCACCTCGACCGACACAACGTCACGGCGGGGCAGCAGGTCGAGATCGGTGACACGTTAGGCTTCGTCGGCAACACGGGCAACGCGAGCAGCACCGCGCCGCATCTGCATTTCGGCGTCTACCGACGCGGGCAGGGGCCGCTCGACCCGTATCCGTTCGTGTACCGCTCGAATGCCCGGCCGCCCGCGATCGTCGCCGACACGTCGGAGATCGGTACCCTTGGCCGGTCTCGAGCGAAGGCTCCGCTGCTGGCATCGCTGGACCGCGAGCCGCCGATGCTCACGACCGTCGACGCGGGAACGCCGTTACAGATCGATGGCGCCGCGGGAAGCTGGTTTCGAGTGCGGCTGCCGGACGGGACCGCCGGGTACGTCGCCTCACGGTTGGTCGAATCCACACGGAAGGCTGTGCGGCACGCAACCGTTTCGTCGGGCACACCGCTCCGCGATCGGCCGGCTCCCGACGCGAGCATCATCGCGACCGCGCCTGGCGGCGCGCTCCCGGTGATCGGCCAGTTTGCGGACTACGCGCTCGTCGACACCGGTGAGGGGAGAACGGCCTGGGTGCCGGTCAGGCCGGTTGAAACGTCGCCGCACTCCGCAACTCGTTAGGCTCCGTCTCGCTCGTCGGCGCCGACGGGATCGGCATCTCGCCGGTTACCCTCTCGAGCTTGAAGCCACCGACGAGGCCCGAAAGGTGTGTCGCGGCGGCCGCAAGACTCCCTGCCGCCGCGGCGATCTGTTCCGTGCTCGCGCTCTGCTCCTCGCTCGACGCCGCGACCTCTTGCATCGCGGACGCGTAGGACTCGGTTGCCTTGGCGATCTCGTCGAGTCGCAGCGTGACATCGGCGACGAGCTCGCGCGACGTCCGCGCCGCTTGCTCGATGGATGCGGTCCACGCCTCCGACCCACGCACGGCCTCCTCGACCTGCGCGAACGAGTGCATGCCGAGTTGCGTCGTCTCGAGCACGCCGATCACGGTTTCCATTGTGCGGGAGCTCAGCGCACGGGACTCCTGCACCTTCCCGAGCACGCCGCGCACGAGCGCTTCCGTTCGCTGCGCCGCCTCGGCCGAGTTGGCGGCGAGTCGCCGTACTTCGCTCGCGACGACGGCGAAGCCCTGTCCGTGCTCGCCAGCGCGCGCCGCCTCCATGGCGGCGTTGAGCGCCAGCAGCTTCGACTGCTTCGCCATCTTCTGCACGAGTGTCACGAACGCGCCGAACTCCTCGCTCGCCTCGGCCAGGGCCTTCACCGCGTCGGCGCTCGCGCGCGCGTCGCCCGCGAGGTGCTCCAGCGCGACGGCGCTGGCGTCGAAGCGCTGGCGGTTGTCTTTCGCCAGCGCGGTCAGCGCAGCGTTTCGCTCGACGCCATCGTGCGCACCCGACGCGAGGTGGTCGGCGATGCTCTGCAGGCGCGCCGCATCGGACGCCATGCGCTGAATCCCATCCGCCATCTCCGTCGACTGGCGACTCAGCTCACCGGAGGTCACGGCCATCTCCTGGGCTGCCGCGGCCATGTTCTCACTGCCACCGGTGATCTCGGCGGCGCGCGCCGCCGTCTCGTGCGCCGAGTCGCGCAGCGCGGACACAACGCGGCGCAGATCCTCCACCATGGCGGCCGTCGCGCGACTCAACCGACCGACTTCGTCGTTCGTGCTCGATGCGATCATGGCGGTTGAGAGATCACCGCTGGCGACGGCCTCGGCGACGGTGGCGAGCTCCGTTACCGGCGCGCTGATGCGGCGGTCGAGGAAGCGGCTCATCAGCCAGAGTGTCGCGACGATGAACGCCAGCAGCGCGAGCAGCGCCACCGCGATGAGCGGCCGTGCCTGACGCAGCGACGCGAGGACGGAGCTCTCATCCACCTGCGCGACGACACGCCACGCACCGTCGTTTGCTGCCGCGATCATCCCGCGCAGCTGGACGTCTTCAGCGTCGAAGCGAACGATCGAATCGCCCGGCGTGAGCGGAAGATGCGTGGCACCGGGAAGTGGCTTCATGCGTTCCGCATCCCGCTCGGAGCTCGCGACCACTCGGCCGCGCGCGTCGATGACGTCGAGGCGCACGTCCTCGCCCGTCGCCTTCGCGAGGGCAGCGTCGATGCTCGCGATCTCGAACGCGATCTTGATCACCCCTTCCGCGCGGCCGCTGTCCCCGCCGTTGATAGCTCCAGCCATCGACACCACGATGCGCTGCGCCGATTCGTCGAACTCCGCCTCCGCGGTCGTGAGCCCTTTGCGGACCGCATCGCGCCACCACGATTCGTCGCGCTGGACGAAGTCGGACGTCATTTCGGTGGTAACGGCGTTGAAGCCGTTCACATCGGTTACGAGCATTTCGGCGATGCCGAGCGGCGCGAGCTGGCCCTGCAGGAAGCGCTTCGCGGACTCGCTGACGGCGAGCGTCCGCGTGCTCGCCATCTGGCGCTCGACCGCGTCGATGGCGCTTCTGGCGAGGCCGAGCTGTGTTGCGCGAGCGGCGCCGGCGCGCGCCGCCTCGACGATGGTCGGTGCGTTGCCAATGAGCTCGACCTGGCGGGCCCGCTCGAGCAGCACCTGCTCGGTCACGAGCTCGCCGCGACGGGCGACGTCGCGGAGGCGAGAGTCGGCTCGGTCGGACATGAGGTTCGCCGCCGTCTGCATCGCGATGAGCGAGGCGACTCCGAGGACAGCCACCGCGGCCACCGCCGCGCCCACCACGATCGCGCGCTGCAGCGACTTGGACTGAATGGTCGACGGCGTGCGCACGGGTCCGTACCCCTCCAGCCGAGGGCTCGATGGGCGGGGCACCGGGTGCGTGGAGGTGATCGACGAGAGGGTCATGTGCCCGGGGTCATGTACGGCTTGGTTCAGCCTCCGACGATCGCTAAATTCCTACAGGTCAAACCCTTCCGAAGTCGGGCGCGCCTCGACTCAGCGACCGAGCGACGCCCTCGAGCCCATCACATGACCGCACCCAACCCGCACGAGCCCGCTCCCGTGAGCGCTCCCGTCGACTACGATCCGGCGACCGTCGAAGCGAAGTGGCAGAACCGATGGCGCGAGCGAGGGACGAACCACACGGATATCGCCGAGGGCGAGCGGCCGTTTTACGCGCTCATGATGTTCCCGTACCCGTCAGCGGAGGGGCTGCACGTCGGCAACCTCTTCGCGTTCACGGGCAACGACATCTATGGACGATTTCAGCGGCTTCAGGGGCACACGGTGTTCGAGCCGCTGGGCTACGACGCGTTCGGGATCCACTCGGAGAACTACGCGCTCAGGGTCGGAGAGCATCCGATGCGCCTCATCCCGAGGAACATCGCGAACTTCCGCCGCCAGCTCGAGCGCGGCGGGCTGATGGTGGACTGGCGCTACTCGGTGGACACGACCGATCCGCGCTACTACCGCTGGACGCAGTGGGTCTTCCTCAAGCTGTACGAGAAGGGGTTGGCCTACAAGAAAAAAGCGGCCGTCAATTGGTGTCCCAACGACAAGACCGTGCTCGCGAACGAGCAGGTCATCAACGGCGCCTGCGAGCGGTGCGGCGCGCAGGTCGAGCAGCGGTTCCTGGAGCAGTGGTTCTTCCGCATCAGCGAGTATGCGGAGCGGCTGCTGATCAACCTGGACCGCATCGACTGGTCGGAGAGCACCAAGACCGCCCAGCGGAATTGGATCGGAAAGAGTGACGGGGCTGAGATCGCGTTTCACGCGATGGGAACCGGGAACAGGGAACAGGGAACCGAAGCCGCAAGCGAGCAGCAGGCAGTCATCGGTTCCCAGTTTCCAGTTCCCGATTCCCGACGGATCAGAGTTTTCACCACCCGTCCCGACACCATCTTCGGCGCGACGTATCTCGTCCTGGCGCCGGAGCACCCGCTCGTCGCGCAGCTGACGACGAGCGAGCAACGAGCGGAGGTCGAGGCGTATCGGGAGCGGACGAAGCGGCAGGACCTCGTGACGCGAAAGGTGACAAAGGAGAAGAGCGGCGTGTTCACCGGCAGCCACGCCACCAATCCCGCCACCGGCGCGCCCATGCCCATCTGGATCGCCGACTACGTGCTCATGGAGTACGGCACCGGGGCGATCATGGCCGTGCCCGGGCACGACGAGCGTGACTTCGAGTTCGCGACCGTCTTCTCGCTGCCGGTCGTGCGAGTCGTTGCCGGTGAGGGCGAGGATGAGCACACGCCGTTGACCGAGGCGTTCACGGAGAACACCGCCGGTCGGCTGGTGAACTCCGGCGAGTTCGACGGCATGACGGTTCCGGCCGCGAAGCGCGCCATCACGAACTGGCTCGCCGCGGGCGGTGCCGGTCATGCCGTCGTGAACTATCGGCTGCACGACTGGTGCATCTCGCGGCAGCGCTACTGGGGGCCGCCCATCCCCATGATCTACTGCGACGTGTGCGGGCCGCAGCCCGTGCCGGAGCAGGAACTGCCCGTGATGCTGCCCGACATCGAGGACTTCCGCCCCGACGACTCGGGTGTGTCGCCGCTCGCGCGTCACGAGAGCTGGTATGTGGTGCCATGCCCGAAGTGTCGGGGCAAGGCACGCCGCGAGACCGACGTGTCCGATACGTTCCTCGACAGCGCGTGGTACTTCCTGCGCTATCCCAGCGCGGACCGCGACGATGTTTCGTTCGACGCCGCCCTGACGCGCAAGTGGCTGCCGGTGAACTCGTACATCGGCGGAAACGAGCATGCGGTGCTGCACCTCATGTATGCCCGCTTCATCACGATGGTGCTGCACGACATGGGCTTCCTGCACTTCGAGGAGCCGTTCACGCGCTTCCGCGCGCACGGCCACATCATCCGCGACGGCGCGAAGATGTCGAAGACGAAGGGCAACATCGTCGTTCCGGACCAGTACTACGAGCAGTGGGGCGCGGACACGTTCCGCACCTACCTGATGTTCCTCGGGCCGTACGAGGAAGGCGGCGACTTCCGCGACCAGTCCATCTCCGGCGTTAGGCGCTTCCTGGACCGGCTGTGGGCGTCGGCAGCGGAAGCGACGTCCGAGGGCACCGCCGACCCGGAGGTCATGCGCAAGCTGCACCAGACCATCGGCAAGGTGACCGAGGACATCCCGCGCCTGGCGTACAACACGGCCATCGCGGCGATGATGACGTACATCAACACGCTGCGGCAGGGCGAGCGCACGCCGCACCGCGATGAAGTCACGCCGCTGATTCAGCTCGTGGCGCCGTTTGCGCCGCACCTGGCCGAGGAGCTGTGGGAGCAGTTCGGCCATCGCGAGAGCGTGTTCGACTCGGGCTGGCCACCGTACGACGCCGAGCTCGCGCGCGAGCGGACCGTGGAGCTCGCGGTGCAGGTCAACGGCAAGCTCCGAGGCACGGTGCGCATTCCGACCGAGGCGGACCAGGAACAGGCGCTGGCCGCGGCTCTGGCGGTGCCCGCCATCGCACGTTTTGTTACCGGCCCAATCAAAAAAGTCATCTTCGTTCGCGGCCGGCTGCTGAACATCGTCGTGTAGATTCACTCGGCGGCGTTTGCCGGCACTTCACGACGCGCGAGGGCCTGTGGGATCGTCAGGGGCAGTTGGCAGGGAACGTACGGGGCATCACGCCACGGCGACGGGCAGCACGCGCGCCGTGGCGTTTGCCGTCGCGGGAATCGCGATCATCGCGGGCATCATCCGCCTGCGCGTGTTCGCGGCGCGACGGTCGCTCTGGTTCGACGAAGCGGCGGTGGCCATGAACATCGTCCAGCGATCGTTCCGCGCGCTGCTCGAGCCACTCGATCACGAGCAGACGGCTGCACCGCTGTTTCTGTGGGCCGAGCGCGTGGCGGTTCTGGTTGGCGGCAATACCGAATGGGCGCTTCGCGCGCTTCCGCTGGTTGCGGGACTGCTGCTGCCGTTCGCCATGTGGTCGGTCGCGAGACGGCTGCTCCCGCCCATCGAGGCCCTCGTCGCCGTCGCGCTCCTGGCACTGTCGCCGTTCCTGATCTACTACGCGAACGAGGTGAAACCGTACGGCATCGACGCCCTGGTCACCGCGCTCCTGTTCGCGGCGGCGCTTCGCGTCGAGGAACAGCCCGCGTCGCGCGGGCGTTGGATCGCGCTCGCGTTAGGTGGAGCGGTCGCCATCGGTCTCTCGATTCCGGCGCCGTTCATTCTGGCGGCGGTGGCCGTGTTCCTCCTCGCCCGGCCCGCCGTGCGCGGATCACCGGGATTTTGGACGCGGGCCGCGTGGACCGCGATCGCGTGGGCAGTCGCCGCCGGGCTCGCACTCATCGTGTATCTCCCGCTGATGAAGCACGATTCCTTCATCGGCAGCTTCATGCAGCACTACTGGGGCACGTCCTTCCTGACGACTGATGCGCCCGGGCTCAAATCGCGAGCGCTCAACGCGGCCGGGGGCGCGATCAGAACGACGTTCTTCGATCAGGTCATGTGGCCGCAGCAGCTGAACATGCTCATGCTCGTCGCGATCGTCGGCGGCGTTCGCGTCGTGATGACGCAAGGCCTTGCCAAGGCGGCGCTCCTGCTGATCCCGGTCGTGTTGCTGCTCGTCTCGGCTGCGCTCCAGATCTATCCCCTGGGCGATCGCCTGATCCTCTTTGCCGCGCCCATCACCGCGCTCGTGCTGGCGGCAGGCGTCGCGTGGCCAGCCCGCCTCGTTCACGCGCGCTGGCAGCCGGGCCTGACAGCGGTTGCCGGAGCACTGCTGCTCGCCGTACCCGTATGGCGTGCAGCGTTGATGCTTCGGGAGCCGCCCGGACGCAATGAGACGCGCGAGATGATCCACGAGCTCGTCCGCGCGCGGACGGAGCGTCCGCGGCCCGCCGTCTGGCTGTCAGCCGGGAGCGTCATGGCATGGCGCTACTACACCGGCGATCTGGAACAGCCCCCGCTCGCCGTGAAGCCCGGCACGCCGCTCCCGCAGCCCGACTCGCTCGACTCCGGCGTGCTCATTGGCAAGTGGCCGCAGAGCGCCGAAGGGAAAAGCAAGGGAGACTGGGGGATGTGGGAGCTCAGACGCCTGCGCAGCGCTGGAACCGAATGCGGCTGGTTGCTGCTGTCCGTGCTCGAGTCGGGTGAGCGCGAGCTGCTGTTCGACGCGATCCGGCGGAGCAACGCCCGGATCGCGTCGTCCCGCGCCGAACCTGGCGCGGAGCTGCTCAACGTGTGCGTTCCCGAGCCGTCGTCCTAACGCGACTCCGCGAGCTTTCGCACTGCACGCCGGCGCAGGTCGTCATCCGGGTCGTTCTCCGCGATCGCTCGCAGCTTGTCCCGCGCAGCGCGATCGCCACGCTCGGCCAGCACGCTCACGAGTCGGTCGCGCACGACGCGGTCAGGGACTGCGTCATAGAGCGAGACCAGCTCCGAGGTCGGCGCACCCGCTTCGGCCAGCGAGCGAACCGCGCGCTCGCGAAGCGACGATCGCTCCTTCGGATCGCGAACGATGTCGCGCAGCCATTTCATGGTCTCGCTGCCGCCGCTTTCCGCGACCGAGCGAATGATGCGCTCGCGCAGCCCCTCGTCATCCACGGAGCGATACGCCGTCTGCAGGTACGCGACGTCGCCCATCTCCGCGAGTGACCGGATGGCGCGCTCGCGGACCGACGTCGGCTCGCTCGTTCGCTCGACGATCTCGCGCAACCAGCGCCGGCTCTCGTTGTCGCCGATCTCCGCCATCACGCGGATGACGCGTTCGCGAAGCGACGCGTCGTCGAGCTGATCGTACAGGGTGCGTAGCGAGCGTGCGTCGTTGGCTTCGGCCAGCATTCGCACCGCCGTCTCCCGGACGGCCGTCCGCTCGGCGCGATCGAGCGCGACCGAGCGAAGCCAGTCCAGGTCGGCTTTCGTGCCGCTCTCTCCGATCATGCGCACGGCGCGATCGCGGAGCGTCGTCTCCTGAATCGTCGCGTAATTCGCGCGCAGATACGCGGGACCGTCGGGCTCCTCGCCGATCACGCGCACGGCGCGCTCGCGGACATCGAGCTGATCGTCGCGGTCCTCCAGAATCGTGCGGGCGACGCGCGTGGCGTCGCGGTCCCCCTCACGGGCCGCGACACGGCCGACCCACTTGAGAGCACTCTCGCGCACCGATGACGCGAGCGACTTGTTGCGTGCCATCGCCGCGAGCGGTTGTGCGATGCGCACGCTGTCGGCGATGCTCGCGGCGAGAATCGCATTGCGTGCCGCGTCCTCGCGTCCGCGGGACGCCAGGTCCAGCAGATACCTGGCAACGTCGGCCACCGGCACGGTCCCGAGATCAGTCCCCGCGCGCTCGGACGCGGCGCTCGTCGGACCCACGAATGGCTGCACGTCGACGACGCGATCGTCGCGCACCACGAGCAGCAGCCTGACGGGAGATCGTGCGCATCGCGCGCCGATGTCGCTGTTCACCCCGGACATCGACATCCCTTCCATGAACCAGACGTCGAAGCCACGCGTCGGGTTTGGGCCCTCGGCGATGAACGTCCGCCCGTCGCCACAGATCCCGTCGCGCGAGGCGTAAGTCATCTTCACGATGCCGTCGGGCGCGGCCGCAACGCGACGGGCGAGATCGCCGCCCTGCGGCGGGGGAGCGAACATGGCGGTCGAGACGAGCGTCAGAACGGCGGCGAGTCCAAAGCGATGCATGACGGACCTCGGAGGAGAGCGCGGTAGGCGGGCGCGAGCCCGTACCCGTCGGACAACCGTTGTCGCGGAACCGTTGGCAGCGTCGTGACCCCGCCACGGCGCGCACCGTCTCTCAGGTACTCCCGAATACGGTTGGGAGACCACTCGTGGCCCCGCCGAAGGCATGATCGTTCCGCAAACCGTGATGCTCGGGCTCGCCTCTGTCTTCTCCGCGCTTGCGAGCGAAGGCAAGCCCGTGTTGTGGTGGGCGACCGAGATCGGGAGTGCGGCCCTGCTGGTGACCGCGGCGACGCTGTTCTGGACGCTTCGGCTGCAGCGCCTGGTGCGAGAGCGAACCGCCGAGCTCGAAAGCAAGAACCGGGAGCTGGAGCGCGAATCGGCCGACCGGCGCCAGGCGCTCGAGGCACTCCAGCTGAGCGACAATCGGCTTCGCATGGCGATGGAGGCGGCTCAGCTCCGGACCTGGCACTGGGACATCGCCGCGGACCGCTTCGAGCTGATCGGCGAGCGGTCGCCGGAGATGGGTCCCCCGCCACCGTCCGCCGACGCCGGTCTGGAGCGATTCCTCGCGCCGATTCATCGCGACGACATCGGGGCGGTGCGGGAGTCTCTGACGCGAGCAGTGCAGTTTGGAGACGTACTGGGCACACAGTTCCGCGTGGTGCTGCCCGATGGGACCGCTCGCTGGAAGATCGCCCGCGGCACCGCCGTGCGGGACGCGAATGCCCAGGTGACCACGCTCGTCGGCGTCGTCCTCGATGTCACGGACCGCATCCGCAACGAGCAGGAGCTGCAGCAAAGCGAGGAGCGGTACCGCGAGCTGTTCGAAAACGCGAACGACATCATCTACACCCACGATCTCGCCGGCAATTTCACATCGACCAACAAGGCGGCCGAGCGCGTGCTCGGTTACTCGAACGACGAGGTGGTGCACCTCAACGTGCGCGACCTCGTCGCGCCCGAACAGCTCGAGACGGCGCAGCAGATGATCGCGCGCAAGGTCGCAGGCGATGCCTCACGCACCGAATACGAGCTCCAGGTCTGCGCGAAGAATGGCCGCCGCGTGACGCTCGAGGTGAATACGCGGCTCGTCCAGCGCGAAGGCGCCATCGTCGGCGTGCAGGGCATCGCCCGCGACGTTACCGAGCGCAAGCGCCTGGAGTGGCAGCTTGCACAGTCCCAGAAGATGGAGGCGGTGGGACAGCTCGCCGGCGGCATCGCGCACGACTTCAATAACCTCCTCACCGCCATCCTCGGCAACGCGCAACTGGCGCAGCTTGGCGAGCCCGTGTCCGACGAATTGCGCGAGTGCCTGACGGAAATCGCCGGGGCGTCGCATCGCGCCGCATCGCTCACGCGCCAGCTGCTTGTGTTCAGCCGACAGGAGCAGATCGATCGGCGGCCGACCAGCCTGCCCGGCACGCTCGGCGACTTCATGAAGATGCTGCGACGCATCATCGGCGAGCATATCGAGGTCAGGCTCGTGATGGCGCCGGACGTCCCGTCGGTGCTCGCGGACCACGCGCAGATCGAGCAGGTGGTGCTCAACCTCGCCGTGAATGCGCGCGACGCGATGCCAGCGGGCGGTCGCCTCGACATCGAGGTCGATCAGATCACGCTGACTCAGCCGGAAGGCTCGTCGGGCGATCCGGTGCCGCCGGGACGGTACGCCCGTCTTCGCTTCACCGATACCGGGTGCGGCATTCGCGCCGATGTCAGACAGCGCATCTTCGAGCCGTTCTTCACCACGAAGCGCGTCGGCGAAGGCACGGGTCTCGGGCTCGCAGTGGTCTACGGGATCGTCCGGCAGCACGACGGCGCCATCGACGTGGTCAGCACGCCCGGCGAAGGAACCTGCTTCACGGTCTACCTCCCCGCCATCGACCGCGAAGCGGCGGTGGCGCCGGAGCGGACGGCCGCTGGCGTTTCCGGCGGCTCCGAGACGATTCTCGTGGCGGAGGACGAGGTGGCGCTTCGCCGCCTCACCGAGCGGGTCCTGACCGACCTTGGCTACACGGTCATCGTCGCCGAGGATGGCGTGAAGGCGCTCGAGCTGTTCCAGGCACGCCGGGACGACATCGACCTCCTGCTCGTGGACATCGTCATGCCCGGAAAGGGCGGCCGTGACGTGTACGCCGCCGTTCGCGCGCTCGGCAGCGATGTGCCGGTGGTGTTCATGACCGGGTACAGCTCGGACGTCGCGCCGCACGCGTTAGGCAGCGACACGGGCTGCCGCGTGCTCTACAAACCGTACGATCTCGACGAGCTCGCTGGGGTCGTGCGCGAGGTGCTCGAGGGCGCGAGCGTCTGAGCGCCTCGGCGACGGTCAGAACAGGTTGCCGACCCAGTCGCCTACGAAGTAGCCCACGAGGGCGACGCCCAGTCCGACGACGAACATGTCGAGCCCCGACCGAAGCAGCCCCCGGCCGGTGAAGACGGAGCGCGCGGCGCCGACGAGGAAGTGCGACGCCATCGACAGGACAAAGGCCAGCACCACCGCCGACGTTCCCGTGAGAACGAAGAACGGGAACACCGGGATGACCGCACCGAACGCGGTCGCGAGGCCGGTCACCCATCCCTCCCGCAGCGGCGACATGTGCGGGTCCGAGATTCCGAGCTCCTCCTGCACCTGTTCGTCGAGCATTCGCTGCGGGTCGGCCATGACCTGCGTCGCCAGCGCCATCGCCGACTCGGCTTCCATTCCCTTCGCTTCGTAGATCAGGGCGAGCTCGTCGCGCTCGACCTCCGGCATCAACGCGATCTCGTCGCGCTCCATCGCGATCTCGTGAGCGTACACCTCCGCCTCGCTCTTTGCGGCGAGATACCCGCTCGACCCCATCGATAGAGCATCGGCGATGAGACCCGCGACGCCGGCGACGACGATGGCCTGGTGCTGCGCCACCGCAGTGGCGCCGATGACACCCGCGACGAGCCCGAAGTTCGCCGTGAGCCCGTCGTTGAATCCGTACACGACGTTGCGGAGGAAGCCGCCCGACTCCATGCGGTGCCACGGTTCCGCGCTCTTTCCGCTGATGCCCGCGAGCTCGCTCGCGTGCTCGGCGGACTCGCGCGCGAGCAGCAGCGCTTCGCCTCCGCCGGGAGCACCGGTCGGCGTTCGCTGGTGCAGGTCCAGGTAGCCCTTCACCTCGCGTCCTTCCTCGCGGAGAAGGTGCGGAAGCAGGAAGCCCGGTCCGAACCGCCGCCCCAGCCATGCGAGCAGCCGAGCGCGCGCGGTGGGACGGAAGGGCCGCGGCGGGTGACCCAGCTCCGTGAGCAGCTTCGCCCAGATCTCGACGTGTCGGTCTTCGACCGCGGCGAGGCGTGTGTAGACGTTCTGCTTCTTCGGGTCCGGTTCGACGCTCGCCAGCGCGCGGTACAGAAAGGCGGCGTCGGCCTCGTCCTGCCAGTGGTGCTCGAAGGCGTGGACGTCGGGCGGGGCGGCGTTGGTCATGCCTGAAATATGACCGGCCCGGGTAGTACCGCGAGTTCGGTTCGCGGATTGGCGGGTTGGGGCGTGTTGGGGTCAGAGTCCAAGGGAATCGTTCGAACGCCGCTCGGGTGTTGGTTTCAAGGGGCGTTTCAAGGGGTCAGAGCCCTTGAATTCAAGGAGCTTCGAGCATCCAGGCATCCAGAATTCAAGGGCTCTGACCCCCTTGAAACGCCCGAATTCAAGGGCTCTGGCCCCTTGAAACTCACCTTGAAACGGATGCCCTTGGACTCTGATCGCGACAGGGTGCCAACGGGTGGAAACCGTCAGGCACCCGCGGCGTGTCAGACCGCATAGATGGCACACCCGACTACTCGAGG
>Ga0207712_10001478_pt1 | contig 16013 bp, 9 predicted proteins | sample KBSS44metaG_FD_184402 | JGI IMG/M metagenome (GOLD analysis project Ga0207712, IMG submission 184402) | Switchgrass rhizosphere microbial communities from Kellogg Biological Station, Michigan, USA - KBS S4-4 metaG (SPAdes) (version 2) | ecosystem: Host-associated > Plants > Roots > Rhizosphere >... | reverse complement strand
TATAAAAAATGAACCAGCCAAGGATATGTGCCAATATTGTTACCTGCTTCGAATGTTGCATATGCAAATGAAATGTTTTGAAGTTAATAAATATCATTTGTATCGGCAGTAAGGCTTTTTGTGTAGATAAAAATGTGTTTAAAATTATTCTTGGTTTCAAAACCTGTCTCCCTACATTTGCTTCCGATTTGGTTCTTACGTTAATTATTACTGCATAGAAATTCTGCAGTACAAGTGTGCGGCGCAAGGGATGATGAAAAAAATTCCTTGTGTTGGGTGCATAATAATTAACAAGATTAAAAGGGAAGTCAGTCAAAATCTGACGCTATCCCCGTAGCTGTAAGCTCCTTTAAAGTTGTGAATCTTCATGCCACTGTCGCGAGACGGGAAGGCCTTCGACAACGGAGTAAGCCAGAAGACCTGCCAGATCATAAATAATTTTTTGCTTTCGGGTGAAAGGCAAGAGATGTAATCGTCGCAAGGCTTTTATATTTCTATCTTTTTTTCGGAAGCAGTCACTCAAAACTTTTTTATGAAAAAGAGATTTTTGATCGTGGCTGCTGCATTCATTGGCAGTCAGCTATCGGCACAACAGGACACATCATTATTGGATGAAGTGGTTATTACAGCCAACAAGTATCCCAACAAAACTTCGTTGACAGGAAAAGTAGTTACTATTATTACAAAAGAACAATTGGAAAGAAGCGGTGGAAAAGATCTGTCGCAAATTCTAACTGAACAGGCCGGTGTTTATATCGGTGGAGCAAATAGTAACGCAGGTAAAGACAAAAGTTTATACCTGCGTGGTGCAAAGGTTGAACATACATTGATAACGATCGACGGAGTTCCAGTGTATGATCCAAGTGGTATTGGCAACAACTTTGATATCCGCAATCTTTCTGTTGACCAGATCGAACGCATTGAAATTTTGAAAGGAAGCCAATCTACATTATATGGAAGCGATGCCATCGCCGGTGTGATAAATATTATTACAAAGAAGGTCGGGGTGAAACCATTTGCCGGGAATGGCTTGCTGAGCTATGGAAGTAATAATAGTTTCAGAGGGAATGCTGGTATAAATGGAAAGACCGGTATTGTCGATTATAATCTTGCTTATTCATTTTTTGATACAAAAGGAATTAATGAAGCCATAAGTAATTCTGCAAATGCGGATAAGGATGGATTTCAACAAAATAGTTTACAAGCTGGATTTGGTTTCCAAGCCGCAAAAAATATTCGAATACAACCTTATTTCCGTTATAATAAAATAGATGGCGATATTGACCAGGGTTCATTTACTGATGAGTTGGATTATACTTATACGCAAAAAAGTTACCAGGCGGGAGTTCGTAATGAGTTTGACTTTGGAAAAACAAAGTTGAATGTTCTTTATAATTATAATCATATCGACAGACTATACATTGATGATTCGGTAAAAAGCCAGAATGGTTTTGATAAATATTCCCGTGGATCATATATAGGAGCTGAACATTTCATTGATGCATATATAGCAACACCGGTTGGTAGTGGTTCGTCTAAATTGACGGCCGGTGCTGATTTCAGGACATCGAACACTAGCCAGGAATACTATTCTGTAGGTTTCTTTGGACCTTATTCAACCATATACTCTGCCGATAGCCTGCATCACAATCAATTAGGACTTTATGCAGCATTGAATGTAAATGCGAAAACAGGATTTAATCTTGAATTAGGCAACCGTTTGAATATTCATTCAGCCTATGGAAGCAATTATGTTTTTAATATTAACCCTTCTTATTTACTGAATAACCAATTCAAATTATTTGCAAATGTTTCTTCGGGCTATCGTACGCCATCACTCTATCAATTACTTTCAGAATTTGGCAATAAAGATTTGAAGCCTGAATCAGCTTTTACTTTTGAAGGTGGCGTTCAATATTTTTCTACAAATAATAAATTCTCTGGTCGTTTAACTGGATTTAAACGGGATGTGAAGGATGTTATTTTCTTTTATTTTAATCCTTCTACTTTTCAATCGCAATATATTAACCAGGATAAACAAAAAGATCATGGAGCTGAGCTAGAGCTTTCTTTTAAACCCACAAAAAATATTTCTCTGAAAGCTTTTTACAGCTTTGTTGATGGAAAGATCACTACTATTCAAAATGGAAAAGACACGACTTATTTTAATTTGATCCGCAGACCAAAACATAGTATCGGTTTGAATGCCGGAGTAAGAGTCAATGAAAAGCTTTTTGTTAGCAGCAATCTTTCATGGTTTGATAAAAGAAAAGATGCATATTTTGATGCAACAACTTTTCAAACTGTAAATGTTGTGTTGGATAGCTATATTCTTTTAGATGTTTATGCCGAGTATGCGTTCTATAAAAACAAATTGAAATTATTCGCTGATCTCAGGAATGTTTCAAATAGCAAGTACAGTGAAACAGCAGGATTCAATACACTTCGGTTTAATGGTTATGGCGGAGTAAGATTTAACTTCTGATATTTAGTCTATGTGTCAGCATGAAAAAAAGAGTTGTCCGCGATGCGGAACAGACTTCGAATGCAAGCCCGGGAATATAACGCAATGCCAGTGTTATGGATTTGTAATGAATGAGGAACTCAAAGTGTATTTGGAACAACGATATAACGACTGTCTTTTGTAAAAACTGTCTTGAATATTTATCTGTCGAGTTAAATTTCTTTAAAGAGAGATATATTTTCAGATAACTACATTTGCAGAAACCGAAGACATGCAATTCAATTTCCAGGAATTTCTTACCCTTACATTCACGCTGTTTGCAGTGATAGATGTGGTCGGCTCCGTGCCAATGCTTATTTCAATGAAAGAAAAAATGGGCGGCATTAATGCATGGAAAGTGACCCTGATATCTGGCGCATTGATGGTTTTATTCTTCTTTATTGGAAAGCCATTTTTAAATATTCTTGGCGTAGACATAAAGTCATTTGCTGTTGCAGGATCTATCGTCATCTTTATTTTAGGATTAGAAATGGTGTTGGGAATTGAATTCTTTAAAGCGGATAAAAATACGCCGTCGGGAACAGTAGTTCCAATTGCTTTTCCTTTGATAGCAGGAAGTGGGACGTTGACCACTATTATGTCACTAAAAGCGACCTTTGAAAGAGCAGATAGAAATGAATATATGATCTTACTAGCAATACTTATAAACCTTATTGTGATCTATGTAGTATTACGTTCATTAAACCTGATAGAAAAAGCTTTGGGCAAAGCAGGTTTATTAGCAGTAAGAAAGTTTTTCGGTGTAATTTTGCTGGCTATTGCCGTGAAAGTGTTTGCGAGTAATGCGGCAGGGCTGATAAAATAAATGTAATGATGTGCTAATATGATAACGTGCCAATCAAAGAAATCATTAGCACATCAGCACATTTTCAAATTAGCAAATTGATTGGTCCCGTAGTACAATGGATAGTACGCAGGTCTCCGGAACCTGATATTCCAGTTCGATTCTGGACGGGACTACACTTAAAATTTTAGAGCTGAATAGATCAGAAGTTTTTCATCATGGTTCTAACAACTTCATTCGTATTACCTTCAAAATGATGACCACCCCCCAGTTTATAGTAGCTGTAGTTTTTAAGCTTAATATCATTAACAGGAAAATCAGCATCATTCTCCAAAATGATCGCTGTTTTTAATGTTCCCATTTTATTTATTTCAGCAACGACATCTCTGCTTCTTTTCTTTTTTCCTCCAAGCATGTCCCAAATATGTGTTTCAAAGTCCGTTGATGTTGAAGGAGACAATAATACCACACTGATCAATTTCTTTTTTAGAGAATCGGGAAGAATATTGGTAACAAAAGGAACGATATCTGCACCAAATGAATAGCCGGCAAGCGCCAATTGTTGATTTTTCCTTTTACTAAATTCTGTGTTAAGATAGGCGACAATATCGTTTGTAGTCTGCTCAGGCGTTTTTTTATCACCGAAGTAAGACTTAGAATTGAGTGCTGCTATTTTATAGCCCGTTTTATTAATCGCAGTACAGATATTTTCAGAAAAGCCGGTATAGCCACCATCGCCGCTAACATAAAAAATAAGTGGTTTATTTGCAGATGAATTCCATTCTTTCAATGGCAACTTATCCGTTATCGGTGCAACAACTCTAAGAAAAAAAAGAAAAGAAAATGATAGAAATGTGTTCCTGGTCATGGTTTCATTACGTTGTTTATTGCCATTGGTAATTGAAAAAGATCGAAGTCGTTATCATAAATAAGATATTTGTTCTCCCATATTGTAGCATACTTCTCTTTAAACTCCCGCAGGCCATGATAATGTTTAAATCTCTTTATTTTCCTTGCCGCTAATTTTATGATTTGTTCAGCTGTATTATCAGGTTGCGTGATGCCTGTCATAGGAACCATTCCAAGATTTATAAATAATTTATTTTTTGCTTTGGCATATTCGATAAGTTTGAGAATGAGTGCATCCATGGCAGCACCGGGAGCATCATTTATCTTGCGAATAAGGTCATAGGTACATTCATCCTCCGCATAATCCGGGATAATATTCAGGAATGCCTGTATATTTCCCTGTTCATCTGTAAGTGTAATAATATCTTGTTGTTTCAGTTCTCTTTCATCAAACATGCCCTGCGAGAAAATGAACTCTTCTTTTTGAAAACTCTCCAGCCATTCATCAGACACTTTTCTTAATTCAGAGATTAATGTATCGTTATGAGGAGCATTATGAATGGTAACAGCATATTTCTTTTTCTGCAAACTATTCAACCCATTACGAAGTGATTTCTTATCCCTCCCTTCCAATGAAAAATTCTTTAATTCAAGTATTGCTTCCTGGCCAATCATCAGATTGCTTTTCTTCAATTGATTAAACCAGGGAATACTATTTTCGTCAACTCTGTAAAAGGCGGTCTTCAAACCCATTTTACGGCAATGGCTGTCAAATTCTTTTAATACTTCAATCTTATTTTCTTCCGAACAAACCGGTTCTTCGAGTACAATAGCAAAACTGCCGGCGATCCTGTAAGCAATAAATGCTTCATGAACATCAGAAAAAAAATACAGTTTATCCTTGTATAGCTTAAAATAATCAGTACTGGAGTTACCAAATTCGTTCAGTAAAAATTTTGCTTTCTCTTTATACGACTCATTAACAATATTTTTTTCAAAGTGCGGCTTGATCAATGTAAACAATAAAAAGCCCCATGTAAGAAAGCCAAGTATTCGTAACAACCACATAAATTCCTGGCCAAATCTTGTAACGGGATGAAGTGAACTATCCTCAACAAGCAGGAAAGAGTTTAATGTATGCAGGATCGATTGTTGCCAGGTAAAATCAATTCCAAAATGTTTTTTATCGATGAAATAAAAACTGACAAAACCAAATACAAGTACTGCGGCAAAACTAACCAGGGAGGTTTTAAAACCGGCCTGCATCCATTTATTACTGCTTCTGATCCTGTATTGACTTACTGTTGCGAACAACGTAATTATGGTAACCGTGGATGCAATCGCCTCTTCCCAATCAAGAGCTTTAGTAAGATGACCGATCAATGAAAGAAAAGATAATACCATCGCAATTATCCAGGCATTTCGTAAACCTCTTAATAAAAATGCGGCCGTTACCAATAACGATAAACCCATAAACAATACCATCATATTTGATGCATGTATGGCATTTAAAGGAAGATATTCTCTGAGCAAACGAAGACGCTGGTGAATAGGCGGTGTTATTACGGAAACAATGTTTACAATCCCTAATAAAAAGGTGAGTAATGCAGGAGCGATCCTCAAAAACAGTTTTCTTCCTTTCCATGCATAAGCAAATAAACCGGCAACCAGTGGGAGCCAAAATTCAAAGACACGATACAGTATTGTAATAGATAATGCATGGGTGGAAGAATATCCAAATCGTTCCAAAACATATACCATAGAAAGTTCTACTGCACCAAGCCCTCTTAAAAAAGGAGAAATGATCATGAACAACACAGCAATTATGTAAACAGCTGCCGAAGCAGTGATGGAAGCGGGCAAACCCAATGCCAGCATGGCAATATAAATATGGAGTATTCCACATAATTCTATCGCCAATGAATATAAAGTTGCATGGATAAATTGTTTTGTGTTCACATTGCTGGCAAATACTTCATCCAGCATGGATGTTATGGATGGGAATGTCTTATCGACCCAGGTGTAAATTCTTCCTTTTTGTTTTATTGATCTTATTACTGCAAACGAAACAGTTATTATCAAAAGCAGGATCCCCAGCCCGATCCATGCATTATTAAATTGAGCTGTATTAAAAACGGTAAAGATGATCACAGGTAAGCCGGCAATAAATACAGTAAGCAACCCGATAAATCCAAATAAGACGCTTGCCTGGTGAACCTGTGCTTTATTAAACTTTGCTTTACGGATCTGGGATGGAGAATAAGCAAGAGAAGTGATCCCACCGGCTGGTAAAAAAACGCTGATAAAATTTCTTTTCAGAAATAAAATGATTGAACTATTCCATGGGAGAAAAAGACCGACAGATAAAAAACATTTTTTGTACATACCGCCCTGCAGGTAGAAATAAATTATTGTGAGAATAAATCCTGCCAGCAGCCAAACTGGATTTGCAGAAACGATCTGTGGGAAAATGGCGTTTAATTCTTTTCTTTCGCTACGGAAAAAAACAATAGCCAGTAATAACATCAGAATAGCTATTACTTCTCTCCAATATGTGTAAGGAGAAAAAGATTTGACCTTATTACTAACCCCTGTCGCCACAATTTGAAGGCAAGTAATGAACTGCATAAGTCAAAACCAAAAAAGAAAGAGGTAACAACAAGTGTTTAACAATTGCTCATACAAATACATCCAACAGCATCACTCCTACCAATCCCAAAATAGAAATAATAGTTTCCATCAATGTCCATGAAAGAAATGTTTGTTTCAATGAAAGTTTAAAAAACTCTTTGAACATCCAGAAACCGGAATCATTGACATGAGAACCAAACACACTCCCCGTTCCAACAGCTAATACCAATAATTCTGGGGATACAGCTCCTGTTGCCAATAAAGGAGAGACAATTCCTGCTGCCGTTATTCCAGCAACTGTAGCTGAACCGATCGCCACTCTTAATAATGCCGTTATTACCCATGCAAATACCAGCGGATGAATATTCCACTGTTTACTAAAGGAAGTAATATAATCCGCAGTACCGCTATCCACCAATACTTGTTTAAAAACACCTCCTGCAGTTATAATTAAAAGTATAACCGCAACACCCGCAACAGCCTCATTCAACCATTGCATCACTCCTTGCATTGATCTTCCCCTCTTTATTCCAAGAACAAAAACCGCAAGCAAAACAGAAAGTAATAATGCAACAGTGGCATCGCCGATAAAAAGTATTATTTTTTTTGGTATTGATTCGCCTGGGAAAAAACTATTGGCTATTACAGCAAGTGCGATCAACAATACCGGCAATAAAGCGAGAAGAAAGCTTTCAAATACCCCAGGCAAATTTTTTGTTTCTGTTTCGATCTTTTCCTGAACCGGAATATCAATGTTCATTTTTTTTAAAAATTTTCCCAGCAAAGGCCCTGCAATGATAACAACTGGAATTGCAATGACCAAACCATACATTAATGTTTTACCAAGATCGGCCTTAAATGCTCCTACTAAAAACATCGGCCCCGGATGTGGGGGCAAAAAACAATGCGTGACACTTAAACTTGCGGCCATAGGTATAGCTACATATAATAATGGTAAGCGGGCCGTCCGGGCAATTGAAAAAACCAATGGAACCAGAATGATAAAGCCTGCACTATAAAAAAGAGGAATGCCGACAAGAAACCCTGTAAGCATTACTGCCCATTGAATATTTTTTATACCGAATGAATTGATAAGCGTATTGGCAATTTGTCCTGCAGCACCACTAAGTTCTAAAATTTTTCCAAGGATTGCACCCAAACAAATGATCAAAGCGATTTCACCCAATGTACTCCCAACGCCAATTTTAACAGACTTTAGTAAAACATCCGGTTGCATGCCCAACGAAAGACCAGCTAATATGGCTACTATCAATAAAGAAAGAAAGGGGCTAACTTTTTTTGAAGTAAGAAATATTTGTAACCCGACGGCAAGCACAATAATGATCAGCTGCATAAAATTTATTGAACAATATTTACCAATTCCCCGATATTATCAATTGAAATTTTTATTTGGTCTCCGCCTCTTAATGTAAAATCACTTCCGGGTACAATGCCTGTTCCTGTCATGATCAAGCAACCATAGGGAAAACTACATTCAAGATAAACAAATGAAACAAGTTCCTGCAATGTTCTTTTTATTTGATTGATGGCAATTGAACCCTCAAAAACTTTTTTATTATCCCTATTGATTGCAAGAGATATCATTGTATTACTGTCAAGCGGTTTATCAGTTACAAAAATACAGGGGCCAAGCGCTGCACATCCGTCATACGTTTTTGCTTGCGGTAAATACAAAGGATTCTCCCCTTCAATACTGCGGCTGCTCATATCATTTCCAATAGTATAGCCAACAATTTTCCCTGAAGAGGTAACTACAAGCGTTAACTCTGGCTCGGGCACATCCCACGTTGAATCTTTTCTTATTCTTACAAATGCACTTTGACCAACAATTCGGTGAGGAGTCGACTTAAAAAATACTTCTGGCCTTTCTGCTTCATAAACTTTTGCATAAAAATCTGCACCACCTGATGTTTTACTTTCTTCTTGTCGTCCAACCTTGCTTCTTAAATAAGTAACACCACATGCCCATAACTCCTGTTGGCTTCCAATAGGCGGCAATAAATTTTCAAGAACTGTCTTATCTCTTTTTTTCAATACGAGAATAAGGTCCTCAATTTTCCCCATCAGGTCATCATCATTAATAAATGAATCCCAGTTTTCATTTTGAACAAGGTAGAATGAATCATTCTTTTCTATAACAATACCAGCCGCAGTCTTGTATAATTTCATACCACAAAAATTATTTGATTTTTATATCGCTCTATATATTAATGACTCAGGCAAGATGACACCCCATGCTAACCGCTATGGTGCTAACTCAATTATTCTCTCAATTTCACTCTTAACACATACATATCATTGGAAATGTATAAGGTTTTTTCATCAGGCGACAAAGCACAGTTACTAGTTGCATTATCTAACCTGATCATGCCTAATTTTTTTCCTTCACTATTAAAGATATAAACACCTCCAGGACCAGTGGCAAAAACATTTCCATTCTTATCGATCTTAAATCCGTCAGGTGATCCTTTCATGGTCTTTCCCTCTTCTGCAGCGCTGTAGAATATTTTTCCATTCATCAATGAATCGCCATTGATATCAAAAACGTACCAGTTCGGATGCGCCCCATCAGAGCAGGCCACGATCAATTTCTTTTCACCAGGCATTAATGCAATACCATTCGGTCTTGTAATTGAATCTACCAACAAGATCACCTCACCATTTGTTTTTACTTTATAAACTCCATTAAATGAGATTTCTTTTTTACTATCCGAATCATCCTGTGTTTGCAATCCATAAGGTGGATCGGTAAAAAATAATTCACCGGCACTATTATACACCGCATCATTCGGACTACTGAATCTTTTACCGTTATATTTATCCGCAAGAGTGATAAACTTTGCTTCAGGTTTATCAAGTGGTGCTTCCATTCTTGCCATTCGCCTGTCACCATGCTGGCATAAAACGAGATTCCCATTTTTATCAAATGTCAAACCATTGCTGCCGGGTTCTTTGCACAAGGATGGTTCAGAGCCAGTATAACCAGAAGGTTTCAAATAAACTTCCTTTCCCTTTGCTTCTGTCCATTTATAAACTGTGTTCATCGGAACATCACTAAATATAAGCATGTTGTATTTTTCAATCCACAGAGGTCCTTCACTCCAATCAAAACCTTCAGCAATTATTTCTGGTTGGGCCTTATCTGAAATAATATTATCCAATGCAGGATCAAAGCGTTCGATCATTCCAATGCTTTTATATTTCATTTCCTGGTTTTTATTTCCATGTTCGTTGCCGCAAGCTGCGATAATCGCAAAAAGTGAAAAGATAAAAAGATTTTTCATATTCATTTTTTAGTGGGAGTCTCTTGTTACAATTGAACCTGAACTTCCTTGTAAAAAATCCAGGTCTGCACCTTTGTCGGCGCCTGTTACATGTTTTATATACATACTGACATAACCTCTCTCTGCTGCAGGTTTTGGTGGGGTCCATTTAGCTCTTCGTTTTTCTAATTCTGCATCTGACACATCTAAATGTATTTTTCTTTGTTCTACATCCAATTCGATCATATCTCCATTTTGCACCAATGCGAGATTTCCGCCAATCGCTGATTCGGGTGATACATGAAGTATCGTAGTTCCATAAGCAGTACCACTCATTCTCCCATCACTTATCCGAACCATATCTTTTATTCCTTTCTCTAATATTTTTCTTGGTAATGCCATATTACCAACCTCCGGCATTCCCGGATAACCAACGGGACCTACATATTTTAATACCATGACACAATTCTCGTCAATATCCAAATCGGGGGTATCTATTCTTGCATGATAATCTTCTATACTTTCAAACACAACTGCCCGGCCTTTATGTTTCATTAATGCCGGGGTTGCTGCAGACGGTTTCATCACGGCCCCATTCAATGCAAGATTTCCTTTTACTACTACACAACCTGCTTCAGCAATCAATGGCTTATTATAAGCAGCGATGACTTCCTCATTATAACATTCTGTACTTCCTTGAATATTCTCATAGTGATTTTTTCCTGTTACCGTAATTACATTTTTATGCAAATGATCTTTCAACTCATTCAAGACAACCGGCAGGCCACCTGCATAATAAAAATCTTCCATTAAAAATTTTCCCGATGGCATCAGGTTTACCAATAATGGAATATGACTTCCGATCTTATCAAAATCTTCTAATTCCAGCTTCACTCCTATTCTTCCTGCGATCGCTAACAAATGAATAATAAAATTGGAAGAACCGCCAACTGCAGCATTCGCCATTATCGCATTTTCAAATGCTTCCCGTGTAAGGATCTTATCAATGGTTAAATTATCTTTTACCATTTGCACAATTCTTCTTCCGCTTAATTGAGCCATTACTTTTTTTCTTGAATCAGCAGCAGGAATTGCAGCTGCCCCGCTCAATGTCAATCCCAGTGCCTCAACCATACATGCCATTGTACTTGCAGTACCCATCGTCATGCAATGACCAATACTGCGACTCATACAACTTTCTGCAAACTCACAATCTTCCTGTGTCATTTTTCCAGTCTTCATATCTTCATCAAACTTCCAAACATGTGTGCCTGATCCAATAGTTTGTCCTTTATATCTTCCATTCAGCATCGGACCGCCGGGAACTACGATAGTTGGCAACCCGACACTCGCCGCACCCATCACAGTTGAGGGAGTTGTTTTGTCGCAACCGGTTAATAACACAACACCATCAATCGGATTGCCCCGAATACTTTCCTCAGCATCCATACTTGCCAGGTTGCGAAACAACATTGCAGTTGGCTTCAATAATGTTTCACCCAAACTCATTATTGGAAATTCAACCGGAAATCCACCGGCTTCCAACACACCGCGTTTTACACTCTCAGCATGTTCACGAAAATGTGCATTGCATGGTGTCAGTTCGCTGAATGTATTGCAAATGCCGATAACAGGGCGCCCATCAAAATGATCAGGAGGCATGCCTTGATTTTTCATCCAGCTGCGATATATGATCCCATCTTTATCTTTCCGGCCGAACCAATCCTGGCTTCTTAATTTATTATTCGCTTTCATTTAAATAAAAATAAATGTTCAGTTAAATCATAACAGTTACGGGGTCTAAGTTTGATCAAGTCTCTAAAGTAATTCCTTTACTTATTTAAATCTCTATATGATTGGAAGTATAAAAAAATATTTCTCCGTTACTGATTATCTGTCTTGTTAAAAAAACCCTTGTAAAAAAACAAGGGTTAACCTACTACTGTTCTGCTTGCATGAGAAAAAATTTTTATTTATTCCACCAAATCTTTGTATCCAATTTATCCGGTCCCTGTCTTGAATTTGCTGCATTATAATTTGTAGAATTAACAGATTGCTCAGAGTTTGGATAAGTAAGTCTGTAGATAAAAGCAACTTCCTTTCCTGGATAAGGATTTGGTGCTAATGCAGGGAAACCCGTACGCCTGAAATTTGCAAATGCTTCAGGCCCGTTCAAAAACGAAGCGATCCAATATTGTGTTCCGATTTGTTCCATTGCCATTGCCGGATCAAATGGATTATTGGTTAAATAAGTTGTAATGTCACCAGCAGCAATAGCACAGCCGGCATCAAAACTCGCCATCTGTTGCATATGAAGCGTTACTCCAGCATCATAGTAACCCTTCACTGTGCCTGTTGTTATCCAGCCTCTTTGCGTTGCTTCTGCTAGTAATAATTGAGTTTGTGCTGCAGTAACAAGAAAACAGGGAGCTGTTTGTTTTACGATACGGGTACGATCGGCCTGGCTAAGATCATAAAAGTGTTTGAGGCCTATAGAAATGGCATAGGCTTCTGCTGTTTTATTGTCAAATCCCAATGGCAATCCAAACTGTAGGCTAGGATCAGTCGTGCGGGACGCTGTAGTTTGTGTTCCTCCAGACGTTGCCCCGACATAACGAACAGCGATGGCCTGTAAACGTGGATCATTCCGATTTTTAAGCGAATCAACAAATGGTTTAGTAAGATAAAAATTAGCAGCCTCCGTGGAGTTGAGCGTACCACCAATCGGATTTGTATAGTTGGCATCATGTCTGATCAATGCATTATCAGCATTCACAAGAATAACTCCGCCCTGGAAAGCTGCCTGCACAGTTGCCTGGGCTTTGGTAGCGTCTACTTTGCTAAGCCGCATTCCGGCACGTAACATTAGTGAATAAGCGAACTTTTTCCATTGAGCAACAGCTCCACCATATAAAATATCTCCTGTCTCGATTTTACTGGTAGCATTTAATGCAGTTGCCGCTTCACCTAACTCTTTAATAATATCTGTATAGATCTGTTGCTGCGCATCATAGACAGGAAAAAAGTTTTGATCGGTATAACCTTTGCCTCCTTGTGTATAAGGTATATCTCCATATTCATCTGTAAGAACCATATACGCATAAGCCTGGAAAATACGGGCCATTTGATACAAATTAACTCTGCCTGCATTTGACTTTGTGTTTACAATAACATCATTGGTATTCCTGATCACATTACGATAATAGTTTTGCCATATAACTTGTGTGTTTCCCCTGTTATCGGAATTGAAATTTGCTCCATTTAACACACCGTTATTGGGTGATATGATCTGTTGAACAACTCCTATGTCATAGGCAAGACATGAGTTTCCGGGAAAGGATGCGTTAACCACCGCATTATTTAATTGGTAAAGCGGATCTATTGCTGTTGGATTGACCTTGTTTGTGTTCAAATCATCAAAACGTTTATCACATGATGATGCAAACACTACAATAGTCAATAAGAAGCTATATTTGATTATTTGTTTCATGATTAATTGCATTAAAATTTAACATTCAGATTAAATCCAATCCCTCTTGTAGTTGGGACTCCTGTAGATTCCAATCCTATAAGGTTATCAGAACTGTATCCGAATGATTCCGGATCAATGTTATCAACCCATTTTTTGATAATTAATACATTGTTTGCTACCGCACTAAGCTTTATACCTTTTATCGGCCATTTGGCAGGAATATATTTTGTAAAGTCGTACCCAAGTGTAATTTGCCGCAGTTTCCAATAACCCCCATTATAAATAACATCTTCCATCATACCTTGCGAACGCAGGTATCCCCAATATGGATCAACAGGAAAAACCTTTACAGTATTTTTCGCTCCCGATTGATTTACTCCCTTTCCAATAATGCCATTATCTCTTCCTTCCAAAGTCATTTTATGTAAGCCATGCCTGATAGCGTTAAAGTTTGTACCCGAGAGCATTTTACTTCCAAGTTTATAATCGATCAGGAAAGAAAGATTGATCCCTTTGTAGGTAAAAGAATTGAGAAATCCACCTACCCATTTTGGTAAGGCACTTCCCCAAAGAATCAGATCAGCACTTCTCAGCGGAACTCCATTACCACCGAAAACTTTATTTCCGTTTGCATCTCTTAAAAAGCCGTAAGCTGCAATTTGACCAACTTCCATTCCCACCACTTGTCTTAGCTCTCCCTGGTTACCAAACACCTGTGTAGCAACCGTAATTCTTTCGCCGGGTGTGCTGGTAAGTAAGCTGAGTACTTTGGTTTTATTATAAGCATTGTTCCAAGTAAAGTCCCATGTGAAATTTTTTGATTGGAATGGAATAAGGTTGAGCAATACTTCAATGCCACGATTCTCGCTTTTGCCACTGTTAATTCTTGTATCAACAAAACCTGAACCATCAGATATCTGTGCCTGTACTATCTGGTCAGTAGTTATTTTCTTATATGCTGCCAGGTCAATATTCACCCGATTCTTAAACAATTTTAGTTCAAGACCAATTTCAGTTTCTGTAACTGTCATCGGTCTGAGATTAGGATTAGGCACTGTAGTACCCAATGGCCCGCCAAGAGGTTGCAGTGCTCCTGATGGATTAGCCAATAGATTTCCATTGATGCCATAAAACAATTGGCCGGCATAAGGTGGTACATCTGAATCACTTCCTACCTTGGCATAAGCAAGCCTGAGTTTTCCATAAGACAACCAGGAGAATTTCAAGTGTTCTGAAAAAACATAGCCAAGCGAAACAGACGGATACAGGATGCTACGATTTTCAGGAGACAAAGTAGAGAACCAATCGTTTCGCACTGTTCCATTCAAATACAGCCATTTTTTATAAGAGACTTCTGCAGAACCATACAAAGAATTTACACCTCTTTCTGAAAGATCATAAATTGGACTTTTTACTCTTCCATTCTGAACAGTGTATAGATCATAGACAACAAAATCTGTAACCATTGTGCTATTATAATCAGATCTCCTCCTCATCTTGTTACCGCCAAAAGTTAGGTTGGTCCCAATGTCTCCGAACTGACGAGTTGCGGATAAAAGGAAATCGAAATTTGTTTCTCTGAAGCGACGGACATCCTGTATATATTGTCCATCAGCAAAACCAGCGGGTGCTGCAGCCCTGGAGGCCTGCCCGGTTGGGTAATTGTTATAATCCTCATCCCGTGACCAATAATCCTGGCCAAACCGGCCCTGGATAAAGAGCCATGGTAGAATGTCATACTTTGCAGAAATATTTCCAAAAATTCTATCCCTACGAACATTGTGAAATTGCTCCGCCAAAACCCAATAAGGATTAGTGCGGTTCCTAAACCTCGAATAGAAAAATTCACTGGTCGGATAACCTCTTGTAGGATCATATTTATTTGCATCCAGTACATCAAGCGGCATAGAGTTAGCCAAATTATATAGGACGGTAGGAATAGAGTTATCCTGGTTGGCAATATTGGGGGGATTCTTTATATCCTCATTTGAATAATTTATATTACCTGCAAAGCTTAGCTTATCAGAAAGATCATAAGCAAAACCTAAATTGATCGTTTTTCGCCTGAAAGTATTATTAGGCGTAATTCCTTTACTCTCCAAATTTCCTACAGAGAGATTTAAACCTCCTTTCTCACCACCTACGGCCATCGAAATTGTATTCGTAACATTTTGACCGTGTCTGTAAAATTTTGTAATAATATCGTGTTGTGGCACGTAAGGAAGTGTAAGGCCATTAAACAAAACCTGTGTCATACCAGGTTGAAATTTTTCACCAAATGACCATTGGCCGGTTTCAGTTTTTGGAGCTGTTGGACGAACATTATTCTCACCTTGTCCGTACTCATATTGATAGTCCGTAAAGTCCAAAGGGGCTTCATCGGTATAATTTAGATTATAAGTAACGCCGATGCCTTTTCCTTTGGGTCTTGTTTTAGTGGTGATCATAATAACACCATCCTTTGCCCGG
>Ga0207712_10001461_pt1 | contig 16120 bp, 7 predicted proteins | sample KBSS44metaG_FD_184402 | JGI IMG/M metagenome (GOLD analysis project Ga0207712, IMG submission 184402) | Switchgrass rhizosphere microbial communities from Kellogg Biological Station, Michigan, USA - KBS S4-4 metaG (SPAdes) (version 2) | ecosystem: Host-associated > Plants > Roots > Rhizosphere >... | reverse complement strand
CAGCGTGCCGCCGTAGTAGTGCACGACCATGGGATATGTCCTGGTCGAATCGAAGCCCGGCGGCGTCCAGTACCAGGCCTCGACGTCCTCGCCGCGGCTGTTCCTGAAGTTCCACGAGCTCCACGCCGGCATCTCCACGGCGGCGAGCGCTCCCACGTTAGGCTGTGCGATGGCGGAGGGCGCACCTGTCGCGAGATCGATGCGATAGAGCGCCGGCGGCGTCGTCGGCCCCTCCACCGAGCCCACCAGCACGCCAGCCGCGACATCGGCAGCCGACATCACCTCGCCCGGTACGCGCACCACCTCGAGCGTCGTTCGCTCGACGGCCGACGTTACCGCGCGCTTGGTCCGCGCCGGCAGCGTCCGGGCTCCGGCGTCCACCGGGACGTAGATCTTCCCGTCCGTCGCGTTCCACACCACTCGGGTGCAGCCGAGCCCGCCCCCGACGTTCGGAACGAATCCTTCGCTCAGGTTCACCAACGCGGGATGGTCGACGTTGACGGCGTACAGGTTATTCTCGTAGACGGAGAAGGTCGGGTCTTCTCCCTCGAGCAGCGCTTTCGCGCTCGCGCAGAAGGCCACCGCCTTCGAATCCGGTGACCACGCGAACGCGCCTGGCGCACCAAACGCCTCCCGGTCGAGCGACAGCAACTTCTTCGAGACACGCGACGCGACGTCCACCACCCACACTTCGCCGTGCAGCCATGGCCGCGAGGCGTTGTTGTAGGCGCTGCGCGAAAACGCGACGCGCTTGCCATCGGGGCTGAGCGCGGCACCAGCGACGCCGAAGCTCGAATCGCCGACCACGGTGTAGCGCGTTCCCTGCCTGACGTTGGCGGCGAACAGGTGCACCTTGTCCGCCGACGTCCCGAATCGCTGCCACACCTCGGTCAGCCGGCGAGCCTCTCCGGGCTTGACGACATCCGGCGGCGCCGCGCGCACCGTCCCGGTGTAGTAGATCCACTCCCCGTCGGCCGACCATCCGACAAGCCTCGTGGCCGGCTCGCGCGCCATCACGCGTGTGACCCCGCCGGACGCGGCGTCCCACACCATCACATCGCGCTCGGGCGCGGGCACGGGCACCTCACGACGCTCGGACGCGGCCAGATAGGCGAGCTTCGCGCCGTCGCGCGACCACACCGGGGACGACGCTTCCCCCGACAGCTGTGCCAGGAGGCGCCCGCTCGCCACGTCGCGAACCTCCATCGCCTGCACACTGCGATCGAGCACCGCGTCCTGCCGGCGCGTCGTGTACGCGGCGCGCGTCCCCGGGGAGTTCAACGCGACGTCGATGAACGCCACCATGTCGCGCAGCTCGCGGAACGTCGCGGCGTGCCTCGGATCGAGCGAGGTTGCCAGCACGCCGTTGCCTCGTGTCGGCGTCAGCGTGACCACGAGCGGTGCGCCGGCCTCCGACCCACTGCCGACGCGTTCCACCAGGAGCAGATGCTTCCCCTGCGCCAGGTCCAGCGGCGCGGTCCCTACCCGCGCGCCGTCCATCCAGACGCGGCGGCTCCCCGCGTCACCCCCCTTCACCAGCAGCGAGGCCCGAATCCATCGATCGGACGTCACGTACGCGACGGCATACAGGACAGTGCCATCCGTCGCGGCGGCGTTCCCGGCCTGCCAGCGCAGTGACGTGCCTCCCGGCATCGGCACGGTCGCTCCCTCCGACGGCCACGCCTTGTCGGTCTCGAGGCGCAACGCGTCGAGCCGAGCCGAGTCGGTCGACGCCGCGCCGAACGGAAGGGGAGCCGTCGCCGGGCCCAGCACCAGCCACCGATCGACCGTCGTCTGCGCCTGCACGACCGCCGCGGCGCCTAACGTCACAAACGAAAGGGCGGCGACCGCGATCGCGCGGCCGCCCCTGGCAATCTTCAACATGTCTCTCGGCTCGACGGAGAAGGACTACCCCGCGCGCCGGCCGGCGCGCGGGGCGGAGAGCGTTGTCATTCGGAGCGGAGCGAGGAGGCCCCTCGAGAAATTGGGGTCAGATTCGAATTACCTGGTTCGGGTGCGTCGGCTAAGACAGAACGATGTAATTCGAGTCTGACCCCAATTTCTGTAGAGGGGCCAGTCTCTCTTTCGGGACGACGGCGATTCCTCGCCTCCGCGCCTTCGGCGCTGCGCTCGGAATGACAACTAGTTCGGCACGCGGGCCGCTTTCCAGTAGGGCCAGCCATCCGGATCCTGATCGTCGTCGGGGTCAGGCCCGGGCGGAGCATTGGGGCGGAAATCCGGCGGCGGCACGATCAGATAGTTGTCCGGCGGCGTCACGCCCATCAGCCACGTCACGAAGTAATCCCATCGACGGCGGATGAAATACGGCTCGTTCAACCCGTGATTGCGGTTGGGCGCCCACACCAGGTCGAACGTCCGGTTCGCCTTCTCCAGCTCTTCGATGAGCTGGACCGTGTTGGCCGGGTGGACGTTGTCGTCCATGTCGCCGTGCATCAGCATCAGGTGGCCCTGAAGGTTCTTCGCCATCGTCTTGTTCGCCGACGTCTCGAAGTTGTCGGTCTTGCGAAGTGTGTCCTTCGCCATCAGGCCCTGGTACTTCTCCGACCAATAGATGTTGTACGAGCGGTTATCGTGATTGCCGGCCCCCGAGACGGCGACCTTGAAGAACTCGGGATACCGCAGAATCGCGTCGGTCGACGCAAAGCCGCCGCCCGAATGACCGAAGATGCCGACGCGGTCCGTGTCGATGAACTTGTAGCGCGCGCCCAGCTGCTTGATCGCGGTGATGTGATCGAGGAGGCCGTTGTCGCCGAAGTTTCCGTAGTAGTTGTCGTGGAACACCTTGGAGCGGAGCGGCGTCCCGAGATGATCGAGCTGGATGACAACGAAGCCTAACGCTGCGAGCGAGAACTGCTCGCCGCCGTTCTTGAAGCTCCACGCCCCGACCGAGCCAACCTGCGGCCCCGGGTAGATGTGCGTGATGATCGGGTACTTCTTCGTCGAATCGATGTTCGGCGGGAGATAGAGCACGCCGTAGATGTCGGTCACGCCATCGCGCGCCTTGACGGAGAAGACCTCACCCGGCTTCCAGCCGACGGCCTTCAGGCGCGACACGTCCGCCTCCTCGAGCTTCTTGATGACGCTCCCCGTCGCCGCGGAACGCAGCACCGTCACTGGTGGCGTTTCGATCCGCGAGTACGTGTCCACAATGTACTTCCCGCTCGGACTGAAAGAGATGACATGGTTCGCATCTTCGGGCGTCACCATCGTGAGGCCGGTGCCGTCGTAGTTCGCCCGGTACAGCTTCGCGTAGTACAGCATGCCATCACGTCCGCGTCCGGTGAAGTAGACCTGCTTCTTCACCTCGTCGACGTATGAGATCTGGCCGATCTGCCACGCGCCCGACGTCAGCTGAGCCTTCGGCGGCGGGGCGATCGTCATTCCGCCGTCGCCGTCGGTCGTAGCCACCGTCGACACGCCGCCACCGTCGAAGCGATACAGATGGCCCCACCCGTCACGCTCGCTCCACCAGAAGGCATCCTTCATGTCCTTCGTGACGTAGAACGACCCCGGATCCTGCGGGTTGCTGATCTCGACGAACGTCTTGCCCGTGTCGCGGGCCACCACGCGCATGTCACCCGTCGCGGCGTCGACGACGCCGAGATACGCGCTCTTCGAGCCGCGCGTGTAGAACGAGACCTTGAGCGCGCTCGAGTTGGGCGCCCACGCCGAGTCACGCACGGAGCCGCCGATGGAGAGCTGGTTGGGACGCGGCGCGACCTTCGCCACGACGTTCGACTTCGTCCCGACGTCGACGATGTGAATGCGCGGATAGGGCACCGCCGTGTCACCCGGCAAGGCGTACGGCTGCGAGTAGTGCTTGGGACGCTGCGGCGTGTACGAGATGTAGTGCATGTGCTCCACGTTCCGCTCGTCCGCTCGCATCACGGCGATCCTCTTCGAGTCGGGCGACCAGCGAAGCTGCGGGCGCACGGGTTGCGGGCGCTGCAGCTGGCTTGGACGCGGCATGGTCGTGCCGTACCCGTTGTATTCCACGCCGTCGGTCGTGAGCTGCACTGAGTCCTTGTGCGTCTCGGCGTTGCGCACCCAGAGATTGTTCTTGGAGATGAACGCTTCGAGCTTCTTGTCCGGCGACTTCACGAACGGCACGTCGCTCGGCACCGTGTCGCTCACCACACAGCGATACGTCTGGATGTTGCAGCTGAAGCGCTTGCGAACGGCGCTGAACTCGATCTCGCTCTCGTTGTCGCCGTCCTTCGCGAACTTGAAGGTCTGGAACGGGAGCTTGTTGCCGTCGAACGCCGTGTCCGACGCCGATGTCATGGCCTGCGCCAGCTTCACCTGATCGAACAGCAACGTTCTCGATGCCGCGGCGGGATTGACCAGCACGAACTCGGCTCCGTTCGCGGTCTTGTTGCGGTACCAGAAACGGTTGCCGTCCTTGAGCCATTGCGGGTTCACCTGGTCGCCAGACACGAGGCGCTCGGAATTCCAGGTGAGGAGCTGCTCGGCGCGGGCATAGTTGACTTGTTGCGCGTCGATCGGCGCGGCCGCCGCGATGAGCACGAGCACTGACGCGCGGAAATCGAGCCGTGGGATCCCGCGGCCGGTGGTGTGGGTGGTCATGTCTCGTCTCCGAGATGGGGGGCGCTCACGGCGTGACGCGGAGAAGCGCTTTCTCCGAGGCGCCGTGGTACTTGCACTGATACGCAAAGAGGCCCGTTTGCGTGGCGGGCCAGAGATACGCCTGCGATTTCTGCAGCTCACCCGAGTCGCCCCACGGCCCACCGGTCACGGTGTGCACCGTATTGTCGACATTGTACCAACAGACATTCGTCCCGACCTTCACGACGCTCTCACCGTTCTCCGCGCCATCGGGCTGCAGCTGGAAGAAGCCGTCGCCGATATAGATCTCGACGAGATTCTGGTTGTAGTTGCCGAGTTGGACGCGTACCGGGACGTCAGTCGTCTTCCCCGCCTCCACGGAAAATCGAATCGGATGGGGAAAGGGTTCTGGCACGACCGCTAGCCCCGGAGCATTGAAGCGGAGCTGGTACTCGCCTGGTGTCACCGACGAGAATGCGAAGCGGCCATTGGCGTCGGGCGACGACCGCTGCCCGGTTTGTCGACCACGCCCGTTCATCAGGATGAGTGTGCCGAGGCCTGCCTGCGGCACGCCGGCCAGCGTTGACACGAGGCCGGCGATGTTCCCGGTTGCCGGAGGCGCGACGATTCCACCGTCATCTCCCGTCGAGCCGCCGCACCCGCTCAATCCCGCGACGGCAACCCCGGCACCGGCCGTGCCGAGCCTCGCGAGAAAATCGCGTCTGGACATCGCTCGTGAGAGATCGTGCGCCCACTGGTGCTGCGACATCGGTCGATTCGATGGGTCAACGCCTATCGCGCGCAAGGACACTGCTGTTGGAGCATGAGCGTCGGGGGCGGGCCGGAGACCGGCCCGCCCCCGACGATCACGGTGTGGATCGGGATGCGTTACGAGATGCTCGGGCAGGTCCCTTCGCCAACCTTCATGGCGGCGTTGTTCTGGATCTCGTTCAGCGAGAGTGGAAGCTTCGTCGCGCGTGCCGGTCCCAGCTTCTGCGTCACGAGGCCGAAGCGCGCCAGGTCGTACTCACGGCTCCCTTCCACGAAGAGCTCCGCCATGCGCTCGTTGAGGAGCGCGTCTCGTGCGGCGGTGGCCGTCGTGGGCGTGGAAATCGGCGGAAGACCAACGGCAGGACGTGCCCGAAGGAAGTTGAGGAGACTGGCTTCCGTGACGTAGTCGTTGGCGCGATACGCCACTTCGGCCTCGATCAGCGTGGACTCGATCTTCGAGAGCATGCGGATGGGCGAGGCACGATCCGCGTACTTCGTGATGCCGAAATACGCGAAGCGGTTGTTCACACCGAGCTGTCCGGCCTTCCGCGTGACGGCCATGCGCTTGTCGTCCCTGGCCGGATCGAACCAGTCTCGCAGGTAGGCCTCACCGGTCCCGATCGAATCGATCACGTGGACGCGCGAGTGGTACATGCGGCGCAGCCCGCCCGAGCGATTGCGATTCTGGTGGAACTGCTGTCCCGTCGTGCTCTGCGTGGAAGCAGCGCCTTCCGCGTAAATGGCGTCGTACTGGAAGTTAACGGCCACGGCCTGCGCGTCGGTCTTCGCGGCAGCGTAATTCCCTGCCATCAGATTGGCCCGAGCGCGGCCGGCGTACGCGACGTTCGTCCACTTCGTCTTCGCCGCATCATCGCCCGTGATGGCCTGCGCGGCCGCGAGCCCGGCGGTGAACTTGGTGATGGCTTGCTTGAAGACCTCCGTGTCGGGCGCGCGGGCAGCCTCTGCCTGGAGCGGCGATTCGCAGTACCCAGTGGCCAGGAGCAGATCGGCCAACGCATCGACGAGGAGCACCTGAGCGCGGAGCGGGCTGGTTGCCGCACCGGCGCCGAGCACTGTCTGCACGCGTTCCGCCGCGCTCTGTGCCGCGTAACGGGCGCGAAGGAGCTGGTCCTGAGGATTGCTGAACGCTCCGACCGACGTCCAGTCGTGACGGACACGTCCTTCGGAGACGTCCTCCCAGTCGATCCACGTCGACGTCGATTCCATCTCGTCGCTCAGCAGCTCGGTGACCTGGATGTAATCGTCGAACGCCAGCTGCAGCGCGCCCTCGGCGCCATTCGTGACGTTCTTGAGAATGATGGTGTTGTTGAGCGCATCGTCGCCGAACGCCTGTGGGTTCGGGACATCGAGCGTGTTGCCGCAGGCCACTCCCGACAGGAAGAGGGCGATCGCTCCCGCGTATGCCGAGGCGCGCCCAACGGTGCTGATCGTTCGCTGTATGCTCATGATCGGTCTCGTAGGTATGGGTGGGCGTGGCCTAGAAGCGCGTCCGAATCTGCATGCGGAACACGCGCGGAGCCGGCTGCATGAGGAATCCGTTGTTGAACCCGAACGAGGCCGCGCCCGCCCAGTTCATGTTCGGATCGACGCAGTTACAGTCGTCCCACCACCACACGTTCTGACCAGACAACGAGATTGACGTCTGGCCGGCGCCGACGGATCCCGACAGGTGCGCCGGAACGTTCCACGCGATCGAGAGCTCGCGCAGACGGACGTTGTTGCGCTTGTCGACGTAGTTAATGATCGACGCGTACTGCTTGATCGAGTCGGACTTGAAGGTGCGCTCGCCGTTCGGGCCTAACGCGCCCAACCATTCGTCCGAGCCGCCCTGGCGGATACGGTACGCGCGGTCACCGTTGCCGAACCAGGCGCCACGCTCCATCGAGATCAGACCGTACAGGGTGAACGCACCAAAGCGGAACGAGTTGGTGAGCCCGAAATTGCTCGTCGGGAGTCCCGGACCGAAGTAGACCACGGTGTCCGATCGCGTGGTCACCGGGCATCCGTAGCTCAGCTGTGTGCAATCGCCGAGCGTCGGGTCGGTGCCGGTTCTCTGCACCGAGAAGCCCGTCGGCTTGCGATCCCACACGCCGCCGATCGGGTAGTTCAGGCGGAAGTTGTTGCCGCCGAGGGTGACGCCGCCGAGGTCGGTGATCTCGTTCTTGTTGCCGTCAGCCTTGAGGCCGATCGCCCAGTCGTACTTGGCCGAGTTGTACGCCTGGAAGTTCACGGACGCTTCCCAGCCCTTGTTCTCGATGGCGCCGAGGTTCACGGAGCGCGCGGTGGTGAAGCCGGCGGACGGCGGGTTCGCCTTCTGCACGATCGCGTCGTTCGTCTCCTGCTGGTAGATCGATCCTTCGAAGCCAAGGCGATCCTTGAAGAGGCCGACCTCGAGACCGAACTCGATCTCGGTCGACTTTTCCGGGCGCAAGTCGGCGTTACCGGGGTTGAGCGGAACGATACCGACATCCGCTGCGAACACGGGCGTCGCGGCGTAGCTGGTGAACGAGTCGAACGGTCCGGGCATCTTGCCGGCCTGGCCGTACGCGGCACGAACGCGGCCGGCGCTGATGAACTCCGGCAGGAATCCGGCGCGCGACATGTCGTACGACACGTCGAACTTCGGGTACGTCTGGTACCCATAGTCCTTGCCGAACGCGCTGTTGCCGTCGATGCGGAAGCCGGCGGTGAAGAAGAGCTGGTCCGCGATGTCGAAGCGGTCCTGCGCGAGGAAGCCGAGGTTGACCGTCTTCGTGTACTGCTCGCCAGACTGCGTGGTGGCCGACGAGGAGATCGACGACACGCCGGGACCGGGGAATGAGTTGCCGACCGCGGTCAGCAGCGACTCGATGTCCCAGAAGCCCTGGCCGCCGACCGAGAGGTTCGACGTGACGTTCCACGGGAGCTTGTAGTTCCACTGCGCCAGGTAGTCGACCGTGTACGTCTTGTAGTTGCGCGTGCCGAGATTGGCCTGGCCGTTGGTGACGCCCGCCGGTCCGAAGGAACCGGCATAGGGGAAAAAGCGCGACTTGTGGTCGTTGACCGCATCGACGCCGAACGTGAAGCGATGCGAGAGCTCCGGCCGGATGATGTTGTTGATCGTGAGTCCGCCAGTCCATCGGTCGACGTCCGACTGCGTCGTCATCGACTTGATGTCCTTGACCGGGACCCACGCTTCGCCGTAGGGGCGATCCTTCGACGCGGTGGTCGGCGCGCCGTTGAGCGCGTTGCCCAACAACGCCGTCCAGTTGTTGCCGGCCTGGAGCTCGTTGATGCGGTCGCGCACGTACGCGGACCGCGGCTCGACCGTCCACTTGTCATTCGGGGCGAAGGACAGGTTGAGGCGGAGCGATGCCTTCAACTGGTCGTTAGGCTGGATCGACCCCGTCTGCTTCGAGACCGCGGTGGACGCGAAGTACGTGCCGCGGCCTGTTCCGCCCTGGGCGGACAGGTCGACGCCGTAGTACGGTCCTTTCTCGATCATCGTCTCGTTGGCGTCCAGCGCCACCGTGCCGTCGGGTCCCTTGAAGCGCGGGAACTGCGTGGTCGGGAGGTTGTGGCGCAGCTCTTCGAAGCCCGTGCTCAATCCCGCGTTCCATTGCGTGCGCTGTTCGCCCGTTCGGCCCTTCCTGGTGAAGATCTGAATGACGCCGTTCGTCGCCTCGGAGCCGTACAGCGTTGCCGCGGCCGCACCCTTCAGCACTTCGACGCGCTCGATGTCGTTCGGATTGAGGTCGCCGAGACGGTCCGTCGACGCACCTCCACCGAACGAGCAGCAGGCGCCGGAGTTGAACCACTCCGTGGCGCGCCCATCGACTCGAACACCGTCGAGGTAGATCGCCGGGCGCTGCGAGAGCGACAACGAGGCCGTTCCGCGGATGCGGATGTCCTGGCCCGCGCCGACGCCGCCGCCGACCGTCGTCGCGCGCAGGCCCGTGACCTTCGCTGACAGCATGCGCCCCACGTCGGGAATCGCGATCTGCTCCGCCAGCTTCGCGACGTCGACTTCGCCGATCGACGCGCCGACCTGCCGCTTCTCGACCGCCCCGCCGGTGCCGGTGACGACGATCTGTTGGAGCTCGACCGCACTCTGGGACAGACGCAGGTCGATCTTCACCGTGTCGCCACCGCTGATCGTGATCGACCGCGCTTCGGGACGAAAGCCAATTTGCGCCGCGAGGAGAGTCGCCGCTCCCGCCGGGACGTCGCGGATGATGAACCGCCCGCTTGCATCGGTCGCGGCGATGGCGCGCTCATTACCAACGATTTGCACTCGGACCTGCTGCAGCGCGCGTCCGGTGCTCGCCTCCGTAACTGAGCCGGACACGACGCCCGTTTGGGCGGCCGCCGTACTGGCGGCGAGAACCAGGGCCAACGCTGAACCGGCGCACCTGGCAACGAAACCCTTTCTTCCCGGCGAACATGATGTGCGCATCTTTCCCTCCATAGAGCTGTGGGACGGGACCGCCCTTCCTTCCGGCTGCGGTGACAAGGAGCGAAACTGGGAGCGAGTGGTGAGGCGCGCGGCTGACTGGCGCGCGCGAAAGGGGCCAGCGGACTGCGTGGGTGTTCGGACGCTCCGATTCGGTATACCAATAGAGGCATATGACAGTGGAGCGTTCCCGTTGGCTCCGCAAGAGAGGCGGAGATCGACTTTGCTCATGGGGACGAAACGATCGCCGACTGGACGCGTCCCCATCGGGCCGGCCAACGGAGTCATCTCAGCACGAGTTCTCGTCATCGCGAGTTCTCGGACACACACCGTTCCGGTACTTTCCACTCTCCGGTTGCCGGTCGAATGCGCGCGCGGCGAGTGACATGACAGGACGCTCTGGGGCACAATGGACGACGCTGGTGTGGGCAGTGACGTCGTTGCTGCTCGCACCGGCATGCTCGAGCGAGCGCGCCACGAGCCCAAGCATTCCATCGGGGGACCCGGGCGCCTTCCGGTGGGAGCTTCCCGGCGGCTTTCCCCTCCCACTCGTCCCCGCGGACAATCCCATGTCCGACGCCAAGGTCGAGCTCGGGCGGCGACTGTTCTACGACACGCGGCTGAGCGGGAACGGCGCCTTTTCGTGCTCCTCCTGTCACCGTCAGGCGAACGCGTTCGCCGACGCGCGCAACCTTCCGTTCGGCTCCACGGGCCAGCCCCACCCGCGCAACAGCATGTCCCTGCCTAACGTTGCGTACCAGGTGGTGCTCGGCTGGGCGAATACGGAGACGCGCCGCCTCGAAGACCAGGCGCTCATTCCGATGCTGGGGAAGAACCCGGTGGAGCTGGGCCTCGCCGGGCGCGAAGCCGAGATGCTCGACCGCCTCCGTGCGGTCCCCGTGTATCCGCCCCTGTTCCGCACAGCCTTTCCCACCGACTCCCTGCCCTTCACGCTGGGCAACGTCACCAGGGCCATCGCGACCTTCGAACGGACGTTCGTGTCCGGCGACTCGCCGTACGATCGGTACCGGCGCGGCAACCCGAGCGCGATTTCAGACGCCGCCAGGCGCGGAGAGGCGCTGTTCATGGGCGATCGGTTGAAGTGCTCGCAATGCCACAGCGGGGTCATGTTCACCAACGCCGCCCGCTGGGCCGGCGGCCCCGGGCCCGCCGATCCCGAGTTCTTCAACAACGGGTTGTACAACGTCGGAGGCAGCGGCGCTTATCCCGCTCCGAACACCGGCCTGCACGCCCTCACCGGTATTGCCGCGGACATGGGAAAGTTCAAGGTGCCCTCGCTGCGGAATGTCGAGGTGACCTTCCCGTACATGCACGACGGCACGGTGGCGACGCTATCGGATGTGCTCGACCACTACGCCGCCGGCGGGCGCACGATCGCGAGCGGGCCTAACGCGGGGACGGGGAGCGCCAATCCGTTCAAGAGCGCGATGGTCGGAGGGTTCGCCCTGAGCCCCGGTGAAAAGGCCGACGTGATCGCGTTTCTGCGCTCACTGACCGATTCCACGTTCCTCACGAACCCGCGACTGTCCAATCCGTGGATCGCGCGGTAGCGTGACGCCAGCGCCGACCCGGGCCGCTCGGTAAATTTCCCGCCTCCCCAACCACACCACCTTTCCAAGCTCGGTCATGAGACGCCCTCCGTTCGTGCCAGGATTCGCCCTCGCCCTGCTGGTTGTGCTGCCCGCGCTGACGTTCGCGCAGAGCGCGCCCACGTCCACGACCCGCGAGTCCGGCGCGAGCGCGCCCGCCGATCTCTCCGCTGCCAAGCCCGGCCGCGATCCGAATCAGCCCATCGATTCGGCGTACACCGCGAAGATCAGGGAATACACCACCGAGCCGTTCTTCCTGTCGCCGCTCGTGGATTATCTGCCGGCCGGAAAGGGCGTACCGACACCCAAGGTCGTGTTAGGCGACATCGCTGGCGCGCCGACCAAGCTGCCATATTCGAAGGAAGTGTACGACTACATGCGGCGCCTCGAGAAGGCGAGCCCACGCGTGAAGGTCTTTTCGATCGGAACAACGGAAGAAGGCCGAGAGATGATCGCCGTCGCGGTGGCCTCCGAGGCGCTGCTCGCGAAGCTCGACGAGAACAAGGCCAAGCTCGCGAAGCTCGCGGACCCGCGCACGATCAACCTGGATGACAGGGTCGCCGAGCAGATCGCGTCGGACGCCGCACCGGTCTACTACATCACAGGCACGATCCACTCGCCGGAAGCCGGCGCGCCGACGGCGCTCATGGAGCTCGCGTACCGGCTTGCGGTCGACGAGAGCGACTACATAAGGAACATCCGCAACAATCTCATCACGCTCATCACGCCGATCGTCGAAGTCGATGGCCGCGACCGCGTCGTCGATCTCTTCAACTGGCACATGAAGCATCCGGGCGAGACGTACCCGAGCCTGCTCTACTGGGGCAAGTACGTCGCGCACGACAACAACCGCGACGCGATGGGCATGACGCTCAAGCTCACGCAGAACGTGCTGAACACGTACGTCGACTGGAAGGCGCAGGTGCTGCACGACCTGCACGAGTCGGTGCCGTTCCTGTACGACAACACGATCGGCGACGGCCCGTTCAACGCGTGGATCGATCCACTGCTCACGAACGAGTGGCAGATGATCGGCTGGCAGAACGTGCAGGAGATGACGCGCATGGGGATGCCCGGTGTGTTCGCGCACGGCACGTTCGACACGTGGTCGCCGGGCTACCTCATGTTCATCGCGGCGACGCACAACGGTATCAGCCGCCTGTACGAGACGTTCGGCAACGGTGGTACGGCCGAGACCGTGGAGCGGACGCTGTCTCCTAACGAGACGGCGCGGACGTGGTATCGCCAGAATCCGCCGCTCCCGAAGGTGAAGTGGAGTCTCCGCAACAACAACAACTACGAGCAGACGGGTGTGCTCGTCTCGCTCAACTACTTCGCGACCAACCGCCGACAGTTCCTCGAGAACTTCTATCAGAAGAGCAAACGGTCGGTGACGAAGGCGAAGGCGGAGGGCCCCGCGGCGTACGTGCTGCCGGCGGACGATCGGCGTCCGGGCGCGCAGGCCGAGCTGCTGCGTGTCATGCAGAAGCAGGCGGTGGAGATCTCGCGCGCGACTGCCCCGTTCACCGTCAACGTGCCCGTGGCGGGTGGCGCGCGCCGCAGCGGTCGTGGTGCGGGCGCTGACAGCGCGGCCGCTGGCGGGAACCGGCCCGCGCCGGATTCGGCGCGTTCGGGTGAAGCGAAGACCGAGGCGAAGACCGAGACGCGGACGTTCCCGGCGGGGTCGTACATCATCCGCATGGACCAGCCGTACTCGCGCATCGCCGACGCGCTGCTCGACTACCAGTACTGGAGCCCGAACGATCCGCAGAAGAACCCGTACGACGACACCGGCTGGACGTTCCCCGAGGGGTTCAACGTTCAGGCCGTGCGCGTGACGGACGCGAAGGTGCTCGAGACACCCATGGAGCGCGTGACCGGTGAGCTGCGATCGCCGGGCGGTGTCACCGGGACGGGAACGGTGTTCGCGATCAACCATAACGCGGACAACGCACTCACGACGCTGCGGTATCGCTTCGCGAAGGCCGATTTCCAGAGCGCCGAGGAGCCGTTCGAGGTAGGCGGAAAGAAGTTTGCGCGTGGGTCGTTCATCGTCCGTGGCGTTCCGGCCGCCGATCTCGACAAGGCGGCGAAGGAGCTCGGCGTCGCGGTCGTGGCGCTGGCCGCTGCGCCTAACGTCAAGATGCACCCCGCGCGCGCCGCGCGCGTAGCCATCCTGCACACGTGGCTCGGGACGCAGACGGAGGGATGGTGGCGTCAGGCGTTCGATCAGCTGTCGATTCCGTTCGACTACATCAGCACCCAGGACGTCGCGAAGAACCCGAACCTGAACGCGAAGTACGACGTGATTCTCTTCCCGCCCGCCGGTGGCAACGGCGTGCAGATCATCCAGGGGATGCCGATGTGGCGCAACCCGATGCCGTGGAAGAACTCCCCGGAGACGCCGAACATCAGCACCCTCGCCCAGACCGACGACATTCGCCCCGGGCTCGGCTGGGAGGGATTGAAGAATCTCGAGTCGTTCGTCGTGAAAGGCGGTGTGCTCGTTGGTGTGACGAACACGGCGGAGTTCGCGGTGACGTTCGGCCTGACGAACGGCGTGAGCGTGAACAACGCGAAGAGCGGATCGGTCGTCGGCAGCCTGCTGCGGTCGAAGCTCGTCGATGACGCGAGCCCGATCGTGTACGGCGTGGCCGACAATCTCGCCCTGTACAGCGATGATGGCGGAAGCTTCTCGATCTCGAGCACCCGTGGTGGCCGCGGTGGCGGTGGTGCTGGCGCTGCAGGCGGTGGACGTCCGACCGGCCGCGGCACGGCGGATGATCCGGACGTGACGCAGGGTCGTCCCGTCGATCCGAAGTTCGAGGCGCCGCCGCGTCCCACGGTGCAGCCGTGGCAAGCCACTCCGATCACCGACGATCAGCTCAGGAATCCGCTGAGCATCATTCCGCCGGATCAGCGTCCCCGGGTGCCGCTCCGCTTCGCGGATCAGCGCGAGCTGCTCGTCTCCGGATTGCTCGACGGCGGCAGCGACATCGCGCAGCGCCCGGTCGTGGTGGACGTGCCGATGCAGAAGGGCCACGTCGTGCTGTTCGCGAACAATCCCCTGTGGCGTGGCTCGACGGTCGGGAGCTACGCACTCGTGTTCAACACGATGTTGAACTGGGACAACCTCAACGCCGGTCGGAAGCTGGACGAGAAATAGGCGGGCGCGGTCGATTGGTGTTTTGTCAGCGGCGCTCTCCGGTAGAGGGCGCCGCGTTTCGCGTGCGGTCGTGCGATGCGATGCGGGATCAGTTGGTTGCGTGGAATCCCACGGATGCGGTGAACGTGGGGAATGCCACTGCCGCTGATTCCCGAATCGCATCCCGCCACGGGGGCTGACCCTGGTCGGAAGTTGCGGTTGTTGGAGGTTGTCCGGCGACGGGCGCGCGAGCGCCGGTACAGTCGCCGGACGGAGGAGGCGTACGTGAACTGGATCCGGCGGTTCGTCCGGTTTCACGGCCGGCGTCATCCGAAGGACATGGGCGAGACGGAGGTTCGCGACTTCCTGTCGTCGCTAGCGGTGGAGCGTGGTGTGTCAGCATCGACACAGAATCAGGCGCTGGCGGCGCTGCGATTTCTGTATGACGCGGTGCTGGCGCGGCCGCTATCGCGGGCGGACGACTTCACGCCGGCGCCGCGTCGCGAACGGGAGCCGACGGTATTGTCGGAGCACGAAGTGCGCGTGCTGCTCGCAAGGCTGTCGCGAGTGCCGAGGCTGTGTGCGGAGTTGATGTATGGGAGCGGGCTCCGCGTGAGCGAATGTCTCGCGTTGCGGGTGAAGGATGTGGACCTCGACCGTCTGGAGATCGTCGTGCGCGGCGGCAAGGGCGACAGGGATCGTCGGACGCCGCTGGCGGCCCGGAGCGTCGAGGTGTTGCGCCAGCACCTGGCGCGCGAGCTTGCTCGATACGAGCGCGATCGGAGGCGTGACATCCGCACGACGAACATTGGTGTCGCGCTGTCGCGGAAGTACCCGAATGCGGAGCGGGAGTGGCGATGGCGGTATGTGTTTGCGTCGGTGCGGACGGTGGTGGACGACGCAGGCGTTCGGCGGCGTCATCACATTGACGCGAGTCTGCTGCAGCGTGCGATTCCGGAGGCGGCGCGGTCGGCCGAGCTGTCGAAGCGGGTGACGTGCCATGCATTGCGTCACTCGTTCGCCACGCACCTGCTCGAGTCGGGGACGGACGTGAGCACGGTGCAGAAGCTGTTGGGGCACGAGCACCTGGAGACGACGTCGCGGTATCTGCACCCGAACAATCGTGGGCGGCTTACGGTGCGGAGCCCGGCGGATCGCCTGTGATGCGGTGGCGGCTGGGGAGGGCGGGAGAGTCACCGGGTTGGTGGCGTGTGCGGGTGCAAGATGGGCGCTCTGGCGATTTCGGGCGTCTCGTCGACTTATTCCTGCGAGCGCTTGCAGGATTTGCGGTTGACCGCGGAGAACGCCTCGCCCCAACAGGGGGCTCCGGTTAGAGTTAGCGGAGAGAAGCTGCGCGTGCGGTCGGGTTCTCCTGCGAGGTCACGCAGGATTCGCCAGCCTTCGCCAGATAGGATCTCAACCCAATCAGCGTTAGGTAGCCACAGGCATCGCGTATGACGACGCTCGCCGTACACTTGGAGCAGCTCGACGCGTGGCTCGCCGCTCTACGCGGCGCACCGGCGTGGACCGGCCATCTGATCGCTGAGCGCGCAC
>Ga0207712_10001457_pt1 | contig 16141 bp, 19 predicted proteins | sample KBSS44metaG_FD_184402 | JGI IMG/M metagenome (GOLD analysis project Ga0207712, IMG submission 184402) | Switchgrass rhizosphere microbial communities from Kellogg Biological Station, Michigan, USA - KBS S4-4 metaG (SPAdes) (version 2) | ecosystem: Host-associated > Plants > Roots > Rhizosphere... | reverse complement strand
ATATTCCCGGATTGCGGGGTATTGTTTGTGCAATATTCTGAAATTCGGAATTTGTCATCGATCCAATATTAAAATAGATCAACAGGCAAAATCATTGCCAGGTAATTTTTGTAAAATGAGTTTTATCGGGTTGGTTTTCCTTTTCTATGATACTTCCAATTGAAAAATATTTATCTATTTCCCAGAAAAGCTTTTGTTCAATGGTGCTGTCATTCGACGGTATATACCTGTCTATAAAAATACTTTGCACCTTGCCGCTGGAAATATCAGCAAGAGTAATAACAATAATTTGCTTTTGTATTTCTGCATTTTCATTTTTTGCTGTAGTAGTAATATTAAGTGTTTCCTGTTGGGCATCTATTAATCTCTCTTCATTATAATTCTTATAGTAGTTCTTATCGGCAATTTCTGGCAAAGAAAGAAATGGAGCTGCAAACTTCCTGATCTCTTCCCGCTTCAAATATGTGGTGTCGGTAATATTATCGGCAGTTTCATATTTGGTTACACTGTAAAGCGAAGTGTCAAGATGGTTCAGCTGCCCTTTTATTATTGATAAAACAGAAATAGGTGGTTCTTGGGTTGGTTCTTTTTTCCCTTTACAGGCAGCAATTAAAATAGCAGTAAGAGCTAAAATGGGTAAATAGTTTTTCATGCCATAAATTTAAAGGGAAATAATGTGCTGGAAACAATTATCCCGGCAATTTGCTTGCCGGGATAATTCAGCGAAAACAGCAGTTAGTATCGATTACTTTTTATTATTGAGTGTAGCTCCCACTTTTAACCCAATTGCAAACAGCTTTTCTTTTACACTCAATTCGCTAACAAAGCTGGATAAATGCTGGTATCGTACATGTGGGCCTGCCTGCCATTGAATACGGCCCGTTGAATATGATACAAAAGTTCCTACACCTGTACTTATATTCCAACGGCGCATTAACTCAGGATACTTTGCATAATTTTTATAATCACTGGAAATTACATAAGCCCGGTCACCAATAACATAGGTAGGTTGAACAGTTCCACTAATTCCCCATTGGAAATTCTTTTTATCAGAAAGAATGATTTCAGCTCCAACAGGAAAGCCTACCTGGAAGTAGAAATTCTCTAACCAGTTTGGTGACGTACCACTAAAGTTGCGATAGTTGCTTAACGATGCTAAAGAATCGACTCTGTAACCACTGGTTAAAGCAACAGTGGCAATTTCAGTTGGATGAGAGTATGCACGAATGTCATAACGATTGATATTAAACTGCAGGCCGGTTTTTAAAGAAAGCTTATCACTTACCCGGTATCTTCCTTCAATTCCAAATTCAAGACCCATGGCAGGCTTATGTTTAACAAGACTATTTACATTAATTGCCGGGGCATAAAATCCGTTACCACTATATACCCTTTTATTTTCAGTTAATTTTCGATAGCTCACAGTTGGTGTAAAATATACTTGCGCAGTGACTCTTGCTTGTTTTTTAGGCTTGATCAGCAAAATATTTTGCGAAGAAAGAGCGGAAATTGCTTCAGTTATCTTTTTCTCCGTATCCTCGTCCATAGAACTTTGATCTACTATAGTTTTTTCATTAGGCACAACATCACTACTTGCCACATCTTCGGTTTTAGCAATCGTATTTTGTTTGAAAAGAGCTGATTCAATATTTTCTTCATTACTATTATTCAAACTTACTCCAGGTTGTTCTTCATCTTCCGTTGGAATGCCGAAACCTGGATTATTTAAATACAGTTCAGTAAGAGTAATTGTTCCGTGACTGGTTGGCTTTAACTCATTTATTGCAGGTGTAAATCTTTTTGTTTCGTTTGAAGCTATAGCAGGAATTTGTTGTTGTCCGTTATTTTTAACTGAAACATTTTTCTGCTCGGTAGAAGTGTTTTTCCCAGGTTTATCATTATAAATGACAATAGACACAATTGAACCGGTAATTAAGAACATAATGGTTGCAGTAAGGCCATACCATCTGCGGCGAGTGTGCAAAGAGGCGTGAATACCTTTCCAAACCTTTTCCGAAGGGTACATCCGGTATTGGTTGGCATTGTCTCTCAACAGCTTCTCAAAATCCCCATTATTGAATTGTCTCTCCATAAACCAGTCAGTAATTTAGGAACGGATCAAGTTTTATCTGCTGCCGGCCAAAGCAATCCATTCTGTCTGTTGCCTTGGTTTTTGCAAAATCTTTTTTCTTACTAAAATATCTTCAAGCATTGCCTTAGCCCTAGTATACTGGCTGCGGCTGGTGCTTTCTTCTATATCCAGCATTTTTGCAATTTCACGATGGCTATATCCCTCTACTGCATATAAATTAAGAACTGTACGATAACCCAACGGCAACATTCTTATACACTCTACCACCTGCTTCGCCTGTATGATTGATGGTACACTTTCTTCTCTCACCTGTACTGCTGTTGCATGAATTATATCAACACTGTCATTGAACTTCTTATTTCTTTTCAGGATATTAATGCAGGTATGAACGATTATTCTCCTTATCCAACCTTCAAAAGCTCCGCGGTTTTCAAACGTATGCATTTGTAAAAAAACCTTGATGAAGCCTTCCTGCAGCATATCCTCGGCATCTTCTCTGTTATGGGCGAAACGATAACAAACAGCCAGCATTTTTGGACTATATTTATTGTATAGTTCTCGCTGAGCAGAAGCTTCGTTTTTCAAACAGCCTTGTAAAATGGCTTCCTCGGTCATAGTTTCCTTTGGTTGCCTGTAAATTAGACAATTTTTGGATTCAAAAGCTGCACAGAATTGTAATTTTTCAGGAATGTAAAACCCCTATTACCTTTTTCCACAGTAAAATGAGGGGGGGATAAGTTTTCATTTAAAAGATAAAAGGTATATCAATCCCGAGAGTGGTAATAGTCATATTATTACTTTTATGATTTTTGTTGCTGAGGTCTTTCGGGACGTTTAAGGCTATCTGCAGGCAACGTTTGTTTCATTTTATCCATAATTCCCTGTGCCCATCCGGTAAGTTTTGCTTTTTCATCCTGCGTTAGAATTGCATCTTTGTGGGTCCATGTATAGCTATCAATTGGCATGCCTCCTTCTTTTACTTCTTTTATTACTTCTTCCAGTTTATGATAACGAAGCCAGGCGGGTCTTGCACCTAATTCATCGAGGTTTAAATGTTTTTTTCCATCCACCACATGATCATTCAGCCACCAATCAACTGGTTGTATCTTACTGTACCAAGGATAAACAGTATTGTTTGTATGACAATCATCACATGCTTTTTTCAAAATTACTTTTACATCATCAGGTACAGCGTGCAGTTTAGCCAGTGCCTTAGGCTGATCGCCTTCGTGAATATTTTTATTTGGATGGAAAAATTGAATTACAATTAATGCAATTAACAATAGCCAGCCGATAGTTTTGAAAATTTTTTTCATGCACTTTTTTATGGATGTCAAATTAATATTTCTCCCGTCATTTCCTTAGGAATTGGCAACTTCATCATTGTAAGGATGGTTGGTGCAATATCTCCTAATTTTCCCGACTTTACTCTCCCCTTAAACTCATTGTCTATAATAAAAAATGGTACGGGATTCATTGTATGAGCCGTATTTGGAGATCCATCTTCATTGATCATATAATCTGAATTGCCATGATCTGCAGTAAGAAAGGTGGTATAGCCATTTTCTAATCCCGCGGTGACAATTTGTCCAACACAATTGTCAACCGTCTCTACCGCCTTAATTGCAGCTTCCCATATACCGGTATGCCCAACCATGTCTGCATTAGCATAGTTCAGGCAAATAAAATCTGCGGTCTTATTTTTTAATTCTGGTAACAAAGCACTAGTTACTTCGTAAGCACTCATTTCCGGCTTCAGATCATAAGTGGCCACCTTTGGTGAAGCGATCATAATTCTTTTTTCACCATCAAAAGGTCTTTCTCTTCCACCACTAAAGAAAAAACTTACATGCGGATATTTCTCGGTTTCTGCAATACGAATTTGTTTCAATCCATGCTGCTGCAAAACTTCACCGAGGGTATTATTCAAATTATCTGATTCGAAAATTACATTTACATCTTTGTAAGTTTTATCATACTCGGTCATCGTGGTATAATTTACTGAAAGCTTTTTCATATCATGATCGGGCAGATCCATTTGCGTAAGCACTTGTGTAATTTCACGACAGCGGTCAGTACGAAAATTAAAGCAGATCGCTACATCGCCATCTTTTATTGTCGCCAGCGGTTGCTGATCTTCAGCAATAATCACAGTTGGTTTTATAAATTCATCCGTTACATTTTTACCATAAGAATTTTCAACGGCCTCAATTGCATCAGTTGCTTTTTCACCAACTCCATTTACTAATGCATCATAAGCAAGCTTAATTCTTTCCCATCTTTTATCACGATCCATTGCATAATACCGCCCACTTACTGAAGCGATTTTTCCAACAGAATTATTTAAATGCCCCTGCAACTCTTTAATAAAACCTAAACCGCTTTTCGGATCACAATCACGACCATCTGTAAATGCATGTATAAATACTTCGGTTAAATTTTCTTTTTTACAAACATCAATTATAGCTTTCAGGTGATCGATATGTGAATGCACACCACCGTTACTTACTAATCCTAAAAGATGAAGTGGTTTATTGTTTTTTTTTGCAAAGCGAATAGCATTTAGCAAAACTTCATTTTTTACAAACGAACCATCACGGATAGCTACATTTATGCGCTGTAGGTCCTGGTAAACAATGCGACCGGCACCAAGGTTCAAATGACCAACTTCTGAATTACCCATTTGACCGTCCGGCAGGCCTACTGCTTCTCCATAGGTTATTAGCGTTGTATTTGGATACTTTGAATAAAGTGATGAGACAAACGGCGTTTTGGCATTTTGAATTGCATCTGCAGATGCCACCTTTCCAAGCCCCCATCCGTCCATTATAATTAGAATTATCTTTTTTGCAGCCATTATAGAAATTTAACAATGAGAAATGCGTTCATTTTCAAGGTAAAAATGGCAACAAAGCTAAGTGTTTTAACGTAACTGCTCTGTAATTCCATTGGCAAGTAGTAACTTAGCTTTTGTAAATAGTGTAATTGACTGTGGCATGTTTTTCGATTAATTACTATGAAAACTAAACAAAATGAAAAGAACCTTACTCTTATTACCTGTTTTTTTTATCGCTATTTCTTGCTTCGCCCAGGCAGGAATAGATGATGTGATCTCTGCCATGAAAAGCGGAAATGCTTCAGGTGTTACGAAGTATTTCGATAACTACATTGACATTACGATGCCTGATAAAAGCAGTAACTATAGCAAGAGCCAGGGAGAACTTATCATTAAAGATTTTTTTACCAATAGCGGTGTTAAAAGCTTTGATGTAAAACATAAAGGCAATAACGATAACGGCGATTATTGCATTGGAACGCTTCAAACAAAAAATGGAAGCTACAGGGCTACGGTTTATATGCGTCTAAAGGGCAATAAACAAGTGATCCAGGATATCCGAATCCAGCAATTATAAAACCTAGAGTAAAATATTTAAAGCCCCGCCCATTTTGTGGCGGGGCTTTTTTAGTTTTGGGTAATGGAATTCAACAAACAATTTTATCATTTAATTGATGAGGCATTTGCTGAAGATGTTGGCCAAGGAGATCATTCGACATTAAGTTGTATACCCGCAAATGCAAAAGGGAAAGCTGTTTTAAAAATAAAACAGGACGGGATACTTGCAGGTGTTGAAGTAGCGGAAAAAATTTTTCACTACAAAGATGGCGCTGCAATTTTTACAACTTTAAAAAAAGATGGAGAAATGATGAAGGCCGGGGAAATGGCTTTTGAAGTGGAGGCATCTGTTCACACCATATTGCAATGTGAAAGACTTGTACTGAATTGCATGCAAAGAATGAGTGGCATTGCAACTTTAACCCGCCAATACACTGACAGGTTATATGGCCATAAAACGAAATTGCTTGATACAAGAAAAACGACACCAAACTTTCGCCTTCTGGAAAAAGAAGCTGTAAAAATAGGGGGTGGCATAAATCATCGTTTCGGATTGTATGATATGATCATGTTAAAAGATAATCATATTGCTTATTGCGGTGGAGTTGAAAATGCAATTAATGAAGCATGGAAATATCTGCAGAAAAAAAAGTTGGATCTGAAAATTGAAATAGAAACAAGGAACCTTGAGGATGTTCAAAATGTGATAGCAGTTGGAAAAGGAAAAGTGTCTCGTATCATGCTGGATAATTTTACACCTGAACAAGTGACAGAATCACTGAAATTAATTGGTGAAGATTTTGAAACGGAGGCAAGTGGAGGTATCAACCTTGATAATATTGAAGATTACGCTGAAACGGGAGTTGATTATGTAAGCGTAGGAGCATTGATACACCAGGCAAGAAGTTTAGATCTTAGTTTAAAAGCAGTAATAATCTAAGTAATGAGCAAAAAAAATAAACCCGATAGCCGTGGATTTATATTTAGTACCAATCCTGATTTTAAATTTGAAGAAGAAACAAGTTCAATCGAAACTTTTACACCAGCACAACAAAAACTAAAAGTGCGATTAGATACAAAACACAGAGCAGGCAAAGCCGTGACATTGGTTGAAGGTTTTATCGGCAAAGAAGAAGACCTTGAAGAATTAGGAAAAAAATTAAAATCATTCTGCGGTACCGGCGGTTCTGCAAAAGATGGTAAAATAATTATACAGGGCGATCAACGAGAAAAAGTAATGCAGTGGTTTGGAAAGAATGGATATAAGAATGTGAAAAAGTTGTAAAGATTTTATTTTTTTTCAAGCTCATCTTCATTCATAAAATAACTCAACGCCCCACTCGGACATTTTTTTACTTGTGCAACAATTTTTTCTGTCGTTGAACCTTCTGGAACTATCCACGGTTTTTCTTTTGGTTTAAAAACTCCAGGCAAACCGCGAACACAATTGCCGGAATGAATACAAAGTTCAGGCTGCCATACAATAGTAACCTGGCCGTTAGAATATTTGAAAATCGTTTGCGCCATAATTAAAATTAATACTTTCTTTCTTCTATAGAATCTAGAATATTGCAATAACTGATATAGCGATCCATATTTATTTCTTCTTCTTCCAACGCTTTCTTTACAGCACAACCCGGTTCATTTATGTGAAGGCAATTATTGAACTGACAATCATTGATCAGGATCCTCATCTCAGGAAAATAATGAGATAGTTCCTGCTTCGAAATATCAACCAACCCAAATTCCCTCATACCTGGTGTATCAATTATTTTTCCTGCAGGAGGGAGATCATACATTTCTGCAAAAGTTGTAGTGTGCAAACCTTTCCCACTCCAACCGCTTACATCCTGTGTTTTAAGTTCCAATTGCGGATAAACAATATTTATGAATGAAGATTTACCAACACCGCTGTGTCCACTCAACAAAGAGATTTTATTTTTTAACAGATCCTGCACCATTTCAATTCCCATTCCTTTTTCAACACTTACAAGAAAAGTTTTATAACCTATTTCTTCATACATCTGTTTCCACTCAAAAAATTTTTCATCTTCCTTTTTTTTATGCAAATCAGCTTTATTAAAAACAATTGCTGCGGGCACATGATACATTTCACAGGCAACAAGAAAACGATCAATGAACCCTTGCGAAGTTCTTGGTTCTTTTAACGTAGCAAATAAAACAGACTGATCTAGATTAGCAGCAATAATATGATGCTGGTATTTATGTCGAGGCGATTGCCTGTTCACATAATTTCTGCGGGGAAGAATTTCATTGATAATAGCAGTGTTCTCAATTTCATTTTCCAGCTCAATTTCCACTTCATCACCAACTGCTACGGGGTTGGTAGAGGTGATTCCATCAATTTTAAAAATCCCTTTTATGCGGGCATTATAAAATCTGCCGGCCTGATTTTTGACCGTGTACCAGCTGCCCGTGGATTTGTAAACAAGTGCCTTCATCAAACCTCAATTATCGGAATTATTTAAAGATTCGGGGGAAAGATAGCAACAAAATGACTGTTGTGTAAAATTTATGAGGTTTGAAAGCGTTATTTACAAGTACTATTTGCACGGCTTTTAAAGGCCGGAAACTTTGGCTATTTTTCAAAAATAAACTCTGAACTATGAATAAACTTGTTCTCTTTGCAGCACTTTGTTTTACAACATTACTTTTTACCAATTGTAACAAAAACGATAACCCGCCACCTTCTAACACGGATTATATTACAAAATCATCATGGAAATTCAGCAGCGCTAAAGCTGGGGGAACAGATGTGACCGCACAGGTTCCAGCATGTTTTAAAGACAATACGATGCTTTTTGTTGCCAACGGTTCTGGAACAATAAACGAAAGCACCAATGTATGCTCACCAGCCTCACCACCGAGCTTTACATGGGTATTTCAAAATAACGGTACTGAAATAAATATGTCTACTCCGATTGTTAGTGGTGGTTCCAGTGTGTATACAATTGTGTTATTAAATGATGTGAATCTTGTGGTTTCTCAAACCATGACCATTGCGCCATATCCACCAACTACGGTAGAGCTTACATTTATTCATTGATCAGGAAAGATATTTGCCAACAACTGGCATTTTTCTTCCAACGCCAAATGCTTTGCAACTAATTCGAAGTATTGGGCAAAACTGTTTTCGTTTGTATTCATTAGTATTCACCAATTTTAAAACTCTGTCAACAAGCGCCGAATCATAGCCTTTTGCTTTTATTTCTTTTGGCCCGTTGCGCAGTTCAATGTATTCATACAGAACCCTGTCAAGTGTATCGTATTCTGGAAGACTATCACTGTCTTTTTGATCAGGTCTAAGTTCTGCAGAAGGTGCTTTAGTAATAATATTTTTTGGAATGATTTCTTTTTCGCGATTAATGTATTTTGCCAATGCAAATACCTGCATTTTATAAACATCACCCAAGACACTCAGGCCACCAGCCATATCTCCATATAAGGTTCCATAACCCGTTGCCAATTCACTTTTGTTGGATGTATTTAATAAAATATATCCAAACTTATTAGCAACCGCCATCAATAAATTTCCTCTTATCCTTGCCTGGATATTTTCTTCCGCTAGCCCAAACGGTGAATCTTTATAGAGGGGTTTTAATTCTGTAATAAAACTTTCAAAAATATTTTTGATCGGCATAATGCTTTGCTGACATCCAAGATTTTTACTCAACTGCTCCGCGTCTTCTACTGAATGAGGTGATGAAAATTGTGAAGGCATTAAAAGAACACTCACATTTTCTTTTCCTAATGATTGAGCTGCTAATACCTGTGTGACGGCGCTGTCAATACCACCGCTGGCACCAAGTATTGCTTTGCTGAATCCCATTTTTTTAAAGTAATCTCTAATGCCAAGTATCAATGCATGATAGATCTCATCAATATTCTTATCATTGGTTAAATAAGCAAGAATATCTTCGCCTGTACCTACTTCTTTTGCAGAGTAGAAATATTTTTCTCCAGGAGGGTGTTTAACAGACGCATCTTTCTTTAATAACTGGTCCAATTCGAACAATTCAAAATCTTCTTCAAAATATTTCATTTCTTTTACCTTTCTGCCATTAATATCATATACAAGACTGCCACCATCGAAAATGAGCTCGGTATGAGAACCGATGGCATTACAATAAAGCATCGGCAGTTTATATTTTAATGTGTGTGCTTTAACAATACTGTTGCGAACGACATCCTGCGCATAATTATAAGGTGAGGCAGAAAGATTGATCATTACATCGGGCTTGTAAGACATCAATTTTTCCATAGGAGTAATGCGATACAAAGGATTATCACCCATATTCCAGATGTCTTCGCAAATTGTTACTGCTAATTTTTTTCCTTTAAACTCCAGCACTTTCCAATCATAAGCCGGTTCAAAATATCGGTACTCATCGAATACATCATAATTAGGCAAAAGAGTTTTATGTATTTCACCTTTTATTTCCTTTTCATAAAGAAGAAAAACAGCATTGAAAAGGTCTTTACCTTCTTTTTGAGGATTACGGGCCGGCGAACCGATCAATACGCCAATTGTGTCGGCATGTTGTTTTATCCGATCGATCGCTTCGTAACATTTATTGATGAAATCAGGAAATTCCAGAAAATCGCCGGGAGCATAGCCGCAAACGCATAGCTCAGAAAACACAACAAGCTCAGCGCCTTGTTCCTTGGCCTTGTTTATTCCTTCAATGATCTTGCGGGTGTTATCTTCAAAATTGCCAATATGATAATTCTGTTGCGCTAAGGCGATCTTCATAATGCAAATTTACGACGCCTGTCACTAAAGAGGTTAAAATTTTCTTTCCTTTATCTTCGTGTACAACATAAGATAATTACGATCGTTTATCATTATCATGAAAATAACCGCTGCATTTTTTTTGATCTTTATTTTTTTTATTGGCTGCACTAATAACGAGGGCCCTGATGTATCAAAAATAAAAGTTGATATTCCAATTGAAAGGTTCGATAAAAGCTTTTTTAGTATCGATACAAATAATATTGCTGCAGGTTTGAAAGGGCTAATGACAAATTACCCGAATTTTTATACAGATTTCATGCAGCAAATTCTGGGTGTTTCCGGTTCTGATACCAATAAAGTAACTCTTGATGTTTCAAAGTTATTTATCGAGGGGTATGCATCAATTTATCAGAATTTAAGCAAACAATACAGCGATGTAGGTTGGTTACAAAAAGATATTCAAAAGGCTTTTCAATATGTGAAATATTATTTTCCTGATTATAAAACTTCCAAAATAATTCTATTTGTCGGCCCGCTTGATGCACCTGGAGTTGCATTAACGGGATCAGGTATTGCCGTAGGTCTTCATCAATTCGGAGGGAAAGATTTTCCTGCATACCAGAGTATGGAAGCACAGCAACTTTTTCCAGTTTATATCTCAAGAAGATTTGAACCGCAATACATAGTTGTTAATTCAATGAAGGCAGTAATTGAAGATATTTATCCAGATAGAAGCGGAGCTAAAGGATTGGTAGAACAAATGATCGAAAAAGGAAAACAATGGTGGTTGTTGGATAAATTTTTACCGGCAACTCCTGACTCCCTTAAAACAGGCTTCACCAAACAACAATCTGAATGGTGTGAAGCAAATGAAGGATTAGTATGGAATGATATTATTACTACTCAAAAAGATCTTTATACAAAAGATCCTTTGTCAATTCAAAATTATATTGGTGAGGCCCCGTATACTCAATCTTTAGGTCCCGCTTCTCCGGGTAATATTGGCCAATGGATCGGGTGGCAGATAGTAAAGAAATTTGCGGATAAAAACTCATCAAAGAGTGTTACTGATATTCTAAAAACTGGAGCAAAAGAAATTTTGGAGGAAGCGAAGTACAAGCCAAAGTAATATGCTGATTAGATAATACGATGTTGGACAAATTAGCAGATCCTGCATATTAGCTAATTGTTCTTAAACGGCACAAACATTTCAAAGGCAGGAATGTTTACATCAAAAAACTTTTTATTATTAAGATTCTCCATTTGATAAGTGCCATGCATTCTTCCCATTTCTGTTCGCAGGTTACAACCGCTTACATATTGATATTTTTCGCCGGGAGATAGAACAGGCTGCACTCCTACAACACCTTCGCCCTCTACTTCTCGGGTGGCGCCAGTACTGTCGAATATATACCAGTGCCTGCGATGAAGTTTTACTGGGAATGAATTATGGTTTTCGATAGAAATGCGATAAGCAAACATAAACTCTGACTGCATTGGATTGCTATAATCCTGCTGGTAGAATGTTTCTACACTCACTTCCACACCCTCTGAGATTAGACTTACCATCGGGTTCATTTTAAGTAAAAGTAAATAAAATAATATTCATGTTATTCGCTATTTAATTAACAGGGGATATAGTAGTTATCCTAATTTTGCGCGACAAATGTGTCTTTAAAAAAAATACTGACAGAATATGAAAATAGCTGTAGCAAAAGGAGACGGGATCGGTCCTGAAATAATGGAAGCAGTGCTGAAAATTTTTAATGCAAATAATGTCCAACTTGAATATGAATATGTGGATATGGGCAAATGGGTTTTTGATAAAGGGTTTTCAAATGGCATGACGCCGGAAGCCAAGCAAATAATCGAATCACATGGCATTCTATTCAAAGGTCCAATGGAAACGCCAAAGGGAAAGGGAGTGAAAAGTATCAATGTAACTGCACGGAAAACATGGAATACATATGCCAATAAAAGAGTATTTCAAACCCTCCACGGTGTCGATACGGTCTTCAGCAAGGCAGGAATACCAATTGACATTACTATTGTAAGAGAAAATATTGAAGATACTTATGGTGGGGTTGAGCACATGCTCACACATGATGTAGCATTAAGTCGCCGTTTTATCACCAGGCCGGGAAGTTTACAGGTTATCCGGTATGCTTTTGAAATGGCTAAAAAGAAGAATGCGAGACGCATTACTTGCAGCCATAAAGCAAATATCATGAAGATCTCAGATGGTCTTTTTCTTGAATGTTTTTATGAAGTGGCCAAAGAGTATCCGCAACTAAAAGCCGACGACGTTATTGTTGATGATCTTTGTATGAAATTGGTAACAAGGCCGGATACATTTGATGTAGTTGTGCTTACTAATCTACAAGGCGATATCGTTTCAGATCTCTGTGCAGGTCTTGTTGGTGGTTTAGGTTTTGCTCCTTCAGCAAATATTGGAGATCATATCTGCATTTTCGAAGCAGTACATGGTACCGCACCGGATATTGCCGGAAAAAATATTGCAAACCCAACTGCACTTTTGCTCAGCGGCATTACCATGCTTCGCCATCTTGGTATGATGGAGAATGCAGCTGTCATTGAAAATTCATTATTGTATACTTTAGAAAACGGAGTGCATACAGGAGATTTCGGCGATAAATCAATTCCATCTGTAAACACTACTCAGTTTGCAGATGCTATCATTAAAAATTTTGGAAAAGAGCCTACAATAGGAGCAAAACCGATGTTGCCAAACATGCCAGCTACACCTACACATTTTAAACTGGAAAAAAACCCAATGCTTGTTTCATCAGAAATGAATGAAGAAAAAATAATCGGTGTTGATATGTTTATTGAAAGCGAAGAACAACCATTGGTGATTGCAAAAAAATGTGAACGTCATGCGGGTGTAAAATTCAAATTGGTTAGTATCAGTAATCGCGGTACACAAGTATGGCCTACCGGTTCGGTATTTACCAATCTTGTCAATCAATACAATGCCCGTTTTGAATCGCTTGATGGGGAACCGCTTTTTCAACAGGATATTATTGGACTGTATGTAAGTCTCAGTGGGAATTTTAAAATATGTTCTTTTGAACTCCTGAATATGTGGGGAGATAAAAGAGCCTATTCACTGGCGCAGGGTCAGTAACTACTTTAAATTAATTGGATGAGATTCTCAGGCAGTGTGTCTTTTCAGATCTATATTGATCAGTTTCCCTTCTAATACATTAGCAAGCTCCACAACAGCCTTGTTCTCATTTTTCCTTGCATTTTTTGTATGTGTAGGATAAAGGGAAACGCCGGTGTAAATGTTGTAATGTAGCGTTAGGGAATTACCGTGGAAATTGAAATCCCAGTCAATACTGTCGAAATCATCTTCCTTGCGGCGAAAATCAATATGAAAATCTTTACTGAGAATATCGGCAACCTGGTAGAATCGTTTCAGACCGCCGTCATCATCAAGAATGGCTTCAGTACAGCCAAGGGCAATGCGTAGGGTAAGGCTCATAGTTTACGTTTTAGGTTTAGAAAAGGATATTGGTGACAGGTTTAAAATCTATATTATTCTAAGACTTAAACTTCTTTGCTTTTCTTGCCGCTTTCTCCGCTTCAGGATCGCCGTTTGCTAATTTCTCTGCACCTACATTTCTTCCATCAGTTTTACAGCCATACTTCGGTTTGAAAATATTTCCCCAGACCTTACAAGATGAAAGCATCAGCGTCAGACCAACACATAATAAGAGAGTTCTTACGGCTTTCATGGATTGTTTTTTGTACAACGAATCTACGACGCAAAAATTGCATTTACCAGAGTAAATGTACGGGCAGCAAGGCTTTCAGCGGTTTCTTTTTGCATTAATCATCCATTTTTTGGAGCTTTTTCCACTCTGAACCAATCTGCATAGCGGACATAATTATTTGCGATCCTGTCAATCTCCCCACTGATCATTTCTTGCGGAATATCTTTCACTTTTTTTGCCGGTACACCTGCATAAATACTGCCTGCTTCACAAATTGTTCCTTCAAGAATTACTGCACCGGCTGCAATAATTGTATTGCTGTTTACAATAGCACCATCCATTACAATAGCACCCATCCCTATTAATACATTATCATGTACTGTACAACCATGAACAATTGCATTATGCCCGATCGAAACATTATTGCCGATAGTAGTTCCGAATTTTTTATAAGTGCAGTGAATGCAGGCGCCATCCTGCACATTCACTTTATTCCCCATTCTTATAAAATTTACATCACCTCTCACCACGGCATTAAACCAAATGCTGCAATCATCACCCATTACTACATCGCCAACAATAGTTGAGTTAGGCGCCAAAAAACAGTTGTTTCCGAACTGCGGGAATTTATTTTCTACAGGAAGTATTACTGGCATTCGAAATAGTTTGATGTTTGAAGTTTATGGGTTGATGTTACCGGCTTTTGAATTACTATTTGACTTCCGTTGCGTCGCACACTTCATCGTTCGATAATTCTATTCATCTTTTCGTGAGACGTCAGACGTGAATCGTGAGATCGTGATTTTCTCATGTCTGACGATTCACGTCTCACGCTTGCAAATTAGAGAATTTCTTTGCGTCTTTGCGCAGCCTTTGCGTTCTTTGCGTGAAATAATTTTTTTTGTGAACGAAAGGGAACTTTTCTTAAAACATATTGCGCAAACTTCTCCATCGCCATTAGCATTTGAAATTACAAAAGCTGAAGGTTGTTTGCTATACGATATAAAAGGAAAAGAATACATTGATCTGATCGGTGGTATCAGCGTAGCGAATATTGGCCATCGTCATCCAAAAGTAATTGAGGCAATAAAACAACAACTGGATGCCTACATGCATGTAATGGTGTACGGAGAATTTATTGAATCACCCCAGGTGCAATATGCAAAACTGCTTGCTGATAATTTGCCTGCTTCACTTAACTCAGTTTATTTTACCAACTCCGGCGCCGAAGCAATTGAGGGCTCAATGAAGCTGGCAAAACGAATAACAAACAAAACACAGATCATTGCTTTTAAAAATTCTTATCATGGCTCAACGCAAGGCGCATTAAGCATAATAGGCGATGAATATTGGCGAAATTCATTTCGTCCTTTATTACCAGATGTTTTACATCTTGAATACAATTCATTTGAGTCTTTAAATGAAATTTCCGAAAGAACAGCTTGTGTAATCACGGAAACGGTGCAGGCAGAAGGAGGCATTATTGTTCCATCAAAAGAATGGATGCAGGCACTAAGAAAAAAGTGTCTGGGAACAGGAACCCTTTTAATTCTTGACGAAATACAAGCAGGCTTTGGAAGAACCGGAAAACTCTGGGGCTTTGAGAATTTTGAAATCATTCCCGATGTTTTAATACTTGGGAAAGCACTGGGTGGAGGGCTTCCGTTGGGAGCTTTTATAGCGGATAAAAAACTAATGGATGCTTTTACAGAAAATCCTGTGCTTGGTCATATCACCACATTCGGCGGACATCCCGTTTGTTGCGCCGCCGGCATCGCAGCAATGAGAGTTTTGCTGGAGGAAAAAATTATCGATTCAATAAAAGCGAAAGAAGAGTTATTCAGATCACTCCTTGTTCACAAAAAAATAACAAAGATCCGTTCTTTTGGTTTGTGGATGGCAATTGAATTTGATTCTTTTGAAACGAATAAAAAGATCATTGATGCATGTATTAATCTTGGTGTGATGACAGATTGGTTTTTATTTGCTCCAAAAAGTCTGCGTATTTCACCACCGTTAATTATTTCTGAAGAACAAATAAAAAAAGTCTGCAATATAATTTTGCAGGCCTGTAATAATTTGTAATTGATCAATCTTCAACTTCAACAACCACTTCCACTTCTACTGCAATATTCAATGGCAAAGCATACATCCCTACT
>Ga0207712_10001456_pt1 | contig 16143 bp, 13 predicted proteins | sample KBSS44metaG_FD_184402 | JGI IMG/M metagenome (GOLD analysis project Ga0207712, IMG submission 184402) | Switchgrass rhizosphere microbial communities from Kellogg Biological Station, Michigan, USA - KBS S4-4 metaG (SPAdes) (version 2) | ecosystem: Host-associated > Plants > Roots > Rhizosphere... | reverse complement strand
CAGCACCTGCCGAAGCCGTTGCCATCCGGCGGGTGTGCTCACATCCACCACTTGCCGCACACCGGAGGCGCCGAGTTGAAGCAATACCTCAGAGCCGGACGCATCGGCCTGACTCACCAGTGCCACGGTGGGGACTTCCGGAAAGTCACGCGTCAGGTGGTTCAGCTGGTCGAGCGGCGCCCCACGGCATTGCCGGACCGAGAGGAGTACCGCGTCTACCGCACGCTCCCGGACCACCCGGACGATGTCGGGCAGAGACTCGCGATGGAGGAGAGAAAACCAACCTCCGCTTGCCGCATCCAGCCGGGGCCTCTCCTCTGGGGAGACCACGGCGGCGATCACCGGGGCGGATTGGGCGGTCTGGAGGGCATCGCTCACAGGGACTCCTGCGGTAGAGGGCCCCACGATAGCCCCGGCCGTTCAACCGCCATTCAAGTCATCCCCATACCGTTAAGAATGTGTAGCGGTGTGCAACCTTTGGGGGAGGCAAAACGTCTAGTGTCTGGATGGATTGGCCACCCTATCGACCCATCCATATCTTGACCGTGGATTACAAGATGCGATCCCGACAGCCGACGCCACGATGGGTACGGTAGCCGGGACCGAGCCGACTCATCGGGAGACTCCCGTGACCGGTCCTGACGAGCTTTCCTCCCGCCTCCAGGCGGCCCTCGGGCCTCAGTATCGGCTCGAGAGCGAGCTGGGGCATGGCGGGATGGGCGTCGTCTTCCTCGCCCGTGACACCACGCTTGATCGCCCGGTGGCGGTGAAGGTGGTGCACCCCGATCTCGCGGTACATGGCGCGATCACGCAGCGCTTCCTGGCTGAGGCGCGCATGATCGCGCGTCTCCGTCACCCCAGCATCGTCTCGGTTCACTCCGCCGGCGAAACCACCGGACTTTTCTACTACGTGATGGACTACGTGCCAGGCGAGAGCCTCCGCCAGCGGCTCAACCGTGAGCTTCGGTTGCCGCCCGCGGAGGTGGCACGGCTGCTGAGCGATCTCGCCGACGCGCTGCATGCCGCTGGACAGGCAGGTCTGGTGCACCGGGACGTCAAACCGGAGAACGTGCTGCTCGACAGCGCGACGGGCCACCCGATGCTGGCGGACTTCGGCATTGCGCGCGCAATGGTGCCGGACGGAAGCGGAAATGTGACGGCGGCTGGAGTCGCGGTGGGCACGCCGACCTACATGAGCCCGGAGCAGGCAGCCGGCGAGGCGGTGGATCACCGCAGCGATCTCTACGGTCTCGGTGTGCTGGGATACGAGATGTTGACGGGACGGCCACCGTTCCGTGGGGCTAATGCCGCGGCGATTGCCTCGATGCATTTGTCGGAGCGCCCTACGCCGGTCGGCAATCTCCGTCCCGACGCACCGGCTCCGCTTGCCGCGGCGATCATGCGGGCCCTCGAGAAGAATCCAGCTGACCGCTGGCAGACCGGTTCCGAGTTCCGTCACGCGATTCAAGGCGAGGCGGTCACTCCACTTCCCAGCCGGTTGCGCCGGCGTGGTCTGGTATCGGCGGGAGTCGCGGTATTCCTCATGGCAATCGTGGTCGCCGCTTTCGCGCTGAGACCCAACGGTCCGCCCGCCGGAGTCAACCCGCGCCATTCGATGCTGATTCTTCCCTTCGAGAACCTGCGGGGAGATGCCTCGGTAGACTGGCTGCGAGAAGGAAGCGTGAACATGCTCACGCTGAACCTTTCGCAGTGGAATGACCTGACGGCGGTCGATCACGAGCGGCTGCACGATCTCCTGGCCCGCCGCAAGCTCGGCGAAGGAACCGCAGTGGGCCTCGAAATGGCCCGGCAGCTCGCGCGCGATGCCGGCGCATGGACCGTGGTGCTGGGAGACTTCACCCGGGCCGGCGATTCATTGCATCTCGTGGCACGGGTCTACGACGTGGCGACAGGAAACCGGGTGGACGTGGCCCAGGTCGACGGCGCGCCGGGCGAGGATGTGCGCCCGCTGTTCGACCAGCTCGCTGCGAAGCTGCTCAATCTTTCCGGCGCCCCGACCGGGACTCGCGCCGAACTGTGGCGCGCTACGACTTCATCGGTCGAAGCGTTCCGCTCCTATCTCCAGGGAATCGAGCATCTGAACCAATGGAGCCTGGGGGATGCAGAAGCCGATTTGAGCCGGGCCACGAAGATCGATTCCACCTTCGCGCTCGCCTACTACAAGCTCGCGCTTACCCGAGGCTGGGCCACAGGACAAGGGGATTCGCTGGGGATCGAGGCGATCCACCGGGCCACGCAATATTCCGACCGGCTGCCGGAGCGGGACCGGACCATGATCCGCGCCTATCGGGCTTTCATCGACGGCGACTACGCGACCAGCCGGGGCAACTACCAGCAGCTGCTCTCGCGGGACTCCACCGACGCTGATGCGTGGTACGGCCTGGGTGACGTGTGGTTCCACGATACGAACAAGAGCGTCCAGGTCGGCCACCGACATCACACCATGTCCTACCGGGCCTTCAAGAGGGCCATCGGGCTCGACCCCGGCTACTACCTCGCCTACGAGCACGTCCAGCAGTTACTGAACACCGCAGCGCAGAAGGATCCGCCGATGGTCCTGATGCCCAACGATTCGTTCGCGGTGACCGAAGATGACCGGGGCCACAGGCTGCTGGACAGCGCTACGGTTGCGGCAGGCATCGACCGCGCTCGGTTGGCGGGGATTACCAGCGCGCGGAGCTGGATCGCGAGCCAGCCGGAGAATCCCCACGCCCAGAATGCGCTGATCGAGGCTCTCGCCGCGGCCCAGAACTATCCGGCGGCGCTGGCCGAAGTGAACCGGATCCGGAGCACCCCGTCAGGCGCCGCCCGTCCCGATCTCCCCTTCATTCGGGCGCGGCTGCTCACCGAGTCGGGAGACTTCGGGGGAGCCGAACGTGAGGTTCGCGCCGCCATCGACTCCACGACGCCCGAGGACTTTGCCCGCTATTCGGAAGGAACCCTGCCTCCGGAAACGGTCAGCCTGTTGAGCGCCGGGGCCAACCTGCTGGCGTATCACGGGAAGGTCCACGAGGCCCAGCAGGTGGTCGAGCTTGCCGGACGGGTTCAGGCCGAGTGGTTCGAGAACAGTATGTGGAGCCGGAAGCTCGGCGGGGAGCCGGCTTGGACCCAGCTTTTCCTGGGTCACTTGTATACCTCGGTGGGCGCGCCGGTCTCGGCGCTGCACGCCACCTGGGATGCGGTGTCTGACGGAGTGAAGGCGGCTCCCCGCACCGACCGCAAAGAGCTCATGCAATTCGGCTGGCCCTCGGCGCTGGGACTCTTCCTGAGCGACGAAGCCGACAGCGGCGCGCTGCGTGAATTTGCCGGAACTCGAGGGGAAAAGCTTCCTCCGGAGATTCGGGTCCTTCAGGCCCTCGCGGAGAAGGACACCACGTCGGCCCGGAGGATGCTGACCGAGGCGGAGAAGAATCCCGAGTCGATCGACTCTTCGTACAAGTCCCGGCCCATGTGGTGGAGCTACCGCACTCCACTTCTGGCCCAGGCCCACTTTCTCCTCGGGGACTACGAGACGACGATCAAGCTTTTGCGTGATTTCGAGCCGACCCACTTTGCGTCGCGCTACTTCGATTCCCGCTGGGGTCTCGCCGGGAGAGTGCGACTGCTCAGGGGAGTCGCCTACGAAAAACTGGGCCAGCCCCAACTGGCACGGACGGAATACAAAGCTGTTCTGGAGCAATGGGCGGACGCCGATTCAGCCCTGCAGCCCTTCGTCCGCCAGGCTCAAGCGGGATTGCTCAGGGTAGGCGGAGGGGTGGGCTAACGAGTAGATTCAAGGCGCACAGGCAGGACGGATGGTCGCGGGTCCAGGCTGCAGCTTGCTGCGGTCCAGGGCTCGAGGAAAGTCCGAGCTCCAACGGGTAGACTGCCAGGTAACGCCTGGGCGCCGAGAGGCGACGGACAGGGCCACAGAAAACAGACCGCCTGGAACCCGGGCGCGAGCCCGGGGGAATGGCAAGGGTGAAACGGTGGGGTAAGAGCCCACCGCATCGCTGGTAACAGCGGTGGCACGGTAACCCCCAGTCGGAGCAAGGCCAAATAAGCGGCGAGGTGTGACCCACACCGCCCCGCCGGGTCGCGAGATCCGGCTAGCCGCGGGTAGGCTGCTCGAGGCGGTTGGTGACAACCGTCCCAGACAGATGACCATCCCCCGGGGCTTCGGCTCCGGGGAACAGAACTCGGCTTACGGGCCTGCCTGGGTAGACGGGCGAACGGGGTGAAACTACGCCCTGCCGCCCGTCTGCCTTTTTTGCCCCTCCCGCCATTTCCAAAGGTGACATAGCTTTAGAGTTCCTCTGCCCGTAGTACCGGTATGGCCATAAAACCCAGCCCTATGCAGGATAGAAACCGACCATATCCGGAGTCATGGGACCGGGTAGCGGACGTCAGGGTCTTCCGGACGAGCGCGAACGACTGGGAAAAGCTCATCACCTGGCGTGCCGACATGCGAAAGCGCGGCTGGAAGCTCCTCAAGGTGACGAGCGACGATTCCGAACTCGTCGCGGTCTTCGGGCGTACCAAGACGGACCTCCACCCGGGCGGCGGCTGACCCGGCCGGTTCCCGTCGTCCATCCCCCTTACGCTTGAGGCAAGTCATGAGGTCACGCCCCTGGATCGCCGCGGCCGTGGCGATCACTGGTATCCTCGCCTGGAAGGCGCCGCCGACCACCGCGGCTCGGCGCTACCGCCTGGATCTCAAGACGACCCAAGTCATCGACCTGAAAGCCGTCGGGCAAACCGAACAGCGCCAAGAGTTCAGCAGCACGGGATTCCTCAGCGTTTCCATCGCCGATACCACGGGCGGCAAGACAATCAGCGTCGTGCTCGATTCCCTGAAGCCTGACAGCGCATCGCCGGTTCCGGCGGAGGCAGCCAAGGCAGCCGCCGGTACGACATGGCACGGGGTAGTCGGCTCGAACGGGAGAATCACCGGGCTCCAAGCCTCGAGCGATAACCCCGTCGCCGTGACGTTGACGGCGTTGTTGCGGGAATTCCTGCCGCCGGTTCCCGCGGGTGTAGCGCCGGGAAAGGCCTGGACTGACACGACCGAGAACAACGACAACGTGCCGAACGGATCGATGGCCGTCCGGACCATCACCAACTTCCAGTCGTCCTCCGAGACCTATGAAGGGGTGAAGGCGCTCAAGATCGCGAGTGCGTCCAGCAGCTCCTTCTCGGGCAATCAGGAAACCGGAGGTGGATCCGCGGCCATCGAAGGCACAGGAACCGGAACCGGAGTCTGGTACGTCGGGCCCGACGGTACCTACCTCGGCGGAAAGCGGAGTAGTATGCAGAATCTGACGGTCTCAGGCGCCTTCGCACCTGAACCGCTGCCTGTGGTTGTCACCCTCGATGCGACGACGTCGCTCCTGAAATGATCTTATGAGGTCACATCGGCTGCTGGTACTTCTCGTTCTCGCAGGTTGTAGCAGCAACAGCCAGCCGCCTGCCACCCCGAGCCCGGCCGGCCCGGCGGCAGCTCAACCGACCGAGCCGACCCCATCTGGCAAGGGCCTCCAGCTGCGCACCGAGGGAACCTTCCGCTACTCGCTCTGGCGACGCGACAGCGTCGTGGCCCAGATGCCGAGCGGAGAGGCGCAGGTCCAGGTCACGGGACAGACTGCGTTTGTCACCGTGAATCTCCAGCCGGCCTCAGATGGAGCCCAGCTGACCGCTACGCTGGACTCGGTTCGACCGGATGCGGATGTCACCTTCTCCACGACCACTCTCGACAGCCTCTCAAATTCCAAGTGGAGCGGAAAACTGACCCGATCGGGCTGGGTCGAGTCGGTGAGCGCGACAAATCACTCGCTCCTCGCCGATCAGATCCGGGACGCGATCAAGCTGCTGTTTCCAGTCGTCGGGGACAACGCGGGAGCCGGTTCCACCTGGCAAGGCACGGCGGCGGTGGTGGCGGCCCGGCTCAGCGTGGTGGACCTCGACGAGAGCGTCCAGGTGGTTGGGACGGCCGGAGCCGCGGCGAACGAGAACGGCCAGAAATTCATTCCCATCACGGTGATCCGCACGACCGCGGGGCAGGGAAGCGGAAGCCAGGCCGGCCAGCCAATCGATCTCGCAGCGACGGGACGAGACTCCCTGGTCTATCAGTTAAGCAATGACGGACAGGTCCTCGCCGCGGAAGGAGAACGGGTGAGGGACATGACCCTGACGGCGACCGCCGTAGGGCAGACAGTTCCGGTCACCCAGGAGAGCCGACTCAAGTTCTCTCTGCTCCGATAGGACGCTTGACCGGGTGATGAAGACGGCGTTGAAAACGCTCGTGGTGGCCGCCGCGGGTTTCGTCCTCTGGCTCCTCGCCATCTGGCCTCCCCCACTCTGGTACCGGACCCACTGGCCCGCGGAAACCGCGTTCATGTGGATGAGGCACGGAGAGGGCGGCCCGAAGACAGACTCGCTCCGCCAATACCGCCCGGTTCCCCTCGATTCGATTTCTCGAAGCCTTCAGGATGCCGTAGTCATCGGAGAGGACAACAACTTCTTCACTCATGGCGGGATCGATTACCTGGCCATGGCTCATGCCATCGGTTATCCCCGTCAGTCGTTTGCCTGGTCCTCCGCGCGAGATCGCGATGAGCTGTTCAGCGTACTTCCCCGAGCCTGGAGCAGGCGCGACAAGCTTCGGGGAGCCAGTACGATCTCTCAGCAGCTGGCCAAGAACCTATACCTCTCCTCGTCACGCAACCCGCTGCGCAAAGTGAAGGAAGCGGTAACCACCTACCGGCTCGAAACGGCATTGGGGAAGCGTCGGATCATGGAGCTGTATCTCAATGTGGCGGAGCTGGGTGACGGGATCTGGGGCGCCGAGGCCGCTAGCCGGAAGTATTTCAAGCGCGGCGCCGCGCGACTCACCCAGGAGCAGGCCGCCGCTCTCGCCGGATCGCTCCCCTTCCCGCTCAGCTCCAACCCCGGCTTCAAGCCAAGCCGAATGCGATGGAGGCGGGATCTCATCCTGCGCCGGATGCACGGAGAGTGGGTAGAAGTGCCGAAGGTGGAGACCGAGGACCTGCCGGCACCTCCAGTGCCCGATTCGCTTTACATCGCGGTGGATTCTGCCGTCACGGCGGTGGACTCTATTCCGCTGGTCCAGACGGAATCGCTCCCCGCTCCACCGGACAGCCTGGAGACGGCACCGGACAGCGTTCCCTGATTCGCGGGGTCGAGCGGGCTTAGAGAATCTTCTTGCCGAAAGCGGATTGAATCAGCTCGACCGCGAACTGGGCCGAGGCATTGCGGTCGTCCAGGATGGGATTGACTTCGACGACCTCGAGGGAACTCATCACGCCGGCCGCAGCGACGAGCTCCATGATGAGGTGAGCTTCGCGGTAATCCAGCCCGCCCTTCACCGGGGTCCCCACGCCAGGCGCGAGGCTGGGATCCACCGAATCCAGGTCGAAGCTCACGTGCACCAGGTCGGCCCCCGCGGTGACCTTGGCCAACGCCTTCCCCATGACGCTGTGAATCCCCTGCTGGTCAATGTCCGCCATCGTGTAGACGTTGACCCCCAGGCGCTTCAGATGCCGCCGTTCCCCTTCATCAACACTGCGAATTCCCACTAGAGCAATGTTCGCGGGATCCACTTTCTTGAAACGGCCACCGATGCCGCCGAGCTCGCGCGGACCGAGTCCCAGCAGAGCGGCGAGTGGCATACCGTGAATGTTCCCGGTCGGAGAAGTGCCGGGGGTGTTGATGTCGCTGTGCGCGTCCACCCAGAGCACCCCGACCCTGCGACGACTCGCGCGCGCCCACCGGGCGATGCCTGAGATAGTTCCGACCGCGATCGAGTGGTCGCCGCCCAGCACGAGCGGGAAATGCCCCTGCTTCATCACCTGCCCCACCTTGGTAGCCAACAGTCGATTCGCCCGGGTGATCTCGGCCAGGTAACGGGCCCGAAGTCTTCCGACCCTCAGCTCCTCGATGTTGTGAATCAGGAGATCTCCGTCGTCAACGACGCGATGCCCCAGCTCGCGGAGGTGCTGATTGAGCCCGGCGATCCGGATTGCGGAGGGACCCATGTCCACCCCTCGGCGGCCAGAGCCGAGGTCCATGGGAACGCCGAGGATGTGAATGGTCTTGCGCCGCGGGTTCGTTCGGGAGGTTGGCATCGGATTATCAGTTCCGAGTTCAGAGTTCCGAGTTGGCATTCATCGAGCGGGAACTCAGAACCCTGAACTGGGAACTCAATCCACCAAGCGCAGCGGCATCACGAGCGTGAGGTACGACGCGGGATCGTTCCAGCCCACCGGCTCACAGGTGGCAGCGCGTTCGGGGCCCTTGAAGGTCATCCGCACCTCGTCGGTGGGCATGAACTTCAGGATCTCGAGGAGATAGGTGGCGTTGAAGCCGATCTCCAGTGAATCCCCGTCGTAGGTGATGGCCATTTCCTCCTGGGCCTCGCCCAGGTCCGGAGTTTGAACCGAGAGCTTGCACGCCCCATTGGTCAGCGCCAGCCGAATTCGATGGGTTTGGTCGCTGGCGACGATGCTCATGCGCCGAATGGCTGAGGTGAGGGCAGACTTGTCCGCGGTCGCGCTCTTGTCATTCTCCTTGGGGATTACCTGCTCGTAGTTGGGATAGGGGCCCTCGATGAGCCGGGTGAACACCTGAGTCGAGGCAGAACGAAATCCCAGGTGGTTCTCGCTCTTGGCGATCTCCAGCTCGTCCTTGTCTCCGAAGAGCCGGCGGATCTGGTCCAGCGCTTTCGGCGGAATGATCAAGTCGGCCTGACCCTTCGACATGCCGCCGGTAGCCGGCACATCCATCCGGGCCAGCCGGTGACCGTTCGTCGCAACCATGCGCATCCGCTCGGGGCGGAGCTCCCAGAGTACGCCGTTGAGAATCGGCCGGCTTTCCTCGGTGCTGGCGGCAAAAGCCACGTGCCCGATCAGCTTTTGTACGTCGCCCGCGGCGCAGGACCAGCCACCGGTGAAATTGACCGCAGGGAAGGCCGGGAATTCCTCACGAGGCAAGCCGAGCAGGCGGAACTTGGCGCGGCCACACTCGATCGTGACCCGTTGTTCTCCCGAGCTGGTAACCCGAATTGCCGCACTGGGCAGTTCTCGCACGATCTCGACCAGTTTCTTGGCTGGCAGAGTGAGCGCGCCTTCCTGATCCACCGAGGCTGGTACGGTGGTGGACACCGCGATATCCAGGTCAGTGCCGGAAAGCCGGAGACCATTACCGGTGGCCTCGAGCAGGATGTTGGAAAGGACCGGCAGTGTCGTCTTGGTCGGTACCGAAGCTGCGACCGCTACCAAACCTTCCTGAAGCTGTTCTCGTGTGATAGTGAACTTCATCCCGCTCCTCAGCGTGCAGGAAAACTTCTGTTTCTTTCTATAAGAATAACTTGACAGCAGTAGCAGTAGAGGGTCTGGAAATGTGGATCAACTGCCCAATCGCATTCCCTGCTCTAGGATAGCCCTCTTCGCCGGTGTCGACTCGTTGTGGAACTTGTGGACCCGGCGGGGACAGTTCGCGCGAGGCCTCGCGACTTCCCACAGTTCCCACGCGATGTTCACGACCTACTGTGCAACCAGTTCCGCGCGAGCGCTTTCGATCCTGTCGCGGAAGCCGCGGTCGCGGCTCATCTGCCGCTGAACCTTGTCGACGCTGTGGATCACCGTCGAATGATCCCGCCCGCCGAAGGCATGGCCGATCTCCATCAACTGCATCTGCAGGAGATCGCGAGCCAGGTACATCGCGATCTGCCGCGGAATGACCAAGGTCTTGATCCGGGCCTTGGAGCGCAGTTGCTCCGCCGTGACTCCCCAGCGCCGGGCAACCACATCCTGGATCCGGTCGATGGTCGGCAGGGTCTTGGGTGCCGCCAGCGAGTCGTCTCCCGGCCGGATCTTGTCGGCCAGCGCCTCTCGGGCCAGCTCGATCGACACTTCGCGATGCTTGAGTGAGGCGTACAGCAACAGCTTGATGATGCAGCCTTCGAGTTCCCGGACGTTGGAGCGGACATGCTCGGCGATGAAGCGGAGCACGTCGTCCGGAATGGTCATCTCCAGGTGGTCCTGCTCCTGCTTCTTGCGAAGAATGGCGATGCGGTGCTCGAGGTCGGGCTGGCCGATGTCGGCCACCATGCCCCACTCGAACCGGCTGACCAACCGAGCCTCGAGTCCCGGGATCTCCTTGGGTGGCCGGTCCGAGGTCAGGGCGATCTGCTTTCCACCTTCATACAGGGCGTTGAAGGTGTGGAAGAACTCCTCCTGGGTCGCCTCTTTGCTCTCCAGGAAATGGACGTCATCCACCAGAAACAGATCGATGTCGCTCCGGTAGCGTTTCCGGAACTCCGGCATGGTCCGCCGGGTGATCCCCTCGATGACTTCGTTGATGAACTGCTCGGCGCTTACATAAAGCACCCGGGTGTCGGGCCGAGTGCGGACCATCGAATGGGCGATGGCCTGCATCAGGTGGGTCTTGCCCAACCCGGTGGCGCCGTAGATGAAAAGCGGGTTGTAGGTCTTGCCTGGTGCTTCGACCACAGCATGGGCGGCTGCGGCGGCAAGCTGATTCGACTTGCCGATGACAAAGCTGTCGAAGGTATAGCGATCGTTGAGCGGCTGCGCGCTGGGATTCGTCTGGACGGCGGCCTGAGCCGGTGCCGTCACGAAGAAATCCATCTGGGGGCGCTTCTGCCGGTCTTCCTGAACCCGGAAGACAATGGCGGTAGGCCGTCCCACCAATGGCTCCGCCAGCCGAGAGAGGAGACCGGCATGATTGGTCTCGTTCCACTTGGCTGCGAACTCATCAGGGGCCGCCACGACTAAGCGCCCGTCTTCGAGGGCTACTGCTTCAGTAGGCTCGAGCCAGGCACGGACCACCTTGTCCGGAAGCTGATGGTAGGCCTCATCGAGGACCCGCTTCCAGACCTCTTTGGCTGACAGCTGCATGCTGCTCGGCGGTGGGATGTTTGCAAGGGCGCACGATAGTACGGGCCCCATGTGGAAAAGTCAACCTTGACCCAAAAGGTCTTGCCTGAGTAGGTTGTGCGGCTCAATTGAGGGGACTAGATCCATGAATCCGTCGTATCGCCCGCGCAACCGACGCCGGGTCAACAAGCATGGTTTTCGGGCCCGGATGTCCACCCGCTGGGGCCGGGCGACCCTTTCACGCCGTCGCAAAAAGGGTCGCAAGCGGCTGACCGTGAAGGTCGGATCCAAGCACGGGGCGCACTAACGACCCGCGAGCGCTTGCCGCGGTCTCACCGGCTGGCGCGCGCCGCTGATCTGAGGCGCTGCCTCGAGCAGGGCCGGCGCCGGCGGACGCGGCACCTCGAGTTCATCTGGTGTGACAACACAACGGGCCACCCGCGGATGGGACTCATCGTCCCCAGGTATCATTCCTCCGCCGTGGCCCGCAATCGTTTGCGCCGCCGGCTCCGCGAAGTGTGGCGGCGAGAGGTGCAGTCGGCCCAGGGTGCACTGGACTTGGTAGTCAGGACGCGCAGGGAGGCCTACGGCGCGAGCTTCGTTGAGCTTCGCGATCAATTTCGCGGCTGGGCCGGCCAGACCTTTGGAGCGGCGTGATGGTACGCGAGGGGGAGCAATACGCGCTTCACAGTATTACCCAGCTACCGCAGCAGCTGCTGATTCTGCTGGTGCGCGGGTATCAGCTTACCATCTCACCCGTGCTGCCTCCCAGTTGCCGATTCAGTCCTTCCTGCTCGCACTACACCCTCGAGGCGCTGCGTCGCTATGGCGCTCTGAAGGGTTCCTGGCTCGGCGCCAGGCGTCTGCTCCGCTGCCATCCGTTCAATCCGGGTGGCTTCGACCCGGTTCCCTGACCTAGAAATTCATCCGCATGGACCGTCGAGTCCTCTGGGCGATCCTTCTCATGATGGCGATCGCCATCGCGCCGACCTTCTTCCTGAAGAAGCCGGTGCCGCGCCCGCCCGCATCAGAGCCAGCCCCACCAGCCACGATGGCACCGGCTCCGGACCAGACCCCGCTGCCGCGGGTTGCTTCCGATAGCTCCAGTGTGGGCGATACGGTCGAAGTCATCTCGCAGCTCTATCGATACGAGTTCGCGACCCGGGGCGCCCACATGCTCCAAGCGACCATCCTGGGCTATCCCTCGCTGACGCCTGCCGAGCACCGGGCCCCGGCCCGCCTGATCCCGGCCACGGATACGTGGTACACCTACTCGCTGGTCGTGGGCAACGACACGCTCTCGCTCGACGACTGGTCCTTTACCCCTTCGACCGAGACGCTGCGGGTCAATGAGCCCGGGAAGCTCACATTCACCGCGACGCGGGGTAATGTGCAGGTCGAGATTACCTACGGCTTCCGTCCCGATGATTATCGGGTGCACGTGAGCGGTCACGTGTCGGGCATCGGCCCGAATGGCGCCACGCTGGTGGTGGGACTGGGCAACGGACTGGCCCATACCGAGGCGGATTCGGCCGCGAATCAGTACGAGTTCGGCATTGTCACCAAGACGGACGAATCGCAGCTCAAGCGCTTCGCCTCGCTCAAGCCGGGAGAGACGACGGTTCTGAGCGGTCCCTTCGAGTGGGTGGCGGTGAAGTCCAAGTATTTCGTGGCGGCGGTCCTGGCGATCGATTCAGCTTCCTCGGCGGTCAGCGGAGTTACCGCTGTACCGCAGTCCGGTCCGGCCAAGCCGACCCGGGCGTCGGTGCGACTGGGGCTGCCGATCCCGGCCGCGGGAGATTTCGCGTTCAGCGCCTACGTCGGCCCCATGGAGTACGCCCGGCTCCGGGCCATCGGCCACGACTTCTACGACACCAATCCCTACGGGTGGCCGGGATTCCGCACCATCATCCGGCCGGTCGCGGTGGTCGCCCGCTGGCTCCTGGTCTGGATGCACCAGCACCTGCACTTGGCGTACGGCATGGTGCTGGTGCTCTTCGGCATCATGATCCGGGTCGTGCTGTGGCCGCTCAACCAGAAGGGCATGCGCGCCAGCATCAAGATGCAGGCGCTCCAGCCCGAGATGAAAGTGCTGCAGGATCAGCATAAGGACGACCCGCAGGCGATGCAGGCGGAGGTTTTCAAGCTCTACAAGAAACACAACGTGAATCCGTTCAGCGGATGCTGGCCCATGCTGCTGCCCTGGCCGATCCTGCTGGCGCTCTTCTTCGTATTCCAGAACACGATCGAGCTCCGGGGCCAGCCGTTCCTCTGGCTGCCGGATCTCTCGCTCAAGGATCCGTTGTTTATCCTGCCGGTACTGATGGGGTTGTCGCTGTTCGCCGTCAGCAAGGTGGGCATGATCGGGGTGCCGCCCAATCCTCAGATGAAGACCATGCTCTACGTCATGCCGGTCATGATGACTGTGCTGTTTTTCAACTTCGCCTCGGGACTGAACCTCTACTACTTCATTCAGAACCTCGTCAGCGTTCCCCAGCAGTGGATGCTGGCGAAAGAGCGGCTCAAGAACCAGCCACCGCCTGCTCCTCCGCCGGAAGTGAAGACGAAAAAGAAGTAGGGAGTAGGGAGTAGTATGCTCTCCGACCCCATCGCCGCTCTTGCTACCGCGCCCGGCCGCTCGGCCATTGCCGTCGTGCGGCTGTCAGGCGAAGGCGCCTTGGACATCGCGGCCAGGGTGGTTCGGGGATTCCGTCCGTCTCCTCCCCGAGAAGCGCGACTCGCCACCTTCCGGGATCCAGCCGGAGAAGCGATCGATCGCGGGCTGTACGTTGTATTCCCCGCGCCTCGCAGCTACACCGGCGACGATCTGGTCGAGTTCTCCTGTCATGGCGGGAGTGCTGTGGTCACGAGACTGCTTGCGGCGCTATATGCCGCCGGCGCGCGAAACGCATTGCCCGGCGAGTTCACCCGCCGTGCTGTGCTCAACGGGAAGCTGGACCTGCTGCAGGCGGAAGCCGTCGGAGATCTGGTAGACGCCACGGTTCCAGCCCAGGCGCAGGCGGCACTTCGCCAACTCGACGGCGGCCTCTCGCGTCGGATTACAGGTTTGCGCGATGCGCTGATCGATCTCCAGGCGCAGCTCGCCTACGACGTCGACTTCCCGGAGGAGGATGACGGTCCCATCTCGCGAGGCCAGCTTGCTGAGCGGCTGGGGGACGTCACCGCGCGAACCTCGCAACTACTCGCCAGCGCGCCCGCCGGCACCCGGGTTCGGGAAGGGGCCGTCGTAGTCCTCGCGGGGCCGCCCAATGCCGGCAAGTCTTCCTTGTTCAACGCTCTGCTCGGCGTGGATCGGGCACTGGTAACCGAAATTCCGGGCACGACCCGCGATGCGATCGAGGCGCCGGCCGATTTTCACGGCTGGCCGGTCCGGCTGATCGACACGGCGGGACTCGCGGATAGCAAGGACCGGCTGGAGACTCTGGGAATGGCGATGAGCCGGCGTTACCTCGGCGAAGCCGACCTCATTCTGTCCTGTGAGGATGGGCGGCCCGCCGATTCCGATCCGATCACCGGCGACAATGTCCTCCTCGTTTCCACCAAGAGCGATCTTCGGGAATCTTCCGGCGCCGGTGTTGCGGTCTCCGCCGTAACCGGCGCCGGCCTGGGCATGCTCCGTCTCCGCGTCGCGCAGCGAATCTTCGGCGATCAGGTCTCGCTCATGGACCTGGAACCCGCACTCACCCGCGCCCGACATCACGAAGCCCTCTCGAGAGCGCGTGACGCATTGGTCGCAGCCGCGCCGCATCTGTCTCTAACCGGCGATCCTGTCCTCGCCGCGCACCATGTGCGCGAAGCGACTCAAGCCCTCGACGAATTGATCGGGACGGTCGATCTGGAGGAGGTGCTGGACCGGTTGTTTGCGGGGTTCTGCGTGGGGAAGTGAAACTTGGTGAGACGTAAGAAGTGAGACGTGAGAGGGGATGGGCACTTGCCGCTCACTGTCTCTGATCTACCTTCTCACTTCTTACTTCTCACTTCTCACGTTCTCGGGGCATGCACCTCTCCGGCATCCACGTCTATCCCATCAAGTCGTGCCGAGGATTGAGTCTCGAGTCCTGGCCGGTTGACCGATTCGGCTTCCAGTTTGATCGGCGCTGGATGCTGATCGATGAGCGGGACGTGTTTCTGAGCCAGCGGACGCATCGCCGCCTTGCCTTGGTCAGGATCACGATGGGTGACGAACATTTCACCGTCGAGACCGAAGGGAAGCCCGCGATCCGGGTCAGCCTCCACCCACCGGAGCTGCGTCCGGCTCGGGTAGTGGTGTGGCGAGACGTGATGGACGCCTGTTGCCCCGAGCCGGAGGCGGATCGCTGGTTCAGCGAGTTTCTGGGTGAGGAAGTGAGGTTGGCACATATGCCGGACCGGGTAAGGCGCCCGTTGAATCCGTTCTATGCACGCAATGGCGGCCAGGCGAGCTTTGCTGACGCGTTTCCTTTCCTGCTCATCGGCCAGTCGTCCCTGGATGACCTGAATCGCCGGATGGCGACACCCTTGCCGATGAATCGATTCCGCCCCAACCTCGTGGTGAGCGGGGCAGAGCCCTTCGCCGAAGACGGCTGGCAACACATCCGGATCGGATCGCTCGAGCTGGAGGTAGTAAAGCCTTGCGAGCGCTGTGTCGTCACGACGACCGATCAGGAGACGGCGATGATCGGCAAGGAACCGCTCCGGACGCTGGCTACTTTCCGTCGAGTGGGAAACCAGGTCATGTTCGGCATGAACGCAGTTCACACCGGTGTCGGCCGGCTCGCGATCGGCGATCCGGTGCTCCTGGCCTGAGATGGCCGTCGCTCTTCTTGGTGTGCCGTACGACGCCGCTTCGTCCTACCAGCGCGGCGCGGCCAAGGCTCCCCCCGCGATCCGTGCGGCGCTGCGCCACGAATCCAGCAACAGTTGGAGTGAATCGCTGGTGGACACCGCCGCGCCCGGTTTCATCACCGTTGCGAACGATCTGGTTCTGGATCGCTCGCCGGACCCGTTCGGCGCGATCCAGACCGCGGTGGGTCACCTCCTGAACCTGGGCCACGCCCCGATCGTGCTCGGAGGCGACCACTCCATCACTCTCCCGGTTCTTCGGGCCTTCCGCCCCCACCACCGCCCACTCACGATCCTCCACGTGGACGCCCATCCAGATTTGTACGACGAGTTCGAAGGTGACAAGTACTCCCACGCTTGCCCATTCGCACGCGTCATGGAAGAA
>Ga0207712_10001446_pt1 | contig 16193 bp, 14 predicted proteins | sample KBSS44metaG_FD_184402 | JGI IMG/M metagenome (GOLD analysis project Ga0207712, IMG submission 184402) | Switchgrass rhizosphere microbial communities from Kellogg Biological Station, Michigan, USA - KBS S4-4 metaG (SPAdes) (version 2) | ecosystem: Host-associated > Plants > Roots > Rhizosphere... | reverse complement strand
GGGGGCCTTCCCGGCGATATACGAATTGAAAAAGAAAATTTCAGATTTTATTTTCCCATTGCTACAATGATCTTGTTCAGTTTGCTCGGCACACTTATTATTTGGCTTATCCGAAAATTCTTTTAGAACATTTTACCCATTGTAAATTATCGCAGCGTTTCTGTAATATAATTTTTACATTCGGATACTAAACGACTGCTTATGCAACCAACTCCTCGCTTCACTGCCCTTGACGTTTTTCGGGGTATGACGGTTTGTTTTATGATCATTGTAAACACACCAGGTAATGGTGATACGTCGTATGCCCCATTGAATCATGCCAGCTGGCATGGTTTTACACCAACCGATCTGGTCTTTCCATCTTTTATGTTTGCAGTTGGTAATGCCATGAGTTTTGTAATGAAGAAGTGGGTGAAGATGAATGATGCAGCTGTGCTTGGTAAAATTTTTAAAAGAACCATTATCATTTTTTTATTGGGTTACCTGATGTATTGGTTTCCATTCGTGCATTGGAATGAAAGCGGAGGGCTATCCGGCAACCCGATCGGTCATACAAGAATAATGGGAGTGTTACAAAGAATTGCGTTGGGTTATTGTGCCGCAGCATTGATGATCCGGTACTTAAAATTAAATACAGTATTAACGCTATCGGTAAGTTTTCTTTTTATATACTGGCTTATTCTAAGAATGTTTAGCGGAGGGGATGATCCTTATGATATGCTGACGAATGCAGGGACAAGATTGGATCTATGGATGTTTGGTCCGAATCACTTGTACCATGGAGAAGGAGTTGCATTTGATCCGGAAGGGTTATTGAGCACATTACCCGCCATTGCGAATGTAACTTTTGGTTATGCCGCAGGTAAATGGATACAGGAAAAAGGAAATAGTTATGAAGGGTTGACAAAGCTTTTATTGGTCGGAGTTACACTAATCTTTTTTGCTTTGTGCTGGAATAATTTCTTTCCCATTAATAAAAAATTATGGACAGGAAGTTTTGTATTCTTAACAGTGGGAATTGATTGTGTATTACTGTCTGCGCTTGTGTATGTTATTGACTTCTTACAAATAAAACGATTCAATTACTTCTTTGAAGTGTTCGGAAGAAATCCATTGTTCGTTTACCTCGTATCAGAACTTGGTGCTACTTTATTATGGTTTATTCCTGTTGGCGATAAACCGCTTTATCAATGGCTGTTTCAAAATATATTCAGCCATGCCGGTATGTATTTCGGGTCATTTCTTTATGCTATCTGTTTTATGTTGTTCTGCTGGCTGGTGGGGTATGTATTGGATAGAAAGAAAATTTATGTAAGGGTGTAAATGTTATTGTTTTGCAACCGGTAGTTTCAGAATTTCAATTGCAAATCTGTCGACTTCATTTTTTACAGTCTGTACATCTTTTGATTTAATAGGAGATGCAAGCACATGATCTTCTGCATTGGGAATGGCAACTTCTCTTTTCAGGCTGTCAGGGGTGCCAAGTTGCACAAACATTCTTTTCATAGCAGATACTTTAACAACCGGATCCTGGTGATCTTTATCTCTAAAATAATAAAGCAACAGCGATGGTTGTGTAACTTTTTTAAAAGTTGATTCTTTCATTGTTGATTCCAGCAACTCTTCCAATTGAACTAATGAATTTGTGGAATAACGTTGATTCCAATATTGTTTATATAGTGCTGAGGTGTCATCTATAATTTTATGCTTCCCAACTATTACTTGTGCAATTTGTAAGCCCCAGTGATTATTAGCCATCCATGCATTCGGATCGTTGATCGCAATATTTGGGGACATCATAATATTTGCCGCAATATCCGGGAACTCTGCGCAAAGCTTTAATGCTAATGTGCCACCTGTTGAGGTTGACATTAAAATTATTTTTCTACCAAGTTGCTTGCCGATTGCGTAAGCTTCAACAGCAGATCGCCAGCTTTTTTCAGCGGTATAATTGGCAAGCGGCTCAGTTGTATCAATTCCATGTTCTGCTAGTCTTGCTAAATACAAGTTGCACCCGAATTTTTTTGCAAACTCTTTATGAACGGGATCGCCTTCTTCCTGTGAGGCACTGAACCCGTGCAAATAAACAACTGCATATTCTGTTTTCGCTTTTACAGAGTCATTGTACCATAAGATCCTTGCTTCATTATTGGGTTTCAGTTTATGTTTTGCTTCATTATTGGCGATATAATTCTCCAATTGTATTGCACTTGACGGGATATAGGGTAATTCGTTATTATATCTGGGAGTGGGAGGTTGAGGACCGAGGAAATAAATGATTATTAAGACCAATAATAAAATTCCGAACCATTTGAGAAAACGCATGGCAGATTTTTTATAAAGCTAGAAATTAATTACCCGGGAACAAAGAAGCGATGGAGAGTAGACGTAAAGCATCAATTTTAGGTTACAAATAGCTGAATAGAATTAGTATAGCACAAGAGTGCGACGCAACGAAAGTCAAATCAAGGTTTAACAGTTGGGAGTATAATAAACATCTCCATTTCCTTCGCTGCCCCGCTGAATTGGCGTACATTTGCCGCTCGTTTAAAAAAGAGTATGGAAATAAGAAATATTGCAATTATAGCTCACGTTGACCATGGCAAAACTACTTTGGTAGACAAGATATTACATGCTACTAAAGTGTTTCGTGATAACCAGGAAACAGGTGAGCTGATCATGGACAGCAACGACCTCGAAAGAGAACGTGGCATTACCATTTTTAGTAAGAATGCGGCGGTTGTTTATAAGGATGTAAAAATTAATGTGATCGATACGCCAGGTCACTCAGATTTCGGTGGCGAGGTAGAAAGAGTTTTGAAAATGGCCGATGGTGTGTTGTTGCTTGTGGATGCTTTCGAAGGTCCTATGCCACAAACAAGATTTGTTTTGCAAAAGGCATTACAGCTGAATCTTCATCCGATCGTTGTTATCAATAAAGTTGATAAACCAAATTGTCGTCCTGATGAAGTACATGATGCCGTGTTTGAATTATTCTTCAATCTTGATGCGACAGAAGAGCAATTGAATTTCCCAACCTTTTATGGTTCAGGAAAGAATGGTTGGTTCAATGATTCCAATGTACAGATCGAAGGTATTGATCCATTATTAGACGGGATCATAAAGTATGTACCACCACCAAAAGTGAATGAAGGGTTTTTGCAAATGCAGATCACTTCGCTTGATTACTCATCTTTCTTAGGTCGTATTGCAATTGGTAAGGTAAGCCGTGGTGTGATAAAAGAAAATCAGCAAGTGGCGTTGATGCAGGCAGATGGTTCAATTAAGAAATCGAAGGTGAAAGAATTATATGTGTTTGAAGGAATGGGAAAAAAGAAAGTGAGTGAAGTAATTGCTGGCGATCTGTGTGCTGTTGTGGGAATAGAAGATTTTAATATTGGTGATACAATTGCAGACCTGGAAAACCCTGAAGCATTACCAGTGATAAGTGTTGATGAACCTACGATGAGTATGCTTTTCAGTATCAACAATTCTCCATTCTATGGGAAAGATGGAAAATTTGTTACCAGCCGTCATCTTCGTGACAGGTTAATGAAAGAAACGGAGAAAAATCTTGCTTTAAAAGTTGAGGATACTAATAGTGGAGATAGTTTTAATGTTTATGGTCGTGGTATCCTGCATTTAGGAATACTGGTAGAGACCATGCGTCGTGAAGGATATGAATTAACAGTGGGACAGCCACAGGTATTGGTAAAACTGATCAATGGAACAAAATGCGAGCCGTACGAAAATTTAGTGGTAGATGTGCCGCAAGAATTTGCAAGTAAAGTAATTGATCTTGTGACAAGACGTAAGGGTGAGATGCACGTGATGGAAACAAAAGGTGCAATACAACACCTGGAGTTTGAAATTCCATCAAGAGGGTTGATTGGTTTGCGTTCACAAATGCTTACTAATACTGCTGGTGAAGCAGTCATGGCTCATCGTTTTACAGAATATAAACCATGGAAAGGTTCGATACCGGGAAGAAACAATGGTGTCCTGCTTTCAAAGATCCAGGAAAGAACAACTGGTTATTCTATCGATAAACTACAGGACAGGGGAACATTCTTTGTTGATCCGGGTGAGGAAGTTTATGCTGGACAGATCGTTGCAGAGAATATTAAGCCGGGTGATCTTGTAGTGAATGTTACAGAAGGGAAGAAACTTACCAACCACCGTGCCAGCGGAAGTGATGATGCAACCAGGATTGCTCCTAAAACTTTAATGACACTGGAAGAGTGTATGGAATATATTCAGCAGGATGAATGTATTGAAGTAACGCCAAACTTTATTCGTATGCGGAAAGTGATACTGGATGAGGATGAGAGAAAGAAACAAAGCAAGCGAATTAGTGTTGAAGCATAATTTAATTTTTTCTATTAATAAAAAAAGCTGCCCGATAAAGGCAGCTTTTCTTTTTATTATTTCAGCGCTATAATTATTTCTGTCGTATTTTTGCTTTCTTATATGTGGGTTATGAAAAAGGCGATCTTTTTATTGATCATTACACTTTTTTTTTCGACTTTATTTTTCCAGTTTTCGACAGCGCAATGTTCTATTTGCACAAAGACCGCTCAACAGCTTGGTGAAAAACCTGCCAAAGGATTAAATGCCGGAATTATTTATCTCGCTTCAGCGCCATTTCTTATCGCCGGTTATGTTTTTTATCGCTGGAAAAAAAGCAATCACACTGATTAGAAGTCGAGCTTGTTATTTCATTTTATTTATTTTATCCATCAGTTCCGTGGCGGTATCGCTATCTATTTCTTTAAGCTTATAATACATGCTCATTGCTTCGCCTTTCCCGTTGGTAGCAACAAAGCAAAGACCTTTATAGTAATATCCAAGTTTTGAAGCATCGTCTAAGGCAATTGCCTTGTTTAGTTGCGTAAGGGCAAACTCATATTCCTCTTTTTGATAATAAGCAAAGCCAAGCTCTTCACGATAACCCGAATCTTCGCTGTCATACTCAATAGCTTTTAGTAAAATTTTTATTGCGTCATCATATCTTTCTTTATCATTATATAACCATCCAAGTTTATAATAGATAGGTTTTGAATCTTCTTCATCTTCTTTAACGGCTTTTTCAAAATATTCAATAGCGTTGTCGTAATCATCTTCTATTTCATAATAAATATTTCCCAGTCCCCTTAATGCAGTTCCATCGTTTGGAGATAAAGCGATCGTATTTTTATATTCTATTATTGCTTCCGTTGCTTTTTGAAGTTTATAATATGAGTAACCTAACTCATTAGATTTATTTTTTTTACTCTTTTCTTCCGAAGGCGTATACTTTTTCAAAAGATCTATTGCCTCATCATAATTTTCTAATTCATTAGAACACCAACCAGCTTCGTAATAAGCCTCATTATAATCGGCCTTTTCTGAGATGGCATTCTTAAAAGCGGCCAAGGCTCCTTCATAATCCTTTTTTCCTTTCAATTCAACTCCTTTAGAGTACCATTCTTTGGCTGTGGATTGCGCTGAAACAATAATCGGGAATACAAATAATAAGAGAGGAATGAGAACCTTTCTTTTCATGGTTCGATTTTTTTTAAAGTTAACGAAGGATCACAATTTTTTCGGTATAATTATTAACACGCAAAAAATAAATGCCGGGGTCTAACGATGGAAGCAAAAGCTCAAGGAGTGACGAACTTGTGGTTGTAATTATTTTTTTTATTTCTCTGCCTGTAATATCCGTAAGCTTTATAATTGTTCCAGCATTTAACTTACCACTGATCATGATCTTATTTCTTGCAGGGTTTGGATAAAAAGAAAATTGGTCATTAAATTTCAGGACAACTCTTTTTTGAATAGAATAAACGAGACTGTTATCTTTTGCTTTGATCCGTAAGCGATAAATATTTTCACCCGCTGCCGGCGCATTGTCTAAGATCTCATAGTGATGAAGATTTGTTTGTACGCTGATCGTCTGAAGTTCGGTCCAATTATTAAATGAGTTTATTTTTTCTATTGTAAATGAAGATACTTCTTCAGGGTTGGCAATATCCCATTCTAATTTTACTTTTTTATCAGCGTTAAGAATTGCATTGAAATAGATGATCCTGACAGGCAAAGTGATAGCACAACCAGAGGATGGAGTAACAGAGGTTCGGTAAGAGTAATTTGTAACAACCGATCCATCTGTTCCATCTGAAGCTGGCACAGGAACACCGCAGCCATTAGAGCTGAGAATTTTTCCGGCAGTTCCGGCTGTATCATATGTGGTGATACCTCCCGGGATAGCGCCGTTAAAATAGATAACACCACCGCTGCCCCCACCTCCAGCACCATAACAGCGATTAAGGATACTTTGATTATTCGTGTTGCCACCATTCCCTCCATTAGCTTCAATACTAAGTGAACCTGAATAAGAATTTGTGACATTCATAATGACGGTACCGCCGGCGCCACCACCTGATGCGCCATCTGAACCCCCGCTTCCGCCAACCCGACCGTTTGCAGATATTTTATATCCATTGCCAATTATGTTTTTTGCAATCACGATTATTATACCACCACCGTCACCACCACCATGAGTAGTAGGATTGTTATTATAATGGCCAGCCCCCCCCCCACCACCGGCAAAAATTTTTGTACCGGCTGCATTGCTCAGAGCTTTTCCCCCAATACCATGATAGTCACCAGTACATGCACCAAAAACAGTTGTATAATTTCCGCCGCCATTTCCTCCTGCCACAAGGTTAGCACCGCCACCTCCACCATTGTTATGATTGTTGCCACCTCCGCCACCGTTGGCTGGTGCGCCTCTGCCCCCACTATTTGCCGCAATGACATCTGCTACTCCTTCTCCTTTAAATGCTCCGAGTTGAGGAGAAGCGAAATTCGCGTCGTAAACGTAGCCATTTGTAAAACTGTTACAGGTGGAATTACTAATTAAAGCATTTCCGCCGTTATACCCGGTGGAATCAGCAAACAGCGGGGCATTTAGTATTAGGTCTTGCTCCACTTTTATTGCCAGCACGCCGCCTTTGCCAGTGGCGTTGTTCCATGATTGTGCTTTTACGGAGTCAGTTACATTGGCGGAGTAATACTCTCCGAATTTTACCAGCTGTACACTATAATTCACATCATAAGTACTTAATACCTGGTTGAAAAAATAAACAGTATCATGACTTATCGAACAAATAGTTGCTACTTCATAATTACCTGCACTGTTTAAAGAGTTTATATCGCCAAATGTTGAATTGAAGGCAGTGCTTATATTGGCGCCTTTCATTTGTATAAGCAAAACAGTATTTCCGTAAGCAAGACCAGTAACATTATCAAGTTTTGCCGCTGTAGTTGAAATAGCTAATACTTTATGATAACTGTTAACGATGCTATCAATATTTGTTGTTTGAGAAAAGACAAAGCATGTTGGAAATAAAAAAAAAGACAGCAACCACGATCTTGAAAAAGTAGTTAATAAGAATGCTTTCCGCAAATAGCAGTTCACTGGCCTCATAGGATTGATAATTCTCGTGCAGTAAAATGCTAAAATACGATGTAGACGTAATGAATAAAAGGGAGAAATACCCATTTTTAGTTTGATTATATTGAATTGATAATCCTTATCATTGTACGGATTTATCGTATTTATCCCATAACAAAAACATTATATCATAACTTCAATTTGTAAATTAATTGCTATGCGAAAAATTATTTTATTTCTATTATTTGTGCCACTTTTTGCTTCTTCTCAAAAGCTTTCAACTATTGAAGAGAAAACAAAGGACCTGAAAAAGTTCGAAGGCTTTTTTAATTTCTACTGGGATGAAAACACAGGTAAGATATGGCTCGAAGTAGACACACTTGATACAGAAATTCTTTATACGATTTCTTTACCGGCAGGGTTAGGTTCAAATGATATCGGTCTTGACCGTGGTTTATCAGGAGGAGGACGGATCGTGAAATTTTCAAAGACAGGAAGAAAGCTATTGATGATACAACCCAACTATGACTATCGTGCTGTAACCAAAGATGCTGCAGAAAAAAGAGCTGTTGAACAATCATTTGCGCAGTCAACACTTTGGGGATTTACAATTGAAGCGGAAAGTAATAATCATTATCTCGTTGATGCAACAGATTTTTTATTACGTGATGCAATGCAGGTTGCCAACCGTATAAAAAGCAGCCAACAGGGAAACTATTCCTTGGATAAAACTCGTTCTGCTATTTATTTACCCCGCACCAAAAACTTTCCACTGAATACCGATTTTGAAACAACTATAACCTTTGTAAATAATGATGGCATTACGGGCAATTTTGTAAACTCGGTAACACCTTCTCCTGAAGCTATCACATTGCGAATGCATCATTCTTTTGTTCAGTTACCGGATAACGATTACAGACCAAGGATCTTTGATTCGCGAAGCAGCTTTATTCCTGTTTCTTATTATGATTATAGTACACCGGTCACAGAGCCCATAGAGAAGTTTTATATCATGCGGCATCGCCTGAAGAAAAAAGATCCTTCTGCAGCGAAAAGTGAAGCGGTGAAACCGATCATATATTATTTAGACAATGGAACACCTGAACCAATTCGCAGTGCATTACTTGAAGGCGCAAGCTGGTGGAACCAGGCTTTTGAAGCTGCGGGCTATATCAATGCTTTCCAGGTAAAAATTTTACCAGAAGATGCTGACCCGATGGATATACGTTACAATATCATTAGCTGGGTGCATCGCAGTACAAGAGGTTGGAGCTATGGTGCGTCAGTTATTGACCCACGAACTGGCGAAATAATAAAAGGACAAGTAACACTTGGTTCATTACGTGTAAGACAAGATTATTTAATTGCTACAGGTTTATTGGCGCCCTTTGAAAATGGGATGCCGGTTGATAATAAAATGTTGAAGATGGCATTGGAAAGATTGAAGCAATTAGCCGCGCATGAAGTTGGTCACACACTTGGCTTGATGCACAACTATGCGGCAAGCGTAAGCGATCGTGCCAGTGTGATGGATTATCCGCATCCAACAATAACCTTAGATGTTGCAGGTGAAATTGATCTGCGAAATGCGTATGATAATAAGATCGGCGAATGGGATAAAGCGGCGATCACTTTCGGCTATAATGATTTCCCTTCCGGCACAAATGAAGCAATAACATTAAGTAGGATCCTGTCTGATGCGGAAAAGAAAGGGTTGCAATTTATTTCCGATCGTGATGCCCGTGCACCCGGCGGTCTGCATCCTCAGGCACATCTTTGGGATAATGGAATTGATGCAGTAACTGAATTAAGAAATGTAATGAACATCCGCGACAAAGCGTTAACTGATTTTGGTGAAAAAAATATCAGGACCGGTATGCCGATGGCGATGCTTGAAGATGTATTGGTGCCGGTTTATTTTTATCATCGTTACCAGGTAGAAGCTGCAACTAAAGTTGTTGGTGGAATGTTTTATAATTATTCATTACGAGGTGATGGACAAATAATAACAAAGTCATTGTCAAGAGAAGAACAATTAAAAGCATTAAATACGATCATTGATTGTATTAATCCAAAATTCTTAAGACTACCAGATCGCATTGCTGAATTAATTCCACCACTTCCTGCAGGATATGGATTTTCGAGAGAACTTTTTAGAAAGAGAACAGGTTTGGCATTTGATGTTTTATCCCCTGCTGAGACTGCCGCCGATCTTCCTTTATCATTTTTATTTAATTCTGAAAGATTGAACCGGATGGTTCAATATGAAGCAATGAATAAAGGCTTGGGTGTTGCTGAAATGATCAATATTCTTGTTTCTAAAACATGGAAAGCTCCAAGATTGACAGGCATGGATGGGTTGATCCAAATGCAAACGGAAGAAGTGTTATTAACTTATTTATTGACCGCGAGCATTAATGATAATAATTCTTTTGTTGTAAAATCAGTATTACAGACAACTTTGAAAGAGCTGAAAGCTTTTATTGATGCTAAATTGAAAGCAACTACCGACGCAACTTACAAGGGCCATTTATTGCTTGCATTGGAAAGAATGAAAGAGCCAGAAAAAGCAAAACCAACGATCCATAAGGAAATTCCTCCTGGTGCACCGATCGGGTGCGAAGATGTTGAGTAAGCAGTATCAATTTTTCTTTTCAATACTTACCAGCAATTCGTTTCGGTATGTGGCGCCGATAGGAATGCTTTTGTCAGCTACCTGTACGTAGTTCCCTTCAATGAACCTGATCTTGCTTCGGGAGATGATAAAACTTTTATGTACACGGATAAAAAGACTTGCCGGTAATTCTTCCTGCATCTTTTTCATTGTTTCATTTACGAGCAGTTGACCTGCATCGGTGATCACTTTCATATAATCACCGATCGCCTCGATATAGTGAATGGTTTCAAGATCAATTTTGTGATTTTTTTTGTCTGCCTTAAGAAAAATAAAAGGAGTACTGCCAACAGTATTATTTTGAACAGGGGTATTCAGTTTTTCAATTACTTTATTTACGGCCTTCAGAAAACGTTCAAACGAAAATGGTTTTAATAAATAATCAACAACATTTAATTCAAATCCTTCTACCGCAAACTCGGGATAGGCGGTTGTGAATATTACCAGCGGAGGATGAATAAGTGTTTTAATAAAGTTGATGCCTGATAATTTTGGCAGGTTAATATCAAGGAAAAGTAATTGAATATTTTGTTGCGTTAGTATTGCCTGCGCTTCCAAAGCATCGGCACATATCGCAACCAATTCCAGTGAAGGATGGTCAGCAATATATTTTTTAAGGATATTCTGCGCCAACGGCTCATCTTCTATTACTATGCATTTATAGCGGCTCATAAACTTAATTGTAATGCGACAACAAAGCGATCTTGTTCATCTTTTATGTTCAGTAAATGTTTTCCTGGATATAATAACTCTAATTGCCGTTTTACATTTTCAAGCCCGAGGCCATTATGATCACCTGTATTTACTTCATCAATGATGCCTTTATTATTTTCTACTGTAAAATCCAGCTTATTTTTCGCCACTTTTATATCAAGCTTTATAAACGTATTTCCTGAGCTTCCTTTTGCTCCATGCTTGAATGCGTTTTCAAGAAAGGTAATGAGCAGCAGCGGAGCAATTTTCTGACCATTCACCTCACCCTGTTTATTTATTTCAATGCTTAATTGTTCTCCTGAACGGATCTTTTGCAAAGCAATATAATTATCAGCTACAGCCAGCTCTTTTTCCAATGGCACAAAATTATCTTTTGATTCATAAAGAAAATATCGCATCAGGTCCGACAGCTGAAGCACTGTACCGGGTAGTCGTTCATCTTTATCCAGCGCCATGGAATAAATGCTGTTCAATGTATTAAAAAAGAAATGCGGATTTACCTGGGCTTTGAGAGCTTTTAACTCCATCTCTGCTTTTTGTTTTTCTTTTTCCAATAATTCTTTTTGCAGCCGGCTTACCAGGAACCATGATTTGGAAAGTTTGAGCAGCATGGTGATGATAATGTAAACAATAAAGATGAGAAAGACTTCAGGGAAAGTGAAATAGGAGATAAAGAAATAATCAGGGAATACTTTTGCGGACCAGTTGTCAAAAAAATTATAATTGACCCAGGCAAAAAAAATGATAATGACAATTAATGAAAGTAAGGAAAGTAAATTTCGTTTCCTGTTTCCCAGCCTTGGTAAAAGCAATTCAATATTAATATAGACAGCAGGTAACAGGGTTAGCTGAAACAAAAGAGAATAAACATAATCTACCTTTTCTGGTTTAGCGCCTGTTTTAAAAATATACAGAAACACAAAGAATGAAAGCACCCAGAATGCCTTGTGCTGAATAATTCTCATTACAGGATGATTGAATTCCCAATACTTCTTCTTCATTCGTTCAGCTTTTACGGTTTAAGGTAACAGAATTTTCTTTGTTAAAGAAACGGTTGTCATCCCCGTATTTTTCAAGAAACTGCTGCAACTCTGTAGTGGAAGCCGTGATCAAAAAAGTATCATAAAGCTCGTCGGTTTCATTTTTTATTTTCATTCGTCCAGCTTTTATCTGATCATACAGGTAACCACCGTCAATAAAATCTAGTTTCATTATGCTGCTATTCGTGAATTGTACACGGGCAATCGTATAGGAATTGAGCCGGTTAGAAAGATCGGTTTCTGGTTCTTTGATGGTGCTGTCTGTAATTGCGATATCTACAGGAGTAAAGTTCATGAATAACCGGCCGTTTAGTTTGATCAAGCTTCCGAACAACAGGTATTGTATTCCATCCTTGCTATACTTTATCATATAGGATCTGGAAAAAAGAACTGAATCTTTTTTATCTTTTTCCGATAATTGACCATTGTTTTCTTTACGACTCTTTTCAAGGTCCTTTTTATTCTTCTTGTAAAAATCGCTGCTAAAAACATTCTGAACCACATATTCCTGTCCGTCTTGTCGCCATGTTCCTTCGATCCTGTTATCGGCAATAGCAGTTTTGTAAGTAACCAACGGCTGCAGAGATGTTACACAGGAAGTGGCGGTAACGATTAAGACAAATAAAGCGAAGATTATCTTTTTCATTTTACTTAAGGTTTATATTTTAGTACAATGATTATTTTCTAAAAATTGTTTTATCACTTCTGTAGGCTGAGGGCTCATCGCCATATTTCAACAGGTATTGCTGAAGTTCTTTTGTTGATGCAGTTATTACTTTATTATCATCAGCATCTGTTTCGTGACTTATGCGAATCTTTTTTTCGTCGATGAGTTTTCTAACATACCCTTCATCTAGTTGAGTTAATTCAAAACTTCCGTCTTTAGAAATATCAACCCGGTATGAAGTGTGCATTTTTACAAAATGCACTTCGAAGAATTCATCGATCTTCCGGTCTTCTTTTTTATCAGCAGGGAAATAATCAAAATAGAGATGGTTGCCGATGCGTGCAAGAAAAGCAATATACCGCTCAGTAGTATGTTCACGCTGATAACTGATAAGATATCCTTTCTGTTTTATTGAAGAAATGTTTCCCGGCAGCTCAATAGAACTTTCCGTTGCAAGATTGGTGATCACTACCCGGTGGATATCAGTTTTCTGGTTATCGATTTTCCATGTGCCGATAAGCTTTGGATCATAAGCAAGATCTTTTTCTGTAAAAATGGGATGGAGGGTAGTAAGGCAACTACTTAAAAAAATAAGCAGAAAAGCAAAGGCTGTGGTTAGAGCGATCTTTTTCATATTTGTTTTTAATTTTCATGTCAAAACTATCCCGTACCCGGGCCGCGGGGAAATTGTTTCGATGAACAATATGAAAATGACGATGAACCTGAAAGACTCTGGGAATCTATTTCTTGATGGTTAAATGTGTATCATCACAAAACGGAGGCGTTTTAGTTTTTTTACATTGACAGAAATAAACTTCTTCTTCTTTATCAAACATAACTTTTATGCTTCGATAAGGTTCGTCTTGTATATTTCTGTGTGCACTATCACAAAATGGCTGGGTGGCACTCAAACCACAAGTGCACCATGAATAGACTTTTCCCGGCTGCACTTTTACAATTGCCGGCTCACATTCGGCCATCCTGGGTAAATTTTCATTGGGAATGATTTCCATGCTACAAATAATTTTTTATAAATGAATACAATTGAAATGAATTTTTGTTCGAAAGCTCTTTAATTTCTTCTTTGAGTTTTTCTTTATCAATATCATTCATCTTTTTTCGCTGAATAAGGTGGTAAGCTCTTTCTGCCAGCAACCAGTATTTTTTCTCCTTTGAATGATGATGTTTTAATAAATGCTCTATTTCTTTCAGCAGGTCACTCACGCCTTCATTTTGTGAAGCTACCGTTTTTATCACCGGCACCTCATCGTATCGGTTGTGAAAGGCAGGTGCAAGCATCAGTCGTAAATTTTTTACAAATTGATCAGCGTCTGGTCTGTCAGCTTTGTTTACAACAAATATATCAGCGATCTCCATTAGGCCAGCTTTCATGGTTTGCACTTCATCACCTGCTTCAGGAACAACAACAACAACCGTGATATCAGCTAACCCAGCAATTTCAACTTCGCTTTGACCTACGCCAACAGTTTCTACAATGATAAGATCAAAAGTCGCAGCTTTCATCAGCTCTGTTATTTCAATGATCTTCGGATGCAACCCGCCTAGTGAACCTCTTGTTGCCAATGAACGGATAAACACATTGGGGTTATCATACCATTTACTCATACGTATACGGTCGCCGAGCAGAGAACCAAGATTGAAAGGTGAAGATGGATCAACACAAAGTACCCCGATCTTTTTTCCATTGTTTACAAGTAAACCGATCAACGAATCAACCAATGTACTCTTGCCTGCTCCCGGCGGACCGGTAATACCAATAACTGGTTTACCCGGGATATGAGGTAATGATTGTAATAAACCTTCATAGCCATCCGCTTCATTTTCCACTAATGAAATGCTTCTTGCCAATGCTTTTGCATCGCCCAGTTCCAATTTTGATAATAGTTCATTCATCATTTCGGGTTGGCCAAAAATACTCTTTATAATAAAGACAAATGAATGAGTTTAATAATTTTATTTTGCAGCATGCAAAGGCTTTCGGTTGTTATTGTTTGTAAAAATGGAGCAAAGGTTATTGGCGAAACCATAAAAAGTTTTTCTGGTCTTACCGATGATATCCTGATTTATGATAATGGTAGCACAGACAGCACAAAAGAGATAGTAAAGCAAAGCGATGCAAGATTGGTCGAAGGCAGTTGGGAAGGCTTTGGCAAAACAAAAAATAAGGCCAATGCGTTGGCAAAATATGATTGGATACTTAGCCTTGACGCTGACGAAGCCATAGATGAGGAACTGAAAAAAAATTTATTGCAAGAAGACCTGGCTGATGACACAAAAGTGTTTGAATTCAAGTTCAAAAATTTTTTGGGCGACAAATGGCTCCGTTACGGCGAGTGGGGAGATGATAAACATATTCGGCTTTTCAACAGAAAAAAAATAAAATGGAATGATGCGGATGTACATGAGTCTTTATTATTGCCAATAGATGTAAAAGTTATTTCAATCCCGGGTTATGTGTTGCATAAAACAGCACCTGATATTGCAGCGTATGAAAACAAGATGGAAAATTATGCAGCGCTGAGTGCCGAAAAATATTTTAAGCAACAAAAAAGATCAGGATCATTTAAAATGTTTTTTTCTGCTGTTTTTTCTTTTATCAAAAACTACTTTTTTAAACTCGGCTTTCTCGATGGGGCAACAGGATATCATTGTGCAAGAATAAATGCCTTCTACACTTTTTTGAAATATAAAAAGCTGGATGAGCTTTGGAGTAAAAAACAGTAAGCAAACTTTCTTAATAATCTATAATTTTACAATCCTGAAAATTATATGACCAATTTTATTCCCATATTTCCTTTAGGTATTGTGGTATATCCCGGAGAAAATGTAAACCTGCACATTTTTGAACCAAGATATAAGCAACTTGTTAAAGAATGCCACGATAATAAAAAGCCATTCGGCATACCAGCTGTTCTCAATAATAAATTACAGGAGAACGGAACACTGGTAAATGTTATTGAACTGAGCAAATTGTATGATAATGGCGAAATGGATATTAAAACAAAAGGCGAAAAGGTTTTTCGAATGTTAGAAATAATAAAGGAAGTGCCCGATAAGCTTTACAGCGGCGCTATTGTAAATTATCCGGATAATAAAGAACAGGGCGATATTGAGCTGATGCGAAGAGTAATGAAGGGCATTCGTGAATTACATAAGTTGCTTAACGTATCAAAAGATTTTAAAAAACCTGATGAAGAATTGAATACTTACGAAGTGGCTCATCATGTTGGCCTTACCTTGCAGGAAGAGTATGAACTGCTTGGCCTTATGAATGAACTGCAGCGGCAGGAATACATAAAGCGTCATTTAACCAAAGTATTGCCGATGGTAGCAGAGATGGAAGGGTTAAAAGAAAAAATAAAACTGAATGGGCATTTTCAAAATTTATCTGGTTTCCAGTTTGAATTGTAATCAAGCAACAAATGAACACACTCTGCTTCGACTTTGGTAATACAAGATTAAAAATTGCTTTTTTCCAAAATGCAAAACTTGCGGAAGTGATCGTTATTGAAAACGATGAGGCCACCACCATCGGATCGGTCCTGGAAAAATTTGATGCACAAAAAACAATTCTTTCATCAGTTATTAATCATAATCTGGAGATCGAAACACTGCTTGCACAAAAAACAAAATTTC
>Ga0207712_10001443_pt1 | contig 16216 bp, 9 predicted proteins | sample KBSS44metaG_FD_184402 | JGI IMG/M metagenome (GOLD analysis project Ga0207712, IMG submission 184402) | Switchgrass rhizosphere microbial communities from Kellogg Biological Station, Michigan, USA - KBS S4-4 metaG (SPAdes) (version 2) | ecosystem: Host-associated > Plants > Roots > Rhizosphere >... | reverse complement strand
AAGATTAGGACGGGCACTATTGGAACTCGGAGGCAATAATGCGATCATTGTTTCTAAAGATGCGGATATTGATATGGCGATACGGGGTTCCCTGTTTGGAGCAGTGGGAACTGCGGGGCAACGTTGCACCACAACAAGAAGATTGATCATTCATGAAGATATTTATGATACTATAAAGCAAAGATTAGTTACAGCCTACAAACAACTTTCAATCGGCAATCCATTGGATGAAATAAACCATGTAGGTCCATTGATCGATAAAGACGCCGTGAAGTTGTACCTGGATTCGATTGAAAAATGTAAAGTGGAAGGCGGCAAATTTGTTGTTGAAGGCGGTATTCTTACCGGCAATGGTTATGAAAGCGGATGTTATGTTAAGCCTTGCATTGCTGAAGTAAAATCAGATCATAAGATCGTTCAGCATGAGACCTTCGCTCCTATTTTATATTTATTGAAATACAAAACAATTGATGAAGCGATAGCCATACAAAATGGAGTGCCGCAGGGATTATCTTCATCGATCATGACCCTGAATTTGCGGGAAGCAGAGCAATTTCTTTCTGTAGCAGGAAGTGATTGTGGTATAGCGAATGTAAATATCGGCACCAGTGGTGCCGAGATCGGTGGCGCTTTTGGAGGTGAAAAAGAAACGGGTGGCGGAAGGGAAAGCGGCAGCGATGCGTGGAAAAATTATATGCGCAGGCAGACCAATACCATCAACTATTCTGATAAACTACCTCTTGCACAGGGTATTAAATTTCATGTGTAAATATGCTTTTGCAAGGATCACACTTTGCATCTCTCTGCAATCTGAATATCTGCAGCATAATAGCTTGTATTTCCGGGAAATAAATGCGATTTTTGTACGTTAATAGCTAATACAATATCTGTTCCGAAGGAATTCCTTTGGAGAAAAACTTAAAACTAATGAGAAAACTATTTCTCTCCGCTTTATCCATTTTCATTTTTACATTTCTGAATGCACAACTGCGAATTGGTATTGCGGGTGGACCACACCTGTCAAATGTGATTGAAGAAAACAATCTTCCCAGATGGGATTCTATTAAAAATAATTTCGATAAGAGAACGGCTGCACATTTTGGCTTTGTTGCAGATATTCCTTTCGGTCCTAGAGCAACACTTGCATTTCAACCAGGCGTATTGTTCTATGCAAAAGGAAGGGATTACATTGGCAATTATGACAGTCTTATTAAAGTAAGAAGTAATCCTGATTCCTTTGCAGCAAGAACATACATAGAAAAAAAGAAACAGCATATCAACTATATTGAAGTGCCACTCAATCTTGTTGCCAAATTAAATATTGGTAAAAAAGCAAAATTTATCATTGGCGGCGGTCCTTCTATCGGCTTCTTCTTAAGTGGACTTGAACAGAATGAAAAAAGATTGGTTGATGTAAGCAATAGTTTTTCACAGGAAGAAAATAAAAATTTGCTCACAGGTGATGGCGCCGGTAAATATGCTGTGATGGATTTTGGCATAAATGGATTAGCCGGTTTCGAAATCGGACGTGTATTTGTTACTGCAAATTATAGCCGTGGTCTAAAAGATTTTTACCAGCCTGCTAACTATACCGGCAACCTGAAAAATGAGGTCATGGGTGCGACGTTGGGTGTATATTTAGGCAAACCTGTAATGCTTGAAAATAAAATTAAAGACCGTGATAAAGATGGTGTGACAGATGATAAAGATGAATGTCCTGATCAACCCGGCACTGCTTTATTAAATGGTTGTCCCGATCGTGATGCAGATGGTATTGCTGATAAAAATGATAAATGTCCTGATCAGCCGGGTACGATTGCAAACAAGGGATGTCCTGTTATCGCATCTGTCGATACGGATAAAGATGGTGTTATAGATGCCGATGATAAATGCCCTACCATTGCAGGTAGTAAAAAATATAATGGATGCCCGATCCCTGATACAGACAAAGATGGCATCAATGATGAAGAGGATAAATGTCCTACCGTCGTAGGTTATGCCCGGTATGAAGGGTGCCCCGCTCCCGACAGTGATAATGATGGAGTAAATGATGATGAAGATAAATGCCCGACTGTGGCCGGTATAAAAGAAAACAACGGCTGTCCTGAGATCAAAAAAGAGATCGTTGAAAAAGTAAATTATGCGGCACAACGCATTCAATTCAATTTTGCAAAAGCCGATCTGTTACCAGCATCGTTTACCGTACTTGATAATGTTGTTAAAATTTTGAAAGAAAATCCTGAGTTGAAACTTTCAATAGAAGGTCATACAAGCAGTGATGGCTTATTAGCCGTCAATATGAAGTTGTCACAGAATCGTGCTGATAATGTCAAAAATTATTTCATATCCAAAGGAATTGATGCTTCAAGGCTGACAGCGAAAGGGTTTGGACCTACCCAACCTATTAACAATGGCAAAACGGAAGCTGAAAAAGCCTTGAACAGACGGGTTGAATTAAAATTAAGCAACTACCAATAAGTCTCTTTCGTCATAAAATAGTTATAAACCCTTGCTTTTATCAGAAGCAGGGGTTGTTTTTGAGGCATAATTTATGAATGGTATTCATTATTTTTACAGCTTCCCCAATTTTGTATTTAAATCGAACAAAATGAATAGTAATTTGAAACGTACCTATGTATCAGCTCTTGCAATTTTTTTTCTTACAGCACTGACCGCCCAACCACCTAAAGAAGAAGTGCCGAAAGGCTGGCATCTTTTGGATCAGAAAACCACCGGGTATTATGGTATCAGTCTTGATAAAGCTTACGATTTTGTTGCTTCAAAAAAATTAAAAAGCAACACGGTTATCGTTGCCGTTATTGATTCAGGTATTGATACCACGCATGAAGATTTGAAATCTGTGTTATGGACCAATCCTAAAGAAATACCGGGTAATGGAATTGATGATGATAAAAATGGTTATGTAGATGATATACATGGCTGGAATTTTATCGGTGGTAAAGATGGCCGGAATGTAAAAGAAGATTCTTATGAAGCTGCAAGAGTTTATCATAAATATAAAGATCAGTATAAAGGCAGGGAGATAGATGAAACAAAACTTTCAGCAGATGAATTGTACACTTATAGAATGTGGAAACGTGCGGAAGCAGAGGTAACTGGCGGTGGTGAAGAAAGCGGCGGCGGCGGAGTTGATATTCTTATTATGAGAAATGTTTTGAAGAACATCAACATCAGTGACAGCGTTCTGAGAAAAGCAATGGGAAAAGATGTATTTACAGGAAAAGAACTAAAAGAATATATCCCTACTGAAGCCGATGCTAAAAAAGCAAGAAGCGCCGTGTTAGCCATTATGGAAGGAAATGATATGCTGGAAAGTACGAATAAAGATTTCCTGGAAGGTTTTACTGAATTTGTAAGTGGAGAAGAAAAAAAGGCGGAAGCGAAAGAGAATGCACCGAAATCTTACCGTGATGAAATTGTAAAAGACAATTATTATGATTTCAATGATAAGTTTTATGGCAATGGTGATGTAATGGCAAATACACCCTTACATGGAACTCACGTATCGGGTATTATTGCTGCAGCAAGAAATAATGGCAAAGGTGTTGATGGGGTTGCTGATAATGTAAAGATCATGATGGTGCGTGCAGTACCCGATGGCGATGAACATGATAAAGATATTGCATTAGCTATTCGCTATGCAGTGGATAATGGCGCACAGATCATTAATATGAGCTTTGGAAAAGGTTTTTCCCCTGAAAAGAAGTGGGTAGATGATGCCGTTCGGTATGCAGAAAGCAAAGGAGTACTTTTAGTACATGCAGCCGGCAATGATTCAAAAAATGTAGATACTACAGAAAATTATCCCAGCCCTGTTTATTTAACTGATAAAAAAAGAACGGGAACATGGATCACTGTTGGCGCAAGTGGCGATCCTAAAGCCGGCGGTCTGACAGCCAACTTTTCAAATTATGGTAAGAAAGAAGTTGATGTGTTTGCTCCGGGTGTAAGAATTTATTCAACTGTGCCTGGTGGTAATACCTATAATAATTTACAGGGAACAAGTATGGCTTCTCCTGTTGTTGCCGGCACAGCTGCATTTTTGTTAAGCTATTTCCCTAATCTGAGTGCACGGCAATTAAAAGAAGCCATTGAAAAATCAGCACGAAAAACAGATATGAAAGCAATGAAGCCGGGCACTGATGAACTTGTAAACCTCAGTGACATTTCAAAAACAGGTGGTTTACTGAATGCTTACGAGGCTGCTAAATTAGCTTCGGCCATGAAAGGTGAAAGAAATCAAAAACCGGTTAAAACAAAATCGACAGTAAAACCGAAAGCAAAAGGATAAACAAAACCCCGGAATTAACCGGGGTTTTAAATTAATTAGCGAATACAATTCCTGAATTTTATTACTTTTAATTCCTAAAAAACAACCTATGGCGTTATTCAATTCAAGCAACCCGATGCTTAAAGAAAGTACTTACGAGGGTACAATATTTCAAGGCATGTCTACTACACAGGAAATGACTTTGAAAGGAACCGTAAACAAATTCGGGTTTCTTTTTGTGCTCATGTTATGCAGTACTGTCTTTTCATGGGGACAGTTTTATGGTGGAGGAAATCCTATGCCTTTTATGATGGTGGGAGTTTTTGGAGGATTGATACTTGCTATTATCATGGGGTTTAAAAAACAATGGTCTCCTTTCCTGGCCCCTGCTTATGCTTTGCTGGAAGGATTATTTGTGGGCACCGTTTCTGCGTGGTATGACGCTGCGTTTAAAACCAAATATCCCGGGTTGGTGTTCCAGGCTGTTGGTCTTACATTATTGGTAGCATTAGTAATGTTTTTGATCTATCGTTACAAAATCATCAAAGTAACTAATAAGTTTAAAACAGTGATAGTAGTTGCTACTTCCTGCCTGATGTTATTCTATCTGGCTCAATGGGTCTATTTTGCTTTTACAGGAAGTAATTTTGCTCCTTTCACTAACGCTGCTACTCCTCTTGGAATTGGTTTTTCAGTTGTAGTGACATGTTTAGCTGCATTATTCCTGCTTGTAGACTTTGATATGATAGAAAAAGGTGTGGAAATGAAAGCGCCGAAATATATGGAATGGTTTAGTGCTGTTGGACTACTGATCACACTGGTTTGGCTTTACCTCGAAATATTGAGATTGTTATCCAAGCTTAGAAGCCGTTAATTTTTCAAATTATTATTAAAAGCCCATTCGCTCCGGCAAATGGGCTTTGTTTTATTTTAAGGCGAAAGCTTTTCTTTTTTGCCTTATATTTGCACCCTTCTTATTAAAAGGGAGGTCCCGTAGCTCAACTGAATAGAGCATCTGACTACGGATCAGAAGGTTTCAGGTTTGAATCCTGACGGGATCACGGCAAAGCGGTTGTTTTTGACAACCGCTTTTGTATTGCATATTCAGCAAACAACCCCTGAAGGTTTTCGTTGTCTTAAATAATTAAATTCGTTTTTATTCGAAAAAGCTATAAGCCTGACGATGATGAAAATTCAACTTCTACTCTGCTTTCTTCCTTTATCGATTTATGCGCAGGATATAACAGGCGTATGGAAAGGCTATTTAAAAACACCCGGTAATCAATTAAGTTATGAACTGGCGATAAGTCAATCAAATGATAAGTTAAACGGATATTCCCTGATCGTTTATGTAAATGATGGGATAGAAAATACCGGGATAAAGTCTGCCAAACTTAAAAGAAAGAACAGGGATATCTCTTTTGAGGACGGTGAGTTGGTATATGATAATTTCACTTCACCCGGGGTAAGATCAAAAATGTTTGCCTCCTTATTATTGCAAATAAAAGATAGCCTGATGATCTTAACTGGTAAATTCTATACCCGATCGCTTGATATGAGAGACAGAAGAACCTACTCTGGTGAAATATACCTGGAAAAAGAAAAACCATGGGCTGTATCAAGGATGTTGTCCAAACTGGAAGAATTAAACCTGTTGCATACACTTTCTTTTATGAACGTTGATACAAAAAAGAAAACAATCTCCAATAAACCCGTTGCTGATAGTTTAATTACTAAAAATAATGTGGCCGTCGAAACCATAAAGGCAAAACCACGAATTATGCCACGTAAAACTGAAAAGATCCGTGATATAATTTTTAGCGAAGACAGTTTGGTATTAAGTGTTTTTGATAACGGCACAATAGATGGGGACACGATCAGCCTGTTACTGAATGGAAAAATTATTGCTGATAAAATAGGTCTCAGCTCAAGGGCTTTTAAAATCACTATCCCGGTTTCTGTTCAACCCGGTGATTCGCTTCAACTGGTCATGTATGCTGAAAACCTGGGATCAATTCCGCCGAACACAGGTTTATTGACCATAGAAGAAGGAAATAATCGTTATGATATACGCTTTGAAGGCAATCTGCAAAAAAGCCCAGCTATTACACTTAAGAAAAGAATTCGATGATCTTTCACTATCCGGTAACTTTCACTGTTGTAATAGCAGGCACAATATCACCAATCAACCTTGTAATCCTTCTTCACCGGTTGCCCACTCCATGCTTTTTTGCTTGTCCAGTCAGCAGGTGCTGCAGACCAGAATGAATTTTCGGCAGGCAATCCTAATGCAAGAAATCCAAGCGTGCAGAGATATAAGCTGCCTGTAGAGGTATAGGTATCAGCAACCATGGGCTGGCTTCCATTAAATCCCAGTAATAGCCATCCATTGCTATCAAAATTCTGGGAACCGTCAAACATATTATGCATCACTTTTGTCAACGCACAACGCACTTGTGCCGGCAATATGTATTCCGGTAATTTTTCCATCAATGCCACTTGTGTCAATGCCTGGAATACAGCAGTACGATAAGTAATGGAGCGACCCAACAGCGGATAAGTCCCTTCAGGGGAAATCAATCTTTCCAAAGACTCTGAATGACGAACCATCCGTTTTACTGCCTCATCATATTCCTTAGCGTCAACCAATTTTTTACTCACCATTACCTGCAACATATCCACGAACATTGGATGGATCACATATGAGTTATAATAATCGAAAGAAAATTTAGATCCGTCACTATACCATCCGTCACCCACATACCATTCTTTCATTTTTCTAAAAGCAAAATCGATGCGTGCGGGATCGTATTGTTCACCGATTGATAATAAAAACGCTTCTGTTAAACCAGAAAATAAAAGCCAGTTGTTATAGCCAGCCTTTCTTGTTCGTAATGCTTTGAATTCCTCAACCACTCTCCTTTTTGTCAAAGTGTCCAATGGTTCCCATAGCGCTTTGGGTGCACGAAGGAAAGCATGTGCCATAAAAGCTGCATCAACAATAGGCTGACCTTCCGTTCGGAAATTTAAATAATCAGGACTGTCTGGATTTACTGCATTTGCAATTCCTTTTATTAATTCATCACGCAATTGTTTACGCAGCTTACCTTCTTTTGTATCATCATCAGGCAAAACCAGCCAGGGAGCAAGACCTGCCATTGTACGACCTACTGCTTCCAGGTATGTAACCTTTTCTGCTTTTAAAGAATAACCGGGAGCTTTTTCAACAGGCATATTTTTTTTTAAGGTTCCTTCGGCCAGGTTATGAACGACGGGATATACAATTTTATAAAGTGTATTAACCCAGTATTCCCTGTCTTCAGTGCCGGTTATAACTGTTGCGGTCTTCGCCTTTTCCTTTTTATCTTCTTTGCTTTTTTTATTTTGCGCATTTGCAGCGACAAAGAAAAAAAGAGTAATAAAAGACCCTACTATCATTTTTTTTGTTGTACCCATACTGTTTTTTTTGAACAACCTAATATCAACTGAACCTATCAGCAATTAACAAATTTAGTTCTTGCTCATATTTATTTTAAATACCGATCCTTGTATCTTTTTAATGCTTCGAGAAAATAATAATCAGCATAGGTTAATGGCACATCCACTTCTGATCTAGCCGGCAGAGATCCGATACTATGCATTAAGAGAAATCCTCCATTCGTTCCCCATTTCGCTCTATATGCATCTGATGATAATGACCGCAATATTTTTTCAGCAGCAGCTATATATTTTTTTTGTTCTTTCTTTTTTACATATTGTGCTAATTCCAGTAATCCTGAAGCAAGCACCGCTCCAGCAGAGGCATCACGATAAGTTTTTGGAATATCCGGTGCATTAAAATCCCAATAAGGAATACCATCTGCGGGTAAATTGGGATGGTTAAGTATAAAGCTGGCAATACTCTTTGCCTGGTTGAGATAGCGCTGATCTTTTGTAAAACGATACATCACTGTATATCCATAAAAACCCCAGCTTTGTCCGCGGGCCCATGCAGATTCATCTGCGTATCCCTGTGCTGTTTTTTTTCTTGATACTGTTCCTGTTTTTAAATCATAATCCAATACATGATATGAACTGTGATCGGGACGAAAATGATTTTTCAAAGTAGTATTCGCATGTGTAATAGCGATCTCTTTATATTTTTTATCACCACCATTATCCGTTACCCAATTCAGTAATTCCAGGTTCATCATATTATCAATAATAACAGGACATCTGAAATTTTTACTCGAATCCCAGCTTTGAATGCATTTGATAGATGGGCGATAACGGGTAGACAAAGAGGCAGCAGCCGTATCAACTGTGGTTTTATATTCAGGATTGCCTAAAATTCTATACGCATTTCCAAAACTGCAAAAAATCATAAACCCCAAATCATGATTGCCTGTATAATGTTTTTCTTTTTCTAATATAGACAAACGTTTTTTTGCTTCTTCCAGGATGACGGCATCCTTTGTGTATTCATAGATATATAATAAACTACCCGGATAAAAACCACTGCACCACCATTTGGTATCGCTTGTTTCCAGCTTGTTTTGATCGGCATAAAATGTTTTGGGCATTCTGTCAGCCGGTAAATTTTTCATCAGCACTTTATACTGGCTGGCAGCAAACTGATAGTTATCATCTATAAGTTGTTGCATTGATTGCTGGGCTGCTGTATCGGCAGGATATATAAATCCTGTTATAAATATTAAATAAACAGCTTGATATAATTTCTTCATCTTTTTTTGTTCAAGATATAATTAATATACATTCAATAGTTGAAAAAAACCCCGCCCTTTTAAAGCAACGGGGTTCGCCTTTCTAAAAAAGACTGCTTAATAAAAAAACCTTATGCCCAGATCTCATTCATCATCTTTTATTTCTGTTTTGGGCGGAATGTTGTTAGAGTATCCATTATATCCTTTATTTTGGTTGATAACACCATAAATATTTGCATTTATTGCATCCTGTGGCACAGGGAAAAGCACATGATAAGGACTCATCGTGTACCTGTCTCCATGATTGGTAATAACTCCTTTGTTATAAAAATTATTTTTCTCCATTATCCTATCATAGAAAAAATTAACGTCAGAAAAATTATTTAAAGAATAGGTTTTACCATTATAGGCAGGCATCCCGGTTGCAGCAAGAATATAGGAAATACGTGTGAGCTCTATTTTACGGGGCTCTTCATAATAAAGCTCTCTTGCTCTTTCATCCAGTATGGTACCAATATTTACTTCTGATGCCAACATATCCGGTGCTCCTGCACGGCGGCGTACAGCATTAATATCAGTCGCAGCACTTGCCAGGTTTCCTTTCCAGAAATAAGCTTCAGCTCTTAACAGGTAGGTTTCTGCAAGACGGAACAGGTACCAATCTCCATCACCACCCCGTGGCGGATTATTGATCGCATCGGCAATATATAATTTGTAATGAGGCCAGCCAAACCATGAACGAATGGTATCACCACAAAGTAACGAACCATCTGATTTGCGAAATTGCAGGGGTTTTAAATAGTTGGTATCGCCCGTTTTTAAAGCAGGATTATTATAAACCAAATCTTCCATATTCATCCAGTTACCTTTTGCATGACGCAAATCAGCACCTGAGTTTTCCCAAATTGTGTTGGTACTGTACCAGGTCGGCCGGCATCTGCCAATACCCCGGCCATATATTTGAGGAAGATTTACGAAGGTTGGATCAGTACTGCTTTCTACTATACCAACTTTACCTGTAGGAGTTTTGATGGCATTATTTTGAGAATAAAAAGGAACTGTTTGCCGCATGATCTGTGTACCACCAAAAGACGCCGCTCCCTGGTTGGGTCTGTTTATAATAAGCATCAATGCCTCTTTGTTGGCGGCAAGGGCTTTGTTTTCCCATTGATGAAGATCCCAGATAACATTTTTTGTAGCATTCGCTGCATCCTTGCCAAAACGAGTTGTCATTAATGCATAAGGCCCGCCATTAATAACACTATTGGCAGATGCGATCGCATCATCAAATTTGCCTAGTTCAAGATTTACTTTTGTAAGCAAATGACCGATCACTCCTTTTGTTACTTGTCCTTTGTTAACATTATCGCTCACCCATTGCTGAGCCTGTTCAAGATCTTTTTTTATTTTTTCCAGTATCACTTCACGTTTGGTACTTACAAAATCAAACCTGGGTACCTCGAGTAAATGACCGATCCAGGGCACATCACCAAAGCAATTGACCAGCCAGTAATACCGGAGAGCCCGATGAAAATAGGCAGCACCTAATAAAGCACTTCTTATCGGTTTCTGCGCATCGGTCCAGGCTGGACGGTCAATATATGTGATAACGGTATTTGCATATTTAATACCGGCATAACCTTCTATCCAATACCAACCGATCCGGTTAAAATCTGTACTGTTTAACTGAGCATCCGGCGTAATAAGCAAATTAAGATCTTGTGCAGGACCCGATTTGTCCGTGGTGCCTTCCACAGCTACATCAGAAAATATTTCCTGTGTAATGATCGGTGCCCCATCTCCAAAATATTGATACCATAGATTTCTTTCACAAGCCGTAAGCGCTGCTTGCAAGCCTTCTATTGTATTGTAGCTCTCAGGCGTATAAATTGATAATGGTTCAGGCTGCAGCCATTCTTTTTTACAACTGCCCGTTGATAATAAAAGCAGGACTGCAAGAGATAATAATTTTAATTTATTGTTCATAAAATAACTTTAGTCTGGTTAGTAATTTTTTTATAATGTCAGGTTTACTCCTAATGTAAAAGTCCGGGGTGTAGGCCCACTGCTTTCAGGATCCCAGAAATCCCAATGAGGAGCCCACACTGCCGCATTTCTAACAGTAAAAAATACTTTGGCAGACTGCATGGAAGCTTTACTGGCCAGTTTTTTTGGCAGATCATAAGAAAGAGAAACATTGCTTAAACGGATAAATGATCTGTCACGATAAACACTGTAAGTAGCACTTCCATTCGATGAATTCAATCTCGCATAATCATTAATAGGATTGGCGGTTGTCCAATAAGGAAGTTTATAATAATTCACCCGTTCAATTCCAAAATTGGTAGCCTGGTTCTTTGCTGCGTTATAACTTGCTTTATGTCCCCATAACGAATAAACCAGCAGGGATAAACTAAAGTTCTTATAAGAGAAATCGTTTCTTAACGTCCATCGGAAACGTGGCCTTGTAAATCCTAAAAACTGTCTGTCATCATCCGTGTATTTTTTATCATTGTTTACATCCAATACCTGAAAGTCACCGGGCTTTACTCCATATTTAGCAGCGCTGTCTTTAAAATCAGATTGCCAAACACCAATTACCCGCTGATCCCAGATCACATCCAGTGGTTGTCCAATAAACCATCCATTAGCTTTGTCATCCGGTTCTCTTCTTCCAATCACATTTCCATTCGCATCTTTTATATCTACTTCCACTCCATACAGGCTCACAACTTTGTTACGGTTTAATGAAAAATTACCAGATGCATTCCATCTGAAATTTCCTTTATTCATTATGCTGCTGCTTAAAGTAATTTCCAAACCTTTGTTTTCAATCTTACCGAGGTTGAAATTGATATTATTAAACCCGGTAACATTTGGAACAAGACGGGTGACTAATGCATCTTTTGTTCTCCCTTTATATACTTCCACCGTACCATCCAGTAAGCCACGCAAAATGGAAAAGTCCAATCCAAGATTAAGCGCTGCAGTTCTTTCCCATTTTAAGTTCCGGTTAGACATTCTGCTTACCCAGAGTTGCGAAGCAGTGACCAGTGCACCGCTCGTCGTTACATACTGATATTGACCACTACTTAAATTGGATAAGGAGGGATAGATACCAAAATCACGATTACCATTTACACCATAAGATGCACGCAGCTTACCATTCGTAAGCCAGGGAATTTTAATAAAGTTTTCATCACTAAATACCCAACCCACAGCAGCAGAAGGAAAATCGGCATAAGGATTATTTTGTCCAAAAGCAGAATAACCATCTCTGCGGATTGAAAGGGTAAGCAGATACCTGTTTTTAAAACTATAGAACAAGCGGCTCATATAAGCAGCAGCAGTGGATTTTTCATCATAGGAGCTGATGGCGGAAGATGCAATAGTAGCAGCATCCATTAAATGATAACCCAGGTCATCATTAGGAACAAATAGCCGGCCTGTCATAGCATCAGACCAATAATTGTAACGTTCTGCATTGGCCAATAAAGTGACTTCGAAATGATGATCCTTTCCAAAATTTCTTTCCCAGCTTAATATATTATCTACTTGCCAGCGATTATTAAATGTATTTTGTCTTGTACTAAATGCAGATGCAGGCGAAAGACCGGGTTGGCGAATTGATAACGTATTATAATAACGCCACCATGACAGATTGGTGTTATAAGTAGATTGAAGTTTTATACCAAAGGGTAATGTAATGCGGGCATAAATACTTGTGTTAAGAGTATAGGTTTGATTAACACGTGTTGTATACCCATTCTCAAGAAAAGGATTGACAGTTTCATTAATACCAAAATCATTATTTGGACTTTGACGGAGTGTGATGCCATCATCCGCATACTTCGATCCAAGTGGAGAATTCGTGATTGCTTTATTCCAATCAACCGGAACACCGGACTCATTTCTAAAGGCCAGTTGTGTGTTTGTTCCTATTGTAAGAAATTTAGTGATCGTTCCTTCCAGGTTAAGACGTGACCGTAATGTTGAATACTTATCTCCGAAGATCAAACCTTCATTATTCAGATAGCCAATTGACCAGAAATAGCTCATATCCTTTTTTCTTGCCGAAACGCTTATGTTATAGTCCTGCTGAAATCCCGGATCAAATACTTCATTGTACCAATTAACCCCATGACCTGCCATATAATTTTGGAATTCGATCGGTTTCATGTTAAGCCGATTGAACCAAACTTGCAGAGGATCTCCGGAAGAATTATCATAGGCCAACCACGTAGCAGTACTTATATTAGAAGGTAATGTCCGGGGATCAGAATATTGATAAGGTTTTGCAGTAGCAGAGAAACGACTGTACTGCACATCTTCTCTAAACTTTAAAAACTCACCTGTATCATAAGGCCGCTGGTTCACTTCCATTGTAACCAGTCCAATATTGGCATTAAAATTAATTACCGGCTTTTCACTTCGTCCCCTTTTAGTAGTAATGGCAATCACACCTGACGCAGCTTTAGCGCCATATACCGCTACAGAACTTGCGTCTTTCAATACATTTACTGTTTCAATATCGTCAGGATTGATATCTTCCCACGCGCCGTAATAAATAACTCCATCCAATACAATCAATGGAGAGGTGCCGGCTCTAAAACTATTTACACCTCTTACTAACAAACTACCGCCCGGTTTTGCCCCGGTACTAAATCCTACACTAAGACCTGCAACATTTCCTCTCAATACATCCTGCAAGCTGTTAGGGTTTTCAGTCTGTAGTTTTCCTGCTTCAACTGTGCTTACAGCACCTGTAAGATCTTTCTTTTTGCGGGTACCATATCCAACCACTACTACATCGGTTAACACATCAACAGTTTGTTCCAGTTTAATAATTACACCACTGCTGGAAACAGTTATTTCCTGGGGTTTATAACCAACAGTCGAAATAACCAGCTGCGATCCCTGTGGTGCATTGATCGTAAACTCTCCTTTGTCATTTGTAGTAACGGCTTTAGTAGTTTTTTTGTCTTGTATAGTCGCCCCGGCTATCGGCACATTATTTTGGTCAGTCACCTTTCCGGTAACTGTTTGTCCCGCAGTTACACCATACAGCCAGAGAGCACTTACAATAAGCAGCATTTTTTTGAAAAGCAGTTTTTTTGGCATAGCATTTCAATTTTTTGTGTGTGTTAAAGATTAATTGTTATATAAAGATTATAGGACATTGTCCTTTACTTCATTCTTTAAGGATATAACAGGTAAGGCTGGCTATACAGTGCGGCTATACAGTATGTCTTTTTAATCACAGATCCTGTAATTAAAAAGAAAAAAATATCAATAAAGCTGCTTGAGAGTTGCAATCATCCGGTCAGTTATAACCGGCAAAACAAAGACAAAATAGGTCCGGTAGTAGTAGTCAATTATCAAGCAGTCGTTTATTAAGACAAGTTAAATACAAAACTTTAAAGCTGTTCTTCTTTTTACGCAAACGTTAGCGTGTTAAATTGATCACGGTCATGCAGTAAAGAACCTGATACTTTTTAATATTGGAAACGATATGATGGTTCAAACATGAATCATTATTTTCCTAAATCAATTCCTTTGCACAACCTCCACCTGAGATCGCTGTGCAGCGGCCCGTTCACGTTTTTCTTTTCTTCTGAAATAACCTCTGAACAGGAAATTATGTTTTAATGCCTCCATATTTTCTTCAAATTTTTTTGTACCGGATTGGATGTTATCAACTGTTGCCCTGAGTTTATCAGCAGACTCCTTATCCTGCAAAACAACTCCTGCAAGATTGCTGCTGTCTCTCATCCGGTAACTCACCTGGCTTAAATTCTCAGTGAGCTCTTTTGCATTTTTTGATGCATCCTGTATTTGTAATGAAGCGAGTTTAAGCCGATTGAAAAAAACCGTATCGGAAACAAGATCATTGGCCAGCACACCACTCTGTTGCATTTTAGAACTGTATGCTGCAAGATTAGCGGTAAGCACTTGCATATTTTCAGAAGCATAGTGCAAACGAGCCGCAGTTGCGTTTAGTTGATTGGCTAAAGCATCTTCTGTAAATAATTGTCCAAGTGTCCCTTCGCCATCCACCAATTTGGTGGTGGCTGTCTTTAAATTACTGGTGATGGTTGAAAGGTTTTCATTACTTTCCTGTAATGTGTTCATCATTTGCGCACTGTTCAATGGCGTCTCAGATAGTAACGTATCTCCTCCCTTTACTGAAGACATTGCTATTGTGCCCCCATAAATGATCACAATACGATTACCGATCAGCCCGTCCGATCCGATTTTTACCCTGGCATCTTTATGTATAAAATCCATTGATCGTTTTTGTATATTCAGCGCTACATCAATCTTTCCATTGCCGGAGAGATCTATTCGTTTCACAGTCCCTACTTTTATCCCGGCAAACCAAACATTATTTCCTTTCTGTAAACCGCTTACGTCGTTGAATACTGCATTGAGCGTAATTGTCTTTTCAAAAACATTTTTTCTTCCGCCGAGCGTCAATATCGCAACTATAAAGATCAGGATGCCAAAAAAAATGAATACTCCAACGATCACGGTATGTTTATTTTGTGCTGTTTTCATATTTATTGTATAAAATTATAGTCATAAAAGCCTTTGATCCTTTCATCGTCGGTTTCAAATACCTCTTCAAAATCACCATGCCTGATGAATTTTCCATCAACCAGCATAAAAATCTTATCACCCGTTGTTTTGGCACAGGTAAGATCATGTGTAATGATGACCGAGCTGGTCTTATATCTTTCTTTAACTTCTTTTATGAGTTGATTGATCTCCACGCTGGTAATCGGATCCAAACCCGCGGTAGGTTCATCATAGAGTACCAGTTCAGGTTTTAAAATAATTGTCCGGGCAATTGCAATTCTTTTTTCCTGTCCACCGGAAAGTTCGGAAGGGTATTGGTCGGCCGTATCTGTTAATCCCACCGCATCAAGCACATCATCTACAGCTTCATCAATCTTTTCCTGTGTAAGATCTCTTTTGTTTCTTTTTAATGGAAATTCAAGATTTTCTCTCACCGTCATGCTATCATAAAGAGCATTGTGCTGAAAAAGGAACCCGATCTTTAAGCGCAGCCCGATCAGTTCCTTTTTATTCAGTTTATGAACTTCTTTTCCCAACACTTCTACCGTGCCTTTATCAGGCTTCATCAATCCAATAATTATTTTAATTAAAACAGATTTACCGGACCCTGATTTTCCCAACACGACAATATTCTCTTCTTTAT
>Ga0207712_10001441_pt1 | contig 16244 bp, 11 predicted proteins | sample KBSS44metaG_FD_184402 | JGI IMG/M metagenome (GOLD analysis project Ga0207712, IMG submission 184402) | Switchgrass rhizosphere microbial communities from Kellogg Biological Station, Michigan, USA - KBS S4-4 metaG (SPAdes) (version 2) | ecosystem: Host-associated > Plants > Roots > Rhizosphere... | reverse complement strand
AGGCAGCGTCCGACTCACAGATGGGTCCGGTAACGCCTATCAACGAATTGGAGTTTATATTCAGAATGCCGGCGGAAACACCGTCGGTGGCACAAGCGCCGGCGCTGGTAATCTAATTTCCGGTAACCTGGATTACGGTGTATTTGTGCAAGATGAATCTACGAACAATCTGGTGCAAGGCAACTTCATTGGTACGAATGCGCTTGGCGCAGCCGCAGTTCCAAACAGTAATGCCGGAGTCTTTTTATATCGTCCGACCGGCACGGCCACAAGTGCGGATAACACGATAGGCGGAACGACTCCGGCAGCCCGCAACGTGATTTCGGGTAACGAACCTTATGGGGTCGTAGTCGGCAGTCGCGCCACAGGTTCGTTGGTCCAGGGTAATTACATCGGCACAAATGCCAGCGGTGCGCTGGCGGTAGCAAATACCTACGGCGTGACAGTAACACAAGCAACAGGTAGCAGCGTTGGCGGTGACCCGCTCCTGGCTCCGAATGCGCGTAATGTCATTTCAGGAAATCGATTGACAGGTATCTATCTGGGTTTCCTAAACAACGGTGTGGCGGGTGGCACCGGCGTCGACGTGCAGGGTAACTATATCGGTACCGACGCCAGCGGCGCTAATCCGCTTGGCAATTCACGCGACGGCGTTTTCGTCGAGGTGCAATCTGCGAGCGACACGATTCAATCCAACCGCGTTGCCTATAATGGTGATAATGGTATTCGCATACCAAACGTGAGCGATGTTCCCGGAACTCCCGCAGTAAGGATTCAGATCGTCGATAACTTAATTTATGCGAATACCTCCCTGGGAATAGATCTTGGCGAGGCTGGAGTAACACCAAACGATCCACTTGACGCCGACGTCGGGGCTAACCTGCAGCAAAACTTTCCTGAGCTGACATCGTTCGTCGGGAATCTCTCTGTATCGCGCATGGCAGACAAACTTCGGCAGCCAAATTCTAAATCGATCACTCTAAGTGTCTCCGGCACTCTCCGAAGTACTCCGAACAAGACTTTTACAGTTAACTGGTTCTTTAGTACTGGGTCGCAGTGTGTAGCCAATCAGCAGACTTCCCAACCGCTGGTATACGGGAAAGTTCCCGACGTTTCCACTGACAGTAACGGGATCGCACCCTTCATAATCCCATTGGATCTCCCAGATGGTATAACAAGCGGAGTAATCAATTGTACCGCGACTACCGACCCAACACCTGGTAACACATCGGAGTCCTCGGCGTGCTTATCTGTGGCAGCCCCAACACCAACACCAACGCCAACACCAACGCCAACACCAACGCCAACTCCAACTCCAACTCCAACACCAACACCGTCGATGCAGTTGCTGTTGGAAGAAACAGGTGCGCCAAATCATGCGGCAGGCCTCGACTCCATAACATTTCTCAGAGATCCATTCCCGGTACTCAATCAAACGAACCTTAGTCTAGGGCCGGATCGAAATACTCGAGTGTTGGTATTTGTGAGAAATCTACAGCTGGCGCCCAACGATACGGCTGCCGCAGTGATGGTGAATCTGGTTGACAGTAATAATCAGAGTTATGACATTGTCGCAGAAAACGTTTGGTTTTACTCAGACGTCCAGTTTTCGCACATCAGTTTTCGCTTACCGAGTACGCTTGCGGCCGGCGCTTGCAAGATTCAAATCAAAGTACACGGAGAAATCAGCAACATCGGTTTCATTCAGATTAAACCGTGAGCCACCTCGGACGAGTCCTATGCAGGATTCGTGTGAATAAATGATGGATTGCCGAATACGTCGATGTGTCAACGTAACAATTGATGATCCCACAGAAGCATCTGCAAGCCGTTTTCTCAGTCATACTAGTAATGTCCTGTGTTCCAGGTAATGCTCATGACGGCTTGCATTCAGCCCAACAAATCGAGCACCCGCAACTCGTTCTGCAGACAGGACACGCGTTGGGTGTCAACTCTATTGCATTTGCACCAGATGGTAGCTGGCTCGTTTCCGCAGGTGCTGACAATTCCGTCATCATCTGGCAAACGTCATCGGGAAGACAGTTAAGAGCACTTACTGGTCACAAGGCTTACGTGCGATCCGTGGCATGCAGTTCTGATGGACGCTGGATTGCTTCAGGAAGCAACGATTTCACAGTCAAGGTCTGGGACGTTGACTCCGCGCGGGAACTGTACAGTCTACAAAAACACAACGGCCCAATCGTAGCGCTGGCCTTCAGCCCTGACGGTCGTTGGCTAGCGTCAGGGAGTGTCGACAAAACAATCAGGATTTGGGATCTGAAAACCGGAGGCGATGTAAAAACACTGACCGCGCACACGGCCCCGTTAAGTGTATTGGCGTTCAGCAAGTCAGGCGGCGCACTTGTTTCCGCTGCAAGTACGGAAGTGATTAGCTGGGATACAAAGACATGGAGCGATAAACAAACGTTTCGGCGTAACGCGGCGACAGTCACAGCGCTCGCCTTTGGCAATGATGAAACCACGATTGCCTCAGCCGCCAGTGATGGTTCAGTGCTGTTATGGCGAATTGGATCAGATCGCGAACGATTTGTTTTGAAACATAACTTATCAGGCGTTCTAGCCATCACCTTTACCAACAACTCCTTGATGGCGATTCATTCGGATGGCGGCATCGATACCTGGGATCTTGAAAGGGGAATTCAAAAAAAATCTGTTTCCGGTGATGCGAATCGGCAACGACTGGCCTTCGCCGTCTGGAGTAATGATGGTTCCATCTTCGCTTCAACTACCGGCGACAGAATGCTTAGCACCAGGAACAGTGCTACCGGGGAAGTCGTGCAAAATTTCGAAAGTCAGGCAACAGCAATTAATTCAATCGCCTTTAGCGGCGATGGTCGTTGGTTCGCTTCCGCAGCGCATGACTCTTCAGTGAGACTCTGGCAGGTTGCCACTGGACGCGAACTTCCCAGACTTGTGGGCCATGCTGGCTATGTTAATACCGTGGCGTTCAGTCCTGACAGTAATTTGCTCGCCTCCGGAAGTCGAAGTGGTGAGGTTAAGATTTGGGACGTCAATAACGGTGCACTGGCTTACAGTCTGCCCTCACAGACAACCGGCGTTAACAACGTTGCGTTTAGTCCAACCGGAAAATTCCTTGCAGTCGTCGGCATGGATCAGAAAGTCGAAGTGTGGGACCTCGAAAAGAAGCAAGCGCGAACCTTCGCGGGTCACACAGCCGAAATAACGAGCGTCGCATTTGCCGGGCCCTTACTCGTCTCAGCTGGCCGGGATAAAACAATTCGAACTTGGAATGTGGAGACTGGCGCACCTGTTAATACCTGGGAAACACCGAGTGAGATTAATGGCATCGCTGTAAATCGAAATGCCGACCTACTGGCAACCGCTAATGTCGACGGTACGATTAGAACCTGGGATCTCAAGAGCGGTAGTCTGAAGAACACATTTAGTGGCCACGCCGCTCAGGCGTGGGCAGTCACATTCAGTCCGGATGGGACATCATTGGCTTCCACCAGCTCTGATCGCACATCGATTATTTGGGATCTCCGATCGCCTCACCGTTTTCAGCAATTGAAAGCCGGGATCGACAAAGTCAACACTGTTGCTTACAGCACCGATGGTAACTGGATTCTTACCGGAAGCGACGACGGCACGATTCTGGTATGGGAAACTTTGACTGGCCAGTTGACGGCTACTCTAGTTTCCGTTCCCGGCAGTGATGGCTGGTTAGTTACAACACCAGATGGTCTTTTTGATGGATCGCCAGAGTCGTGGGACCTAATGCTCTGGCGTTTTGAGCAGGGCACATTTAAGGTTGTTCCGGTCGAATCGTATTTTAATGAGTTTTATTACCCGAGTGTTCTCGCTGAGATTTTCGCCGGCCAAAAACCGAAAGCGATCGAGGATATTGCCCAAAAGGATCGACGGCAACCGTTGATTAGCATAAAAGCCAATGCAGATACTACTTCGCGCAACGTTAATATTGAGATCGCGTTAAGCGCGGCCGCTCCGGATAAGGATCACTCGAACAATAGCGGTGCGCGTGATCTGCGCTTGTTTCGCAACGGTCTGCTTGTGAAAACATGGACCGGCGACTTACTGAAGAATGACCAGTCAGTCAGACTTCAAAGCAGCGTTCCAATTGTTGCCGGAGAAAACAAGTTTACTGCTTACGCATTCAATAGCGACAATATCAAAAGTTCTGACGCGAATCTTTTTGTTACGGGTCCTGAAAGTCTGAAGCGACAAGGCACGGCTTACCTATTGCTGATTGGAGTCGAGCAGTATGAGAACCCTGAATACAACCTTCGCTATTCCGCAGCTGATGTTTCAGAAATGGAAGCACAGTTGAAGGCTCAACAGGGAAAGCTCGGCAGATACAATCCTATTGTTACTGTGCCACTCCTCAATGCTGACGCCACGAAAGCCAATATATTGCTTGCCCTCGAACGCTTGTCAGGTACTAGTACCGCGCCGTTGCATCATGATGCTCCAGCAGTGTTGGCGAGACTCAAGTCCGCTCAACCCGAAGATGCTGTGCTGGTGTACTTCTCCGGGCATGGCGTCGCTGCCCGCAATCATTTTTATTTGGTGCCGCATGACCTGGGCTATAAAGGTCCACGCAAGGCGCTAAATGAAGCAGGTCTAGCTAAGATACTCGAGCACGGCATCTCTGATGAAGAACTGGAGACCGCACTCCAGCCCCTCGACGCCAATAGACTGCTGCTGGTCATCGATGCTTGTTACTCCGGGCAGGCAATCGAGTCTGCGGAGCGACGCCACGGCCCTATGAACACGAAAGGATTGGCTCAACTCGCTTACGAGAAAGGCATCTACGTACTAACAGCGTCGCAAAATATGGAAGTGGCGTTTGAAGCTGAGGCTTTCAATAATAGTTATCTCGCGTATGCTCTGCTAAAGGAAGGTTTGAAAGAAGGACTTGCAGATATCAACCATGATGGAGATATTTTCTTGGGAGAATGGTTCGATTACGCAAATAAGCGAGTACCGCAACTTAGAAAGCAAATCCTCAAACGAAAAGACCTTGTAGAAGAGGAAGCAGACGAACAAAAAGTTCAACGACCGCGAGTTTTTTATACACGCGAAGAAGGTGCAAAGACTTTTCTGGTAGGGCGCCGAGTTCAAGCCAACTAATTATGGGTTACTCCGACAAAACGATGGGCGGTCACGACACCTTCAGCGCTAAAACTGTGCCGGCCGCTCCAAACCCTCCCGATCCACGCATTAATACTGTGCTTGATGGCCGCTACCTGGTCGAGCGCGAACTAGGTCATGGCGGATTCGGAACTGTGTATCTCGCTTCTGACAACAAGGTTATCTCGCGCAAGATCGTAGTCAAAGTAATGCACAGTGAGGAGCTCGCTAACGACTGGCGCAAAAAGAAATTCCGACAGGAGCTCGAAGCACTCGCAAGAATCAACCACCCGAGTGTTATTGGAGTTCTTGACTGCGGCGAAACTCTTGATGGTTCTCCTTACATCGTAATGCAATATATCGATGGAGTAAGTCTTCGTTCATTGCTTACCCCGGAAGGTTTGCCTTTTGGCAGAGTCGCGAACTTGATCAAACAGATAGGCAGAGCTCTGGCGGCTGCACATGAAGCTGGGATTCTTCACCGCGATCTAAAACCTGAAAACATTATGGTGCAGACGAGCGAAGACGAAGAATATGTGAAGGTGATCGATTTCGGTGTTGCCAAAGTACGGAACTCTATTATCGATACTTCAACAGCCCGGGATGTGGCGGTCGGAACGATTGCTTACATGTCACCAGAACAACTCAATGCTCAACCCGTGATTCCAGCGAGTGACATCTACGCACTGGGAATCATTGCCTACGAAATGTTAACCGGCAAGAGACCGCTCAACCCGGAGTCATCATATCAACTGCTCGATATGCAACGATCGGGAGTTCGTGTAAAGCCATCAGATCTGAGGACGGGGTTACCTGCCAATGCTGAGAAAATTATTTTGAGGGCTTTGTCGTACAACCCGGAAGAGCGTTATGAACGTGCGCGTGATTTTGGTGATTCGCTTTCCAGCGCGTTGCTGGAGGACGATGAACAAACTCTCCTCACGCCGAGAAGGAAGGAAGTTGTCGCTAAGCCAGCTTCAGCTGAGCTTACTTTAGAAACTGCCCACGTTCTCTTCGTGGACATCGTTGGTTATTCAACTCTGGTAATAGATGAGCAGGCCAGACAACTAAAACAAATTCAGTTAATGGTATCAGCCACTCCGGAATGTGCCGGCGCAAAAAACCGGAATGAACTGATTGCCCTTCCTACCGGAGATGGGGTGGCGCTGGTTTTCTTCAACCATCCAGAAGCACCCGTACGGTGTGCCGTTGAATTAAGCCGCGCACTCAAAGCCGAGCCACAAATATGCTTAAGGATGGGCATTCATAGCGGTCTCGTCTATCGAATGGCGGATATTAAGAACAACATGAATGTAACCGGAGGCGGAATCAACGTTGCGCAGCGCGTGATGGATTGCGGCGATGCCGGCCACATCCTGTTAACTAAACGTGTCGCCGATGATCTTGGACAGCTGGCTCGCTGGTCAGGATATCTTCATGATCTTGGTCCTGCGAAAGTCAAACATGATGCAGTTGTGCACGTGTTCAATCTCTTCGGCGATGAGTTCGGAAATGGTGAAGTGCCTTTGAAATTGCGCCAAACTGAAACTCACCCGTCTAGAATAAACGCTACGATCATTATTGCTGCCATTGTGATTGCAGCCGTTCTGGGCGCAACTGGCCTTTATTTGTACAGGCAACAGCCTGCATTAACACCAGCGTCGAACAACACGCCAACAAGTAAAGCCCCGCCTGCAACCGTTCGACAACGGTCATTAACTTACTGGTTAACTTATCAGAAAATGCGCAACGGCAAGCCGGACAGCGAACTAAGACAGTCCGCCGGGAATGACATTTTTGGTAATAATTGGAGGTTTCAATTCAATCTCACCCCTGGTGAAACGGGTGCTATGTACTTAATAAATGTTGGCCCAGGAAAAAATCACGCCCAGGAATACAATATCCTCTTCCCGTTACCTGGTGTGGGACAATCGGATCCGAACCTGGAAGCGAACAAGACATTCAAAACCGACTGGGCGCGATTTGTGGACCAAACAGGTGTCGAGCAAATATGGATCATCTGGTCGGCCCAACCGATCGGTGAGCTTGATGAAATCTTTAAGCATGCTTCGTTGACGAGCGGGGTAATCACTAACTCTGACGAGATCGCAAAGCTTCAGGCTTACCTTAAATTATCAAATTCAGATGTAATTCACGATAAAGAAAAGAAGCAAACGTTTGTAAAAGGAACTGGCGATATTTTGGTGAATCTTGTCGAATTGACTCACGAGGCCAACTAAGAGAAGAAACCTATGACTGTTAGATCAGTTCTCAGAGTAATACTTGTTGGAGTCACGCTTTTAAACGTCATCGTTCCGTCGTCGGTTAGGTCACAGGACGATGATTCCAAAGCCATCAAAGCTGAAGTTTTCCTTAAAGAACGTCCGATCAACAGTTCGCCTTCAAAAGCGAGGTACCGGCCCGCTGTGAAGTTGACGCAACCACCTGCCTTATCGCCGCCGAGCGGAATGGTGCTCGCCGAGATCGGCCTAACGATGTGGCGATATCGAGAGGCCACAGGAATTGACAAAACGAAGGAACTCGTCGAAGAAGATGAGGGTCAAGAGTGGATCCTCGAACGAATTTCGGAAGGAACACTACTGTCGCCGGGACAAAAAGTACGACTGAGTATCGAATCACTGTCTAGAACAGGGTACCTGTACGTAATCAGCCGCGAAGAGTATGCGGACGGAAGTTTTGGCGCACCCAGACTGCTTTTCCCAACTCAAAAGTCAGTGGATCGCATCAAGGTTGAACCAGGCCGTCTGACCTACATTCCTTCGGCGACCGGCCGCTTTCGAATCAAACCGAGCGAGAGCGCAAAACCTCACGTTGGCGAGTCGCTCACCATTATCGTTTCTCAAAAGCCATTGATCGACGCCAGTCAACTTAAGCCGCAAGCGATCACCTTGCAACCTGACCAAATGAATCAATGGCTCAATCAATGGAAGACCAAAATAGCAAAGTTTGAAATGGTCGGGGGCGCGGGAAAGACTATGACTGCAGCGGAGCAGGCAGCAGCAAAACTTGATTCGCCCTTGATGTCACAGGGTGATCCGGTTCCCCAAACAATCTATCAACTGATCGGGAAACCAAACGATCCTCTACTTATCGTATTGCCCTTGAGATTCGTCAGGTAACGCCATCTCAACCGCATCGGCAACGTGATCGCGATGACCATGAGTCAACAGGATGTAATCGACTTTAGACACCGCGGCGAGCGCATCTTTATTGTCCTTACCTTCCGGATTGGATGGATTACGCAGCCACGGATCGATAAGTAGGATCTTTCCTTTTGGCGTGGTAATAGAGAATGCGGCATGGCCAAACCATTTCAGTTTCGTCTCCTGAGCCGCAGCTTGAGACGCGAGAGCGAGAACCGCAAGCCACCCCAGGCAGAAAATTAGGAAGTTTCGTTTCATGTCCTTTCCTCTCAGCCGACTCTGCGTAATCTCTGCGCCTCAGCGGTTTATTTTACCGCAGAGCCGCAGAGGAGGCAGAGATTACGCAGAGAGATCACAAGATGGCCGGCGACTGTCACCCTCATCAGGTCTTGATACTTTTTCATAGGTTTGTGCGCGTTATTTGATAGCGGCGAGCTTAGTTCCGCTGATCGAGTAATTTGACAGGAGAAACTATGGAGAAGACTCTACTTGGTTTTGTATTGGTGTTCGGAATCATCGTATCGCAGGCGGTTACGGCAACCGCGCAGGATTCGGTTGTTGGGTACTGGAAAACGAGCGGTTTGGGAATGATCAATGAGGTGAACACCGTCACCGGCCAGACAAAGAACAATCGTGGCCAAATGTTCTCCTACACGTTTGCTGCAGACGGCGCCTACACCTTCGTGGGCTACATGGAATCGACTATGTTCGGCTGCACAACGGGCCTTTTTAATGAGATCAACGGCCGCTACATGGTTGACGGTTCGACCATCTTTCTGAACCCCTCGCGCGATTTCTGGAAAAACACGTATTCGTGCTTCCCGAATTCGAACAGGTCGCAGACGAAGATCCCGACGAAAAAATCGCTGGAATTCGGTTTCAAAAAGGATCAATACGGCAAGGATTTCATCTGTCTGAACGACGCAGGCGTTGAGACCTGCTACAGGCGCGAGAAAGAATAAGAGGGAAGACTGAAAGCATATTTGGTTTCTAAGTTAAAAATCGCGCCTCTTAACGGGGGCGCGATTTTTTGTGTACACTTCATCGGGCTTTGCACAAAAAGTAGTCCTTGGTTGAGGGCTAAAATAAACACATGGACCATTTAGGTAATCCGAGTAAAATGAACCACAAGTCCGTCAATTTTCAGCAGAAGTTTTCTCTCTTTACCGAGCAATGGACGCCAAAGGTTGTCGCCGAGATGAACGACTATCAATTCAAGCTCGTAAGGCTCGAAGGCGACTTCATCTGGCATGATCATAAGGATACCGACGAGACGTTCATCGTTTTGGAAGGTGAGCTTCGCATCGACTTCAGAGACGGCTCCGTCAATCTATCTGCCGGCGAGATGTTTGTGGTGCCGAAAGGAATTGAGCACAAGCCGTTTGCGGACGGTGAGGTCAAACTGCTACTCATCGAACCCCGAGGTGTTCCTAACACTGGACACGAGAGCAGTGACCGAACAGCGCAGAATGATGTTTGGATTTAGCGCTCTGCAATTCTTGATTTCCAATAACCAGGCGCGCGGCTGAAGTGCATGACGGCCACGATCAACAAGAAATCGACTTCGATTGTGTAGATATCACTGAAAAGGAGCTCACCAATGCGAAACCTATTTTTAATGGCGTCCCTCCTGATTTGTTTGACGAGCGTCAACGTGTTCGCGCAGGAAACGACGCCCGCTCAGAAGCCCGCGACTGAAACCGAGCAGCCGAAAAACGCAGTCGATCGAGCTGTTGATGAAGCCAAAGAGCGTGGCGAAAAGGTCATGGGTATTTGCCTCATGGATTGTGGCGACGCCGCCCCAATCACTGAAGGAGTCGAGACCGGCCACGCGATCGAATTACCGAAGCCGGCATATCCACTGATCGCCAGAGCCGCTCATGCTCAAGGTACCGTAGAAGTGAGAGTACTTATCGATTTCGAAGGCAACGTAAGTGCAGCAGCGGCGATAAGTGGTCATCCACTATTACAGGCGGCAGCAGTGGGCGCAGCGAGGCAAGCGCGGTTTACACCCCTAAAATATAATGGCGAACCGGTGAAAGTCGTCGGTGTGATCCAGTATCACTTCGTCGCTCAGTAGATGGGCCACAAAAAGGCACAAAAGCACATAATGTGAACCCTCGCCCGTTTGCCAGCAGTTGATTTCTCAATGTGAATCCTGCGAACTCTTAGCAGGATACTATCCTCCTTTACTTGAGGCCTTCACCATGCCAGAAATCCGCCCAGCCACACCTTTTGCCGAAAAGCAACCATTAGTGTTCCTGAGTGCCAGTCATGATGATGACGAATGGCGTGAGGGTCTGAGAAAACGGTTGAATCGTTACGCTGATTATTTCGAGTGGTGGGATGATTCAAAAATAAACCCGAGTGAAATCTGGAAAGATCAACTTGACGCTGCTATTCAACGTGCAAGTGTCGCAGTGGTATTTTTGTCACGGGAGTACCTGTCATCAGCGGGGGCTAAATGGGAACTGTTACATTTGGGAGAGCTCGCCGATGAAGGCCGTCTAAAGTTATTTCCCATCCTGCTCGAACCGTGTGAGTGGCAGCAATACGGATTTTTAAGAAACGTAGAAATATGGAACAAGGCAACCCCGATCGGCGACCTCGACCAGGAAGCTCGCGGCCTTGAACTTGAGAAAATTGCCGCAAGTATTCGAGCACTCTTCGTAAGTTCCTCCAGATCCACTCGTGACAGATCTCAAGATCTAAAGTTTTCCGCAACAGCGAATGAGGTGCTGGCCCGCGCATGGTCCTTAGCGGAACGGTCGAATCGTGGTCGCATAACCTCGAGTTGTTTGCTCTTCGCAATGGCAGACATTCAAAACCAGTCCTTTACTCCCTCATCTCGTCAACGATTCGTGCGTCCGGGTCCGACATCTACTCTTCACTTTGTCCTCACCTCATTAAATGAGAATGGAAACTACGAACGAGAATTCGAGAGGTTTTTGAAAGATGGAGAACCTTCCGGAGGTCCGCCTTATTGGTTGCCCGGTATTCCGTGGAGAATGAGTGAAAACGCCGCTATTGCTGCGAGGTCCGCCCCGATTATTGCGGATAGGGTGACTGGATCTAAAGAAGTTCACACTCGCCATTTATTAGCGGCGATGATCAGACCGGAGAATAGAGGATCGGGCTCAATGCTTAGCCGGCTAAAACAGTTAGGAGTTGAGCCCACTAAGTTATGTGCGGAGTTTAGCAAGCGTGTCATCGTAATCGCACCTCAAGACAATGCCGCTGAATGGGACGCGATTTTGGGCATCAGTCAACCTTCACAAACCGCGCCCATTCCAGACGCGGCAGAGTTCGTGCAGCAAACGGTCTCCGGTATTGATGTGCCGTCGTTCAAGCGCATGTACTCAAAATACCTCACCGATAGCGTTGCCTACGGTAGGCGTGACGGCGAACCGCTTGACGACTCGCTCGATGTTCGAAAGTACGCGAGCCACCTGGCCCAATTGATTGCCGCCAAAGACACGCCCATGCCGCTCGCCATCGGCCTGTTTGGAGCCTGGGGAGCAGGGAAGTCACACTTCATGGACCTGCTCGAAGAGCAAATAACCACAGTCACCGCCAGCCCGGGTCAAACTTTTCATAAAAAGATTGTCCACATTCGATTCAATGCATGGCACTACCTCGACACTAATCTGTGGGCCAACCTCGTATCAGAAATCTTCGATCGCCTTTTTGGTGAATTACAAGGCGCCAAGGACGAAGAAAAACAGAAACTGGAAAATCTCAAAAACCGATTAGCGGAGCAAAGCGCCCTCGCAGCGGAAGCTAAAGCTGCTCTCACGAAAGCAGAGAACGTTCGCCGAGACGCCGAACGCGAATTGCGCAGGGCGATGCGAAAGCGCATTAAAGAAGAAAACAAGGTAAGCACTCTGCTCAATGATTTAACGAAACTTCCGATCGGTAAGAAAGTCCACGATCAGTTGCATGAAGTGGCCCAGGGTCTGGGTTTACCGAAAGTGGAGACTTCGTTTAAGGAACTTGAAGCACGCGCAGAGGAACTACAGTCATTAGCTGGCCGCACGAGGGCTCTGGCGCTTGCGGTTTTCACAGGCAGAGGATGGTGGAAACGCACAATCCTGCTCGCAGTCGCGCTGGCCACACCTGTGCTCATATCGTGGCTTGCGATTAAAGGGCCGGAATGGGTGCAGGTGCTATTCGCAGGCGCCACACGAACGGTCGCACAGATTGTTACAGTTATTGGCGCGGTATCAGCATGGTTGGCATCGCAGCTCAAGACCGGCAACGCTTTAGTCGGCAAACTCGAAGGCGCTTACGATGAAGTGACGAAAGTCCGCACTCAACGCGAGGCGAAAGATGACGCTGCTCAAGCGCAGGTAGCACTCGCATTAAAGCAGCAGGAAGAGGAAGCAGCGCGTCACAAATTGGCCGAAGCCAAGGAAAAGCTCAACACCATCCGTGTCGAGTTGGCGGATATGGCGCCTGGCCGGCAACTCATCCGTTTTCTACGCCAACGCGCTTCGGCTGAGGACTACCGCCGGCACCTGGGGTTGGTGAGCTTAGTGCGAAAAGACTTCCAGGAGCTCAGCAACTTGTTAACGGGCGCGCAGAGTGATCCCGACAATTTGCCGGAGATCAACCGCATAGTTCTTTACATTGATGACCTCGATCGCTGCCGCGCTGATCGCGTGATCGAGGTGCTCGAAGCAGTGCAGTTGCTGCTCGCGTTTCCTTTATTCGGAGTGGTGGTTGCGGTGGATCCGCGCTGGTTACGCCAGAGCTTGCTTGAAAAATATCCGCGTCTGTTGGGAGCCGCTGAGGAGGAGCGAGTCAACTCGCGCACATCGCTCGGTAGAGCGGCCACACCACAGGATTATCTGGAGAAAATTTTCCAGGTACCGTTCAACTTGCAGCCGATGGATAAACCGCAATTTGAGTCGCTCGTGAATCGATTTTTTAGCCTCGATGGATCAGGATCGAAAGATTCCGAAGCGTCAGTCAAAAAGTCTGAAGCGCCCATCACAGCTCCTCATCCTCCAGTTCCTTTCGACGCAGCGCTACCGGGTATTCCGGAAAAGATTTTCACTGGCGTTCAACTCCCAACTGCAAGCTTAGAGGTTCCTGTCAAAGAGGTGATAGCTCCAGCACCACCGGAAACGCGAGTCGATCCTGAACGCCTTGTGCTTACACAAGACGAGATTGATGACGTGCAACGATTCCACCTGTTCTTCCAAACACCGCGATCAGTTAAACGATTAGCGAATACCTATTCGCTGATCCGCGTCGGAGTTGATGAGAAAGAGTGGCCCCACTATCTCGGATTTAATAGTTCTTCACCAGCCTACAGAGTGCCGTTGCTGTTACTCGCAGTCGCATCGGCTTTTCCATCATTGGCCCGACCGTGGCTGTTGTGGTTGCGTACGACACGACCCGCGCAGTGGCAGATTGAAGACGCCGACCTCGATTCGCTCGTTAAAAATCACAGCGATACAACCGAGCGTGTAGATTGGGAGAAGCTGCAACACTGTTTGGGTACAGACGAGCTGAAAGGTTGGCCGCCTCCTGATCCCGAAGCACTAAAGACCTGGGTCCCAAAAGTCGCACGGTATTCATTCTAGTCTGCAAGTCGCGCAATCGTGGCGCCGAGGCCGCCGGCGACGGGTGGCGCGTCGGTCCAGTCGATGACGAATGAAGTGCGCGCGAGGATTGAGCGCACCATCTCACGTTGCACGCCGATGCCTTTGCCGTGAATTATCCTCACCGCTTTGAATCCCTTCTCGTGTGCGAGTCGCAGGTACTCTTCGACGACTACTTTCACATCGCGCGGCGGGATTGTGTGCAGGTCGAAGACGTCAGTGATCTCGATCTCCACCGGCTCCGGAAACGGATTATCTGGATCGTCGTCGCTCATAAGTCGATTTGACACCCTCTCGACCGGCTTGTAAACTCGCGCGTTTCAAATCCTACATTTAAATCAAAGGAATTAAGCGAAATGGGTGCGCGAAAGAAGATTACGGTTGTGGGCGCAGGTAATGTCGGCGCGACTGCCGCACATTGGCTGGCGTCGAAGGAGCTCGGCGACGTCGTGCTCGTGGATATCGTCGAAGGAGTGCCGCAGGGCAAGGGGTTAGACCTCGCAGAAGCCGCACCCATCGAGGGTTTTGACGTGCGTATGATCGGCTCAAACACGTACGACGAAACCGATAATTCAGATGTTGTGATCATCACTGCCGGTCTTGCTCGCAAGCCGGGCATGAGCCGCGACGATCTACTCAAGACAAACGCCGACATCGTTTCGAAAGTGGTGGACGAAGTCGTCAGGCGCTCGCCGAATTCGATTCTGATCATCGTTTCGAATCCGCTCGACGCGATGTGCCAGGTGGCGTTGAAGCGATCGGGCTTTCCGAAGCATCGCGTGATCGGAATGGCCGGCGTGCTCGACTCTGCTCGCATGCGTTGCTTCCTCGCCGAGGCGCTCGATGTGTCGGTGGAGAATGTGACGGCGTTTGTGCTCGGTGGACATGGTGACACGATGGTGCCGTTGCCGCGCTTCTCCACGTGCGCGGGCATTCCGATCACGGAGTTGCTGTCGAAGGACCAGATCGACGCGATCGTGAAGCGAACCGCGGGTGGCGGTGCGGAGATTGTGGCGTTGTTGAAAACTGGATCGGCGTACTACGCGCCGTCGGCGGCGGCTGTCGAGATGACTGAGTCAATCTTGAAGGATAAGAAGAAGATTCTTCCGTGTGCGGCATATCTCGAGGGTGAGTATGGGATCAACGGGCTTTACGTTGGTGTGCCGTGCAAACTCGGAGCGCGCGGGTTGGAGCAAATCATCGAGATCAACTTGACGGCGGAAGAGCGGATTGCGTTGCAGAAGAGTGCGTCAGCAGTGCAGGAGCTGGTTGACGTGCTAGGCGTCTAGACAATCGTAGACAGGATTTACAAGATTCGACAGGATTTACATGTTAATCCTGAAAAATCTTGTAAATCCTGTCCAACAAACCTCAACCTTTAAGCCAGCCGAGTAGTCCGTGAATAACGGTTTCGCGGTTTTCCTCGTAGATCGCTCTCGTCAACGGAATGTTCATCGGACACGCCTTCACGCAGTTTTGCGCGTTGCCGCAGTTAGTAATTCCATCCTCGCCCATGATTCCTTCGAGTCGCTCAGTGCGGTTCATCGCGCCGCTCGGGTGCATGTTGAATAGACGCACCTGCGCGATTGCCTGTGGTCCGATGTAGTTGTCGCCCTCATACTGCGGACAAGCCTCAAGACAACACCCACAAGTCATACAACGCGAGTAAGCATAACGCTCCTGCACGTCGTCCTGGTCCATTCGCGGTCCCGGACCGAGATCGTGAGTTCCATCCAACTCAACCCACGCATGCACGCGGCGCAGGTGATCGAACATCTGCGACCGATCGACAACCAGATCCCGAACGTTCGGAAACTTCGACATCGGCTCGAGCTTGATCGGCTGCTCGAGATTATCAATGAGCGCGGAACACGACTGTCGCACACGCCCGTTGATCACCATCGTGCAAATGCCGCACACCTGCTCGAGACAGTTCATCTGCCAGACTGGCGGGGTGGTGCGCTCACCCGCTTTCGTCACGGGATTCTTCTGGATCTCCATCAGGCACGAGATGATGTTGAGATTCGGGCGATACGGAATCTCAAACTGCTCCCAGTACTGCGGTGAATCGGGATTGGCGCGCCGCCGAATGTGAATCTCGACTGTTTTTGGTGACGGTTTTGATGACATTTAACCTTTCTTCGCCTTGCTGTAGTCGCGTTTGCGCGGCTTTATCAAAGAGATGTCGACCGGCTCGTACGAGAAGACCGGGCCTTCGCCGGAATACTCCGCGATCGTCGTCTTCAGAAAATTCTCATCGTCACGATCCGGAAACTCCGGTTTGTAGTGCGCGCCACGCGACTCGTTCCGATTCAACGCGCCGAGCGTGATGACGCGC
>Ga0207712_10001438_pt1 | contig 16253 bp, 16 predicted proteins | sample KBSS44metaG_FD_184402 | JGI IMG/M metagenome (GOLD analysis project Ga0207712, IMG submission 184402) | Switchgrass rhizosphere microbial communities from Kellogg Biological Station, Michigan, USA - KBS S4-4 metaG (SPAdes) (version 2) | ecosystem: Host-associated > Plants > Roots > Rhizosphere... | reverse complement strand
CGGTCGTTGCTACCCCTGTCTGGATGAAATGTATCTCGTTTAAGCATAGCACACTGGCATGGCATCTACTGGCTAGCGCATGAAAAGATAGATTACTACCCCGGCCAAGGCCAGGACAACAGCTACGAGCAATAGCACCATGTTGCCGCCAGGTTTTTTGGCTGGTGGTTCGACAGTTGGCATCGGCTGCGTCGGCTCACCCGATGGCGGATAACTTACCCCTCCTGCCGGCGGCATATTGTTGTCAATTGCGTTCGTTTGCGATCGTTTATCTTCTGGATTCATGCATTCCTCCCCACTTAGGCTATACGGCTAGTATACCACTAACACTATGACTCACGTTGCAGCCTCGTAGCCATACTGCTTGTTTTGTGGACTACCAATCCAACCGGATATCGGCGGTATTATTGATGCTTGTGTCCACAGCTGAAACACCATACTGGAACGTCGTAGTCAGCGGGATGTTGTAGTCAAGCTTCTGGAATGTACCATCATTATTTTTGAACGGCGTGTCATCGATCTGAACATACTTCGGCAGCTGCGTCTGAGGGTCTACGAAGTAGTTAATGTGCATGCCGCCAGAGGAATGAAGCTTGAAGCTATACGGGTGCGTATCCGGATCAAGACCTGTCTTCTTAAAAGCGTGCACCAACCACTCATTGCCTTGATACAGATCAACATCAGCATAGTCTCCCTCTGCCTTGATGGGAGTTAGGTCAACGACAAAATGCAGGTACGTTTTGCCGGCGTGGCTTTCGAGCGTCATACTTTTTACGTCAATGAGCCCGCTGCGGCTGCGCAAAAAATCAATGAATGCGCTTGCTTGGGCTCGAGTCAGCCCGCCAGGCGTAAAACCATCTGTTATATAGGGAGCTAGCCCTTTCGGACTACATATCACGCCGTCGAGGGCCGAATCCTCCAGCCATGGGCCCGTGTGGCTTTTAGTGTTCGACTGGTCCCAATATTTTCCCCCTGAACAACGGATGCGATACCCAACGTCATCATTATATGCATCATACTCATCATTGCTTATGCCGCCCTTTTTGGTCTGATAGTCAAACCCACTACGAATATAATCAATATCGGTGAGGCCAGGGGCCGGCGTGTGTATTTCCGTATGCGTAGCAATGACTTTTTGCTGCAAAGCGGCGTTGCCAAAATATCCCCAAAAAAGCGTATCTTTATTGAATGAGGGCAAGCTGGCTGCGGTAACGTCGCTAGCTTTCGGGAGTTTTGGCAAGGTATCCGCAGTAGGTGCTGGCGGCGCTTTGCTAGTTTGCGACGTATGTTCTGGCCGTTTAAAGAAGTAGAAGGCTCCAGCGGCGATCACGATGGCCACGAGGACGCCACACCCCACAATAATAAGCTTCTTGCGCTTGTTTGAAGCTGGCGCAGGCGCAGGCTGCGGGCCCGGGACAATAATCTGGGGAGCTTCGACAGGCGGGAGCGCTGCCGGTGGCGTATGTGGCAAAGGCGGCTGATTATCCATATGCTTAGTTGGATTGTAGCAATAATCAGCCAGCTCGGCCAGCCTCAATATCCATCAATTGTCTACTGCGGTTGGTTTCTACGCCCCGCGACTCACGTCGCCTCGGGACTCGGCGCCGGCCATCGCCAATTTTGTATTTCCGGCATATCAATGCCATGTTCTTTTATGTAGTAGGCATGATCTATGAGCTTTTTTTCCATCAATTCTTTGAGTTGGAGAGCTTTATCCCCGGTAATACCAACACGCCCGATAACGTCTAACACCAAATCAAAACGATCCATGTCATTCTGAACAGTCATATCAAACGCGGTTGTAATTGTGCCTTCTTCTTTGTATCCGCGTACGTGGAGATTACGATTAGTGCGGCGATATGTTAGCCGATGAATAACCCATGGATAACCATGGAACGCAAAAACGATTTGCTTGTCCTTGGTAAACAACGCGTCGTATTCGGGGTCGCTAAGCCCATGCGGATGCTCGGTAGCGGGTTCAAGCCGCATAAGGTCGACAACGTTTACGACACGAATTTTCAGCTCGGGCAAGTGCTCCCTGAGAATTGACACAGCCGCTAGCGTCTCCAGCGTAGGCACGTCACCGGCGCAAGCCATAACGACATCCGGCTCACCGCCTTGGTCGTTACTCGCCCAATCCCACACACTGACACCTTTGGTGCAATGCTCAATTGCTTCATCCATAGATAGCCATTGGGGACTGTCGTGTTTACCGGTGATCGTCAAGTTTATATAGTTGCGACTCCTTAAACAATGGTCGATGGTCGACAATAGCGTATTTGCGTCAGGCGGCAGGTAGATACGCACGACAGAGGCTTTTTTATTCAGCAAGTGGTCAATGAAGCCTGGGTCTTGGTGCGTAAACCCGTTGTGGTCTTGCCGCCAGACATGTGACGTAAGGAGGTAGTTAAGCGAGGCTACAGGGTGTCGCCAAGGTAACTCATTTGACATCTTGATCCATTTGGCGTGTTGATTGACCATCGAGTCGACAATCCGGATAAACGCTTCGTAGCTATGGAAGATACCGTGCCTTCCGGTCAGCAGATAGCCTTCCAGCCAGCCCTCGGCTTGATGTTCGCTCAGCATAGAGTCCAGTACGGCACCTTCGCTGGCCAAATTCTCATCAGTTGATCGTATGCGGGCTGACCACTGTCGATCTGTCGCTTCAAAGACTGCTTCTAATCTGTTAGAGACGAGTTCGTCGGGGCCGAATATCCTAAAGTTATGTCGCGCCTGATTCTGTTTGATGACATCACGCAGATATGGTCCGAGCGCGTGTACATTGCCCACGTTGCTGATGCTCCGCTGTGCAATCTTGACGGCGTAGTCTCTAAAATCTGGCAAGTCCAGCTCCCGCATAAGACCACCACCGTTGGCGTGGGGGTTTGCGCCCATACGACGCGCGCCAGCCGGAGCAAGTGCGGCAAGCTCCGGAAGCAAGGCTCCCCGCTCATCAAACAATGCTTCTGGTTTGTAGCTTTTGAGCCATTGTTCGAGGATCGCCACATTATCCGCGTGCATAGGGTCAACAGCAAGCGGAACTTGGTGCGAAAGAAAGTTATGCTCTATCTGTTTGCCGTCGATTGTTTTCGGACCGGTCCAGCCCTTGGGCGAGTTCAATATGATCATTGGCCAGCGCGGACGGGTAGTGTCGTTATTATCGCGTGCATTGCTTTGGATTCTCTTGATCTCTTGTACGGCCTCGTCGAGTTTCGCGGCCATAAGTTGGTGCATCCGCATGGGGTCATCGCCCTCAACAAAGTATGGCGTCCAACCGTAGCCACGCATGAGTTGCTCCAGCTCCTCGCGCTCGATACGCGCCAGGATAGTGGGGTTGCTGATCTTATATCCATTCAAGTGCAGGATTGGCAATACCGCGCCATCCGTTTTTGCGTTGATGAACTTGTTGGAATGCCAGGCGGTTGCGAGCGGGCCTGTTTCGGCTTCGCCGTCGCCAACGATGCAAGCCGTGATGAGATCGGGATTATCAAGGATTGCCCCAAAAGCATGACTCAGTGAGTAGCCAAGTTCGCCGCCCTCGTGTATTGAGCCTGGCACCTGCGGCGAGACGTGGCTAGACAGACCGCCGGGGAATGAAAACATCTGGAATAATTTTTTGAGGCCGGCTTCGTCCTGCGTAACGCCGGGGTAGTATTCACTAAATGTACCCTCAAGGTAGACATTGCCGACCAATGCCGGACCACCATGGCCAGGGCCGGATATGTATATCATATTGAGCGCGTGCTCTTTAATAACGCGGTTCAGGTGCGCATAGATAAAGTTTTGGCCAGGTGTTGTTCCCCAGTGACCCAGCAGTAATTTCTTAACATGTTCTAATGTTAGTGGTTTTTTGAGAAGCGGATTGTCGCAGAGATAAATTTGGCCAACCGACAGGTAATTGGCCGCACGCCAATAGGCGTCGATGCTGTGCAGCATTGTTTCGGTCAGTGGATTTTCGTTAGCCGGATTCATGAGTCACCGCTTTGTCTTTTTATATGTCCAGCAACTTCGCGCGCCATAGTGATTGATTCGTCGGTGTGAATCACATGAACACCAACACGACTACCGTCCACAGATATGAGGCGTGCACTTTCCTGATTCCGTGCAACATCAAGGTCGATGCCAAGAAATGCAAGATGCTCGCACACCTGCGCTCTAATTTTTGGAGCATTTTCACCTATCCCACCAGTGAAGACGAGCGTATTGAGCCCGCCTAACGCCGCTGCCAAGCCGCCGATGTTCTTTTGAACATGGTAGCAGAATATATCCACCGCATCCTTGGCGCGTTCATCATCAGCCTCAATTTTTAACAGTTTTTCCATATCAGCAGTTGTCTCAGAAATACCCAATAATCCCGACTCAAAATTTGTCATGTGGCTCAGTTGGTCGACATCATACCCCTGGGTATGCATAAGATAGAGCGCCAAACCTGGGTCGAGATCGCCTGAACGCGTACTCATGGGTATTCCTGATGCTGGCGTCATGCTCATCGTGGTGTCGATTGATGTGCCATCCCGCAGTGCGGCCAAGCTCGCGCCGCTGCCAAGATGAGCGATGATGACTTTGCCATGGGCGGCTGCATCACCCTCTACGCGACGTAGCTCCTCCAAGATATAGGCGTACGATAACCCGTGGAACCCGTAGCGCCGCACGCCTGCTGTTTCGAGATGTCGCGGAATGGGCAGTAGTCGCGCCCGTGTCGGCAGATCGTGGTGGAAAGCCGTGTCAAAACAAACCACTTGCAGTGCACCAGGAAGCAGCTGCTGAAATGTCTCAATAAGTTGCAGTTCAACGGGCAAATGTCCGGGGTCGAGTGCCGTAAGTTGTTGCAGATCAGCGAGGATTCCGTTCGTGACAAGCTGAGGAGTGTGATACTTTGGGCCACCGTGCACAATCCGGTGCCCGACGGCTACGACATGGGCGGCAGAGAATCGGTCGGTCAGCCACCGCAAAAGCATACTTGCCGCAGCAGCATGGTCCTTTGCCTCGGTGGACTCCGTCTGACCATCCACCATTAGGCTGGCCGGAGACTGACCAATATTGGCAACGGCGGCTTCGAACAACTTCTTTGCGGGATTGTCCACGGCAAACATAGCAAGCTTAATGCTAGATGATCCAGCATTAACTGTTAGTAAATATGCGTTACTATCGTTTGTTGCTTCCATAGTACTTACGTTTATTCTAGTCTTTCTGTAGCCATAGCGGAACCGTTTTTAGATTTTGAAATAGGGCGAAAAATTTTCGATGGTACCGGTGGGTGTATACAAGCCGGTAGTCTGATCTACGTCGTACGCCCCGTGCTCGCCTCGCGCAATAGCTTTGAGCGCTGTCATCACCGTGTCTATTTCTTCCCTTGTGTTATATAAGCCGAGGCTGATCCGCACCAAGCCGGGCACCAAATCATGCCGTCTGTGCAATAGGTTGTAACGGACATGGTGCTGTGTGTGGCGGTCTGCTCCCAATAAACTCATCACATACGGCTGCGCGCAGAAGCAGCCACTGCGAACGCCGATACCCCACTCAAAACCCAATATTGCGGCCACTAAATGCGACGGTATGTTCTTGATAGCAAAAGGAATAACACCAGAACGGTCTGTGGTGTAGTTTGGTTCCGATGCACCATATACCGTCAAGTCTGGTACTCCTTTTAGCTTCGTGAGGGCATAGCGTGTTAGTGCAGCTTCGTGTCTGGCAATGGTGTCCATGCCAATCTGCTCAAGTGTCTTAATGGCACGAGCTAATGCCACAGCGCCGACCACGTTCGGCGAACCGGCCTCGTCGCTGTCTGGTGGGAACGCCCAGTCTACAGTCTTCGGCGTAACGACTGTAATGGTGCCGCCGCCCCGGTATTCCGGTTCGCCTCGCATGAATGTATTGCGCCGCCCGATGAGCGCTCCTGTGCCAAACGGTGCATACATCTTGTGCCCTGAGATCGCTATATAGTCTAGATGTTCCGGGTCATCCAAGCTACCCATGTGAATAGGCCGGTGCGCTGCCAACTGGGCGCAGTCCACGGCTATGTGCGCACCCACCTCGTGCGCTTTGCGGGCAAACCAATGGATATCCGGTATATGGCCGGTCACATTGGAAGCGCCCGAAATCGTCACCACCTTTACCCGCCCCTGGTATCGATTCAGCAATGCCACGAAATCTTTATGGTCTATACCGCCCTCAGGCGTCAGCCCAATCCGCTTTACCGTCGCCCGCGCCCGCCATGGTAGATCGTTGCTGTGGTGCTCGAGGTGCGAGATCAGCACAATGTCCGCTTTTCGCAAAGGCAAACGGTACGACAGCTTGTTAATCGCCTCGGTGGTATTTTTGCCGAAGATGACCACATGCTCAGCCGAGTTGGCACCAAAAAACCGCATCACGATCTCCCGGGCTTCTTCGTATGCGCAGGTGCTCAATCGACTCTTAAGGCCGTTGCCACGATGCACCGACGAATACCACGGCGCGAAATCGTTGACCACCTGCAATACGCTTTTGAACGGTGGGGTGCTGGCGGCATTATCCAGATTGATGTATGGCCGCCACTCGCTACCGCGTATAGGCACTAGCGTATCGAGTCCGGCGATATAGTCTTGGAGGTCGGCAGCCATGTTCAAAGCATAGCCGAAGCGAGGAGGCGGCACTGTGACGGCTATCACAGTCTTCACGCAGCTTTCCGCTTATAGTTAGCAGCATGAAACAGCGAACTATCTATGGCATCATGACAGCTGGCGGCATCATCGGCATGCTCGCAGCTTTCTTACAAACAACAGAAAAAATAACGCTCCTCAACAACAAGGATGCGATCTTGGCCTGCAATCTGAGCAGTGTATTCAGCTGCACGAATGTCCTAAATGCCTGGCAAAGCTCGGTCTTCGGCTTCCCGAACTCGCTCATGTGTATGGCGCTATTTACCATTTTTGCCAGTATTGCGCTAGTCGGGGTCAGCGGCGGCAAACTGCCGCGAGGCTTACGTCTCAGCATTCAAGCGCTATCGTTGTTTACGCTCGGCTTTGCACTATGGTTTTTGACACAGAGCATTTACGTTATTAACGCCCTGTGCATACTTTGCATTTTTTGTTTTGTCGGATTACTGCTGGTCAACTGGGGCTGGCTGCGACTCAACGCCGCCGACCTACCAATTGGCGAACGAGGTCGGGCTTTCGTGAAGCGTCGCATCGAAACAGGCGCGGATATCTTCGTTTGGATACTGCTAGCGCTGGCCCTGGCTTTCGCTATGATCGTACGCTTCAACTAGCCAAGAAAGCCAATTGATTAGAGGGCGGCACCGAGCATCGCTTCTATCTGGTCAATATGCTTGATTGTTATGCCGCTGTGCGTGACATCCACCAACTCCGCTGTTTTGAGGCTCTGTATTGTGCGGTTGACTGTTTCGCGGGCCAAGCCAGAATGTCTGGCCAGGTCGCTTTCCTTGAACGGGACATATACCGATCCGCCCTCCTGTGCCTCGCCGAAACGGTACGCGGCATTCAGAAGCTCAAAAAGCAAGCGGCTTTTGGCGTCGCCGCCCATGAGGTGAGCCATACGGCGCAACACGCCGTCAACCCCGCGATAGACGCGCCCCAGGAGGTCAAAGGTGACATCGGGGTTGTCTTTCAGAAATTGCACAGCATCGGCTGCCGGGGCTAGGTGTGCGACCACCTTCGTGCCCGCTTCAAAAAAATAGTGGTTCGGGGTATTGTTCATCGCCCATGACATAGGGAAGAAAGCACCCGGCTTGAAAACATTCACGACGACTTCGTTGCCTGACGGCGCAATGTCATACTGGCTCACGCGTCCCTCGATAATATAGAAAACGCCCGGCAACCTATCCTCGGCACGTGCTAAAAGCTCCCGTTTCTCGAAGGTACGAAGCGGGTAGGCAGTAAAAAAGCTGGCGATCTTTTGTGCAGTATCTGACATTCCATCCTAGACTGTAACTATTCGGAGGGATAGAGGCAAGCCAAAGACATGGATTTGACGCAAAACCCTTTGCCCTTCGACACAAGCTGCCGACAACTGACTAACGCGATGATTTGTGCAAGATAAAAGCTAGTGAGCGTTAACGACGCTTAGAATACGTCTTGCGACTTGCTGAGGCGCTCCTTCTCCATTCACCGATAAGGCGCCGGCATTGAGCAACCGCTTCTCGAAACTATGCTTCCAGCTCAACACCCAGTCTCTGTTTATGTTAGTGCTTCCGAACTCTCCCGACTGACGTGTCGTTAATCGTTTCACGGTGACCTCATCCGAAATAGACAGCATAATAACGAGATCAAAAACATCCCACACGGCAAAAGTATTGGACATGCCGCCACAATAAAAGGTCAACTCCAATGCTTGAGATGATACCAACTTTTGTAATCTCAGTTTATTACAATTCCAGTCAACATCTTCACTAATTTGCTCTAGATTACCAGGCATGACTTCGCCAGTCTTTACATTGACAAGCTCGTATAAGCCGTCGACAGACTCAATGTCAACAGCATCGTAGCCCATAGCACGCAGCGCTTTGCAGACTGTACTTTTACCCGTACCAGAAACCGCTGTGATTAATACAGATTTTTTCATACCTTTATGTTTGCGTCGATAAAACGCTCGATACCGCTATTCATATTGCCTGTGTATTCTCACAACTACTTACGTAACCTTGCCTGTCTTCTTTTCCTCATCAAGGTCGGCAATCATCTGCTCGTAGCGAGCGTTTGCCTCGGGGCTCAAAACGACTGCCTTGCCATCAAAGTCGAGCTTACGACCATCAGCCTCTGCTTTAGCCCACACACGAATGTAGGCCTGGGCAGAGTCGAAGCCTAAGCTGCGTGCGCGGCGCTCTAGACGTTCGCGAACATCTTGATCAATTGGAACTTGTAGTTTTGTAGTCATAGTACCTAAATGGTATAAAAATGTCAAAATAATGTCATTCGACTACAAATGAACCGCAAGGCTTAATGCCGCCAGAAAGGCCATATCTTTGATCTCTGACTCTTTTACCATCTTCTGCACCTCTTCGAGTGGTATCCATACTGTTGAGATGTCTTCATCTTCACCAACCCGTGCCGTAGCAATGGTGTTGATCTTTAAAACGCAAACGTAGGCCTTCATTGAACTGAAACCAGGCTGCGGGTAAAGTTCAAAGCACGCATCGCCAGAACCATTCACGCCCGTCTCCTCGAGCAATTCGCGCTTGGCAGCTTCGATAGGCGACTCACCCTTTTCGACCCAACCTGCCGGCAGCTCATAGACAAAGTCATCAACTCCGCGACGGTACTGCCGTTCCACCAATAGCCGACGCTGCTCATCGAGTACCACGATAAAAACGTAGTCTGGTCTGTTCAAATGAAGATAATCATTCTTAACTAAGCCATTGGGAAGCTGGTAGCTCCTGTTCTCAAGTGATAACCATGGACTATCAAATATCTTTTGCGCATCGAGTAGCTTCCATTTTTTCTGGTCATTCATAGCGGTAATTGTATAGTACTGGAATTGCTACGACTAATCCTGCGCAAACTGTAATGAAACCAGAGAGGGCTTGAACTCATACAACAGATTAGAAAAATTATCAAACAAAAAGCGCTCCAAAAATTGAACGCTTTTATATCTGTAAATTCAACATGGTGCAGCATAAAGGACGATTATAGAACTTTAGTCGGTCTGGAAGGTGTTAATGTTGTAGAAAATTATGCTGACATTGACGACGAATACAATGAATAGCCAGTTTGCTTTATACGCATACTATCCATGGCGCGAATGTTGGCGCGTATGTGGCGCGTAATATTATTTTGCTAATGTATGGAAAATTGAAGGACCTGGGCTTTAATGACCAAGACGGCAAAATCGAGCCACCCTAGGCTTTAATCAGAATAGCTGCGAGCATAGCCAGGACGGCGGCGATGACCTTAAGGGCAATGTTCGCGCGCTCCTTCAAGAAAACAACACTAAGAACCACCGCCAGTACAACCTGTGCCGTCAGCAGCAGCACAACCAGGCCGGGATCGGGAGCATGCTTGTAGGCATAATAAGCAAATATGTAGTAGAAGACGCTTGCTGCAGCCGTAATAAAGGCAGTCTTGGAGAGCGCACCTAGATGTCCACTGGCCCTTTTTAGATCGTCTCTTATCCCCCGAATATAAGGGATGCCCACAAGCAATGCAGTACCAAGATAAACCAACACAAGATACATGCCCAAATTAAGAGTTTGCGAGAGCTTAGCACTGGCTACCTGAAAGCCTGCAAAGCTAGCTGCCGATAAAACAATTAAAAGGATGCCAGGCTGCAGCTTGAGCCTTTTCCCTTGATATTGCGCGAGTAGAATGGCGAACAGTAGCACAAGCACACCAAGCCCCTGCAAGAGAGACAACTTGGTGCCCAAAAAAGTCACCGACAAAATGAGACCCCAGATGAGGATTGATGAAAAAGCGACTTGGGTTGTGGCGGATTCAAGCTTGGCAATGCCCTTAAAGTAGGCGATGTTGCCGATTGCGTTCGTCACTAGAGCCACAGCTACAGCTGACCAGATACCCTGTAGATCCACTAGGTCAAAACCTCCAGAAAAAGGTACGGTGAAAAATGCAAACACAGTAGAAGCGGCCAGCAAAAATAAGGTTTGCGTGACAGGGCTGACTTTAACATGGTTACTGAGCACCTTCGACAGCACACCGTAAGTCGCGCGCCCGACCACGGCCATAAGAGTATAGAGAGGCCACATGCCCTGGATTATAGCAAGAAAAGCTACGCGCAGCGAGAGAGGACTTGAACCTATGCCGACAGATCACGTATATAAAAAGAAAAGCTCCAAGAATAAATTCTGGAACTTTCTTATCTGGAATAAATTGAATCAGACCTTGGTGCGCGAGATTGACGCTACCTGGAACCCTGTCCAGATAAGTATCTCGTTAATGTACCGAAAGCTAATTAGCATTTCTGAGTTCAGGGAATTCTACAAAGCAAAGGCTTTTTTGAAACGCTCTGGAACATCAACGCCAGCTTCACGAAACATAACAAGCAATTGTCCATGATGCAGGTATTCATGGTTAAAAATTGCTTGTATGGATTTAGCATTTTCTGCAAAGCGTTGGTCGTCGTACGATCCCACCAATTGTTCAAGTTCGGTGATTTGAGAAGCTAGTCGTTCGCTAACATCCGTATCGGTAATCTCGTGTTTGTTAACCACCTTGCCATCGCGGATCAGAACGCCAAACGACTGATTGGCGGCGTTTGTCAGTTGCCGACAGTAGGTATCGGTTGTTGTTACGAGGCACTGAAATTGATGAAGAATGGGCTGAAACGAAAACTCTTTACTCGCTGGAGCATAGTCAAGAATATCTGCAGCGATTGCAATTTCAAGCATCTGAAGAGTATTATTTCGAGACCATTTCCAACTTCGAAAAAGCCTTTCGAGTGCTTTATTCTCAAATTCGAGTTTTGCCATGACCCGAGTATACCATCCTACCTCTTCAGCCAGAGAGGACTTGAACCCATGCCAACAGATTATATTCACAAAAAGAAAAGTTCCGAGGATAAATCCTGGAACTTTTCTATCTGTAATAAATTGGATCAGGCCATGGTGCCGCAGAGAGGACTTGAACCTCCACGAGCTTGCGCCCACTAGTACCTGAAACTAGCGTGTATACCAATTTCACCACTGCGGCATGAACAGGGGTAATTGTAGCGCAAAACGGGGGAACGGGCAAGTGACAGTGCTCTGATGGTACTTGAGCCTATACTAGAGCTATGCTTTACGAGCCGTTACCCGTCCCCCACCACCTGCGGCTGAGGGATGTCAACGGTAGTGCAGCCGAAGAGCGGACTTTAGGAGACCGGCCAAAATATGGGCTCCTAAATCCGCTCCTCGCGCGTGAACGCATCCCTCAGCCGCAGGTGGTGGGGGCGCAATCATACAAGGCTACGGCGCCTTGCGGCCTTCGCGGATCTGCCAGTTTTGGACGTTCGTAAACCGCTCGGCGTCGCTGTTGATAGGATGTTCTTCCAGACCATATACCGGCCCACGCGTCAGATACAAAAAGCGGGCCTGGTACAAGCCAAGCGCCGGCGCATCAGCCTGCCAGGCCTGCAAAAACGGCTGGTATTTTACTGATCGCAGCGCCAGATCCAAACGCGTGCGCCCGGCCTCTAGCGATGCGTCGGCCACCCCTGATTTATACTCAGACAAATTGAGCCGCACTGGTGCCCGAGGATCAGCCTGCGAACTATGCCAGTACACAAAAACGTCCGGATCGGCACCGACCGAAATGCCATATAACACCGCATCGTAGCTGTGGAGCGACAGCGTATTTTGGAATGTTGCCGTTTCTTGTGTGACTACCTCGACATTGACACCCACAACCTTCCACTGTTGCGCGAGCATACGTGCCACCTGTCCATATTCACTGTTGACTTGCGCGTAGAGCTGAAAACTAAGCTGCACGCCGTCTTTGTTGTAGCGGAATCCGTCTTTGCGCGGCACCCAGCCGGCTTGATCAAGCAGCGCGTTGGCTCGCGCCAGGTCGTGTCCTGGCTGCTGATACTGAAAATTGTAGCCCAGCTGGCCGGGCAGGAACGGCTCACGTACTAAGCGGGTGGCGTACGACAGGCTACTCATAATAGCATTCGTGTCAGCGGCTGCCACGAGCGCTTGCCGGACTCGCGTATCGCCGAACACCGGTTGCGAGTTGCGGAAAAACACCATGACCTGCGCGGTTAACGGCAGACTGTAGGTGCGCATGCTCGTATCGCCTTGCAACTCATCTGGCACTTGCGTGAGGCCCACCACGGCGTTCACTTCGTTCTTTTGGAAGCTTTTGATCAGTTGGTCGGTGCCTCGAAAAGTGCGTATCACAAAGCTATTCAGTTTTGGCTTGCCGGCGTGATAGCCAGCAAACGATCGGAGGGCGATGTGCTCTTCTCGGCTGTCTATCGAGCTGCCCGTTAGCTCAATAGCCTGCCACTGGAAAGGACCGGCACCGATCGGACTCGTGGAGTTAAAGGCGCTGGAGCGCATATCGGCCATTGGCACGCGAGCGAGTACATGCTCCGGGACAATACCGGTGGTCAACGAGTATGGGAATGAGGCCAACGGATTAGGCAAGGTAAACGTCACGGTACGCGGGTCAGGAGCAGCCACTCGAATTCCCTGCCAACTGTTATACAGCGGTGAGCGAGCATCGGCGTTCTGGATCACGTGATAGGTAAAGACAACGTCGGCCGAAGTGAGCGGCCGCCCGTCTTGCCAAGTGAGTTTCGGCCGCAAGTGCACTGTGTAGGTCGTGCTGGCGGCGTCAACGGTCAGACCGTCGGCTAAATCGCCGACTAATTGATTATTCTGGTCATAGGTCATCAGGCCGGCGAACAAAAGGTGGGAAACACTGGTATCGACGAGATCGGTGGCATAGATAGGGTTAGCGTTCGTAAATGCGCCCAAAATGCCCTCGGTGTAGGTCCCGCCTGGCACAGGCGCCAACGGCTGATAGTAGCCACTCAGCGAACGATTTTGGGTGATCACCGCGCCGATCAGCAGCACGAGTAACAAACTCCACGTGAGCACAAAACGACGAACCATGCCCAGGCGCTCAAGACGCTTGAAAAAATCGTCTTCTAAGCGCTGCTCGGCCTGAGCGCTGAACTCGCCGACCTGCTGACGCCGCATGTGCAGACGCCGCCGAAAACGAAGCCTGAGCGCACGGCGCTTGTTGGATTTATCCATCAGCGAGCCCCCTCCAGGACCTCTACATGATCCCTAAAATAAGCGAAGCTGCAAATACACACCCAGCCACAATAGTCAGCTGATAGATCGTCTTATCGGTTCCGCGTCGCTCGGTGTTCACTTCGCCGCCGCTGCCCATGCCTGCTCCAAGTGATGCGCCACGAGTCTGCACCAAAATCAATAAGCTCATCAGCAACATCGACGCAATCGTGAGATAGTTGTAGAAACTCATGTTTTTTCCTTCCGGTTCTCCAAAATTGCCGTTACCAAGAAGTTTACCAGTCCGATGACCACCCCGGCAAGTATTGCCCCCCAGAAGTTAGCGATCTCCAGCGGGCCGTAGAGTTTGCCGACCAAGAACACCGTGAAGCCATTGACGACAATCATAAACAAACCGAGACTCAGCAAAATAGCTGGCAACGACAAGAGCACAACGATCGGCTTAATGAGCGTGTTCACAATCGCCAAGATGAGCCCGGCAACCACCACTGCCAACAGCACGCTCCCCGTAGTATGAAAGCCGATGTACGACCGAAAGAGACCAGAGGCAATCCAAATACCCAAGCCGCACACCACCCAACGAACAAGAAATCGATACACAAGACCGTGCTGCATGCATGTATTTTACCACGCTACTACAGGTTGCGCGGCAGTTTTTTGCTGAGAACCTCGCAGCCGTCCTCGGTTATGAGCACGTCGTCTTCGATACGTACGCCCAGACCCTCGGCTCGGATGTAAATACCAGGTTCAACAGTGATAACAACGCCCGGTTCGAGCGGACGCTCGTAATCGCCGGCGTCGTGGGCGTCGAGACCCAAAAAATGCGAGGTCGCGTGCGGAAACAAGCCGCTGTCGCGCACCGTCTCGCGGGTGATCGACTTAATGAGGCCCAGCTCGCGCAGTTTTTCACCGACAAACGCTTCCATTTGTTGCTCGTAACTTTTAAGGTATACGCCCGGTTTCAACAAGGAGTAGGCGTAATCTTGGGCCTGGCAAACCGCTTCGTGCACCTGTTGTTGACGGCGCGAGGGCTTTTCGCTGAGCGCCAGCGTACGGGAAATATCAGCAGTATAGAATGAAGCGTGCGCACCGACATCAATGATAACCAGCTCATCACTGGCCAGTAGGCCGTTATTCGCGGTGTGATGGAGCGTGCAGGCGTGTTCACCACTGGCAACAATCGGTGTAAACCCGTGTCCAAGCGCACCGCGGTAGCGAAACCCGCGGCTAATATCGGCCTCAATTTCGTATTCGTGCGCGTACCTACTGCGCTTGGCAGGCCGCATGACATCCTTAATTGTCTCGTTGGTGATGTCGATGGCTTCTTGGAGCGCAGCCAACTCCACCGGCTGTTTGATCATGCGCATGCGACCAATGTGCTGGCGCAGGTCGAGCAGCTCCATGTCGCCGTTGACTTTCTTGAGCCGACGAATCAACGCTCGCCGCGCCGGGTTAGTGTACATGCCGTAAAAATCGAGGTAGGCCGGGTTGGCCGCCAAGGTTGCCACGTGCCGTACTTTTTTGAGTCGTGACTCAAGCGCCTTCCAGCCTTCTTTTTCGGTCAAAATCTCTTGGATGCCAGATTGCCGGGCCAAGGCGTCACGGTCGATGGCGCCGTCAAATGTCTCGTATATGGGATCGCGTGTCGGCACGATCAGGTATTCGCGCCCTTTGTCGATGACCAAAATAATATCCGGCAGGTTGATACCGGTCAAATACCAAAAACTACTATCCTGTTTAAAAGGAAAAGCCTCATCGCCGCCCCGCTGCAATGCCCCATGGGCCGTCAAGACGATTGGCGCAGTACCAGTAAACAGCTGGCGCAATCGATCGCGGTTACCGGCAAAGAAGTCACTCCCGAAAGCTACACTCATAGCCCTTGCAGTATAGCAGACGGTTCGCATACCGAGATGCTTTTGCAATTTGCGTTTTCGACTTGCATGCGCCAACAAGTTCATGCTTAAATGCAGCTTATTTTTAATGTTCCGTATAGCGAACGGATCATTGCAAGGACTATCACTACTCGATGACTGTCACGGAAACCGCCCCCATATTCGAAGCCATAGACCACGGGCGTCCACCCGTGCCAGAGTCACCGTCACGACGGTATCCGGACCTCTACGGAGCGATGTGTTTTAGTGGCCTCCGCGATGACGGCATCGATTACGCCGATACGACGCCCAAGCACGGCCTCACCGACGAAGAAATCAATGGGGACTGGCAGGCATTCCTGGAGGCTCATCAAAGTGAATTTGAGGTTGTTGACAGCGATCCAGAAGACTCATTCGACGATAAGCTTGTCGACGTATTCGAAAACATCTCTGATGAAACCATCCGTGACCTCCAAGACTTTTGCTTAGCGCACTTCGATTTCCCAGTGCGGGAACGCGCCGATCCGCACACTCCGCCCGAGGACGAAACGATTACCGAATACAGCTTACGCATCATGAAGCACTCTGTCCGCCGTCCCTCGCTCGATAGCGGCAGCCAAATTGGCGTGGACGAGGAGGGCCTGGAACCCGGCGGCCGGTTTGGTGTGCCAAAAGAAGGGTATGGGCGCATCTTT
>Ga0207712_10001436_pt1 | contig 16257 bp, 14 predicted proteins | sample KBSS44metaG_FD_184402 | JGI IMG/M metagenome (GOLD analysis project Ga0207712, IMG submission 184402) | Switchgrass rhizosphere microbial communities from Kellogg Biological Station, Michigan, USA - KBS S4-4 metaG (SPAdes) (version 2) | ecosystem: Host-associated > Plants > Roots > Rhizosphere... | reverse complement strand
GGGGCGAACAGAGTTCAATCGCATTCGCGATGGATGCAAAGTAACGATTAGGAAGTGGGAAGAGGCGTGTGCGGAGCAGCCATACGATAAGTGCCTGGATCGTTTCAAGCACAAAGCGGATCGCGAGACTCCGCGCAATTGCGAAACGCCGACGATCCACCAGCATGTTTGTGACCTACTCAAAGAATGCAAGCACCGGTGTGACGAGTGTAACTGCGTAGTGCTGGCTACATTCGAGGTTACCGCGGCCGGACATGGACAGTACGGGCAGCAGCAGGAAGGTTACCAGCAGGGTTACGAACAGCCGCCGATTAAGATCAGCATCGACACCTGCACCAATCGTCGCTTCGTCTATAACAACTCACTGCTCTACGATCTGATTAATTGCCATCACGGTGACCTGCCTCACATCGTCGATTTCAGTTGGCGCAAGCCTACCTACCCGAAGCGTGAAGTGGGCTTCGATACGTTCGTGCAAATGATGAGGAAGGGTTTGAGGGTTTACTTCGATCGGAAGATGGTGCCGGGATCCTTAAATCCCAATACCTTCATTGTTTCCTATATCTACCGCGAGACCGGGACGGGAACTTACATCACTAAGCGCATACCAGTCGAGCAAATACGTTCCGAGCAGGTCGAAGATTGTTACACCGCCACTTTTGTGCCGAATCAAGTTTGGATCGACGGCGAGCTCGATCGTCCTGACTCGGAGCTACGTGCAGATACTCGTCACGAGGCAGGAGTCACTATCGAGATCGTGCTTCGCGGCAGCCGGATCTGGAGTGAAGACGGTAAGGGTCTCGACGGCGATTTCCTCGCTAACAAGCTTCCTACCGGCAACGGAACGCAAGGTGGAGATTTCGTCGATTGGTTCCGCGTTATGCCGACCACACATACGAACAGAGAAGACCCGTTTACGGACTACTGAGATTTACAGACGATGCGAACGAATCGAATAGCAGCATCTAGTTAAGGAGAACGTCATGATCGCCAACAAAGAAAAATGCGCTGATAAAGATAGCGGCGTATGCGACTACAACGAGTATCAACGGTTGCGGTATTTCCACGGCATGTTGCTCGACGACAAGGATTTTCAGGCCGAGCAGGCTTATCACATCCGGAAGCGGCGTTTCCTCAATCGCATGCTGCACGGCTGGGGAGTAGTGTGCGGGCTCGAGCTGATCGGAAAGAAAGGCGATCGATCGATCGATGTAACTTCGGGTATGGCTCTGGATTGCTGCGGAAACGAAATCTGGGTTCCACATCGCAAGCCCATCGATCTCCTGTCTTTGTTGCCCTGCGATGCCAAAGGGAAAAAGGAGGGCGAGTGCATCGAAGAGGTGCCTGGGAAGCCAAACTGTTACCAGGTCGTAGTTCGCTACTATGAACGGCCTTCGAGTCCCGTGTCTGTTTACCTGCCTTCCGGGAGTTGTGAGGAGCGCACGTGCGAGAACTCGAGAGTCAAGGAAGGTTATTGCATCGAGCTCGTGCCGTGTAGTGAGAAACCGACGCCTGCAGGCAATAACGGATTGATCAAAGATCTTTGCGGCTGCGACGATAAGTTTAAGAAGCCTGAGGAAAAAGATCTCCCTGTTTGTCCTGATTACACTAGTAATGACCCGAAGGAACTTTGCCAGGAGTTGAGAATGGCGCAGGTCTGCGAGCAATCAGTTCCGTGTCCGGAATGTTGTTCAGGTGATAAGCCTTGCTATGTGGTGTTGGGCCAGATCAAGGTCAATAAAGATTGCCGGCTGGATAGTATTTGCATGAACGAATATCGCCGGTACGTGCTGACGCCGCGCCTGCTGCAACACGTTCTTCTGACCGTATTCACTGGCGCGCTCGGAGAGGATGGTTTCATAAAGATGGTTGATGAGGCAGGCAAGGAGACGTTTGCGCTGCCCGAAGTACAAGACTGGGTCTACAACCCCATGAAGGCTATTTGCGCGTGGCTGCCGAATATGGTCAACGATCGAAGGATCGAATGGCTTGGCTGCGACAAGAAGCCAAAAAATGCAGATGCGGAAGTCGTCACTAAGATTCAACAGGATATTAAGGCGCTGCAGCTGAAGCCCGCCGGGGTAGATCCGAAGGTGATCGCTGACCTTCAACAACAGGTTAAGGAACTGAAGGTGCTGGCAACCGCGAAACCGGCGGCTGGTCCAGCGGAGCCGTTGATAGTGATCCCACCGGAAGCCGCAGACGTGGCTAAACCGGCAGCAGCCGAACCCGAAAAAGGTAAGAAGGATAAAGGCTCGAAACCTGACCAGTGATCGTAAGGGGCGCGGTGCAATGGAGCGGCAGACTGTAACGAAGGTTCCGAAACCTGCAACACGGAATCATTCTGTGCAACGGCAGTCTGCCGCACCATCAAGTCCGAGCCATCGCATTACTGAGTTACAAAGATCGATCGGGAACCAGGCTACTCAGCGACTGATCAACTCTCCTTTCATTCAAGCGAAGCGAGCTCCTCAGCAAATACAACGCGTGGTTGAAGTCAGACCGCCTGGAAGAGGTGAGGCTTCTGCCTTCGACCGCCGCGATGAGTTGATTGCGCGAATGAATGCGATCTCTGCCGCAACGGATTTTACTCTGGACGGAAGAGTCATACGCTTCGCCGAAAGGGCGGGTGGCGTAGCGAACAATTTTGAGCAGCAGATGCGAGCCTTGATCACTCGAGCTGAAGTCTTGCCGATGCGGCTGATCACGAGTGCGGGAACGGTGGGTGGCCAGAATATTTTGGTGGACTTCTTCGATGAGGGATATGTTGACCTCGACGATCTGCTCGCCAGTGACGACCTTGGCTTTCAGTTGAATCTAATTCATTTCCTAACCGAGCGAGCTAACGCGCGGAATTACGAACACAGGATGGGTACGAGGTTTCCTGATCCAGAATTTGACCGTGCTCACCGGGCTGGATCCGATGCTGAGGCGGAGCTTCTGCGAAACGTGATTGGTGATCCGACGATCCGATTTAATTATGAAGAGCGACGGCCGAATGGCACCGCAGTACTCGCGTTCCGTAGCAACGAGGGCTATCGAGTCTTTAAGGTCTTTCGCGGAGCTGGACAGGCCAGACGGCATAGTGTGATCTTCGTGCAGACGAGGGACGGTAGACGTTTGACTGTGGATCAGCTTCGAGCTGAACGGGCCGCCGCCGCTGCGCCGGCGCCCGCGGCCCCGGCGCCTGCCCCGGCAGCCCCAGTTCCCCCCGGCGCCCCAGGTCCGGAGTTACCCTGAATAACCGATCAATGGAACGACAATCAGTATCAAAGACAGTCGCGAAGTCTCACAACGGCCAACAACTGAAAGGTGGTTCAGTAACGGCGGCTGCCCGACATCCGCTGATGACTCTACAGCAGTCGATTGGTGCTCGGGCCATACAACGTCTGATCAATTCCCATTACATTCAAGCAAAACTAAATGTCAGCACGCCCGGGGATCCGTTAGAGGAGGAAGCTGATCGCGTCGCGGATACAGTGATGCGAATGACGGATTCTCAGGCCGATTCCAGAGTCACCGTTTCCACTCCGCTTTCGCAGGTGAATCGAAAATGCCTGGAATGTGAAGAGGAAGAAGGAATGCTTCAGGGTAAGACTGAACCTGGCGATCAGATTGAAGTCTCCCGTGGAGTGGAAACGCAGATCGATACTTTAAGAGGCGGTGGACAGCCCTTGCCAGAATCGATGCGCGCGCACTTTGAGCCACGATTTGGACATGACTTTAGTGGTGTGCGTCTACATACGGGAACTGATGCAGCCCGCCTTGCACGGTCGATAAATGCTAAAGCCTTTACTATTGGACAGGATGTCGCTTTTGGAGCAGGGCAGTATTCACCTGAAACAAATACTGGCCAGAGACTGTTAGCTCACGAGTTGACACACACGATCCAGCAAGGCAGTAGTCGTGGCTTATCAACCCCGAGCCTGCAACGCACAATTGGCGATGGCCATGATCTTCAGTCGTCACGTTTCGCTGGAGATCTGGTACTTGAGGCCTGCTTCGATAACGAGCGCCTGCTGAGATTTGGAAGTTCAGGACCGGCGGTCTTGAAAATTCAGCAGGCACTTGTTGATGCCGGTTTTCTATTGCCCGTGTTCGGCGTCGACGGCATTTTTAAGAGCGAGACTCAAGCCGCGCTACGAGACTATCAACGCGCGCGCGGATTGGCGTCTGATGGAATTGTTGGACCGCTCACAATGGGGCAGTTGGATTCGGAATTTGCCTCACAAGTACCACCAGGACCAACGCCGCCGGGACCAACGCCGCCGGGACCAACACCGCCAGGACCAACGCCGCCGGGACCAACACCACCGGGACCAACACCGCCGGGACCAACACCACCGGGACCAACACCGCCGGGACCAACGCCGCCGGGACCAACGCCGCCGGGACCAACGCCGCCGGGACCAACACCACCGGGGCCAGTACCGCCTGGGCCAACACCACCGGGGCCAGTACCGCCGGGACCAACGCCGCCGGGACCAACGCCGCCGGCACCGGATCTCAGGACAGATCTTCAGGCTCTGGTTACTGCCGGGAACAGTACATATCAAACCTATAAGACCAGAATACTTGCAGCGCCCGCTGCACAGCGTGCCACCGCTTTGGCCGACACTACACTGCTCAGGAACATCCAGGGTGTGTTGACAGCTAATAACTTTGCTAAAGTTGTGGAACTGCTCGGAAGATTAGCGCCAACTGCCGGTACAATGCTCGGGAACGCGACGGTCAGTGCAGCTATGTCCGCAGCCTTTACTGCCTCTAACCCGGCAATAACGCTGCCGCCACACACTCCCGCCAACCCGGTCGGACCTTGTAATCCCCCCGCCGGGACGCCACCCCCAGCGGGAGTTCATGAGGAGGGCGGGTGGATTTACATGAACCTGATTACGGGCGACTTGACCACGCGAAGTGCGGCGGGCGGTGGGCAAGCGAATATTAGTTTAGCCGGACCTCCTAATGTAACTGATTCGATCGTTGTTGGAACATTTCACACTCATCCCAATGTTGGACCATGTTGGGGAGCCGTGTTTCCAAGTGGAACGGATACGGCTTCCGCCAACAGTGGTGGTGTTCCATGGTTGATCATCGGAGCCTTTCCGGACGTCGCCACGAACCAAACCACTTCGACAGGACCAGGACAAAGATTGCATTTGGCAGGTAATCGAGGATTCCCGGGCGCCACGGGCGGCGATGCGCCTCAAGCGACTATTGATGGATCCTTTGATGAAGTTTAGAGTTTTGCCAAAACGTTAAAAGGAAGTGACCAGACGATGATCGACGAAGCAACAGCACGCGAGATTGCTGAGAAAGATGCGATGCAGGTCTATCGGGATCTTAGCATTTACAAGATTACCGCGAGATTGAAGGACGGGAATTGGTACGTGGATTACGATTTGGAAGGTGAGGCTATGGCTGGCGGTGGACCTCACTATGTTATTTCAGGTACTACGGGCGAGATTCTTGAAAGAAGATATGAGCAGTAAGGTTGGATCGATGAAACGACAAGCACTCGCCACGGTTCAGAAGACGCCGAGCCGGGTTAACAGGGCGCTGATGCGAGCCGCACGGTCATCTTCGGGGGCCAACTCGTTGCTCAAGTTGCAACGTTCGATCGGCAATCGCGCGGTCAAGGGGCTGATTAACTCTCATCGTATACAAGCGAAACTCAGCATCAGCACGCCTGGAGATCGTTTTGAGCAGGAGGCGGACCGCGTTGCTGATACGGTGATGCGGATGTCATCGCCGGGTGAGAACGTGGCGACGAGTATTTCTCAACCGCAGATTTCCCGGATACAGAGAAAGTGTGCGGCGTGCGAAAAAGAGGCGCCCGTAGTTCAACGTGCTTGTAAGAACTGTCACGGTGGTCCATTGGAAGAAAACGAGCCTCTTCAACGCGAAGCGACCGAGGAAAACTCTGATGAGATGCTGCAGGGAGCTGACGGTCAACTCCACGCTTCCGAAGGAGCGCAAACGCAAATCAACAACTTGAAGGGCGGAGGTCAGCCTTTATCCCCGTCGCTACGTTCCTATTTTGAGCCGCGATTTGGCCAGGACTTTAGCGGTGTGCGTTTGCACACGGATGCGAATGGCGCAAGCGCGGCGCGATCGGTGAATGCAAAGGCTTTCACGTTGGGAAGTGACGTAGCGTTCGCCGCGGGTCAATACTCCCCCGAAACGAACAGCGGCAAACGATTACTTGCTCATGAATTGACTCACGTAGTGCAGCAGGGTGGAACGACGAGCACGGTCCAACGCGTCGATCACGTTGCGGACACTGGATTCAGATTCGCACCACCAGCAAGTGTGACCAGGACCATAGTGGAGATACAGGGGATCGTCGGAGTCACACCCGATGGAGTTTACGGCGAGAACACGAGAAGAGCAGTCGAGGTATACCAGGGCAAATTAAAAGCGTTGGGCTTCTACACAGATACGCTTGACGGCAAGTGGGGCAAAAACACTGAAGCCGCGCACAAGAAATTTGCCACCGACGCAACGCCCGAAAGAGCGAATTATAACTGCACCGGTTTTGCTTTTAAGGATTACGTATTTCGTGGTCTTGCTTCGACCCAAGCTGTCTACAACACCATGACGAAACTCGCCGATTGTTCCAAACCATGTAATCCTTTCTTCTATAAGTTCTTCCTTTGGAAATATAACCTGGAACAGGTGAACACGAGTACTGGCGTTTCGTTGGGTTCTGGTCCGGATTTCCATACAGTCTCGGGTCAGACAGATAGCAAGGGCAATGGTCCAGCGCAAGTGATGTCCAAGAATGGACCACGACCGGTTGAAGGTCCTAAGCCGCCTCTGGATTGGAAACCTCTAACGGGGCCGACGATCGATAGTGACGGGAACCCGGTTCCAAACAATAGGACGATTAGAACCGGCCACGTGGAAGACTGTTTCTGCAATGAGAAACTGCCGGGACGCCCGTAAGGTGAAGTGAAATGGCGAAAGAAATTGTTGTACGGACAAGTGCAGGAGCAATAGTCGCCCGAATGAATATAGAAGCGGGTGTCTTGGACGGTCACTGCGAATGGTATGACGGGTGGGGGAATTTGGTGGCCTACGGCGTTTTCAAGAGTGGTCTACCGTTCACTGGGACGTTTCTTAATTGGTCCAGGTTCTTTGATCCAGCCAACCAGGACCCGTACGACGAAAACAACTATTGCAAGGATTGGGTAACGATCTTCGAAGCAGGATTCGACTCAGAGCCGCCGAACTATGAGCGAGTCATAGAAGTATTTTGGAAAGGCCAGCGAATACAGTTGAGCTAATGAATCCCAAATGGTTGGACATTCTTGGTCTGGTTATCGCGATGACGGGCGCGATTGTGTTGGCGTGTGGGCTGATTGTTTCGAGAACGCAGGCGGTAAGAATCGGCGTCTCGCGCATGGCTGAAGATAGCGATGAGATAAATATCAATCTGCCGCACGTGTGTCACCAATTACGCCAATCTCGTTTTGCGCTGATTGGATTAGTAATGCTGATCGTGGGTTTCCTGCTCCAGATTGCCGCGAGTTTGTTGCGTTAGGATTTTTCGTTATGAGGTCGACGAGTGGAACGCCAGGTATACGGCTCCGTAACTTATGGGTGAACAGACGACGATTATTCCGGTTGCTGGTGGAAAGGGTGGCGTTGGTAAATCTTTCGTCACAGCCAATCTTGCTGTCGCCCTCGCGCAAGCGGGCAAGTCTGTAATCGCCGTGGATGCCGATCTCGGAAATTCGAATCTACATACCTTACTCGGATTGGAGAATCGCTATGCCGGCATTGGAGAGTATCTGCGCGGGACAGTGAAGTGCGCGCCAACTGATCTGATAGTTCAGACGAAGATACCCAACCTTGGCTTCATTCCCGGTGACGGCCGCATGCCCTTCATGGCAAACATTAGCTACAACCAAAAGCTTTTGCTGCTGCGGTTGATCAAGTCGTTGCGTGCGGACTACGTCCTGATCGATCTCAGCGCAGGCACGGCCTTCAATACGCTCGACCTTTTTCTTGCCGTCGAATCAGGACTGGTTGTCACAACGCCCGAACATCCGGCGCTGATGAGCACTCTGGTTTTCATCAAGAGCCTGGTCCTGCGCGCGATCGATCAAGCTCTTCGGCGTGATGTTTCGCTGAAAGAGAAACTAAATGAGATCCACAAACAGAGTGTGAACAGTCCACTCTTCACCGTCGAGCGATTTCGAAATGAGCTGGCTGAAACACATCCGGAGGCGGCCCATAAGATCAAAGCTGTATGTGCGCGCATCCGGCCCCGGTTTGTCTACAACATGGTAGACGCATCGCAAGACAGCAAAGTCTTTGAAAGGATTGACAGCACTCTCGCCGAGGCGCTTTCAGTAGAGGCTGATCACATCGGCGTAATACCTTACGAGCAGTCTGTGAGAAAAACTTTGAAGCAGCCAGGCATCTTCCTTCGTGAGGCGCCTGATTCGAGTGTGGCCGCCGCCGTTGAACGAATTGCCATGCGAATAATTCGCTATTGGGACATGCCTATCACGGGAAGCGCGACGTTGCTGGCAAAGTACCTACCCCGAGAAACTGAATCTTGATCAGCGTTAGCCTGCGAAGCAGGCGTAAGCATAAAGCCTGGGGCGCCAGCCCCAGGATCACGAACCGAAAATATTGGTGGAGCCCGCGAAGCGGGCGACAGCGTGACCATTTCATGGCTGTCGGCCGTTTCACGGGCTCGAATCGTATGGGTTCGGTTTACCTGGGGCTTGCGCCCCAGGCTTTATGCTTACACCTGCTTCGCAGGCTCCCCAATTGGCGCCAAGATCAAGCAATTCAGCCGGCGGCGCGTCGTAGTTCCTGGACGTCAACGTTGTGTCTTCGAATCAACTCCCAAAACGCGCGGCGGTTTTTTCCGGCAACGCGCGCGGCCTCACTGACATTTCCTCCGCAGGCACTGAGTAGCTTGCTCACATACTCGCGCTCGAATTCGGTGACGATCCGTGCCTTGGCCTCGCGAAAGGATCCGCTACTTTGCGACGGCTCAGTAGCCAGGACCAGATCCTTCGCGCCGATGATCGATCCATCACAGAGCGCTACCGCCGCTTCGATCGCATTCTCCAGCTCACGCACATTCCCGGGCCACTGATAGATGAGTAGTTTTTGCAAAGCGCCGGGTGAAAAGTGTCGCACTGGCAATTGAAACCTCGTCGACCATTTCGCTACAAAATGCCGGGCCAGTAGAGCGACGTCTTCCTGACGTTGCCGCAAAGCCGGAAGCCGGAGCTGCGCTACGTTCAGACGGTAGTAGAGGTCTTCACGAAACTCACCTCTACGCACGAGCTCCTTCAAGTCGCGGTTAGTAGCCGAGATGACACGCACGTCAGCCTTCCTCGTATCACTGGATCCGAGCGACCGGTATTCTCGCTCCTGAAGCAATCGCAATAGCTTAGCCTGCACGCTCAAACTCAGCGCATCCACTTCATCCAGGAACAAGGTGCCCTGTTCTGCCGCTGCTACGAGGCCGCGATGTTTGTTGACGGCTCCGGTAAAAGCGCCACGCTCGTGGCCGAACATTTCACTTTCAGCCAGGCCCGGCGGTATCGCGCCGCAATCGACGGGAACGAAGGGCCGATCGCTTCTCGAACTCAGGTAATGAATCGCGCGGGCTGCTAATTCTTTGCCGGTTCCCGTTTCGCCACAAATCATGACCGTGACATCACATCGGGCCAGCAAACGAAGTTTTCGGATCTCCTCTAGAAACGATGTACTCTCACCAATCAATCCATTCCGCGTCAGGGCCACGCTCTCCTTCAGCAAAGTGTTTCCGCCGGAATTCGATTCGTTCTGCTTTAGCAGGTGCCAAACTCTTGGCAATACGTTCTCACGCGTGAATGGCGGGGTAACGAAGTCAGTCACTCCCAGCTCGAGCATGGAACGAATAAACGTGGCCTTTGGGTTTTGGACGGCAACGATAATCGGAATGTCGAGACGAAGCGAGCAGAGAAGGCTTCGGAGTTGTTCGTCGTCGGAAGATGATTGATGGTCCAGCTCCAAGATTATCAGTGCCGGCTTGTCTGCAGCCAGCTTTTCCACGGTGTTCTTGTCGAGGGTTGATGGTCCTGGCAGTAGTAGCGGTTCAATGCCTGCTTCGCGAAGGAGGAAAGACAAGCTGGCGGGATCAGCCGCATTCGGGACTGGTCCAATTAAAAGCACATGAGCTGACGATAGGGATGGCATCGCAAATGACTTTCTTAGGATGGGTAGCCGTCAATTGCTCGTTGAAAGATTTGTGCAAACTCGTCAACGCAGGGTTCAGCGAGGGTGTGAGTTGCACTTGAGCGAAGAAGGATGGTTTAGGCTCTTATGAAGCGACGCTGGGACGAAGCTATCAGGCCTGCTGTGACGACTACATAAATACCAGCCTTCCGTGAACTGAATTGCAAGGTCCTCCAAAGGGGACGCACCCGCAAAAAAGGGGTGGCCCCCCACAATTCAAACGATTCAAAAGGCGCTGACGGCAGGGAACATCAGGCCTGCATCGAGAGTCACGAGGTTACATATTGTATGTTCAGGAAAAGGATTTTGTTTCCTTGCAGGCTAGCGGAATGTTCTAAATTATTCTACTTAGGCTGGAACCGGTGAAGCCGTGAAGCTCATTATGCGGTCAAACTCCGCGCCTCTGCGGTAAGAGAAACGAAAACGCATATAAACCGCAGAGGCGCAGAGGACGCAGAGACCACGCAGAGAATTGATTATCCCGCAGCTCGTTTGACGAGGTCCCGCTCGATCATAAGATGACCCTGGTACCCGATGGCGGTGAGCAAGATCGTGATCCGGTCGCTTCCTTTGATCTCACGTTCAAAGATCCCCATCAAATTCTTTAAGGGGCCACCGTCGATAACCACCTTGTCTCCGGGTTTCAGCTCGTTATTGGTTTTGACAAAACCATTCTCGTCAATGCGTTCAAGAATAATGTCGATGATCTCCTGGTCAACCGTCGCGAGGCTCTCGCCGAAACGTACGACACTTTGAATTCCGCGAGTGAAACGGACCTTGGATAGTTGTTCCCGTGCATTGAACTTAACGAATAGATAGCGCGGGAAAAGCGGTTGCGTGATGTAAGTTGGCGCGCCAGTGAATTCGTTGTAACGTCGAGTTCTTAACCTGGCGTGCACGGTCTCGACGCCCCAGGCCCGCAGATTTTCGTTGGCCCGTTCTTCTTGTTTGAGGTTCGTATATACGAGGTACCATTGACGGCTGTTTGCCCACGTTTCAACACCCATGTTTTAGCTCCATTTGGAAAATGGAGTCCACACGGCAATCTCACCCCTCCAGCTACTCTGGCAATGATTCGTCCCGTGAACCGCCGGACACTGCGGCGACAGATCGCCGAAGGCGTCCGAGCGTTCTAATTACTATAAGTAAAACTATAGCGGTAAGTTAACGGGAGGAGGCATATGCAATGTCGACTCCTGACAAATGTTGAGTCCTCATTGCATTTGCGTTATGATGCGGGCTGTCCGAGCGACGCACCTTTTCAGCATATGCAGTGAAGGCTGTGTTGTTTCGATGGCTCCGTCGTTACCGGCTAGTAACGGCGGAGCTTAGTTTTTGCGACTCTGTTTGTGTCTAAAACCCACCTTTAATATTCAAAAACTAAAATCAATCTACTAATTCTGGTCTAAAAGATTCGACGACGTATCAACTAGTAGTAATGCCGATACCGGCGCTGAACTACTTGCAATTAACAACTTATGGTTTATACGGATTCGGTTGCTAATGCGCGATTCTAACAAGCGCTTTAGCCTGCTGGGAAGGCTAAGAGTATTCCTCCTAAAAACGGCAGGGAGACAATGCCAACTGGCTTTACCGTCGCTGAGATCGCGGTAATGATACTCCTTTCTGATCTACTGTCAACTGAAAAGAGAGAAAGCTTTATGGTGATTTCAAACGTTTCTTGCGAGTGGTAACGCCGCTCCTGAAGCGACGTTCAAAACGAAAATCAGCGCGCGGAGAATCGGGGTTGGTCCATGTTGAAAGCACGCCGAAAATTTGTTCGTCTCATCTCTACGAAACCGGTTTGTTCGGAGTGCTTCAGGAGTTTGGAGGGGTCGCTGAGGGCTATCGGGCTTGCGTGAAAAGTAGTCCCGTCGGGATTTGAAGTCTTCTCTGCGTATCTCTGCGTCTCTGCGTAACTGTAGTCGCGAGAAATATTTAACGCAGAGAACACAGAAGAAGAATCACTAACAACGTTCGGATCTCATAGGGCCACGCACAAGCTGCCACGCGGAGGAAGCGCGATTGAATCGAACGCGCTTGATACTGTGGGCCAGTCCTAAAAGTTGCAAAGCACGAATACCGAGCCAGTTTAAATCGATCTCGTACCAACGCAGACCATGACGCGCCGAGGTGGGATGAGCGTGATGGTTGTTGTGCCAGCCTTCGCCAAATGTCAGGAGCGCTACCCACCAGCTATTACGCGAATCGTCACCCGTTTGAAATCTGGTGCTACCCCACAGGTGTGTAGCTGAATTGACGAGCCAGGTCGAATGAAGCGCAAGGGTAAGACGGAGAAAAACTCCCCACAGCAATACATCCCAACCGCCGAATATAAATAGCATCACGCCCACCACTGATAGAGGAACGTAGTAGTAGGTATTGAGCCAACGGTAGTAGCGGTCTTTTATGAGATCGGGTGCGTACCGAGCGAAGGTGGCGTCACTGTGGTTCTGTGCTGTACCGCACAATATCCAACCAACGTGGGCCCACCAGCCGCCATCGCGTGGCGTATGCGGATCGCCTGCTTGATCTGTGTGTGCGTGGTGTATGCGGTGAGTCACCACCCATTGAATCGGCCCGCCTTCGAGCGCCATCGTACCGCAGGTTACAAGAAAGTATTCAACCGCCTTCGGCACTTTATAACCGCGGTGAGTGAGCAGGCGGTGCCAACCCATGCCGATACCAAGACTCCCACCCACCCAGTAAAGGACGAGAGCGGTAATCACCGCCGGCCAGCTCCAGAACCATAGAGCCGCGATGGCGGCGACATGCGCGATGATTAGAAAAATGCCCGTGCCCCAATTAACGGCGCCTTTTTTAGCAGGTATGGCGGCAGTGTGGTTTTCAAATATCATTCAACAAACTTCCTTGACACCTATTCGCGTAATCCTATGTTTTGAACTTTCTTGTGCAATCTTGCGCTCAGTGTCTATCTAAACACAGAGACAGAGTGAACGCAGCAGTTGCGCAGTGAAAATTACAAAACTGCGACACTAGGCGTGACGAAATAAAAACGCAGCACCGATCTCCGCATGAACAATCATGCGGAGATCGAATACTGCACGGAATGCGTAGATTTACCAGCGCGGCTCAGATCGCCGTCCGGAGTTGCCGCCGCCACCGCCGCGACCGTAGCCACCGCCACCGCCGCCGCGATTCCCACCGTAGCCGCCACCGCCACCGCGATTGCCGCCAAAGCCGCGTCCGCCACCACCACCGCTACGATTTTCGCGTGGGCGGGCTTCGTTGACTTTCAACGCGCGACCGGCAACTTCCTTTCCGTTGAACTGTTCAATCGCTGCCGCCGCTTCTTCTTCCGTAGACATTTCCACGAAAGCGAAACCTTTCGATTGTCCAGTATCGCGATCCTCGATCACGCTTGCCGATTCGACCGTTCCGGCTTGAGCAAACAGTTCCTGAAGATCCTGACTGGTAGTTTGGAAAGCGAGATTTCCGACATAAAGTTTTTTGACCATAGAGATACCTTTTCTTCTTGTTTAATGGTGAAAAGAAGCTGCGAATCGGATTTGACTTCGGCGAACGGTGGCGTTCGAAGGATCAGGTTCGGATGCTCTCAACTAAGAGCGGCTTCAATATATGTGAACAAGCCTGCTCTCGAACCATCCAAACGTCCGGCGCTGATCTTTTTAGCGCGGAGCGCATCACCGTCGATGCGCGAGAGAAGGGTTAATCAGGGTTTATAATGCCTCATGACAACGCAAATCTCAAGGCATCTCTGGGTAGAGCAGTGTCTTAGTTTCGGATTTCTCTGTGCAGCCTCGGTGTTCTCTGTGTCTCTGTGGTGAACTAATTCTCGGCCCCCAAATTAACCACAGAGACACAGAGAACACTGAGGTTGCACAGAGAAGAGTTCAAGAATGGACTTTGCGTTCCTTTACACGCGTGGCGGTGGCCGGATCGTTGCGGTCGTCACGCCAGGTGGGGTGGTTGAAGTGAAGCACAAAGTCGCCGTTATAGGAGACCACTCCGTTATCGAAAGTCAGCCGGCCAATACGCCTCCAATTACCGAAGTGTACGGTTTGTGAGATTTTACCGTGAGCTGAGCCTTCATCAGTGACTTCGATATCGAATCGCAGTGTGCGTTTCGGAGTCGCGTCGCCTCGGTCGAAAATCTGTCCCATGACCTCATCGCGAAAATCCAGCCCGTCGCCGTCGAGCTTCGGTTGATCGGTCGCGACCAGCAGACGCATAAACCTCGGAGAGCGCGTGGGCTCGTTATCCGGCTTTCCCAGCTCCGCGATTTGATAGAGCTGACGTTGGCCGGGCTCCTTGTCGACCTTTTGAAAAACGAAACCCGTAATGAGCAGGATTGGAGTGCCGCGAGCGCGCCGCAGCACATGAACATCGGGTGCGTTTCGCAGCTCCGCATCGTTGATATAGTCAGTGTTCTCGCCGCCGATGTCCTGTTGGGTAAAAAAGCTTGCGGTGCGCAAAGGCTGAGCATGGTTCGCGTCAGTTGTGGGAAAGAGCTTGCCCACCAGCGCGAGCGAGCGGGTATGACCACGGCGGACCTCAGTACAGCAAGTAGAGTAACGTCCTACCAGCAACGCTTCGCTGCCTTTTCTGAAGTAGCCGGAATATTCTGTTTCTTCTGTGATCTGCCACCGTCCGGTTAGACAAACGCCGTTCGGGTGCAACAGCCGCCGGAAGCCTTTTCCGTCCGTGCCCCAGCGCAGATCAGCATGAGAATCAACCGTGCGCTCAACGGCAAGCTTAAAAAGATATCGTTTACCAAATGACAAAATGCCCTTCAGCACGCTCCTGGTTGTTACCTCGTAGATTGGCAGCGGCTCACGGCCCCACACTTGTTGATAAGGGTTCGCAAAGATAGCTTCGCGCACTTCGGCGAACCGGGATCCATTGTAGGCGCGATCCTGGTCGGTAATAGCTTCGGTCCCGTAGTCTGCGGTTTTCATTTAACCCGTTACGGGCTTTCTCAAAAGTAGGAATCTCACTTGGACCGGGTCAGTGCAGGGAGCGGTAGCGACCTGGTCAAACTATGAGATTCAAAAATCGTCAGGAAATATCGCGTGCTGATCACTGACCAGGTCGCTACCGCTCCCTGTACTGACCCGATCCAACAATGATTCTGACTTTTGAGACAAAGCCCCCGTTACGAAGTCCCAAAGAACTAGAACGCTTACTGCTTCCCATTGTGTTCGAAGGCGAGGCGAAGGTGACCATATTAGTCCCAAGCGCCGGATCCCGCCAGAGAAATTAAGATTATCTTCCTCCGCTGAGCCGCGAAAGGACCTCTACAAACTCCCGAAGTCGATCGAAGTTGATGATGATTAACACCGGAAGGAGGATCAAGACTATCGTGCCCAGCACTACGCCGACCTTGGCCCAAATGCGGTGTTGGGTAAGCTTGGGTTCAGGTACGCTACGCAGTGCAAGCCACCCGAAGATGATCGCGAGGATTGGTTTTTCCAGTCCCAGCAGGTTGACGAAGCAAAATATTCCCAACACCAGCGAAACGGTCGCAAACGCGTATTTCTGTCCGAGTATCAGGGCTTGTTTATTCTCGATTTCACTCATGTTATTTCTCCAGTACCAGTTCGGTATTTATTCTGAACGGATTTTCTCTAAGAACGAGGAGCAAGGCTCCGAAGACGATCAAGGGCGCCAGCCTGATGGCCCATCCAGGATCTGCTTCCGGTAACATTTCGAAGAGCTTGTAACCCAGCAGCAGCACCCCCACGACGGCATATATTTGCCAGCCCATCCGTGGAGACTGTTGGACCAAACGACTATTGATCGACGGCCACAGATCTATCGTGCTTTCACGACGCGTTGCTTGCAGGAAAATGTCGTTGACCTGCTGCATGCGGACGGCCTCGTCACGGCAGCCTTCGCAGGCGCTTAAATGCCCTTTCATGTCTTCAGGTGAAAGCTCTGCGCTTTCGCCGTCGGCCGCAGCCATCATCGCTATCAACACTTTTTCGCAGGTCAGATCTTTCATGTTGCAACTACCCTTTCGAGCCT
>Ga0207712_10001435_pt1 | contig 16262 bp, 7 predicted proteins | sample KBSS44metaG_FD_184402 | JGI IMG/M metagenome (GOLD analysis project Ga0207712, IMG submission 184402) | Switchgrass rhizosphere microbial communities from Kellogg Biological Station, Michigan, USA - KBS S4-4 metaG (SPAdes) (version 2) | ecosystem: Host-associated > Plants > Roots > Rhizosphere >... | reverse complement strand
GCGCGCCGGTCATATTTTCGACATTGCCGAGATTGAAAAGTGAGAACGACGTGCCCGATGGAATGCCGTTGTCGTGGCTTTCCAATCCGACGCCAGCGACCTTTACGCCGTAAAGGTTTCCATTTGTGAGCCCGGCCCTTTCCACGGCGGATCCTGTGTTGGTCTTTGTGCCGACATAAATATATACCTGACCGCCGGGCGTGCTGTCGTCATCACCGGCTACGATCGTCTTGTCGGCGGAGCCTGGATTCGCAAGTAGATTTTCCCAGCTTGCGCGTCCAAGACGCGGAAGCTGGTAGCTGGTCCCGCTTAATAAATGCGCCATTGCCCGGCCTTCGTTGCCGGATTCTTCACCATCCAGAAATATACGGCCATCGTAACCGAGTCCCGTGTCGGCGTTAAAGAATGCCGATCTCTGGGCAAGGTCGGCCGAACAGAATCGCGAGAATGTGATCCCCTGTGCAGGAGCGTTGTAGCTGCTGGTGAGTGGGTTCCACGTCACGACGTTTTGGATCAGATCTTCACCATGCAGGACCGACAGATCTTCTTTACTAATGATCCAACGCGACACGAATGCCCCGTTGGCACCGTGCGCACGCATGATCCCGCCCGAAGAGATCTCGTGATTCATCAAAACGGTAAAGGTGCCGTCGCCATTGTCGAATGCACCGAGACCATCCGGTATGCCAACCATGCGATATGGCGTGACACCATCGGGCTTTAGGTTAACCGAATCGCCAACCGTAAGGATCGATTTCGTCACAACGCCGGATACGGAACGAACAACGTACGGAGACTGTGAACTGCTCGGGCCGGTAACAGCTCCTCTGCCCTGGGCGAGTACAAAAATATTGCTGCCCGTGAGTAAAGCAGCCAATGTGAAAAGAACAAACGTTTGCCTATGAACGGTTTTCATTTGAGATACCTTCCTTTTGAATATGAATGGACTTAGATTCAATTCGAAGTTACAGCCGCGAGTTTAACGAAGCGTAAAGAGAGTATTAAATTGATGTTAGGCGTCGTCATTATTAAAGAACGGGGAGTATGAGTAGTGAACGAAGATGCGCGTATTTGCAGAAGCCGCACAAAATGTTTCCTGGAAACGGCAAAAGGTTTAAATAAAACCGTCAATAAGAAGTAAGAAGGCGGCGCGGCTCGCCGCCCTCTCCTTTGGGCATTAGTCCTCACCACTAATGCCCTCTAGAGATCAGCCGGGAGGCCGATCTCGAAAAGAAATCTAACCGAGAATACCCATTCCGTCAAAGCCCAGTACCTGTAAATCGAAAATAACGGATCACAAAAACGCTGAACGGAGAATTTTAAGCTGCAAGTGGGCCAATTGGCGCGTGGTGCGCGCAGAAGAACTAGTTGCTGCGGAGCTTGCCGACTGCGAATTGTTTCAGGGTCCTATTGGATTCCGTTTGCGGATGATCCAACCAGAGTCGCGATCGCTCTGGTAAGTTCTTCGATATCGACGGGCTTAGGAATGTGCATTTGAAAACCTGACGCAAGTGCAAGATCGCCATCCTCAGGACGAGCCATTGCGGTCAGCGCAATAGCAGGAATGCTCGAGCTTTCCTTCGAAGGCATACTCCGTAGGCGTTTGATCAGTGAATATCCATCTTCGCCCGGCATGTTGATATCCGTCAATAATGCATTCGGCTGCCATTGCCATATCGAATCAAGAGCGTCTGAAACAGACGATGACGTTCGGATCTCCGCGCCAGAGGATTGTAGGGCGAAGCTAAGCATAGTGCTGGTGTCAACATCGTCATCAACGATCAACAGCCGTATTCCTTCCAGTTGGTTCGAACCATTGTCCGGATTTGGTTTCCCATTCGCCTTGTCCGGCATCTTCCCGGTCGTGATCTCGGTCTCGGCGACAGTTAACGGAAGAGCTATCGTAAAAGACGCTCCTTTGCCGAGCCCTTCGCTAGCAACCGTCGCGCGTCCGCCGTGCCGTTCGGCGAGGTTAGTCACGATGGCCAGTCCGAGACCAAGCCCGCGGTGTTCTCTCGTACTGGAACTGTCGGCTTGCCGAAAACGATCGAAAACGTGCGGGAGGAACTCCGACTCGATCCCGCGGCCGTTATCGCGAACAGTGATCTCGAGTTCGCGATCGGAGCGTTCAAGTATCACCTCGATCCGGCCACCATCGGGCGTGAACTTTATAGCATTGATCAGCAGGTTCCAAACCATTTGCTGAAGTCTCTCGGCATCGCAGGTGACCTGTGCGCTCTTTGCACGGAAATCCGTGGTAATAGAAATAGATTTCTTGTCGGCGTTCGGCCGCACAATGTCGATGGCAGCTTTGATTATCGAATCCGCCGCAGTTGGAGCAAGTTCGAGCGGAAAATTCCCCGTGATCAAACGCGACATATCGAGAAGATCGTCGATCAATTGCGACTGGGCTTTCGCGTTTCGGTAGATCGTATTCAATGCTTTCTGCGTTTCTTTGGCCCCGAGTTCCGCCCTCTGAAGAATTTGCCCCCAGCCGAGAATCGAATTCAGCGGTGTACGTAGTTCGTGTGATACGGTTGCCAAAAATTCGTCCTTCAAACGGCTCGCCTTTTCAGCTTGCTGCCTTAACATCATTTCGCGCTGAAGCAAATTCTCGCGTTCAACCTCGACCCGCTTTCTTTGGATATACTGCCCGATCTCGCTTCCGATCGCTTCGAACATATTGAACAGAGCCGGCTCTTCGGGGATCGGAGATCGTGAGAAGAACTCGATCGCGCCCAGGAATTCATCTCCGATCCGAATCGGCATACCGATCGCGCTGTGAAAGCCGGCGGATACTGCGTATTTTGCCCGGGGATATTCTTCTCCTTGGTGAGACACGCCCTGCCAGAATGGCGCATTTCGTTCCCAGACGTGCCCCGGTACACTTATTCCCTTGGTAAACGCACGGCCGCGCGTTTCGGCGATCAGGCCTTCTAGCTCAGGTGTCGAAGGACCGGCAGCGATGAGATGCGCGCATTCGACAGCGGTCTTCGAATTATTCACCAGCCACAGCGCGCTCAACTCTGCACCCAGATAAGTGCAAAACGCATTCAGAATTGCCGGTGCGGCGGCCGTAAGATTATCCGCTCCCGCCAATTCGCGCGTTACGGTATGTTCGACGGCGAGCCGGGCCTCAGATTTACTTCGTGCTTCAACTTCTTCGCCGAGTCTACGATTGGTTTCTTCAAGTTCAGCCGTTCGCTGCCGCACGCGAACTTCAAGCTCTTCGTTATGCCCGTCAAGTCTCGCATTAGCTTCTTCGAGAAGTTCGGCCTGAAGGCGTATCTCGCTGTTTTGCTTGTAAAGAGTGGTGAAATAGCTGACCTTCGATTTAAGGATCTCAGGCTCATAGGGCTTGGTAATGTAATCGACCGCACCGAGCGAATATCCTTTGAAAATATACTGCTCGTCGACACTGGTCGCTGAGATAAAGATTATCGGGGTATTCTGCGTTTGCTCGCGCTGGCGGATAAGTTCAGCTAGCTCAAAACCATTCACACCAGGCATCTGGACGTCGAGCAAGATCAGCGCAACATCCTCCGTCAGTAGATAACGAAGGGCCTGGCGGGCCGAGGTGACAAAGACCAAGTTTGGACCGAGGCCGGTGAGGGTCGACTCCATCGCAAGAAGATTCTCCGGCTTGTCATCGACAACCAATACATTTACCTGATTCATTTGCCCCTCCCCTTGTATCCCTCAAAACCGGCGTTTCAAATCAAGGCCGATCTACCTATCCAGCCAGATCCTGAGCAGTGATAACAGCTGCTCGGTTTCGACCGGCTTCGTAATATAATCAGACGCTCCCGCCTCAAGACATCGTTGCCGATCCCCCGTCATAGCTTTCGCCGTGACGGCAATGATCGGGACTGACTTGAACTTGTGAATATCGCGTATCGCCCGCATTGCCTCAAATCCGTCCATCTCGGGCATCATGATGTCCATCAAAACACCGTCTATGCCCGGCGTTTTGCTTAACATGTCAATGCCATCCTTTCCATTCTCGGCATAGACGACCTCCATCTTCTGACGCTCGAGAACGCTGGTCAATGCAAAAATATTCCGGATATCGTCGTCGACGATCAGAACCTTTTTACCTTCCAATCGAGGATCGGTAACGTTGACGCGTTTCATCATGTTCTTTTGCGACTCGGTCAGATCGGCGACGTCGCGATGAAGGAACAAAGCCGTCTCGTCAACCAGCCTCTCAAGCGAATCGGCGTCCTTGATAATTATGGTTTCAGCAAGCTTTTTGATCCGGGCGGTCTCGCGTTTTGAAAGATCTTTGCCCGTGTGAATGATCACCGGCAGTTCTTCCAGTCCCGGCTCACTCTTAAAGCGTGCGATGAGATCAGCCCACTCGATATCCGGCAGCATTAGGTCAACGATCGCACAATCGAATTTTTCCGACCGTGCCATTTCAAGCGATTCCTCGCCGGTTCCGGCAGCTTTTATTTCCACATCATCACCCGAAAGCAATTCAATAATGCTGCTGCGAAGCGTTTCGTCGTCTTCGACAAGAAGCAGCCGCTTCTTTGGCTGTTCGATGAACTTTTTCAGATTTGCCAAACCATCGACTAGCCGGTCGCGGTTCACAGGTTTGGGCAGATGACCGTAGGCACCGATCTTTAACACACGTTTCGGATCATCGACGATCGAAATCACCTGGATCGGTATATGACGGGTTGATGGATCGTGTTTCAGACGATCGAGTACAGCATAACCGTGCATTCCCGGAAGAGTCAGGTCCAGCGTGATCGCGTCTGGCCGATACTTTCGCGCGGTCATCAGAGCATCCTCGCCATGCTGCGAAACAAGGCATTTGAAGCCCTGTTCATGTGCGATATCCATCAGGATTCGCGCGAAACTATTGTCATCCTCGATGATCAGAACAACGCGATCCTCAGGTCTTATCTCGGATCGATCGTCTGTTACGATCACGTGCACGCGTGAGGGCATTTCTTCGGAGGCCTGGCGTGCCAGCGTAATAAAGCTGGCCGGGGTGTGACCGTTTCCATCGAAGCTCTCATCCTCCAACCTTTCGCTCGCGCTGACGGGATTAAGTATTTCCGGTTCATACCGTTCCGGCAGGTAAAACGTAAAGGTGCTGCCCTTTCCCGGTGTACTTTCGAGCGTGATCTCACCGCCTAACAAACGTGCTATCTCGCGGCTGATGGAAAGGCCGAGTCCCGTTCCTCCATATTTGCGGCTGGTTGTTCCATCCTCCTGTTGAAACGCCTCAAAGATCAGCTGCTGCTTGTCCTCAGAGATGCCTATCCCGGTATCGCTGACCCGAAAAGCAATGACGCGCGATGCCCGGTTGAGGTTGTGATTTTCAATACTCCAACCGCGGGCTTCCGTTCCGACACTTACGGCTACTTCTCCCTGCTGCGTGAACTTAAAAGCATTCGAAAGAAGATTTTTCAGCACTTGGCGCAGGCGTTTTACATCTGTCTGCATACGGTCGGGTAAATTACTCTTGACGTCAATGACAAGATGCAGTCCTTTGTCGGTTGCGATCTGGCTGAAGTTTCGTTCGATATCGTCCCTTAGCTCGTTAAAGAAAAGGTCGCCTATCTCTACGCCCATGGTTCCGGACTCGATCTTGGAAAGATCAAGGATCTCGTTGATCAACGCCAGAAGGTCTGCCCCCGAGGAATGGATCGTTTCGGCAAATTCAACCTGTTTCTCATTAAGCGTGTTGTCCGGATTCCCCGCCAGCATCTTCGAAAGAATGAGCATCGAGTTCAGTGGAGTGCGCAGCTCATGCGACATGTTCGCGAGAAATTCGGATTTGTATTTTGAGCTAAGGGCAAGCTGTTTCGCCTTGTCTTCGAGCGCCGTGCTGGCGAGTTCGATCTGACGATTCTTTTGCTCGACCTCGCTCTTCTGTTCGGAAAGAAGGCGTGCCTTTTCCTCAAGCTCCTGATTTGTCTGCTGGAGTTCTTCCTGTTGGCGTTTGAGCAGATCTTCAGAAGTCTGCAGCGATTGCGCCTGCATCTCGAGCCGGCGGTTCGTTTCCTGAAGTTCTGCCTGACCTGCCTGAAGTTCCTGAGCGAGCGACTGTGATTGTTTCAACAGTTCCTCGGTTCTCATGTTCGCCTCGATCGTATTGATAACGATCCCGATCGATTCCGTTAGTTGATCGAGGAAACCGAAGTGAATTTCATTGAACGGCGTAAACGAAGCAAGCTCGATTACGGCTTTTACCTGACCTTCAAACAGAACGGGAAGCACAACGATATTTGTTGGGGTCGCTTCACCCAGTCCCGAGTTTATCCTCACATAATCGGGCGGTGGATTCTTGATTATTATTCGTTCCTTCTCCACGGCACATTGCCCAACGATGCTTTCGCCAAGCTGAAACTCGTTAGCCATCGATTTGCGTTTGCGAGAAGCATAACTCGCCAGCAGTTTCAATACCGTGTCGCCCTCTGAAGCATCAGTTATGTAGAAAACACCGTGCTGCATTTCGACAAGGGGAGCCATTTCCGAAAGGATCAGGCGAGCAACTGTAAGAAGATCACGCTGTCCCTGCAGCAATCGTGTAAACTTGGCAAGATTTGTCTTAAGCCAATCCTGCTCGGTATTCTTCTGCGTCGTTTCACGCAGATTCCGGATCATCTCATTTACGTTGTCCTTAAGAAACGCAACCTCGCCCGACGCATCGACCGTGATCGAACGGGTAAGATCACCTTTTGTCACGGCGGTCGCAACATCGGCCATTGCGCGCACCTGGTTAGTAAGATTGGCGGCGAGTTGATTCACATTGTCGGTAAGGTCACGCCACGTTCCGGAGGCGCCCGGAACATTTGCCTGACCACCGAGTTCACCTTCGATACCGACCTCTCGTGCAACGGTAGTAACCTGATCGGCAAAGGTGGCAAGCGTATCGATCATCGCGTTGATCGTATCCGCAAGCTCTGCAATTTCACCCAGTGCCTCCACTTCAAGCTTTCGATTCAGGTTTCCGTTAGCGACGGCCGTCACAACCCGCGCAATTCCGCGCACCTGGGTCGTCAGGTTCGACGCCATAAAGTTCACGTTGTCGGTAAGATCTTTCCAAACGCCGGCTACTCCCTTAACAACTGCCTGGCCGCCAAGTTTGCCTTCGGTACCTACCTCACGCGCGACGCGCGTAACTTCTGATGCGAACGAATTGAGCTGATCCACCATCGTGTTGATCGTTATCTTCAGCTCGAGTATCTCGCCCTGCACGTCGACAGTAATTTTCTTCGATAGGTCGCCATTCGCCACTGCGGTTGTAACCGCGGCGATATTTCGAACCTGCGATGTAAGGTTCGACGCCATAAAGTTGACGTTCTCAGTAAGATCTTTCCAGGTTCCCGAAACACCTTTTACCTGCGCCTGTCCACCAAGTTTTCCTTCAGTACCAACCTCACGTGCGACACGCGTGACCTCGGATGCAAATGATGAAAGCTGGTCCACCATCGTATTGATGGTATTTTTGAGTTCGAGAATTTCGCCCTTAACGTCGACGGTGATCTTCTTGGAAAGGTCGCCGTTGGCAACGGCTGTCGTCACATCGGCGATGTTCCTAACTTGCGACGTAAGGTTCGACGCCATGAAGTTAACGTTGTCTGTGAGGTCCTTCCATGTTCCTGAAACACCCGACACGACAGCTTGTCCTCCAAGCTTTCCTTCCGTACCGACCTCGCGTGCGACACGAGTAACTTCCGAGGCAAACGACGAAAGCTGATCGACCATTGTGTTGATCGTATCTTTCAGCTCAAGGATCTCTCCCTGCACATCTACCGTGATCTTTTTGGATAGATCGCCATTGGCCACGGCGGTCGTTACGGCAGCGATGTTGCGAACCTGACCAGTAAGATTCGACGCCATGAAGTTCACATTGTCGGTAAGGTCTTTCCAGGTTCCCGAAACACCTCTTACCTCCGCCTGACCGCCGAGTTTTCCTTCCGTACCTACTTCACGGGCGACGCGCGTTACCTCGGACGCGAACGAATTGAGCTGATCGACCATTGTATTGAGCGTATTCTTCAGCTCTAGGATCTCGCCGCGAACGTCGACCGTGATCTTCTTTGAAAGATCACCGTTAGCTACTGACGTCGCCACATCAGCAATATTTCTCACCTGGCCCGTGAGATTGCTCGTCATGAGGTTTACGTTATCGGTCAGGTCCTTCCACACGCCCGCAACATCTTTAACATCCGCCTGTCCACCGAGCTTTCCTTCCGTACCGACCTCGCGCGCGACACGCGTTACTTCGGATGCAAATGATGAAAGCTGATCGACCATCGTGTTGATCGTATCTTTCAGCTCAAGGATCTCACCCTCGACATTAACTGTGATCTTTTTCGACAGGTCCCCGTTGGCAACGGCAGTTGTAACTTCAGCAATGTTTCTTACCTGTCCGGTAAGATTGTTGGCCATCAGGTTTACGTTATCTGTAAGGTCTTTCCAGGTACCGGACACGCCTTTTACTTCCGCCTGGCCGCCAAGCTTTCCTTCCGTACCTACCTCGCGTGCCACGCGGGTGACCTCCGAAGCAAAAGACGAGAGTTGATCCACCATCGTATTGATGGTGTTTTTAAGTTCCAGGATCTCGCCCTTAACATCGACCGTGATCTTTTTCGATAGGTCGCCGTTTGCCACAGCGGTTGTCACTTCCGCAATGTTTCGCACCTGACCGGTCAGGTTTGACGCCATCAGATTCACGTTTTCCGTGAGGTCCTTCCATGTACCCGAAACGCCTTTGATCTGTGCTTGTCCGCCGAGTTTTCCCTCAGTGCCGACTTCGCGGGCAACGCGCGTAACTTCAGAAGCGAACGCTCCGAGCTGGGCGACCATCGTGTTCACGGTTTTCCCAGTCCGGAGAAATTCACCCTTAAGCGGTCTGTCGTCGATCTCGAGATGGAAGTTTTGCGAAAGATCCCCCTGCGCGACCGCCCCGATCACACGAGCGACCTCCGTCGTCGGTCGGGCAAGGTCCGTAATGAGGGTGTTTACGGAAGTAATGCACGATTCCCAACCGCCCCTTGCTTCAGGCAAAGTTGCCCGCTGGGCGATCTTACCTTCTTTTCCGACGACCTCGCTGATACGACCGAGTTCGGAGGCCAGCATTTCGTTCTTTGCGATGATCTCATTGACCTTGTCGTAGATCTGGCCGGTTACGCCGTCATACTCTTCGGGCATCCGTCCGGAAAAATCACCACGGCTAACTGCTGTCAGGACAGAAAGCAATCGTTTCGAATCTATATATGTTGATTCGTCATGACCATTGGATTTATTTCGTGAATTGGAATCGGCGAGTCCGTTATCCCGTTTTGAATTGCGAGTAGCCTTCCCCGTGGGCTCGATAGACATAGATTTCCTCCTTAGACGGACGTTATTACTATTCCTACGAAACCGCTCTCAGGAATCGGTTCGATGACTTATGTGGTGGGCTACGATTATTATAAAAGCCAATTAGACAAGAATCCAGAAAAATCTTTGGCGCCAAAACGCGTTAAGCATTGTCTGACATTGAGCGTGTGCAGGATTAAGCCCCCGCCCTCGCGCGGGGTTCGACAAGAGCGGGCGCGCTCCAAGAAGCGGGTTCAGAGTGTTGGGGGTTGCGTACTTCCTTTGCGCGCGGCCACCAAGAGCCATGCGCATTAGGCCTTACACCCGGCCCCCGACGGCGCTCCTTCACCTGGTTGTTGAGGTTGTGAAATATAAATGTTGGGAAGAAATGCACTTGTGAGAAAACGCGCGACGAAAAAGCGAAACAAAAACTGTAAGTAAATTCATTTTTTTTAATCTTTTTGCCTCTTTTCTTAATCTTTTTGAGGCTTTTTTTAATCTTTTTGTCGTATTTTCTAATCTTTCCGCCTCATTTTTTAATCTTTCTGCGGTGTTCTTTAATCTCTTAGTCTCACTTTTTAATCTTTCTGCGGCATTTTTTAATCTTCTCGTCTCATTTTTTAATCTTTTCGCCCCTTTTTTTAATGTTTTTGTCCCATTTTTTAGTCGAGTAGCTGGATCTTTAATTGCCGAAGCCACGCACAACCACGTGAACTGAATCCATGTAGTCCTTAAGATATGTATCTTTCTCGACAAACGGGACCTTTTTTCGGATGTCGGCGTAGATCTTACGCGTGCCCTCGCCAAGCAGTTTGTCGTTGCCGATAGCTCGTTTACGAAAATCGATCGCCTGAGCGGCGCATAGCAGTTCGATAGCGAGAATATTTTCAAGATTGTCTGCGACTTGCCGCAGTTTAAGCGCAGCAGTTGCTCCCATCGAGACATGATCTTCAACATTTGCGGAACTCGGGATCGTGTCGACAGAGGCGGGGTGAGCAAGGATCTTGTTTTCAGTGCAAAGGGCGGCGGCCGTGTATTGAACGATCATAAAGCCCGAATTAATGCCGCCGTTGTCAGTCAGAAAGGGCGGAAGCACATGTGCGTTCGAGGCCTCATCCGTCAAGCGCATCGTGCGGCGTTCGGATATGTTTCCAAGCTCTGAAAGTGCGATGGTCAGATAATCAAAAGCCAATGCAAGAGGTTCGCCGTGGAAATTTCCACCGCTGAGGACCTCGATGTTCTCGAGCGACTCATCGCAGAAAATAAGCGGATTGTCGGTCACCGCATTTAATTCCAATTCAAGAAGCCATTCAGCGTAAGCCACCGCATCGCGGCAGGCGCCATGTACTTGCGGGATGCAGCGCAGCGTATAAGCATCCTGAATGTTCTTGGGATCGTGTTGGCGGACAAACTCGCTGCCGCGAAGAGTCTCGCGGAGATGCTTTGCGCATTCGATCTGCCGCGGATGCGGACGCAGCGCGTGAATGCGTTCGTCAAAAGCTGAAACGGTTCCGTTCAGCGCTTCGAGGCTAAGGCATCCCGCCACGTCGGCAACATCCGACAGGCGTTTCGACTTCCATGTTTCGAGCAGGCCGACGGCCGTCATGACGGTCGTTCCGTTTGTTAGTGCAAGGCCTTCTTTGGCAGCGAGTGTTACCGGTTCAAGATCAGCTTTCTTCAAAACTTCGGCTCCTCGCAAACGTTCGCCCTTGTATTCGGCTTCACCTTCGCCGATCAGAACGCACGCAAAATGTGCCAGTGGAGCAAGATCGCCGCTTGCACCTAAACTTCCCTTTTCAGGAATGATCGGATGAACTCCGCGATTGAGGAATTCAAGGATCAGTTCGAGGGTCGCGAGACGAATTCCTGAGAAACCGCGAGCAAGTGTATTCGCACGAATAAGCATTATTGCCCGTACCGTCGGCGTATCGAAAGGATTCCCAACTCCGACTGCATGACTGACGACAATATTCCGCTGAAGCAGTTCAACTTCTTCCGGGCTAATGATCTTGTCCTTGAACGCGCCGAATCCGGTTGTGATGCCGTAGGCAATTTCTCCCCGCTCAAGAAGAGCATCAACTGCTGAAGCGGATCGATTCACATTAGCTTTGGCGTCGTCCGACAGTACAACTTTCGGCTCGCCCGGTTTCCCATAGGCAACAGCCACCACTTCCTCGAATGTCAGGGTTTCGCCATTGATGACAATTTCGTTCATTTATTGGTCTTCGATTGATTTTCCGTTTTTAATAATATGCGTAACATTGTTTCCGCCGAATTCATATGCGATCTGGCGATAGTCATTTGTTTCGAGAATCAGCATATCCGCTTGCTTACCGACCTCTATCGAACCGACCTTGTTAGCCATCCCGATCGCGAATGCCGCATTGATCGTCGCCGCGTTAAAGACCTCGGCGGGAAGTAATTTCTGATAGCGGCAGGCGATCGCCATTGTCATTGGTTGTGACGGGCATGGAGCGGAGCCGGGATTGTAATCGGTCGAAAGAGCTACCGCGCATCCGCTGTCGATCTGCTTTCTCGCGTCCGCAAACTCAGCGTTGCCGAAATTGAAGTTTACCGTCGGCGTTACAATTCCAATGGTTTCGCTTCTCGCAAGCAATTTTATCTCGTCGTCCGATATCGCGTCGAGATGATCGATGGACGCGGCTCCCATTTCGATCGCCATACGGCTTCCGCCCAAGTTTGTAAATTCATCGACGTGCGCTTTGAGGCGAAACCCAAGGCTTTTTGCTGTTTCAAGGATCTTTTTCGACTGTGAAAGCGAAAAGGCTCCTTTCTCGCAAAACACATCGCAAAAGAAAGGACCCTTTCGGTAAAATGAAGACGAAACAAACCATTTCCACGCGCTTGAAAGCATCGTATCGCAGATCAGATTGACGTATTTCTCCGGCTGGTCCTTTGATTCAGGCGGTATTGCGTGAGCGGCGAGAAACGTCGGAACAATATCGATCGGATGCGTTCGGGCAAGTTCTGCCATCACCTCGAGCATTTTGAGTTCAGTCTCGGCATTAAGGCCGTAGCCCGTTTTGATCTCTACAGTCGTTGTTCCGCACGCAAGCATCTTGTCGAGACGCTTTCGGCTTTGTTCGACGAGGGTTTCCAGAGAGGCTTCGCGCGTATGCCGGACCGTCGCGATGATCCCGCCGCCTTTCTCTAGGATCGCAAGATAGTCGGCGCCTTTGATCTTTAGCTCAAATTCATTGAAGCGATCCCCGGCAAAAACGATGTGCGTGTGCGGATCGACGAAACCAGGGCAGACGACTTTCCCTGCAGCATCGATATGTTGAATGGCATCATGTGAGCGTGCGATATCTTCGCTCTTGCCAACGGCAACGATCCTGTCGCCATTAACAGCAACTCCGCCGTTTTCGATCAACCCGACGTCAAGCATGGCAGCCCCGCGCTTCGGTTTAGAAGACGCGCAGGTTACCAATTGTCCGATGTTCGAAATAAGGAGATCGACTTTCATTCGGTCGTTTAAATGATACTAACATGGAAGCCCCTATCCGCTTATATCGACTGATCTTACGCGTTACCTAACGGCGAGTATTGCATCTTGGGAACAATTAGATTATTTTGCAGAAACACTTTAAAAAGGGAGAAATCAACTATGCAGCAGACAGCGCAGGTAACGCCGGAACTATTTTGGGACACAATGGTCGCTTTTCAGCGATCGGCCGCACTTAAAGCCGCCGTCGATTTGGAACTATTTACGCGGATCGGTGAAGGCAAGGAGTCGGCTGCCGACATTGCAGCCGCCGCAGGCGCAGCCGAGCGTGGTGTTCGTATTTTGTGCGATTCACTTACGGTCATGGGCTTTTTAATTAAGGCTGGCTCCAGTTATCGTCTAACGGACGCAACTGCAATGTTCCTGGACAAGAAGTCCCCCGCATATCTCGGAACAGCGATGGACTTCATTCTTTCGCCGCAGCAAAGACGTGGATTTGACGATCTGACGAATGCTGTTAAAAATGGCGGATCTTCGGTCAAAGGCGACGCTTCGATGGATCCGAACAGCGAGATGTGGGTTACGTTTGCCCGCAATATGGCACCGCTGATGTTTCCGACCGCTCAGGCAGTTGCGGAACATATAGACATTGATGCAAGCCGCGAAATAAAGGTCCTCGATATCGCGGCGGGCCACGGGATCTACGGGATAGTGGTCGGGCAGAAATTTCCGAACGCGCAGATCTATGGCGCGGATTGGGAAAATGTTCTTAGTGTCGCTAAGGAAAACGCGACAAAATTCGGCGTTGCCGACCGTTACCACACGATCGCGGGCGATGCATTCACGAGCGACTTTGGAACAGGCTTCGATGTGATCCTGGTGCCGAACTTTCTGCACCATTTTGACGTGGAAACCTGCGAAAAGTTTATTGCGAAATTAAACGACGCGCTGGCCGAGGGCGGAAGAATAGTTACGGTCGAATTCGTTCCTAACGAAGATCGCATATCGCCGCCACCCGAAGCGATGTTCTCACTAGTCATGCTGGCAGCGACACCCGCTGGCGACGCCTACACCTTTGCTGAGTTAAAGGCGATGTTCGAAAAGAACGGCTTTACGCAAAACCAGCTGACGGCATTGAACGCAATGCCGCAGCATTTGCTTATCTCGATGCGATAGCCTTAAAAATTCTTTTCCGCGATCTTTTGATGGATGCCGTTAACCTCCATTAAGGCGGCGGAGCAGTAAAGCCTGTGAAATTCGGCGATCATCAAGCCCGATTTGATCACCGGATCGGTCTCGGTTAATTTTTTGGCGTCTTCGATCGTTTCGACGTTGAAGATGAACATACCTCGCCAGTCGTTGTTGTCGCCGAACGGGCCGGCGACAGCCAACTTCCCTTCATCGGCAAGTCGATGGATATTTGCGAAATGTCCCTTGAAGATCTCGTCGCGCTCTTTTCCCGCGGCAACGGTTGTCGGACCGGTTTTTAGGATGACCAGGACATAATTCTTCATCCCCAACTTGTCCGCACCTAGCTTTTTGGCAAGCTCGGCATCGAATGCCGGCTTTGTCGAATCAGGTTTTGCCGTGGTTTGGGCAGAAATACCGACGATGAATGTAGATACAATAGCGAACAGGAAAAAGGCTCGTTGGACATTTTTCATAAAGCACCTCTTCGGGTCAATTCTTCTAGGGTCGACTAATCATAAATAAAAGGAGAGGCTCACTCAAGCTTTTGCACCCTCGACCGGCAAGGAATTCTGCATCTAGTACGGGTTCCGGCGTCAAACCCTCATTTGATTCTTATTAAACGCCGCTACTCGACTAAAGTTTTCACCTTTTTTTCCACGCGCCCTTACAGCTTTTTCACGTAACATTGGCGTTTTCTTAGTTACTTTTGGTCTTTTGTAGTTAACTTTGGCTCTTTGTTAATTACTTTTGGCTCTTTGTTAGTTACTTTTGGCTCTTTGTTAGTTACTTTTGGCCTTTTGTTAATTACTTTTGGTCTTTTGTTAGTTACTTTTGGTCTTTTGTTAGTTACTTTTGGTCTTTTGTTAATTACTTTTGGCTCTTTGTTAATTACTTTTGGCTCTTTGTTAATTACTTTTGGCTCTTTGTTAGTTAACTTTTGTCTTTTGTTCCGAGGATTTCGCGCGGTGCGCGTCTACGGCTTAGGTCGCTTCATGCGAACTTTTCCGCTGGCAAGAACGTCTAACATGCTGATTGCACGATAATTTACGTTTGTCATGAGAGTAAGCATCTTGTTTTGCATTGCCTTGATACTGATCTCCGGTTGTTTGCGGATGGCCGCTCGGGAAAAACAGGATGAGGTGGTGCGGCCCAACCGCTAGTTTGCAGGATTATCAACAACAGAAAACTTGTAACCAAAGTTGTCGCCTTGGGTATGAACTACAATATGTTTTAATCCATCCGACCAACAAAGACTTGGCGTAATGTGGGCCGGAAGATCGATGCGAATGGGTTTTCCAATGGGCTCATATTCAGGGAAGCTCTTGATTTCCAAATATCGTGTTCCCCAGATTCTTCCGCCGCCTCCTCCCAGACCGGGAAATGAAAGTATCTCAGGTGTTCTCGGCCCATATGCTGAAAGGATCCCTATCTTTGTGTTATCCGGAGATTTTTTCGCGGTGAGGAGATAGTGGCCATAGCTATTGCCTGAGTAGTCATCGGGCGTTGATTGTTCCCAACAATCAAGTTCCTTTTCACTGGACATTTCCCACTCCTCGGAGGTGGCATTCCGGATAATTTGCTTAGAGGGATCGTAAAGAAAAAACTGCGAGTGATCGCTTGCCTTGAGAAGCAATGATTTACCGGTTGAATCGGCATCTTTTATTAAGGTTGTCTGTGTTTCGCTCATCGTCGGTGGAGAAAACGCAAACTGGTTCCCAGGTGCGTAGCCCGCAGTAAGGAAAAAGTCTTCGAAATACCAGCCGCAAAACACCACTGCCAAGGCTACCAGTATTATGGTCGTTTTCCGTTTCATTTGTGCCATTTTCAAAATCTCCGCCAGTTCTTCCAACCTTCTTGTTATGCGTTTAATACAATCGACCCGAGGCTAGTCGGCAGGGTTTTCTACGACGGAAAAGTTAGTTCCCTCGTACGAAACGACAATAAACTTTGATTGATCTGACCAGCACATGTCCGGCTTATTCGTATACCAAAGAAGATCAATTCGAACAGGTCTCCCAACCAATTCGTTTTCTGGTAGCTTCCTTACCTCGAGATATCGCGTGCCCAAAATCCTTCCCTCACCTCCTCCCAGACCGGGAAAAGATAGAACCTCCGGCGCCCTCGGCCCGTATGCGGAAACGACCGCAATCCTCGTATTGTCTGGAGACTTGTGGGCGGTAAGAACGTAATGGCCGTAGCTTGACCCGGAATACTCATCGGATAGTCCAAAGCAAATAAGTTCTTTTTCATCGGACTGTTCCCATTCCTCTGAATTGAC
>Ga0207712_10001427_pt1 | contig 16326 bp, 17 predicted proteins | sample KBSS44metaG_FD_184402 | JGI IMG/M metagenome (GOLD analysis project Ga0207712, IMG submission 184402) | Switchgrass rhizosphere microbial communities from Kellogg Biological Station, Michigan, USA - KBS S4-4 metaG (SPAdes) (version 2) | ecosystem: Host-associated > Plants > Roots > Rhizosphere... | reverse complement strand
CATCGACCATCGACCATCGACCATCGACCACTCAGAACGGTTTAAACCCCGGACTCCCGTATCGAGTCAGGTGCAGGATATCCCAGATTGGCACCACGTAGGCGATCAGCACCAGCACAACCGCCACGGCGAACCAAAGGCCCAGACGGTCCCACACGGTGACCCGGTATCCCCCTGCCGGAGTGCCGAGCGATTCGGCCCAGACGATTGGCTCCGGTTCGATCGGCTTGCCAGCCAACAGCGTCCCCAGCATCACGAGCACGAAGAACCCAGCGCTGGCGAAGAGCACGACTCCGCCTAGGGCTGAGATCGTCGTCAATCCTTCCCACATGTGCGCCTGCGGCGCGCCGGCGTAATCCGTGGTGAACACCCGGCGCGGCAGTCCCATCAATCCGGCGATGTGTCCGGTGAAGGAAAACAGCGCCATCCCGAGGAACCAGAGATAGGGCTGCACCTTGGCGAGGAGCCCCAGCTCGAGCGATCGGCCGCTCACCTTGGGCACCAACCAGTAGCAGGTTCCCATGAAGGTGAGGGCAGCAGCGCTCCCCACCGTGAGATGGAAGTGCGCCGCGATCCAGGCGGTGTTGTGCACGACCGAGTTCAGCATGTAGGCCGCGTTTACCGCGCCGCCGAATCCGCCCACCATGAAGAGCAGACAGGCCAGGAGAACGCTCGCCACCATGGGATTGCCCCAGGGCAGGGTACGAATCCAGCCGAACAAACCCTTCCCGCCTCGCAGCCGTCCCGCGACTTCCAGCGACGCCACGATGGTAAAGGCCGTCACGAAGCTGGGGAACGAAATGATCATGGTGTTGAACGTGTGCAGGAGCTTCCAGCTCGCGGGGATACCCGGATCCTGGAACTGGTGGTGAAGACCGACCGGAGTGGAGAGGATCAGAAAGAGCGAGAAGACCATTCGTCCCAGCGGCTCGGAGAACAGTTTGCCGCCGGCTTCGCGGGGAAGGACGGTATACCAGATCGTGTAAGCAGGGAGGACCCAGAAATACACCAGTGGGTGGCCGAAGTACCAGAACAGAGTCCGTGCCAGAAGAGGATCGATCGTCTTGCTCCATCCCAGCGACCACGGGATGAGCTGAAAGAGCATCTCCGCGGCCACACCGATCGTGGCGAGGGCCCAGAGCATGGCGTTCGCCACGGTGCCGTGAAGCGCCAGGCTCACTGGCTGGTCGGGATGAGCCGCCTTGGCCTGCCGCCACGAAGCAATCATGATGGCCACCCATCCCCATGAGCCCACCACGAGCAGCGTAAGGCCGATGTAGAAGAGCGGATGAGCCTGGAGCGGCGGGTAGAAGGTGTAGAGCACGCTCGACTTGAAAGCAAACACCGTAGCCAGCGCCATCACCACACCCGCCAGGCTCACGAAGTAGCAGGTCCAGGCCAACCTGGGCCATTTGATCGTGCCGATCTCCTGGCGGGCAATGACGTACCCCAGGGCCATGATGAAGAAGGTGGTGAACACCAGCGCCATCAGCACGCCATGCGCCGTCACCGACATGTAGTACATCCGCGCAGTCCGGAACGGCAGATCCAGGTTGGCCCGGCTGATCGCCTGCATCATGGCCATCGCCGCGGCCACGCCAAAGGCGAGGACCGCAACCCAGATGTGGGCCAGGATCAGCTTTCTGCCCTCTTGGTTAGTGGTCATGGGACACCTCGCTCTCCGGCTGCACAGCCACCTGCGGCGCCTTCCACTCCGTCTTGGGCACCACCTGCATCTTGGCCATCATGCCCTGGTGCCCGATGCCGCAGTATTCGTTGCACGCGATCAGGTACTCGCCCGGCTGGTTGAACTGGGTCGTGAACTGGCTGATGTATCCGGGAACCACCATGGACTGTCCGTTGGTGCGGACAATCTCGAAGCCGTGCGTGACGTCGATCGACGTGAGATGAAATGTCACCGGCGTCTCGGCCGGTACGGAGAATTCCGGCGGTAGCCAGGTGAACATCAGGGCGATAATGTCGGCGTGTACCCGGCCTTCGCTGTCCAGACGGACACCCTGCGGAGTGAATCGCGGATCCTTCATCGCCGCCTGTGGATCGATCGTCTCCACATGACTGGGTGGCTGGAAATGGTGGCCGAGAGCGGCGATAGCAGTCGTCGTGAAGAACAGTGTCAGCACCACGCCGACGCCCCACATCCAGATCCGCTCGTAGAGGTCGACCTTCATGGCGTCACCGGCTGGCGGGCCAGGTAGATATAGATGTAGATGGCGAACCATCCGATGACGAACAGCACTGCGTAGGCGCCTACGAAGGCGAAGGTCCCGATCGGATGCTCGGGCAGGCCTGGAGGCATTTCAGACATGAGGCCTCGGCTGAAGAGGGAAGCGATGGGTGTTGGACGGAATGACTCAGTATGTGGGACGCTTCATGAAATCGATCCCAGAATAATCTGAAGCGCGATTCAGGACTCCGCGACCCCGCGCGGGTGCCGCCTCCGCTCGCCATGCGGCGTTTCCCGGGCGACGGTGGGCTCGGCAAAGGCCGGCCGTTCGGCGGTTGAAAGTCCCAGGTACGCCCGGGCCCGGTTCAGGGCGTCATCCAGGTTCCCGCACACATTCGCTTCGCCCAGCTCGTCGTAAAAGCCTGAATTGGTGAGGGCCACGACCGGTTGGGAGTGCACGTCGGAGAGGATCACGAGCGTGCCCTCTCGGCGGCTCCGGTCTACCACGTCCCGAAGCGCGGCCAGACCCGTCGAATCAATGGCTGGGACCCTGCGCATGCGGATGATCAGGACCTTCGGGCGTTTCGCCACCGACCCGACAGTATCCTTAAAGGTCTCCGCCGCGCCGAAGAAGAACGGCCCATCAATCTCGTAGACGTCCACCCCGGCCGGGATCTCGCGACGGTTGGTGGCATTGGCGTCCCATTTCTCCTCTTCATCCCCATTGAGGAACTCCCGATTCACCAGGCTGATATTCGTCACCTCCGCCATTCGTTTCATGAAGAGGAAGGCGGCCAGGACCATCCCGACCTCGACCGCCACCGTGAGGTCCACCAGGACAGTCAGGGTGAAGGTCGTGAGGAGCACTGCCACATCGCTCTTGGGTGCGCGCAATTCTCCCCGAAAGCGGCCGAGTTCGCTCATGTGGTAGCTCACCACGACCAGAATCGCCGCCAAGACGGCCATCGGTATCAGCCCGGCCCAGCGTCCGAAGAACAAGGTGATGAGGAGGAGGGTGAGGGCGTGGATCATGCCCGCCACCGGGGTCCGGCCCCCGTTCTTTACGTTGGTGGCCGTCCTCGCGATGGCGCCGGTCGCCGGGATGCCGCCGAACACGGGGGAGGCGAGGTTCGCGATCCCCTGTGCCACCAGCTCCATGTTGGAGCGATGCCGCGAGCCGATCATGCCGTCGGACACCACTGCCGACAGCAGGGACTCGATGCCGGCCAGCATCGCGATGGTGAAAGCCGGGGCGACTAAGCCTCGCATGGTTTCCCACGACGTGCTCGGCAGGCTCGGCCTCGGAAGCGACGCGTGGATCTCCCCAAACCGATCTCCAATCGTTTCCACCGGCAGGCGGAGGAGCTGCACTAGCGCCGTCATGGCGACCAGCGCAACGAAGGGCGCGGGGATCCGTCGGCTCAGCCGAGGCCACAGCAGGATGATCGCCAACGAGGCGAGCGAGACCCCTGCCGCAGTCCAGTTGACCGCACCGGCGTGCTGGGCGTAGGCCTGCCACTTCCCCACGAAATCCGCCGGAACGGGACCCATCTGAAGTCCCAGCAGGTCCTTCACCTGGCCGGAGAAGATGATCAGCGCGATGCCGGAGGTGAATCCGAGAGTGACGGGGAATGGGATGAACTTGATTGCCCCGCCGAGCCGGGCGAGTCCCATCACGATCAGGATCACGCCCGCCATCAACGTCGCCACCCACAACCCGTCGAGCCCGTATTGCTGGACGATGCCGTAGACGATCACCACGAAGGCTCCCGTCGGTCCCCCGATCTGCACCCGCGAGCCGCCCAGTGCGGAAATGAGGAATCCCCCGATGATCGCGGTATAGAGGCCCCGCTCGGGCGTTACCCCGCTGGCGATGGCAAAGGCGATGGCCAATGGCAGCGCGACAATTCCGACTACGATCCCGGCGATTAGGTCTGCGGTGAACTGCTGGCGGGTATAGCCCTTCAGTGTGGTCGCGATTTTCGGAAGAAGCATCGGCAGTCAGGGGACGGGGAATTCAGAACCGCACTCGGTACTCGGTACTCATACTAGGTACTCAGTACTACCGTCGATCCCGCTCCTCCACCGGTCGAATGCAGAGATCGAACGCCAGAAAGAGGCTCCTCGCAAACGGCCAAAACAGAAATGGGGTGATCAGCGCTTCGAGCGGCCCCACGTATTGCAGGGTATCCCAGGGCGGGTTGGGCCAGGTTGCGATGACGGTGCCCACGAATACCGTCGTCGAGAAGCCTTCCGCCATGAGGAGGTTGAACCAGAGCGCTCCGAGGGTGTAGCCGTCCTCGCCCCGGGTAGTGCGCAACCCGCAATTCGGGCAGCGGTCTACCATCTGGAACCAGCCATGGAACATGGGACCGCCACCGCATACGGGACACCGGCGACGAAGCGCACGCAGAAACATCGTGCGCTTCTGGGGAACAGGATAAGCGGCGACCGCCATGGCAGCGAGCCTGATCGAGTGAGAGAGAGGCTGCAATATAAATCCTTTAGCTTGGCAGCCGAGATGGGTTGGGACTATCATGTGACATGGACTGGGTGAATCTGGCGGTGGCGGCGCTGATCGGACTCGTTGTCGGAATCGAGCGGGAATGGTCGGGTCACGCCTCAGGGCCCCACGCCCGGTTCGCTGGAGTCAGGACGTTTTTTCTGTTGGGCATCATCGGCGGCGCGGCCGGCCTGCTGATCGAGAGCAACGCGGAGTTTACCGCCGGAATCCTGCTCGCGGGCGGGGCGGCCTTGGCGGTCGCGGCATACCTGATGGCGGCCCGCCGAGGTCCCGAGTCGATCGAGGGCACGACCGAAACCGCAGCGATCGCGGTGCTGGCGCTCGGAGCCTTGGCCGGTACCGGGGCAACCAAGCTCGCCGCAGCGGTCGCTGCCGTGATCGTTCTGGCCTTACGGGAGAAGACCGCACTGCATCGGCTGATTGGCCGCATCGACGATGTCGAGCTGCGCGCCGCCTTTCAATTCGCCGTTCTAGCCCTGGTCATCCTGCCGATACTCCCCACAGGCCCCTACGGCCCGCTGGGCGGCGTGGAGCCTCGCAAGCTGTGGCTCGTGGTGCTCATCATGTCCGGCCTCAGCTACATCGGTTATGTGGCGCGCCGCGTCGTCGGTGCCAGCCACGGATACGCGGTGACCGGACTCCTTGGCGGGATCATCTCCTCGACCGCGACAACCCTCACGTTCTCCCGTCGGAGCCGGGACCACGAGGCGCTGGGGATCCCGTTAGCCATCGGGGTGATCGGTGCCAGTACCGTGCTCCTGCTGCGCGTCCTGGTCGTGACACTCGCCCTCAATAGCGCGCTGGCACTCCCCCTCACCCCCTTCCTGGTCCCGCCATTCCTAATCGGAGCCGCCTGGGTTGTCATTTCGCTCCTGCGGACCCGCGGCAAGGCCGCGCCTGAGAAGGACGACGAGGAGTCGCGCAATCCGCTGCGACTGGGTTCAGCGATCGGCATGGCGTTGGGATTCCAGGCTGTGCTCCTGCTCGTCGCGTTTGTCCGGCAACGGTTCGGCGACAACGGGGTGCTTCCCACCGCGGCGCTGCTGGGCCTCACCGACATGGATGCACTCACCCTCGCGATGAACCGGCTGGGGAAGAACGAGGAGATCCTTCGGCTCGGCGCCCGGGCCCTGGCGATCGGAACTCTTTCCAACACGGTTCTCAAGTTGGGGATCGGGGCGGTAGTGGGGCGCGGGCGCTTCAGACTGGGGACCGCCCTGGGCCTGATTTCGCTCGGGGCGGGGTCGCTGCTCGGCCTCTGGCTATTCTGGTAAGATCCTTCCCGGCTGACGGGTGGTACCGCTGCTCTCATGCGTCCTTCATCCATTCCTCATGAGCTGGGCAGCACTTTACTTCAGGCTCAACTCGAGGGTCATATGGATCTCTACACACGTTCCGAGGCGGGTCGTCGGCTGGCGAAAGTCCTGGCTCCTTGGGAATCCGAGCACCCGCTCATCTTCGCATTGTCTCCGGGTGGCGCCCGGGTCGCCTTCGAGGTCGCCCAGCGATTCGGGTCGCCGATGGACCTGGTTGCGGCCCGCAGGCTCGAGGTCCCCGGTCGCTGGCGGTCGGCATTCGGTGCGGTAACCCCCAGATCGATGCGGATCTCGCGCCCCCAGATGAGAGCATTGGCTCTTCCCAAGCCGTACCTGAAGGACTTGGTCCAGCGGGAGGAGCGGGAAGCCATGTTGGAGGAGCGGGTCCACCGTGGGGCTTCCGAGCCTCTGGAATTGGAGGGCCGGCTCGTCATCCTGATCGACGATGGTCTCGCTGATCCCATGGTCGTGAGCGCCGGGATCGCATCGCTTCGGGCCCGGCATCCGGCTCGGCTTTTCCTCGCGGTTCCCTTTGCCTCGCCCGAGCTCAAGCTGGCGGTGAGGCGTATGGTTGATCGTCTGGTAGTCGATCGAGAATCCGACGATCAGCCCGCAATGCTCATCTGTGATGAATGCTTCATCCAGACGACGGGGGAAGATGTGCGTCGGATGGTGGAGCTTTCCCGCCAGCAGGAAGAACTGGTACCCGCCTAGCTGCCCCATACTACCAGGGAGCGCTCCATCAGGGAGCGCTCCATTTTTTGTTTCCTGCTAACCGCACAAAACATTTCGCCCCGCCTGAGGCTGGCGGGGCGAATGAGCGGTGTACGAGACCGAAGAGGGCTCAGCCCTTGATCAAGATCTTGTTCTTGATTGCGGGCTCGATCTTCGGAAGCCGGACGACCAGAATTCCGTCCTGATAGGTCGCTTCGATCTTGTTGGCCTCAACCGCCTTGGGAAGCCGAATGGTCCGGACGAACTTCCCGGTCTCGGTCTCCTCCCACAGGTAATTCTCGATCTCTTCCTTCTTCCCCATCTCCCGGTGGCCCGTCAGCGTCAGCACGGCGCCTTCGAGCTGCACATCCAGGTTCTCCCGCGGTACACCGGGCACTTCCAGACGCACGACATACTCCTTCTCCTTCTCGACCAGATCCAGCGCCGGCATCCAGGCGAATTCCCTGGTCCGCAGCGCCGGCGGCTCAAACCCGACTGGCGCGAATGGGAAGGCGGGCCCGAAGAAGCGATCGAACACTTCCTCAAACTCCCTCTTGATCGGTGCCACATTGGGCAGCTTGGCGACTTTCATATGACCTCCCTGCTAGAGACGTTGCTTTCCTGCCTGCTGAGCGCGCACGGCTCGACTACGGAGAACAATATCGCAGGGGGGCAATGAAGCCTGACTGAAACGCGAGATAAGGGCGCATCATGGTTTCTTCGTCGGCTTGGGCTGGATCGCCTGATGGCTGATGACCCAGACGTATGAAGCGACCGCGTCGACCTGGGCATCGGTCAACTCACTCATCCCGCGGATCGGCATGGTGGTTCCCCTGGTCGATTCGTCCCGCGGAATCCCGTGCAGCACCCGGGACCGGATGGCCCGCCAGGTATCGGCGCCGTGCATCCAGACGCCCTGCGCCAAAGGCGCCCCGCTGTCGGTTCCACCACCTTCCATGCCGTGACATGCGTAGCAGCCTCCCACACCTTGGAAGATCCGGCGTCCTGCAGCCACCGCGGAGTCGGTCACTTCGGGTGGCCGACCGACCGTGTCCTGGCCGAAGAGCCGCGGGGCCATGAGCAGGAGAGCCGCCAACAGCAGGGCGAGGAGATATAGCAGGCGTCGTTGCCACGATGGCCTGCTTGGAGTTGTCGGGCTGTCGAAAGACGGTCGGGCAGGCACTTCTCGGATCGCGTCAGTCATCGTAGACCATCCGCCCTGGCGGTTCATCGAAGTTGTCAACCTGTTCCCGCGACGAGAAAGAGCAGCGCGAAGCTCCTTCCGAGCCGCATTGGTGCGAGCCCTGCTGATTGTAGCGGAAGACTTGTGAAGTGGTCTGAGGGACTGTCTGAAGACGCCTTCAGAGATGGGTTCGGCCCGCCGGCCGCGGCTGTTGGCCGCCCAGCGGATCCGTGAATGAGAGCCGAGGCGTGAGCGATTCAGGGCGATCGAATCGGCCCTCACCGCCCGCCCTCAACGCATTCAGGATGACCGCGATGTCGATCACCTCCTGGAGCACCGCCCCGAGCGTGGGAGGGATGTAGCCCAGTGCCGCAACGAGCATCGCCGCGGCGCTGAGACCCAGCCCGACCCAGATACTCTGTCGCGCGATGCTCATGGTACGGCGGCTGATCGCGATGGCATCGGCCAGTCGTGACGGGTCGTCCGTCAGGATTACGGCATCGGCGGCCTCTGCGGTAATACCGCCACCGTGTGCGGCGAGGGCCACTCCCACCGTCGCGCGGCGCAGGGCGGGAGCGTCGTTGGTGCCATCGCCCAGCATGACGACGCGCTCGCCGCCCCGCTCCAACTCCTCCACCGCGACCACCTTGTCCACCGGCAACAGGTCGGCGCGAACCTCCTGAATACCCAGCGCCTCGGCCACTCGTTCCGCGTGAACGCGACGGTCGCCGGTGAGCAGCATCGTGCGTTTGATTCCGAGTTTCGCCAGACGGGCCAACATGGCGTGAAGGTCGGGACGCAACCGATCAGCGTAGTCGATGGTGCCGGCCGGGCTTCCGTCGACCAGCACCCAGGCCCGCAGTCCCGACCATTCTCCGCTGTCCGAGTCGAGCCGGTCGGCCAGAGTGGGATCTTGTCGCAAGAGGAGACCGCGGGCCCCGACTACCACCCGATGACCTTCCACCAAGCCGGCTACGCCCTGACCGGACTCCTCAACCACCTGTTGGGGCGGGGCCAGGATCAAGTGGGATTGCTCGGCAGCCGCTACAACCGGTCGGGCCAGGGGATGTCCTGACCCCTGCTCCACCGAGGCGGCGAGCCGGAGCACCGCGTCCCGGTCGAAAGGAGGGAACGCAGTGACCCCGCTGACGGCTGGGTGTCCCACGGTCAGAGTGCCGGTCTTGTCGAATACCGCGGTGGTCACACTTCCCAGCCGTTCCAGGGCCTCGCCGTGGCGGACAATGACACCGCACCGCGCTGCGCGGTTGATCCCTCCAATCACCGCAACGGGGGCGGCCAGAATGAGCGGACAAGGCGTGGCCACCACCAGCACGGCCAGGACCCTCGTACTTTCGTGCGAGAGCAGCCACGCTGCGAGGCATACCAGGAGCGTAAGGGGGGTAAACCAGACCGCGTACCGGTCGGCGAGGCGGAGCAGCGGCGACTTGCTCGCGCTGGCCTCCCGGACCAGTTGAACTATTCGGGCATACTGACTTTCCCTGGCTGGTTTGGTGACCAGGAGGACGAACGGACTGTGCTGGTTGAGGCTGCCGCTCAGGAGATGGATCCCCGGTTCGGCCCGGATCGGCAGAGGTTCGCCCGTGAGCCGGGAGGCGTCCACGTAGGATTGGCCGGACGCCACCGTTCCATCGCAAGGAACCATCTCCCCGGGGCGTACCAGCAGGCGATCGCCCACCGCCGCTGCCTCGGCCGTGATGTCCTCGACTCGCTCCCCGCTCAGAAGATGCGCCACCCGCGGCGCCGCGGCCTCGAGCTCCCGGACTGCCTCCGAGGCTCGGCCCGCCGCGTACAGTTCGAGGGCCTCACCGCCTGATTGCATGAGGACCACCACCAGACCCGGAAGCGGTTGGTCCAGCAGCAGCGCCGTCACGATGGCCAGCATCGCCACGAGGTCCGCGGCGAAGCGACCGGCGACCATGCCCCGAACCGTGCGCCAGATCAGCGGCAAGCCGGTCGCAGCAAGCCCCACCAACCAGACGAGATGAGCCTGAGAAGCCAGCGGCCCGGCGCGGAGCGCCAAGCCGGTCACGATGAAGAGGAGAGTAGTGAGAGGAAGGGCGGCAGCGCGGAGTGGCAGGTGGCGCTGGTCAGCGCTCACGGCAGGGAACCCCCTTGGCCGGCGCCGTTGGAATCGCCGTGTCGGAGACAGAATCCGACGCCGCGCACTGTCTGAATCAGGTTTTCTCCAGTCGCCTTATGAAGCTTACGCCGCACATTCCCGACGTGGACGTCGACGACGTTGCTCTCCGGATCAAAGTGCATGTCCCAGACCTTCTCGAGCAGGGTGGTCCGTCGCACCACCTGTTCGGGATGGAGCAGGAAGAACTCGACGATCTGGAATTCCTTTGCCGTGAGGTCGAGTGGCTTGTCATCGACCAGACAGACGTGGCGTAACCGATCGAGAGCAAGGCTGCGGTAGCGCAGGACCTCCATTCGCTCGGCACCGCCCCGGCGCACCAGCGCGCGGATCCGGGCGAGCAACTCGTCGAAGCGGAACGGCTTCGCCAGGTAGTCGTCGGCACCGGCGTCTAGTCCCCGGACTACGTCCTCCACCGCGTCGCGAGATGTCAGCATGAGGATCGGTGTCGTCCGCCCTTCCCGCCTCAGCTCCAAGGCGACCTGGAATCCATTTTTCTTGGGGAGAACTACGTCGAGCAGGATGACATCGTACTCGTACACATGAGCCAAGGTCCCGGCCTCGTCTCCGTCGGCCGCGATATCTACGACATAGCCCTCTTCCTTCAGGCCCTGCTCGATGAACCCGGCGACCTTCCGGTCGTCTTCCACCACGAGGATTTTCATGGTTTGCAGACTACCTGCCTTCGGATGAACCGGCCTCTAAGCATTCATGAAGATCGCTTTAATGTTCGTCCTTTTGCTGTTGGAGGGGAAGATCGAGGGTGAAATACCCCCCGCCTTTGCGTGCCACCGCCTGAAGCTCACCTCCCAGTAGCCTGGCCAGCCGTCGCGAAAGCGGCAGACCGAGACCAGTCCCCTGACCCTCCTCGCCGGCCTTGGTCATGTAGACATCGAAGATCTCCTCCACGGCTCCTGCATCGACGCCTGGGCCCTGGTCCGCAATGCTTATGCGCGCTTTCCCGTCGAGCGATTGGACCTCGACTCGCACCTGGCTGTCGTTCGGTGTGTGACGGATCGCGTTGGTCAGGAGGTTTAACAGGATCTGCTCCACTCGGTGCGGGTCGGTCCGGCAAACCGGCAATTCGCCGGTGACGTCAACCACGAGCTCAACGCCCTTGGCCTGAGCTGCCGGTGTTATCCGGGATACCGCGTGACGGGCCACCACGCCGCAGTCCACTTCGCGCATCACCGGCTGCAGCCGGTTTTCGTCCAGCCGGCTCAGGTCGAGCAGGTCATTGATCAGACCGACCGCCTGCTCGGCCGAGTCCAGGACTTCGAACGCCGCCCGGGGCACCGTTTCGGGGTCTTTCTTACGAGTCAGCATTTCGGCCCAGCCATAGACCGCGGCGAGCGCATTGCGGAGCTCGTGGTTGACCATCGCGAAGAACCGCTCTCGCGACCGGTGAAGCCGCTGTACCTCCTCAAGCAGGCGGGCGCTGTCCTCGTGGAGCCGGGCGTTTTCGATCGCCGCCGAGACCTTGGCGGCCAGCAGGACTGCTAGGTGTTCATCCTCGGCCGTGAACTCGGTGGCGCCGACCTTCTCGGTGAGGTACAAGTCTCCGAGCACGTCCCGCTTGCCCACAATGGGTACGCCGAGGAAGGAATGCATCGGCGGATGGTTGGGCGGGAAACCGTGACTCGCCGGATGTTGCATGAGGTCAGCCATCCGGACGCTGCGCCCCTCATGGATGACGAGGCCGAGAATCCCGAGGCCCTTCGGCAGTATGCCGATCCGGGCTCGTTCTTCCGCAGTCATTCCGTGGACGGTGAAGCTCTGGAGGCCCCGGCCGTCGGGGCTCAACATGCCGACCGCAGCGTAGCGAGCTCCAATCGTCTCGGCGGCGAGATCCGCGGCCCTCTGCAACACACCCTCCAGGCTCACTTCCGAAATCAGTTCAGGCGTCGCTTGCGCCAAGCGCTCCAGGCGCTCGGACAGCGAGAGAGGACGAGATTCGGCCATGAAACAATTGTACACAATTTCACGGAGTCTTCACCTCCTCCGGCCTAACCTGAGTTCGGAACCCTGGTGGAGGCCAACATCGTGCAACTGAATCACATTGTCGCCGCGGTGGATCGGTCGGAGGAGGGAAGGTCAGCCCTCGAGGCCGCATTCAGGCTGGCCGTGCGCTCGCGCGGGGAAATCACCGCCTTGAGAGTCGAGCCGCCTGCTTCGGTGACGCATCAAGCCGACTATGCACTGGATCCGCTGGGATCGAACACCTCATCGAAGAGGGCGGATTCCCAAACCCCAGTGTACCGGAAGGCGATTCGTTACGGACTTCCCGGAGTGGAAATCGGGCGGTTCGCCGAGGAGTCCGGAGCCGGTCTCGTAGTTCTGGGCAGGAAGCAGCGCTCTACCACCCAGCGACTCCTGCTGGGGGACACTGCCGACGAAACAGTCCGTCGCAGCCAGGTACCGTGCCTATCGGTTCGAGCCGGTACGAGCCAGGAGTTTACCACGGTGCTGGCGGCCTTGGACGGCAGCCCCCGAGGCATGGCGGTACTCCTTGCCGCATTGGACCTGAGCCGCTGCACCCAGAGCTTTCTCAGAGTCCTCACCGTCGAGCCCCATGTGGCTGGAGAGCCAGGCGGTGCGGGGTTGCCGACTACCCGCAGCTGCCGGCTGGCTCAAGCCCTGGACCAGATCTATCTGGATCAGGATTCGGGAGCGACGTGGAGTCGGAGCGGCGCTTCGGGTGATTCCGCCCTGGTCATCCGGCATGGGCAGATCGTGGATGAAATCCTGGCCGAGGCCGTCGCCTGCGGCGCGAGCGTGCTGGTCATCGGCTATCGCCGTGGCGGACCGGCGGGCGTAATCGAAGGCAGCAGCGTTGCCCGACGGGTCCTCCACCAGGCCGAGTGCGCCGTCATGACGGTACCGCTGTAGCAGGAACAGGGGAGGAGGATTCCATGCACCGCAATGAATGCTGGCCAGACCGGATCACCCGTTTCATCGCAGGCGTGATGCTGTTGGGCCTCTATGGTGCCTTGGCAGCGCCTTGGAAGTATCTGACCCTGACCGGACTGGCTCTGATCGCTACCGCCATGACCGGGTACTGCCCGCTCTATTCGCTGGTTGGATTCAGGACCTGCAAGAGACAGGAAGGAGCGCATCCATGACCGACACGCTGCTCGAATCATGGGCCGAGGCGATCGATGAGTTCCCGATCAGTGGCACGCCTTCGGAGCAATTGAGCGCCGCCGCTCGCCACGCGACCCTGGCCCCTTCGACTCATAACACGCAGCCTTGGCTGTTCCGGGTCAGCGGCTCGACGCTGGATCTTTATGCGGATCGCTCCCGGGTGCAGCCCATTGTGGATCCGGACCAGCGCGAGCTCACTATCAGCTGTGGAGCCGCGCTCTACATCATTCGCCTCACGCTTGCCAGGTTCGGCCACGATTCGCGCTGCACCCTGCTGCCGGACCCGAGGGACCCGGATCTTCTGGCTCGGGTGACCCTCGACGGCCCGCTGGAACCCGACCGGCGGCACCAACGCCTTTACGACGCGATTTCGACGCGGCGGACGAACCGGCATCCCTTTGCGGCGCGCCCCATCCCCGTGCCTGTCCTCGCGAAGGCCGTCGCGGCGGTCGATGCGCAAGGAGCGCGTATTCAGCTCGTGTTTGACCAGCCGTTGTTCGGCGGTATTGCCCAGCTGGTGGCAGAGGCGGACCGGGCTCAGATGGCCGATGCCGCATTTCGGGACGAGGTGGCGCAGTCCATCCATGCCAATCGCAGCCACAAGCGTGACGGCATGCCGGGGAGTGTTTTTGGTATGGGCCGCCTCGCCTCCGCCGTGGCCCCGACTGTGGTCCGCAAGTTCGACCTGGGACTGGGGACGGCCCGGCGCGACGTGGCACTGGTTGCAGAATCGCCTGCTTTGGCCGTGATCTGGACCCGAGGGGACACCACGAGGCATTGGATCCGGGCAGGACAGGCACTCCTCGCGCTGCTGCTCAACCTGCAGGCCGACGGCGTCGCGGCCTCCTTCCTCAACCAACCACTGCAGGTCGGTCCGCTGCGCGAACGGCTCCGTGCCCTGATCGCCTGCCCGGGATCCCCCCAGCTGATCCTGAGGTTGGGCTACGCTCCCGAGGTCGCACCTACGCCGCGTCGAGATCCCAGTGATGTGGTCGTCAATCTGACGCCGCGCGAAGAAACTCACCGGTCTTCTGGTAATCCACTCGCCGGCGCGGCCGGTTCGCCTGAGGAGGCATGATCATGGGCACCTATCACTCAATCCTGGTTCCCCTCGATGGAAGCGAGTTTGGGGAACGGGCGATCCCGCTCGCCGTTGACCTGGCGCGACGCAACAACGCCCGCCTTGAGCTCGCGCTGGTACACCAACCTCTCCAATCATTTGCCACTGCGATGGAAATGCCGGAGGTGGGAGCCGAGTACGAAAACGAGGCCCGGAACCGGGAAAAGGCGTATCTCGACCAGATTACTCAGCGCCTCGCGAGCAAGCACAACATTCCAGTGAGCTCGAGGCTGTTGCAGGGCTCCGTGGCCGAGGCCCTTGAATCGCAAGCGCAGGTTTCGGCAATTGACCTGGTCGTGATGAGCACGCATGGCCGTGGCGCCATGGGCCGCTTCTGGCTGGGCAGCGTGGCAGATCGGCTGATCCGTCGCCTGCACATTCCGGTGCTGGTCGTGCGTCCCAGCTGGCAGGAGGACTTGCCAGACCCCGAGATCAAACGGGTTCTTGTGCCGCTCGACGGCTCACCCCTCGCCGAGGCCATTCTGGAGGATGCGGTCCGCTTCGGGGGCGATAAGGCGGAATACCTGCTCGTTTCGGTGGTCGTGCCACCGGTCCCACTGTTGGACATGGTGCCGGTCACTGGTATGCCCGACACCTCAGCGCTGGTTCCCGTATTGATGAAAGCCGCCGAAGGCTACTTGGACAGAATCGCAGAGCGTCTCCGCAGCGAAGGCCGGCGTGTTTCTGCCCATACCGTGCTCGCGGATCGGGTCCATGAGGGGCTTCTGGAACAGGCCAACCTGTTCGGCGCCGACCTCATCGCCATCGCAACCCATGGCGCCGGTGGTATCAAGCGTTTCGCGATCGGCAGCGTGACTGAGAAGATTGTGCGCGGAACTTCTTGCCCGGTGCTGGTCCTGACGCCTCAACCCGGAAGCGTGCCGCGCCGGCCGATGCCCGCGATCGAGAGTGAGGGGGAGCCCGTGACTTGCTGTTCGGTGCGGGTGTAGGAAGGTCATTAGGACCGGCAGCGGGTCGCCGTTCATTAATAATGAAGGGGTCGTCAGGGGCAGTTCTCTGGCGACCCCGTTTTTCCTGCCCGGTTTAGCGGTTTTCGGATGTCGAGGTCGGAAGAGCCCGTAGTGACCTTAAGTCCATGTCTCGGACCTGTCGTGTGCTGCGGCTCCAGGGCTCGGCCTCGGACATCGTCACCTTCGAGCCGCTCAAGGTCCGATTTCCCGGTGCCCGTCTTACACCGGTGGGTGTCGATGTGCCACTCGATTCTCAGGGTCCGGAAGAAATCCTCGCCGCATGCTGTGCCGAAGGAGTCAGGGTCCTGGGCAGCGTGGTGCTCCCCGCCTTCAATGATGAGCTGCCTGACGGCTGACGGCCACCTGCGGGTTGAAGGCCGCCGTGGGTGTCCCTACGTTTCGGCCGTGTCGATCTTCGCATTCCCCGAGAGCCTTCGGCAGCTCGCCGAGTTTCTCCGCCTCGACGCGGCGGAGCTGGTGCGGAAGCTGTCCCAGGTCGTGGTCATTTGGCTCCTGGCCTTCGGCGCCTGGCGTCTCGTCCGCCTCATCTCCAGACGGATCGTCAAGGCCGTGGATGACGGCGACGACGCGGCGTTCACCGAACGGGAGCAACGCGGCTACACCATCGCTCAGTTGCTGAGGAGCCTCGGCGTGGCTGTTATCCTCGGGGTCTCGATCCTCCTGAGTCTCAACGTCTTCGTGAACATCGGCCCATTGCTGGCGGGCGCCGGAATTCTGGGCTTGGCCATTTCCTTCGGTGCCCAGAGCCTGGTCAAGGACATAATCACCGGATTCTTTTTCCTTTTTGAGGGCCAGTTCGCCGTGGGCGATGTGATCGAAGTAGCGGGCAGGTCAGGTGTCGTCGAAAGAATGACCCTGCGGGTCGTCATGCTGCGCGATGCGAATGGCGTCTTGCACATAGTCCCCAACGGCCAGGTCACCACCGTGAGCAACATGACTCGCACCTGGTCGAGGGCCGTGGTGGACGTCGGAGTGGCGTACGGCACCGAC
>Ga0207712_10001416_pt1 | contig 16364 bp, 16 predicted proteins | sample KBSS44metaG_FD_184402 | JGI IMG/M metagenome (GOLD analysis project Ga0207712, IMG submission 184402) | Switchgrass rhizosphere microbial communities from Kellogg Biological Station, Michigan, USA - KBS S4-4 metaG (SPAdes) (version 2) | ecosystem: Host-associated > Plants > Roots > Rhizosphere... | reverse complement strand
CGGCTTCCTCCAGCGCCCAGCGGGCGCGAAGATCGCGGACGAGGCCCTGGGCGAAATCGGGCACCCATTGGAAAGCGGTGATCTCGATCGCCGCGTTCGGATTGATTGGCATTCTTCCCTCCTAGTGTGCGAATGTTACGCGGCGGCTTCGGTTGCCGCCTCTTCGACAGGATGCGCGCCCTGTTCGGCGAACGCGGGGTCCATCCACATCGGTTCCCATGTGTGGCCGTCAGGGTCCTCGAAGCTGCGGCCGTACATCACCTCTCCCATCTCCTGCTTGGGGCTGACATCGGCCTGGCCCCCAGCCGCGCCGGCGGCGTCAGTGATACGGTCGACGTCGGCGGGACTGGCGCAGGAAATGCAGAGCAGCACCTGACTGCTGGTGCGTGCGTCGGCAATCGGCTTGCGGGTGAACGTTGCATAAAAGGGGTGAGTAAGCAGCATTACCGAGATGGTGTCGGACAGCACCATCATGGCCGCCGCCTCGTTGCTGAACTTCGGCTCGTTGCGGAAACCGATCGCTTCATAGAACGCCTTGGAGCGTTCAAGGTCCTCTACCGGCAGGTTCACGAAAATCATTCGGGACATCGCATTTTTCTCCTGTTTGCGACTCGATTCGCTTGCCTTTTGACGATGAAAGTTATAAATTGCAACTATGCAGTTAGAAAAAGTAACTAAGAAGCGACAAAGCGAGGAAAAACGGCGATACGACGACGCCTGCGGTTTGGCCCATGCGATGGACCTGCTCGGCGACCGTTGGGCGATGCTCGTCATGCGGGAACTCGCTTATGGTCCGCGCCGATTCTCCGAGCTCAGGAACGACCTTCAGGGCATCAGCGCCAATGTTCTGACTCAGCGGCTGACCGAGCTCGAAGCGCGCGGGCTTGTCCGAAAACTGAAGCTTCCGCCTCCCGCTTCGGTGCAGGTTTATGAGGCGACGGAGTGGGGCCTGGAAGCGATTCCGGTCATCGCCTCGCTCGGCCGCTGGGCCGCGCGGAGCCCGCTGCATGACCCGACGCTGCCGATGAGCCACGTGGCGGTGATGATGTCGCTTCAGACGCTGATTTCGCCCGAACGGGCGGAAGGAATCGACGCACGCATTTGCTTCCGCCTGGGCGAAGCCGCCTACGTCGCGACGGTTCGCGACGGCCGGTTGGATCTCGACCGGCGCGACGCACAGGATTGCGACGTGACCTTTACCGGATCCCCAAGCGCCATCGCCGGGGTCATTCATGGCGGCGCTCCGTTCGAAACGATTGAGGTTACCGGAGACATGGAGCTGGCGAAGCGTTTCGTGAAGCTGTTCCCGCTGCCGGAGAAAGTGGAGACACGTTGAGGCGCGCGCGCCATTCCCCTAAGGCCCCGGACGATGACTGACATTTCCAATGTGAACCCTGAAAGCCGCGCGGAGACGCTCATGGCCGTTCCCGACCGTGTCGTGAAAGTGCGTGAGGCGTTTGGCATGGATTCGGACATGGAGGTTCCGGCCTTCAGCGAGGCCGACGAGCGCGTGCCCGACCTCGATCCGACCTACGTGTTCGATCCGGATACGACGATGGCGATTTGCGCCGGCTTTGCGAAGAATCGCCGGGTGATGGTCCAGGGCTATCACGGCACCGGCAAGTCGACCCACATCGAGCAGGTCGCGTCCCGCCTCAACTGGCCGATGATCCGAATCAACCTCGACGCGCACATCAGCCGGATCGACCTCGTCGGCCGCGACGCGATCGTGCTTCGCGATGGACAACAGGTGACCGAATTTCGCGAAGGCCTGTTGCCTTGGGCGCTGCAGCACCCCGTCGCGCTCGTCTTCGACGAATATGACGCGGGCCGCCCGGACGTGATGTTCGTGATCCAGCGCGTGCTCGAAGCCGAGGGCAAGCTCACCTTGCTCGACCAGAACCGAGTGATCCGCCCCAACCCTTGGTTCCGGCTGTTTGCGACGACGAACACCGTCGGCCTCGGCGATACAACCGGCCTCTATCACGGCACCCAGGCGATCAATCAGGGGCAGATGGACCGCTGGAACATCGTCACGACGCTCAACTATCTGCCCGCCGCGGTCGAAGCTCAGATCGTGCTCGCGAAGTCGGGCGAATATGACGAGCCCGGCGGCAAGGAGGTCGTCGACAAGATGATCAAGGTCGCCGATTTGTCGCGCCAGGGCTTCGTCAACGGCGACATCTCGACCGTGATGAGCCCGCGCACCGTGATCAGCTGGGCGCAAAATGCCCATATCTTCGGCGATATCGGCTACGCCTTCCGGGTGTCGTTCCTCAACAAGTGCGACGAGGCCGAACGGCCTCTGATCGCCGAATATTTCCAGCGGGTGTTCGGCGAGGACCTTCCCGAAAGCGTCGTCGGCAAGGCCTGATCCCAATGAAAAGGGCGCCACCCGCCTGGGTGACGCCCTTCCCGGTTTGATCGGCGCTTAGCCGAAGATGATGTCGTTATTGATGTCGATGTTCGCGCCCAGCAGGTGAAGCGCGTAGTCGTGACCGTTGGCGCTCCAGTGCAGGTCAGTCCCATCGTAGGTGACGTCGGCCGCGGTCAGGTGGCCGTAGGACGTCAGGTCGATCTTGTCCTCGCCGGTGGCGAAATCCATGATCGTATCGATCGAATTGTCGACCACATCGTGTCCCGCCGGGTTTGATGGAGTGGGGATGTGCCCGCTGTAGTCGGCAATGATGAACGTGTCGGCACCATCGCCTCCAGTGAACATATTGTCCGCCTGGTTGCCGTTGATCCGGTCGTCGCCATGCCCGCCGATCGCATTTTCGATGACCGCGCCGTACGCGATGCCGATATTCTGCTCCATCAGGAACTCATCGCCGGTGCCGGTAATCGCCTTCCAGCTCTGCCCCTCGTTGACGAAGGTTTCTCCTCCGTCGTCGGACCAATTTCCGTCGAAGTAGATGTGGTAAAGACGCTCCGTCCGGGCCGGCAGACCCGCGCCGGCGTTATTCGCGTTGATCTGCGCCAGCGTGAGCTGGGTTCCGGCTAAGTCGGGATCGTAGGCACCCGCCCCACCCGCGCTGCTGTATGCGCCTTCGCGAAGGTCGATCACCGACGGCGTGTAATAGCCCGACAGGTCGAGCGTATCGTTTCCGCCGGCGTCCCAGATGGTGAAGATCGTGAGCATCTCGCCGGAATGGAAGCTCATCGCCGGATTCCACACGTCGCCCGTGGCGTTGAACCCATAGGTCGTGTCGCCCGTGCGGGTCGTCATGTCGGCGCCGTACTTCTGCTGGATGACGTAGACGTCGTCGACCATCGGCGTTGACGGATATACGAAGCGCATCACGTTCCAGTCGACGTTCTGCGCGCCCGTTTCGAACGAGTCGAAATAGGACATGATCGAGAACTGGTTGCTGTCCTGGAAATATTCGGCGTCGGTCGAATAGTTGATTGGATCGGGGATGCCGTCGCCATCGCTGTCGTCGCCGAAATTGTAATTGCCGGGGTGCGACAGGCCAAGCGTATGGCCCAGCTCGTGATTGAGAGTCTGCAGTCCGTAGAAGCCCGGATCGAGCTGACCGTTCGAGCCGTTGACTCGCGGATCGGCGATCCAGACGTCGCTGCTCAGCCGCTCATATTGGTGATTGGAACCCGGGTAATAAGCCCATGCCTGCGCCGGACCGGTGGTTGTGTTCGCAAGCAGGATGTCGGTAGTGTTCTGCGCCCAGGTCTTCACTCCCGGCCCGAACGGCTGCTCCTGGAAGGTGGGAGCGATCAGATCGTCCCAGTTGTGGATCGCGACGCGCGCCGCGGCCTTCTGGGCGGGACTGAACGGAGCGTAGCCTTGGCCTTCGCCGAGGAAGGGGCTGTTGTTGACCCCGGTGTAATGCTTCCCGTCGAAGAAGCCCCAGGTGATTATATTATCGGCGCCAGGGTCGATCGCGACTCCTGCGTCGAGCTGCCAGCTGACCGTCCCGGGCACGTTCGCGCCTTCGGGAAGGACCGGCTTGTCGCGAATGAGAGTCTCGTTGTTGAGATAATCGCTGACGAGACTTTGGATGTGGGTCGGAAGCCCGCTCGAGGTTTCCCAGTTGAAACTGGCGTTGAACGTTGCCGCATCGGTCAGCGGCGTGAGCCCGCCGCTGACGATTGGCCGCACCTCGGCGTAATCGTCGTTTAAGATCTGAAGTTTCTGCTTGATACTCAACTTGCCCTCCTGTTTTGACGCGCGCCTCCGCGCCCGACCCCCGAACGAAGGGTGCGCACTGGTGCCGTGGCGTTGCGCAAGGTGTCAACTCGCCATCAATCATTCGGTGCCTGGGTTTGAAAATCAGGCGGGACTTTTGTCCGGTTCATCATACCGGTAGGAAGCCGCGGTGGCTGAACGCATCGACCTTTTCCGCAGGGCGCTGGCCGGCGCCGCACGCGCGATCGCCAGGGATGCGGACGTTGACGTGGTGTTCGCGTCGGACACGGCGCCTGCGTCTGGTAAGACCGCGCGGGTCCCGTCTCCCGGCCCCGCGCTGGAGCCGCGCCTCGTCGCCGAGGCGCGCGGAGCCGCGGACTCGGTTGCGCTGAGGCTTCGCCATCATGACTCGAAGCTCCATGCTCGCCATGCCCCCGCCGACGCCGACGCGCGCGCCGTGTTCGACGCGCTCGAGACCGCAAGGGTCGAAGCGCTCGGAGCGCGCGCGATGGGCGGCGTTCGGGAGAACCTCAATCATCTTGCCGAAGCCCGCGTTCGCGGGGATGCGATCGTCCGTGCCCGCACGGCGGAGGAAGTGCCCTTGTCGACCGCCGTCGGCCTGCTCGCCCGCGAGCGGCTGACCGGAGAGGCGCCGCCTCAGGCGGCGCTCTCGGGGCTGAAGCTGATTACCCCATGGATCGAGAAGAAAGCCGGGGCCGAGCTCGATGCTCTGGCGATGACCCTGGACGACCAGATCGCCTTTGCCAAATTGTCGCGCCAGCTCCTCGAGGATCTCGAGCTCGCGACCGCCGAAGATTTCGGCGACGATCAGCCGGACGAGGGCGGGGACGAGGCTGAAGGCGAGCCGGGCGGCGGTGAGGACGCAACCGAGCAGGGCCAGGATTCAACCCCGGCCGGCGGCGACGTCGAAATGCGGGGCGAGGATGCCCAGGAAGGCGAGGCGGACGAGCGCGGCGCCGATGAAATGGAGATGGACGAGCAGGAATCGGTCGCCGGCGAGGACGTCACCGACAGCCTTTTCGCCTCCTCCGGCCGCCGCAACTGGGAGCTGGCGCCCGAAACGGATTACAGGGTCTACACGACGCGCTTCGATGAGATCGTCGAGGCCAAGGAGCTTTGCGACGAAGAAGAGCTGGGTCGGCTTCGCGCCTATCTCGACCAGCAAATGGGCGGCCTCTCGAATGTTGTCACCCGGCTCGCGAACCGCCTCCAGCGGCGGCTGTTGGCGCAGCAGGCACGAAGCTGGGATTTCGACCAGGAGGAAGGGCTGCTCGACGCCGCCCGGCTCGCCCGGGTCGTCGTCAACCCGCGCCACGCTTTGTCCTTCAAGATCGAACGCGACACGGAATTTCGCGACACGGTCGTCTCGCTGGTGATCGACAATTCAGGCTCGATGCGCGGGCGGCCGATCGCCATCGCGGCGATCTGCGGCGATATCCTCGCCCGAACGCTCGAGCGCTGCGGAGTCCAGACGGAAATCCTCGGCTTCACGACCCGCGGCTGGAAGGGCGGGCAGAGCCGGGAAGCCTGGCTGGCCGACGGACGCCCGCCAAACCCGGGCCGCCTCAACGACCTCCGGCACATCGTCTACAAGCGCGCCGACGAGCCCTATCGCCATGCCCGGCGCCATCTCGGCCTCATGATGCGCGAGGGCCTGCTTAAGGAAAATATCGACGGCGAGGCCCTGCTCTGGGCCCACAACCGCCTGATCGCCCGGCCCGAGGAGCGGCGAATCCTGATGGTGATTTCGGACGGCGCGCCGGTCGACGATTCGACAGCCAGCGCCAACGGCGGCTCTTATCTCGAACGGCACCTGAGGCAGGTGATCGAATGGATCGAGAAACGCTCGACGGTTGAGCTGATCGCCATCGGCATCGGCCACGACGTCACCCGCTACTATGAGCGGGCGGTGACGATCATGGACGCCGACCAGCTCGCCGGAGCGATGGTCGAGCAGCTCGCCCGGTTGTTCGATACCCCATAAAAATTGGGCCCGACACGATTACGCGCGCCGGGCCCCCCTCGTTACGCGACGCGAGGGAACTTGCCTGTTTCCAGACGTGACGGGGAAAAGGGGAAACCCCGTCTGACAAGCGGGGTTATGCCCGATTCGCGGGCAATGGAGGCTGAACGCAGGATGCAGCCTGCGTTCAGGAAATTCCGTTGAGCTTCAGAAACTTAGAGCTGGCCTAAGCGGCTTGCTCAGAAGCCTTCTTCGCAATCTCTTTCTTGAGCTTGCGGGCCTTGGCGGACAGCTTGTCGTTGCTCGTCTTCAAGAGCCAGTTGTCGAGGCCGCCGACATGTTCGACCGAGCGCAGGCCGTGGGTCGAAACGCGCAGCTTCACGCTCTGCCCGAGCGCATCCGAAATGAGCGTGACGTTCTGCAGGTTCGGCAGGAACGTGCGCTTCGTCTTGTTATTGGCGTGGGAAACATTGTTGCCCACCTGCCGGCCCTTGCCGGTCAGCTCGCAAACCCGCGACATGGTCTAAAATCCTGGTTTTGGGGGCGCTTGGCTGCGCCCGGAAAGCGCCGCCCGTTAGCGGGTGGGGCCGCCCCCGTCAATGTCGCGAAGGGTCAGTCGGCAGAAACTCTCGGTGGCTGTCGGCGTTATGAAGCCAGCAGACAGCCCACATATTCGGAGATCAGCGAATGCGCGCCATCCTCCTCGTCCTCATCGTCGTGGTGCTCGCGCTTATCGCTGGTATCGCCACCGGTTTCCTCAACATCAACCAGATCCGCGGAGCCCAGGCGCCGGAAGTAAGCGCGACGGCCAACGGCATTTCCGCGAAGGGCGGGCAGACACCCAAGTTCGACGTCGAGACCGGTTCGGTCGAGGTCGGCACCCGCAATGCGACCGTGAAGGTCCCGGCGGTCGAGGTGAAGCCGCCCGCCAACAAGGCCGCTGAAAACCAGGTCAATGCGATGTAGCTGACACGGGCCGCGGGCTTGGCTAGTCCCGCGACCCGTGACCTTCCCGCTGCCACCGCCGATGCGCCGGGCGCTCGATCTTGCCGCCGAGGCTGCGGCCGCCGGCGAAGTGCCGGTCGGCGCCGTCGTGACCCTGGACGATGAGATCGTCGTCGAAGCTCGAAACGCGATGCGCGGCTCGTCCGACCCGACCGGCCATGCGGAGATGGTGGCGATCCGCGCCGCCGCGGAGGAGCTCGGCACGTCGCGGCTCGACTTGTGCACGATTTGGGTGACGTTGGAGCCATGCGCGATGTGCGCCGCAGCGATCGCCCTCGCGCGGTTCAAGGCGTTGCGGTTCGGCGCGGAAGACACAAAGGGCGGGGGCGTCGTCCATGGAGCGCGCATCTTCGCCCAGCCCACGTGCCACCACCGGCCCGACGTGCTCGGCGGAATCGGCGAAGACGAATCGGCCGAGCTCCTGCGCGGCTTCTTCGCCGAACGGCGCTAACCCCGATAAGGAACCAGGCGAATCTCGATCCGGCGGTTCGCGGCTTTCTCGGTCTCGCTCGTTTCGACAGCGTAGAGCGGAGCAGACTCGCCCAGGCCGCGAGAGGCGATCCGCGCCTTGGCGACCCCGTGGCTTCCGAGGAAGGCGGCCGCGGCGGTCGCCCTTTTTTGCGACAGGGTGAGATTGCCTTGGGGAGTGCCGGACGTGTCGGTGTGGGCGAGCACGTCGACATAGGTCTGGTTGAACGTCTTTAGGGTGCGGGCGACCTCGGTTAGGGTCGCATCGATCTGCGGCTTGATCGCGGCGCTTCCCGGATCGAACGTCATGATCGCGGGCACGCGCACCAGGACGCCATCGGGAAGGCGGATCACGTCGATTCCAATGCCTGCCGTTTGCCGCCTCAGTTCCTGCTCGGCGCGATACATGTAGCTCGGCACCATTGTGGGAGCGAGCGGGCGGATATTGGCGGCCCGCATCTTTGCCGCCCGCGATCTCGTCCCGGTGATCACGTCGCCGTTCAGATAAGCGGCGGTGACGCCAAGCGCCGTGAATGCCGCGGGCCGGACCGGCGGCGGCCGCTGCCCAAACGGGCCGGCTTCGCAACCCGACAGCAACATTGTGCAGAGCGCAGCTGCGGCGATGCTGCGGGTTCGGTTCATGTGCGGCTCCTCCAAAGGATGACGCGTTGAAACCGGCCCATGGCACGGATGGTTCCGCGCGTGAACCGATCGCCAGCTTGTGAAGCGCTGCATCCACGCTAGACTTATGAAACGCCGATGAGCGAAACCCTCTCACCCATACCCTGGCTGGACGTCCTGCTGATCCTCGCGCTGATCGCAATCAACGGCGTGCTGGCGATGAGCGAGCTCGCGATCGTTTCGGCGCGCGAGGCGCGCCTGAAAGCTATGGCCAAGAGCGGCAGCCGCGGCGCCAGATGCGCGCTCGATCTCGCTGCCGACCCCGGGCGCTTCCTGTCGACGGTGCAGAGCGGCATCACGTTGATCGCGATCTTCGCCGGCGCCTTTTCCGGCGCCAGCCTTGGCGAACCGGTCGCGCAAAGGCTCGAGCTCGCGGGGCTTCACCCGAACACGGCGCACAATGTCGGCTTCGGTCTTGTGATCTTTGTCACCACCTACGTTTCGCTGGTCATCGGTGAGATCGTTCCGAAGCAGATCGCGCTTCGCTCGCCCGAGCCGATCGCGGTGGCCATGTCGCGGCCGATGAAATGGCTGTCGAAAATCACCGCGCCGTTCGTCTGGGTGCTCGACCAGTCGAGCTCGCTGATTTTCCGCCTGCTAGGTCTCGACAGGGAATCGAAGAACCAGGTCACGGCGGAGGAACTTCACCTGGTCGTTGCCGAGGCACAAACCGCGGGCGTGCTTGAGGAGGACGAGCGGGCCATGATCTCTGGGATCGTCCGGCTCGCCGACCGGCCGGTGCGGGAGGTGATGACTCCGCGAACCGACGTCGACTGGATCGACGTCGGAGCGACGGCCGACGATATTCGGACCGCGCTGCTCGAGACTCCGCACAGCCGGATCCCCGTCGCGGTCGGATCCGTCGACAATATCGTCGGCGTGATCCAGACCCGGGACGTTCTCGCTGCCGCACTCGAAGGCCGGCCGATCGAGCTTGGCGACCTCTGTCGGACGGCGCCCGTCATCCCGGACCTCATGGATGCGATGGACGCGCTCGCCGTGCTTCGCAGCGCCGAGGTGCCGCTCGCGCTCGTGCACGACGAATACGGCCATTTCGACGGGATCGTGACCCCAGGAAGCATTCTCGCGGCGCTCGCCGGGACCTTCGCCCACGACGTCGAACTGGGCGAGGAGCCGCCGCTGGTCGAGCGCGACGACGGCAGCTGGCTCGTCTCCGGCGCGGCGAGCGCCGACCTGCTCTCCGACCGTCTCGGAGTGAACCTGCCCACCGACCGCGATTATTCGACCGTTGCCGGTTTCGCGCTCTCGGTGCTGAAGCACTTGCCGGAAACCGGCGAGAAGTTCCGCCACGACGGCTGGTCGTTCGAGATTGTCGACATGGACGGCCGCAAGATCGACAAGCTCATCGCTTTTCGGCCGAAGCGCAAGGCAGCGGGGACCGAAGCGGCTATCGCGAACTAGAGCTTGCCGAACGTCTGTTCGTACCCGTCGATGTCGTTGCGGGCGAGATAGTCCGCCTGCTGGGCCACTCGATCACGCGCCAGTCGTCCGCTGAATGCTCCGAGCTGGCCGTCGAGCCTCTCGATCTCGGTCGGGGTCAAATGGGCGAGCTGTTCAAAGCGGTTGAAACCAAGCGTGTGAAGTGCGTCGGCGAACTTCGGGCCGACCCCCTTCATCCGGCAGAAATCGTCGCCAGGCACCGATTCGCCGGCCAGCTCGCGGCGGACCGGCGCACCAAGGAGCTGGCCGGTGACGTCGCTCGTTGCCGCCGCCGCTTCACCGGCGAGCCCTCGGCCCTCGGACCGCTTCGACTGCTGCATGTGCGGCCGAACCGGGGCGCTATCCGTCAGGCGCACGCTTTGGCGCGGGCGGAACAGCAAGAAGGCAACGACCAGCGCAAGGACAATGACAATCAGCCACCAATAATTTTGAACCACATCCATTCCGGTCACCATGTCCATTGAGCGTTGTAGCGACGGCGAAGCTCGATCAGATAAGCGATCAGCAGTCCGCCAAGAAAGCCGAGAATCGCGGCCAGTTCCCCCTCGGCGATCAACGGAATTCCGCCGGTCCTGTCGGACCAGCTGACGCTGCTCACTCCCGGCAACTGGCCGAGCAATCGGGCCAGCTCGCTAGTTTGGAAATCGTCGGCGGGTCCTGACAGGATCAGGCGCCGGCTCAGTGGGCCGCGATGGAGGTGCGCCGTCACTTTTGTCATCTCATAATAATCGAGCGCCTGTCGCGCCTGGCGCTCGATCTTGGTCGTGAACCGGTCAGCTGCGCCCAGCGGTCCGTGCCAGGCTGCGGCGGCCGCGAGCGCGACGAGCCCGGCGATGATCAGCGGGCGCCTTCGCTTGCGCCTGAAACCGAACAGCCCGCCCAGCCCGCCGGCCAGCAACCCGACGCAAAGAATCGGCCAGAAATAGGTCCAGAGCGTGTTCATGCCTCGCTCCGTTCGAGCTCGCGCCACCCGATGTCGCGGCGGTGAAACCCGTCGGCGAAATCGACCTGGTCCACCGCGCGATAGGCGCGCGCCCGGGCATTGGCGAACGTATCAGCGACCGCGGTTACAGCGAGCACGCGCCCGCCTTTTGCCACCAGGCCGCTGTCGGTGAGCGCGGTTCCGGCGTGGAAGACGGTAACGCCGGGGACCTGTTCGGCGGCTTCGATCTCGCGGATCAGCCCGCCGCTCGCGGGAGTTCCAGGGTAGCCGCGTGCTGCGACGATCACGGTCATCGCATGTTTCTCCCCAAGCGTCGGCGTTTCGATTTCCTTGAGCCTGCCGGTCGCGACGGCGTTCAGCAGCGCGGCGAAGTCCCCCTCGATCAGCGGCATGATCGCTTCGCACTCGGGGTCGCCGAAGCGGACATTATATTCAATGAGCTTGGGCCCATCGGCCGTGAGCATCAGCCCCGCGTAGAGAACGCCGCTGAAAGGAGTGCCCGCGGTAGCGAGCGCCCGAGCCGTGGGCCGCACAATCTCATCCATCGCACGATCGCTGAGCTCGGCCGTCAGCACGGGAGCGGGTGAATAGGCACCCATTCCGCCGGTGTTGGGACCGGTGTCGCCCTCGCCGACGCGCTTGTGGTCCTGGGCCGAAGCGAGGAAGACCACGGCTTCGCCGTCGACCAGCGCGAACAGGCTCGCTTCCTCACCCATCAGAAATTCCTCGATCACCAGCGGAGCGTCGCCGGCAGCCTCGATTGCCGCTTCCGCTTCGGCGCGCGTCGTTGCGATCGTGACTCCTTTCCCGGCGGCGAGCCCGTCGGCCTTGATCACCACCGGCAAGCCGAACGCCGACAGGGCCGACGGGCCCTCATCCGAGCGCTCGACCCGCACATAATCGGCCGTTGGAATTCCGTTCGCCCGGCACAAGTCCTTGGTGAAGCCTTTCGAGCCTTCAAGCCGCGCAGCGGCGCTATTCGGCCCGAATACGGCGATCCCCGCTTCGCGCAGCGTATCGGATACGCCGGCGACCAGCGGTGCCTCTGGACCCACGACGACGAGGTCGATCCCCTTGTCGCGCGCGAGCCGGACGACCGCTTGCGCGTCGCAGGGGTCGACCGCGACGCAATCCGCCCAGCGCGCGATTCCCGGATTACCCGGAGCGGCGATCAATTGGCCGCAGCTCGGCGATTGCCTAAGGCGCCAGGCGAGCGCATCCTCGCGCCCACCCGACCCGAGAAGCAGAATATTCATGGATCTCCCTGACGACACGCGAGGATCGCTGTTAGCGAACGTCGCCCCCGGCGACAATTCGCCGCCGATGAGCGTCAGCGAACTGTCGGGGGCACTCAAGCGGACGATCGAGACGGAGTTTGCGCAGGTTCGAGTTCGCGGTGAGATCAGCGGGTTCAAGCGCCATGGCTCCGGCCACTGCTATTTCACCTTGAAGGACGAGAATGCCTGCATCGACGCAGTGATCTGGCGCAGCAGTGCCGCCGGGCTCGCCTTCCGTCCCGAGGACGGCGCGGAGGTCATCGCGACCGGCAAGCTCAGCACCTATCCCGGCCGCTCCAAGTATCAGATCGTCGTCGATCGGATGGAGCTGGCGGGGGAAGGGGCCTTGCTCGCCCTTCTCGAAAAGCGGCGCAAGGCGCTCGCCGCCGAAGGTCTGTTCGCAGCGGAGCGAAAGCGGCGCTTGCCGTTCCTGCCGCGCGTGATCGGGGTCGTCAGCTCGCCCACCGGCGCGGTCATTCGTGATATCCTGCACCGGCTCGAGGATCGATGCCCAACCCACGTGATCCTCTGGCCGGTCCCGGTCCAGGGTGAAGGCGCCGCGGCGAAGATCGTGGAGGCCATCCGCGGCTTTCCACTGTTCAATCCCCGGCCCGACCTGCTGATCGTCGCCCGAGGCGGCGGCTCAATCGAAGATTTGTGGGCGTTCAATGAGGAAGAAGTCGTCCGGGCGGCGGCCGAATCCCCGATTCCGCTAATTTCAGCAGTCGGCCACGAAACGGATACGACTCTGATCGATCACGCCGCCGACCTGCGCGCTCCTACCCCGACGGCCGCGGCAGAGCTCGCCGTTCCCGTACGCTCCGAGCTGCTCGCCCAGCTGGGCGAACTCGCGCATCGCGCGCAGCACTGCCTTGCGCGCCGCACCGAACGAAGCCGCGAGCGTTTCGAGCTGACGATCGGTCGCTGGCCCGAACCGCAGTCGATCTTCCTTCCGATGAACCAACGGGTCGACGAGCTATCAGAACGCCTGCCGCGCTCGCTGGCGGCACGCGCGGGCGCGGCGCGCGCGGACATGAACCTGATAACCGGACGGCTCCGGCGCGAGCTGGTCGATCAGCGCATCGAGCGGCTCGGCGAGCAGCTGGCGGCCGCCTGGAAGATGGCCGAGCTGGCTCACCCGGAGCGGCCGCTTCAGCGCGGTTTCGCCCGGGTAACGGACCGATCCGGGACGACCTTGATGAGTGCGTCCGCCGCGCGTGCCGCGCGCGAACTCAGGCTCCGCTTCGGCGACGGTGAAGTGGATGCCGCGGTCGATGGCGCGTCCCCCAATCCGCCGGTTGAGCGAAAGCCGCGGCGTTCCTATGTCGCTCCGCAACCCGGCCTGTTCGATCCGCCGGAGGAGTGAAACGATGTTGATGAGTGGAAGCGGACGCGCCGCGCGAGTCCATTACCTGGCCGGCACCTTTCGGCTGCTGACGGACGGTGACCACGTCGTCTGCGCCATTACGGCCGCGCGAATCCCGATCCATGAGCTGAGATACTGGAGCGTGGAGCGCCAGGAGCCCTATGTCGACGCGGCTGCGAGCTTCGAGGCCGAGCGCCGTAGCGCTAGCCGATCCGCTTGACCTTGAATCCCGGCTGTCCAGCGACGCGCAAGAAGAAGGCGCCCAGAGTGCCGCGGCGGACCACGACCTTGTCGCCCTTGCGCGGCTCGAGACCAAGCTGGACGTCTTCGGTCTGAACCCAAGTCGATCCATCGGCTAATTTGATCGTCCATCCCAAATATCCCATCTGGGATGCGCTGACGACAGTGCTCGAAATTTCCTTCACCTCATCGCCGCCGCCGCCGAACAGGCCGCCGAAATCGGGAATCGAGAAGCCGAACAGGGCGCGCTTCGTCTGCGTTACCCGCTGCTTGTCGATCAGCACCATCTCCCTCGTATTAATCGCCTGGTCGACCGCCGCGGTTTCGCGATCGAAGCAGGCGAGCCGCTGCGCACTGTCCTGAATCGAGCGGCAGGCAAGCAATCGCTGCATCGATGCCGGAGTGCCTGTCGGAACAGGCGCCTTCGCGCTTGCCGCGCTGGCCGTGATCGTCGCCAAAGCTGCTGAAATCAGGAGATAATTGCGCATTTTCACGGGTCCCCGCCAATGTTGAGCAAGCCTATCCCGACCGGGGCAAGAAGCACAAGAAGGCGCTGTTGCAAAATTGATACAGAGCTTGGACAACTCGCGCCTGACCGGGCCCTAGCCGTTGCCAGTGTCTCGCAGCTTCACCTATCACAAGGTGCAGTTCGGCAAAGTTGCGTTTGCCGTTCCACGGCAGTCGTACCCCAGGTGCGGCTAGTGAAGGGGAAGATTTTTATGAAGCTCGATTTCCGTCAGCGCCTGCTCACGACGACTCTTCTTGTCGGTGCCAGCATGGCCGCTTCGCCTGCCTTTGCGCAGACCACCACGCCGGATACGGCCGCGGGAACCCAGCCGGACACCACGGCGGCTCCGGCAACCGCAGCCCCGGCGACGGCGGCTCCTGCGCCGTCGGGCCAGGACATTGTCATCACCGGCACGCGCATCCCGCAGCCGAACCTGACCTCGGCCAGCCCGGTCACCGTGCTCGGAAGCCAAGACATCAAGCTCGCCGGCACGACCCGCACCGAGGATCTCATCAACTCGCTGCCGCAGGCGTTCGCTTCTCAGGGTTCGAACATTTCCAACGGTTCGACGGGTACTGCGTCGGTTAACCTCCGCGGCCTCGGTTCGGCCCGCACCCTGGTGCTGGTCAACGGCCGGCGTCTCCAGCCGGGCGACCCGCGTCTCGGCTCGATTGCGGACATCAACTTCATTCCGTCGTCGATCGTGAAGCGCGTCGACGTGCTGACCGGCGGTGCCTCGTCGGTGTACGGCGCGGACGCGGTCGCGGGCGTCGTCAACTTCATCATGGACTCCGGCTTCACCGGGCTTCGCATCGACGCCCAGGCCTCGACGTTCATGCACTACAACAATGCGTCGGACGCGATTCTCAACGCTGACGTTGCCCGCGGCTTCCGGCCGCCTCACGGCTGGAGCGTCAACGGCGGAGCGCAGGACATTTCCGCGGCGTTCGGCACGAACTTCGACGATAACCGCGGCCACATCATGGCCTACGCCACCTACCGCAAGCAGGACGCGCTCCTGCAGGCGAGCCGCGATTATTCCTTCTGCTCGCTCGCGGCGCGCACTGCCGGACAGGGCGGCCTTGGCAGCGGCACGCCTCCGCGCAACTTCAACTGCGGCGGCTCGGCGACCTCGGCGTTTGCCACCCTGTTCACCAACGTCGGCACGTTCCACGTCGCCGGCAATCAGTTCGCTCCGGGCACGGTGCCGTTCAACTTCGGGCCGTACAACTTCTACCAGCGTCCGGACGAGCGCTACACGTTCGGCGCCTTCGCCGAGTATGAAATCGCGCCAGGCGCGAGGCCGTACCTCGAAGCGATGTTCATGAACGATACGTCCAACTCGCAGATCGCTCCGTCGGGCAACTTCTTCAACACGAACACCATCAACTGCGACAACCCGTTGCTCTCGACGCAGCAGTTCAACACGATCTGCGTCCCGAATAACACCTTCGTCGACGCTAATGGCGTAACGCGGGCGATCGCCTATGTCGGGCGCCGTAACGTCGAAGGCGGCGGGCGTTCGGACCACCTCGAGCACACCGCATGGCGTGTGGTCGCCGGCGTCAAGGGCGACATCCTTCGCGGTGTGTCGTACGACGCTTATTATCAGTTCGGCACGACCCGTCTGTCGCAGGTTTACCAGAATGACTTCTCGGTCAGCCGCCTGCAAATGGCGATGGACGCGGTTGCCAACCCGGCGGTCGGCGGCATTGTGGGCATTCCGGTGGGAACCCCGATCTGCCGGATCCGTCTCACAGACCCGACCAACCTGGTCGGCCAGGCTTGCGTACCGTACAACATCTTCCAGCAGGGCGGTGTCACTCCGGATCAGCTGGCCTTCCTGCAGATCCCATTGATCCAGCGGGGCCACGTCGACGAGACGGTCGCCGACGTCAACTTCACGGTCGAAGGCGGCGAGTACGGCATCCAGACCCCATGGTCGGACCGCGGTGTCGGCCTGAACGTCGGTGTCGAGTATCGTAAGGAATCGCTCATTACCGAGCCGGATGTCTCGTTCCAACTCGGCGATGGCGCGGGTCAGGGTGCTCCGACCCTACCGGTCCAGTGCGAGCATGGCGTACCGGTGGCGCAAGGCGGTCCATGCGGCTTCGACGTCCGCGAAGGGTTCGCGGAGCTCCAGGTGCCGATCATCAGTCACTCGTTCATCGACGAGTTCACGCTGACCGGCGGCTACCGTTACTCAGACTACAAGGTTGCGAACAACCACTTCAGCACCGACACGTACAAGGTCGAGGCGCGCCTGGCCCCGATCCCGGATATCCTG
>Ga0207712_10001410_pt1 | contig 16386 bp, 13 predicted proteins | sample KBSS44metaG_FD_184402 | JGI IMG/M metagenome (GOLD analysis project Ga0207712, IMG submission 184402) | Switchgrass rhizosphere microbial communities from Kellogg Biological Station, Michigan, USA - KBS S4-4 metaG (SPAdes) (version 2) | ecosystem: Host-associated > Plants > Roots > Rhizosphere... | reverse complement strand
GCTGGTCCGCGCGATGGCCCGGATGCGGGAGCGCGGCATCGTGGTGCGCCGGCTGGCCACGGCCGAGACGCTCGGCGGCATCACCGTGGCGTGCACCGACAAGACCGGCACCCTCACCGAGAACCGGATGCGCCCCGTCCAGCTGTGGACCACAGCCGGCGATCTTCCCGTCGACGGCGTGAACTGGGCGGCGTCGGCCGGCGGCGACGGGCCCGCCGGCCGGCCCGTCGTGGACCGGTCGGCGCCCGTGCTCGCCGCGCTCGGGGCGGCGCTGGCGAGCTGCTCGAACGCCCAGCTCGCCGACGACACGGACCAGGCCGGCCGTCGGCCTCCGTCCGGGCGGCCCGACCAGGACCAGGCGCCAGCCGAGCCGTCCGGCCAGGGCACCGACCAGGGCACATACGAGGACCGGGGAGACCCCACCGAGATCGGGCTGCTGCGGGCCGCCGTGTGGCTGGGAGCGGACACGGGACGCGCAGGCCGGCTCGCGCGGCGACGCCTGGAGGCGCCGTTCGACCCGAGGCTGCGCCGGATGACCACCGTTGACGAGACCGTGCCTGGACGCTTCGCCGCCTTTGTCAAGGGCGCGCCGGAGGCGGTGGTCGAGCGATGCACGACGCTCGCCACCCCGGACGGCGGCGCGCGGCCGCTGACCGCCGCCGACCGCGGCGAGGTCGCCACGCTGCTCGCCGATCTGGCCGCGGACGGGCTGCGCGTCCTCGCGATCGCCGACCGCGAGCTGCCCGCCCTGCCCGCGACGGGGCCGGACCATCGCGAGTGGCGCGAGGGCGTGGAGAGCGGGCTGCGGCTGCTCGGGGTCGTCGCGCTCGCCGACCCACCGCGAGCCGGGGTCGCCGACGCGGTAGCCGCCTGTCACCGGGCCGGTATCCGGATCAACGTCGTCACCGGAGACCATGGCCTGACCGCCGCCGCCGTCGCCCGTCAGGTCGGCATCGGCGGGCCGGATACCGCCGGGCTGAGAATCGTCGCCGGCGAGAAGCTCGACGCCCTGCCCGAGGCCGAGCTCGACGACCTGCTGCGGGACGACCGGGAGCTGGTCTTCGCGCGCAGCTCCCCGGAGACCAAGCTGCGGATCGCCGACGCGCTGCGTGACCTTGGGCAGGTCGTGGCGATGACCGGCGACGGCGTCAACGACGCCCCGGCCCTGCGCCGCGCCGACATCGGCGTCGCGATGGGCCGCTCCGGCACCGACGTCGCCCGTGAGGCGTCGACGATGGTGCTCACCGACGACAACTTCGCCACCATCGTCGCCGCAATCCGCGCCGGCCGGCAGGTCTACGACAACGTCCGCAAATTCGTGCTTTACATCTTTGCGCATGCGGTGCCGGAGGTCGTTCCGTTCCTGGTGTTCGCGGTGTCCGGCGGCGCGGTGCCGCTGCCGCTCACCGTCCTGCAGATCCTCATGATCGACCTGGGCACGGAGACGCTGCCGGCGCTCGCGCTCGGCCGCGAGCCCGCCGAGCCGGGACTGATGTCGCGGCCGCCACGGCCGCGTCGCGAGGGCGTCATCCGCCCGGCGATGCTGCTGCGCGCCTGGGGGATCCTCGGCGTGCTGTCGGCCGTCCTGGTGCTGGCGGCGTTCTTCGCCGTCCTGGGCCGGGCGGGCTGGCACCCCGGCGACCCGGTCGGTGCCGATGACCCGCTGCACGACGCCTACCTCGAGGCGACGACGATGACCTTCCTTGCGATCGTCGCCTGCCAGATCGGCACGGCGCTGGCCGCCCGTACCGAGCGGGCCGCACTGCGCGACGTCGGCCTGTTCAGCAACCGGCTCCTGCTCTACGGCATCGCCTTCGAGATCGCGTTCGCCGCCGCAGTCGTCTACCTGCCATTTCTGCACTCCGTATTGGGCACGGCGGCAGTGGCCCCGTCGAACCTGCTCCTCCTGCTCCCCATGCCCGTCCTGGTCTGGGGCGCCGACGAGCTCTGGCGAGCCGGCCGCCGGCGTGTTCTCACGCGCGGCGGCGGGTCTCGGATTCGATCCGGGCGGTGACCTCGTGGATCGCGGCGGCCACGGGCGGGCTTGGGGCGGCGCCGGCGGTGAGGTCGCCGGCCCGGATGGCGTAGATCACCAGGCGCGGTGGGAGCAGAGCGAGGACGCTGCCGAGTTCGAGGGCGTCGCCGACCCCCAGAGCGTGGGTGGACATCCCGCGCAGGCCTGGTGGGAGGAGCTTCGCGGGGGAGCCGAGGCCGGCGGTGATGACGGCGCGATGCACGGTGCCGGGCGGGGCGTCGAAGACCGCGGCGTCGATGAGCCAGGCGGCGTCGGTGTGTGCCCAGATGGCCAGCAGCCCGGTCGGTTCGCCGGTGTGTTCGACGATCTCGGTGCCGGGTGGGCATCGGCCGGCGGCGGCGAGTTGGCGGACGACGAGCACGCCGGCGGCGTCGTCGCCCCGGTAGGGGTTGCCGATGCCGATGACGGTCTGTCGCGGGCACGGCGGCCCCACGCGTCCCGCGGGGCTCAGCCGCGGGTGACGTGCAGGGTCAGGAAGTGTGTCGCGCATGAGATGCAGGGGTCGTGGTTGCGGATGGTGCGTTCGCACAGCGCGGTGAGGTCGGGGTGTGACAGGTCCAGGTGGCGTTCGACGGCGCGGCGCAGGTTCTCCTCCATCGCGCGCTGGTTCTGCGACGTGGGCGGCACGATCTTCGCGTCGAGGATCGTGCCGGCGGAGTCGGTGGTGTACCGGTGGTAGAGCAGCCCGCGCGGTGCCTCGGTGGCGCCGTGTCCGGTGCCGGCGCGTGGCTCGGCGGGCAGCGCCGGTTCGTCCGGCTCGGTGTAGCCGTCGATGATGCGTAGGGCCTCGTCGGCGGAGTGCACCATCTCGACGCAGCGGACCAGGATGCTGCGGAAGGGGTTGCGTTCCGGGGCGCGCAGGCCGATCGCGGTGGCTGTCTCGCGGGCGGCCGGGGCAAGCCAGGGCGCGTTCAGCGCGAAGCGAGCGAGCGGCCCGCACAGGTAGGAGCCGCTGTCGTGGGGCGGGGTGCCGTCGCCGGCGCCGTCCGCGTCGCTGTCGTCGATGGCGGTGCCGCGGTGCTGGCCGTGGCCGTCGGTGAGCGTGGCGTGCAGGGCGTTCGACCAGGGCACCTGATGTTCGGTGATGTGGTCGCCGAACTCGTCCGGGGGGATGTCGAGGCCGGTGGTGGTGGCGAGGCGGCCGCGTTCGATCGGGTAGATCCCGGGCTGGTGGAGCGCGACGAAGGGCGCGTCGACGTGGTCGTCGGGGAAGTCGAACGTGGCGGCGAACAGGGCGGTGTCGTGGGCGATCTCGCGGGCCTGCTCCAGCGCAGGTCGCAGGGCGGTGAGGTCGGCGCGGCGGGGCGCGCGGTACCAGCCGCCGACCCTGGCGTTGATCGGGTGGATCGAGCGTCCGCCGATGACGCGCATGATCTCGTTCCCGGCCTTCTTGAGGGCCAGGCCCCGCTCGACACGTCGTGGATGCGCGCGGGCGAGCTCCAGGGCGCTGTCGACGCCGAGGAAGTCGGGCATGTGCAGCAGGAAGACGTGCAGCGCGTGGCTTTCGATCCATTCGCCGCAGTAGACCAGCCGGCGTAGGTCGGCGGCCGGGTCGGTGACCTCGATGCCGCAGATCGACTCGATCGCCGCCAGTGCGCTCATCTGGTAGGCGATCGGGCAGATGCCGCAGATGCGGGCGGTGATGTCCGCTGGCTCGGTGAACGCCCGGCCGCGCAGGAGTGCTTCGAAGAACCGCGGCGGTTCGAAGATCCGCAGCTGGGCCTGCTCCACCCGTCTGTCGCGGATGCGGATGACCAGGCGCCCTTCGCCCTCCACCCGTGTCAGCGGCGGCGGCGCGATCGTCCTCGTCGCGGGAGGTGGGGCTGGCGACGAGGCTGCTGGCACCTGCTCGGGCGGCTCGTGGGGCGGGTCGGGCGGCTTCGGTGGCATCATGATCGGCCGCCCGCGTCGCGGAACGCCGGGGCGGCCGCGTTGAAGGTGTGGAAGACCCGGTCGACGTCGTCGTCGCTCATCCGTAGGACGCGTAGCTGGCGGATCAGGGAGGTGGTGTTCGGGCTTTCCATCGGGCCGAAGCAGCCGTAGCAGCCCCGGTGGTAGGCCGGGCAGAGGGCGCCGCAGCCGGCGTGGGTGACCGGGCCCAGGCAGGGTGTGCCGTGGGCGACCATGACGCACACGGTCCCTCGGCGCTTGCACTCGGTGCAGACCGAGGCGGAGGAGATGGTCGGGCGTCGGCGGGCGAGGAAGGCGCTGATGACCTCGAGAAGCTGGCCGCGGTCGATCGGGCAGCCGCGCAGCTCGAAGTCGACCCGGACGTGCGCGGAGATCGGGGTGGACGTGGCCAGCGTCGAAATGTAAGCGGGTGTGGCGTAGACGGCGGCGAGGAAGTCGTTGACGTCCGCGAAGTTGCGCAGCGCCTGGACGCCGCCGGCCGTCGCGCAGGCGCCGATCGTGACCAGGCGCCGGGACGCGGCCCGGATCTGGTGGATGCGTTCGGCGTCCTCGGCGGTGCTGACCGAGCCTTCGACGAGTGACAGGTCGTACGGGCCAGCGACGACGGCGCTGGATGCCTCCGGGAACGAGGCGACGTCGACGGCGTCGGCGAGCGAGAGCAGCTCGTCCTCGCAGTCGAGCAGGGTGAGCTGGCAGCCGTCGCAGGAGGCGAACTTCCAGACGGCCAGCGTGGGCCGGGCCGGAGCCTCCGACATGGTGGAAGTCATCTACAGCTCCCGAATGCGCAGGAGGGGACCGAGGCGGTCGTAGTCGCAGACCGGGCCGTCCAGGCAGAGCAGCAGCGGGCCGAGCTGGCAGCGGCCGCAGTGGCCGACGCCGCAGTGCATGTTGCGTTCCATCGACAGATGGACGCGGTGGGCGGGGACGCCGGCGTCGACCAGCGCCTGCGCGGTCAACCGCATCATGATCTCCGGCCCGCAGCTGAAGGCGACGGTGCGCGCCGGGTCGAACCGGGCCTGCGGCAGCAGCGCGGTGACCACGCCGACCCGCCCGTCCCAGCCGGGATCGGCGGCGTCGACCGTGACCACGGCCTGAATGTCGGGCCGGGCTGCGAGGTGCGCGAGCTCGGCGCGGTAAAGCACGTCGGCGGGCGTACGACTGCCGACCAGGACCGAGACGTGGCCGATGTCGTCGCGCCGCCGCAGGATCCACTGGATGACCGGCCACAGTGGGGCGAGCCCCAGCCCGCCCGCGATCAGCAGGACGTCGCGGCCCAGCGTCTCGTCCAGCGGCCAGCCACGCCCGAACGGCCCGCGCACGCCGAGCGCGTCGCCGGGCTTCGCCGCGCAGATCGCCTCGGTGACTGCCCCGACGGCCCGGACGGTGTGCACCAGCGGCGTGGCGCCTGACGAGCCGGAGGAGACCGACAGCGGGACCTCGCCGACGCCGAAGGCGTAGAGCATCGTGAACTGGCCGGGTGCCGCGACGAGCGGCGCGCCGCCATCGCCGGGCACCAGGCGCAGCGTCCAGGTGTCGTGGGTCTGCTGAGCGCGTCCGGCCACCCGGAACAACCGAGGTGTCAACGCGCCGGCGGCCGGCCCCACCGTCGCCGCCACCTCAGGGCTGGGCCGGGTTCCGGTAGACATCGAGCAACCTCATCCTGGTCGCCGACAGGCGCTCGGCGAGCACCTTCGCGAGGTGGAACAGCAGGTCGTAGCCCAGCTCCGGGTCGGCGGCCATCCGGGCACGCAGGCAGGAGGCCTCGACCGCGCCCGCCGTGACGGCGCTCAACGCCCGGGCGTCGAAACGCAGCCGGTAGGGCGGAAACAGCCAGGACCAGCCGACGACGTCGCCGGCTCCCACGGTTTCGATGGTGATGGTCCCACGGGTCGGCACGAACATCTCGATGGCGACGGTTCCCGCGCGGATCAGGTAGAGCGTGTCCGCGACGTCGCCCTCGCGGAAGAGCACCTCGCCCGGTTTCAGGGTCACCTCTCGGGCACAGCCAGCGATGATCGCCCGATGCTCGGGCTGCATGCCGGCGAAGGTGGGGATGTCGGGCGCCGAAGCGGTTTCGGATGCCGTCGGTGGAGGTGGGGAGGACGTTGTCATGGGACCGGGTCGCCCGGCGCGGGGTTCATGCGGATGGCGGCCAGCTCCTCGGTGACATCGATGCCGACCGGGCACCAGGTGATACAGCGCCCGCAGCCGACGCAGCCGGACGAGCCGAACTGGTCATGCCAGGTGCCGAACTTGTGCGTCAGCCACTGCCGGTAGCGGGAGCGCCCAGATCCCCGGACGGCGCCGCCGTGCAGGTAGGAGTGGTCGAGGGAGAAGCAGGACTCCCAGCTGCGCCAGCGTTCCGCCTCGCCGCCGGCCAGGTCGCCGACGTCCTCGACCGTCAGGCAGAAGCAGGTCGGGCAGACCATCGTGCAGTTGCCGCAGGTCAGGCAACGGTCCGCGACGTCGTCCCAGCGGGGGTGCTCGAGATTGGCGGCCAGCAGGTCGCGCAGGCCGTCCGCGTCGACCGCGCGGCCCATCCGTGCCGCCGCCCGCTCCACAGCCGCCTGCGCCGCGGCGCGGTCGGCCGGGGTGACCGGACGGGCAGCCGGGCCGGTGCCCACATCCTCCGCCTCGGCGCCCATGCCCGGGGCGGTGATGCCGGCACCGCCAGTCCCGGCCAGGACGGACAGTTCGGCGAGAAGCTCGGCGCCACGTGCAGTACCCGCCTCGACGAGGAAGCGGTGCTCGCCGTCGAGGATCTCGCTGAGCAGCAGGTCGTAGCCGCTGTCGCGGCGGACCGCTGGCCCGGCGTCCATCGACACGCAGAAGCAGGTACCGCCTGGTTCATGACAGTTGACGGCGACGATGAACAGCCCGTCGCGGCGGACGGTGTAGTCCGGGTCCGGATAGCGTCCGTCCACCAGGATCCGGTCCTGCATCGCGATCGCGCGTAGCTCGCACGAACGCGCACCGATCAGTGCCAATCGGGTGGTCGGCGGCGGTTCCTCCTCGATCGTGAAGCCATCGCGGTCGGCCACGGACTCGGCGCTGTCGTCACCTCCGCCCGCGCCGTTGCCACCGCCGTCCACGGTCCGTTGGATACGTGCCAGTCGAAGCCGAGGAGGCAGCAGGAACTGCTTCCAGGAGTGCGGACCGACCGCGTAGCCGAACCTGGCCTCGTCGTCGCGGCGTTCGAGGCGGTAGCCGGCCGCTTCCTGAACATCTGTCCAGCCCACCGGTAGCTGTCCGGCGTCAGTGATCTCGTCATAGACGATCGCTCGGTCCCGCACGGTGGGACCGACAACCTTGTAGCCACGTTTGCGTAGCGCGTCGATGAGGACACCCAACCCTGCCGGAGGGACAACGCAGGCGGCATCGATGGGACCTGAGGGGACAGCGGTCATCACACCTCCCCGGCCGTGGGGACCGCGAGTGTCGGCTCTCCTACGGGGCTAGAAACAGCCCGCAGACGAGTGTAGCTCTTCTGTAGCCAGAAAATTACTTAGCGCCACCGATGGTCATGGCCGGCCGCGCGGCCCACGCGCCACAGCCGCAAGCTCATCCCCGCGCCGCGTGGTTTCATCAGCGTCATCCCTGTCACTCCCTTCGCGGATCTATGAGCCGCGCTGTCCGCGGGTGTGAGCGACTGGCCGCCAGCACGGGGACCCCCAGGCCGATCGCGAGGATGGCGACGACCGGGGTGACGACGCTCCACCAGGTGGCGACCGCGAACGGAAGCGCCCCGCAGACCAGCAACACCAGCGCCCAGCGTGGCGAGCGTCGCGCCACCCAGGGCGCGGCGAACACGGCGAACCCGCCGAGCGCTCCCAGGGCGGCGCGGGTTCCGCTCGTCCCGCCGGCGAGCACGAGGTAGTAGCCCCCGAGGACGCTGACCAGCACCCGCAGCCAGTCGCGGCGGACGGCGGCGGCGACGTCGCCGGCCGGGCCGGCGACCACGGCCAGCCCGGCGGCGCCCAGCAGGAGCGGGCCCGGGATGTACCAGAGCCGGACCGCGCAGGCGACGGCGAACAGGCTGAGCGCCACGGTCAGCAGCCGGACCGGGTAGCCGACCCGGAAGGTCGCCAGTGCCTGCCGGCCGGGCTGGGCGAGCAGGGCCTGCATCCGCGGGGCGAAGGTCGCCGGCCCGTGCAGGCTGCGCTCCCGGTCGATGCGTTCGGTGACCTGGTTCAGGTGCTGCAGTCGCCGCACCCACGGCCAACCCCCTTGAGCAGGCCGCGCCGCGACCCCGCCGACGGCCCGCTTCCCTTCAGCGGTGAGACGGCGGCACCGTCAGGACCCGACCGCACCATGTGGGACACGACCCTCTCCTCACCGCCGCGGACACGCAGGGGTACGGATGCCCGACTTGCGCTACGATCAAGATGCGCCTAGCGAGACGCCGAAACACGAAGCCAACGTCCCCGTTGGGCCGCCATTCGGCCCCCCTTCGGGGGACATCCGTTCATGGAACGGCCCTGTCGTCTGATCCGCTGAAACGACGTGCCCTGCGCCTACCCGGCCCCGACGCCTCCGACCGCGTTACGCCGTCTGGCACTGGTGGGCCTGCGGATAACGGCGACCGGGCAAGCGGCGTGCAGCACGCACTGCGAGCTGGTGGAACCGAGCAGCAGCTCGGCGAAACCGCCGCGGCCTCTGGCACCGACCACGAGCAGCTGGGCATTCGCCGCGGCGTTGATGAGCCCGTAGGTCGCGCTGCCCATGATCAGGCTGGTCCGCACCTGCAGGCCCGTCCAGGCGGCCAGTCCCGCGCTCGTCGACTCGTCGAGGATGGCCCGGGCCGCGTCGCGGAACGCCTGATCGCCGATGCCCAGCCGGCCGGCGAGCTGCTCGGGCACCGGTTCCCAGGCGTGGATCACCCGCAGCTCGGCTCCGCGTAGGTCCGCTTCGCTCGCGGCCCAGGCAAGTGCGTCGACCGAGGCGCGGGATCCGTCCACGCCGACGACGATCGGGCCTCGCGGGGACCCGCCTCGGCTGCTGTGGACGACGACGACCGGCACGCTCGCGCCGTGGACGCAGGCGAGGCTGACGGATCCGGCCAGCATGCGCTGTGTCCGGCTCGCCCCATGGGCGCCGATGACCAGCATGTCTGCCTGGTCGGACTCGGCCAGCAGCTTCTGGACCGGAGAGCCGTAGACGACGGTTTCGAGAATCTGCGCGGCGCGGTCGTCCTTGCGGACGCGCTCCACGGCGTCGTGCAGCAGCCACTGCGCTGTCCAACGCGGGTGCTCTGGGGACGTGGCCGGCGGCGGCCTGGACCGGTCGTGTGGAGGCCCCGCGGCCGCCCAGGCCAGCACGGCGCGCACATAGGTGTCGCGGTGGCGCGCCTCCTCGACCGCCCACCGCAGTGCCAGTTCAGCGTCCTCGGAGCCGTCGATCCCGACGACGATCTCCGCCTGTGGCGCTGAATCCTCTCTCACCAGATCAGCATTCATGGGTCCACCCCTCCGCCGCCGTCGGCCGCATCTACGGCGGCAGCGATCCAATGCCTACTGAGACCGAGACCACTGGTGTGCTCGCCGTCCGACCCGCCGAATCCGATCCTCCCGCCGCCCATGCCCGTCCTCGCCTGGAGCGCGGACCGAACTCCGGCGAGCGACCCGTCGCCGCGGTCCCGGGCGACAGCCCCTCCGCCCACCGCGCGCTGAATGATCCGCCGCCCTCCTCCGGCGGTGGGCAGGGCGAGACGCTGTCAGAACTCGAACACCAGCCGCGCCGGGACCTGGCTGGCGAGCACCTCGTCGAAGCAGGCGTTGACGTCGTCGAGCTTGCGGCCGGTGGCGATCACCTTGGTGCGCCCGGCCGCGTGGAGGCGGAAGACCTCGGCGAGGTCGTTGCGCGTGCCGACGATGGAGCCCGCGACGGTGATGCCCTTGAGGACCGTGTCGAAGATCGGGATGTTCATGGTGCCGTCCGCGGGCAGCGCCACGCACACCAGCCGCCCGCCGCGCCGCAGGGACGCGAACGCCTGCTCGAACGAACCCGGGGAGGCCGCCAGCGCGATCGCGACGTCGGCGCCGCCGAGCTTCTGGATCGCCGCGACCGGGTCGGTGGCCCGGGCGTTCACCACGTGGTCGGCGCCCAGCTCGGTGGCGAGCGCCAGCTTGGGCTCGGTGATGTCGACGCCGATCACGAAGCTGCCGGCGATACGGGCGTACTGGAGCGCGAGGTGGCCGAGCCCGCCGATGCCGAAGACGGCGACGGTCTCGGCCGGGGCGACGCGGGCGACCTTCACGGCCTTGTAGGTGGTCACGCCGGCGCAGGTCAGCGGCGCGGCGTCGAACGAGGAGACACCGTCGGGAACCGGTACCAGGTAGTCGGCGGCCGCGACGGCGTACTCGGCGAACGCGCCGTCCAGCGAGTACCCGCTGTTGCGCTGTTCCTCGCACAGGGTCTCCCAGCCGCCGATGCAGTAGCGGCAGTGCCCACAGGCATACCCGAGCCACGGGATCGCGACCCGCTCCCCGAGCGCGCGGGACGTGACCCCGGCGCCGAGGGCCTCGACGATGCCGACCCCCTCATGCCCGGGCACGAACGGCGGAGTGGGCCTGACCGGCCAGTCGCCGTGGGCGGCGTGGATGTCGGTGTGGCACAGTCCGCAGGTCTCCATGCGGACCAGGACCTGGCCCGGGCCCGGCCGCGGGACATCGCGTTCCTGCACGCTGAGCGGAGCGCGGAAATCGGTGACGACGGCTGCCTTCATGTTCTCCTCCGGTTGTCTGTCGAGGGGTCCGTGCCGATCGGCGATCAGTACCCGTGGCCTCGGACGACGGCGGTGGGGCAGGAGACGTGTGCCAGGCACCTGCGAGCGGTGCCGCCGAGGGACAGGGCGGGGAATCCGCCTGTGCCGCGGGCGCCGACAACCAGCAGCTGAGCGTCCAGGGTGGCCTCGAGAAGATGCGCCGCCGTGTCCCTGCCGACCAGGGACACCGTCCCGACGGACGGTGCCCCGGGCATGGCCCGGACCTCGGCCACGACTCGGTCGATGTGACCGACCGTCGCGTTGGTACGTGCGGCGGCGACTGGCGCCCACCCACACCCGTCCGAGCGGCCCCCGACCGCGATGGGCGTCCCGGCGGAGGTGCGAGGGAGCGCTGGGGCCCGCGTGACCAGCGGGATCGTCACCTGCGCGCGAGAGCGTTGTGCCCGAGGCCGCGCTGGGGTCGTGCCCTGAACGTCCGCGACGTGCAGGACGCGCAGTGGCACCCCGCGAAGCGCGGCCTCGCCGGCGGCCCAGCGCGCCGCGACCGCGGAGGCCGGCGAGCCGTCCACACCGACGAGCACGGGCTTCCCGGCCCGGTCTCGCGAGAGCGCCGTACCAGCGTCCGCGGGCACCACCACAAGCGGGACTGGCGCCTCGTGCGCGCACGCGTCGCCGACCAGATTGGGCAACGCCCACCGCGAGGCAGCCGGCGACTCGGCGCCGATGACCAGCATGCCAGCGTCCAGCGACTCCTGGAGCAGGGCGTGCACTGCGGTGCCGTAGACGGCGCGTTCGTCGATCGCGACCCGGGCACGGTTCGGCGTCTGGTGACTGCCACCGGCACCCGCTGCCCGAGCTGTGGCCACCAGCCGCCGTAGCACCTTGTCGGCAGCCGCGGCCAGGTCCTCGAGTCTCGGTGAGGTGGCGATCGCGTCGACCTCGGCCGGGCGACTGTCGTCCGCCCATGCCAGCACTGCCCGCACGCGGACTCCCCGCCGGGAGGCTTCGTCCAGGGCCCAGGCGAGCGCCGACGCCGACCCGGGTGAGGCGTCGACTCCGACGACGATGTCGGTACGCATCATGATCTCCCTGTCCGCGACGAGGTCCGGCCGGCATTCGAAAGAGAAGAAGAAATGCGAGTGTGCTTTCGGCGATACTCCTGGCCTATGCTCGGCATTGCCTGACGGGAAAGGTGGCGAGGCATAGGGGGCCAGGACCCGCACACTGGCGTCGAGAACCGTGACGTCGCCGCGATGGCCGTCACCGAGACCTCCTTGATTTCTAGGACAACGGTCTCGCGGCGGCGGCTCCGCGATCAGGGGCCGGGCGTGCTCCCGGGCTGGGCCTTTCGGCCCACCGCTCGGGGGCCGCGCATGGGCCGAACGGCATGGTTCCGCGTTTCCCCGAGCGGACCGGAGGGGTGTTCCGTTGGACCCGGCCACCTTTCCGGGTACTGCCCGGCTGATTATCGTGTGAATCATGGGTAATGTGCGGGTGTTCCTCCTCGACGACCACGAGATTGTGCGGCGTGGTATCAGGGAGATGCTGGAGGATGCCGGCGAGCTCGAGCTCGTCGGGGAGGCGATGCCACCATCTGGACGGTGGCGTCGCGGACCAGCGGGTTGCTGACCGTGCGTCTTCGTCCATGAACGGAGCCCAGAATGATCAACTGTCGCCGGGTAGGGAGCGTGAGTCATGGGCGCGCTACGTGTTCTCGTCGGGATGGACGGCTCTCCTGGTTCCGAGATGGCGCTGCGCTGGGCGCTGCGAGAGGCGGCACTGTGGGCAGCCGCGCGGCACGGTAGGGGCGACGGGGACGAAAGGCCGGTCGTCACGGCGCTGCTGGCGTGGACCGTGGATGAACTGCCCAGAGATGTGCCGCGTGCCACGAGGACGGTCGATCGCGAGGGACTCGCGAGGGTGGCGGCACAGGCGCTGGAGCGTTCGATCGAACGGGTCGGTGCGGCGGCCGTGCCGGCGCTCGAACTTCGCCGGTCGGTCGTCCGCGATGAACCGGTGTCGGCGCTTGTCGGGGCGGCCGCCGACGCCGACATGATCGTTGTGGGTGAGCGCGGCCTTGGGCCGCTTCGCCGCGCGACCGGTGGTTCCATCAGCCAGGGCGTGGTCCACCACGCACGGGTTCCGGTGGTCATCGTCCGACCGGCCAAGGACCGGGACGACAGGGACGAGGAGACCGAAGAGAACGCCATGCGGCTGGCTGACGATCGGCGGCCGGTCGTCGTCGGCGTCGACGGCTCGGGCCCGTCATTGTGCGCGCTGCGCTGGGCGGCACGGGCCGCCGCCGTCCGGCAGGTGCCGTTGCGGGTCCTGCACGCCTGGGGCGGCTACGACCCGCTGTACACGGATGTGCTTGCCGCCGCGCAGGATTCGCTGGCCAGGCAGGCCCGGGAGATCGTTGACCGCGCGGTGAAGGTCGGCCTGGACGACATCGCGGACGTCACCGTCGAACCGGTCGTCTCGTCCGAGTCGGCGGTCCGCGCCCTGCTACGCGAATCCGGGGACGCGCAGCTGCTCGTCCTTGGCAGCCGTGGCCTCGGCGGCTTCGCCCGCCTGATGCTGGGCTCCGTCAGCCATCAGTGCATCCTGTACGGCGCCAGCGACATCGCCGTCGTCCGCTCCCCCCAGCAGCCATCTCAGGATGGCGTGGCTGACGGCCAGAGGTAATGGAACGTGAAGATGTCGCATATGGCAGAATTGTCAACATGTGTGTCATGTTTCTGGAAATGGTCACCAGACTGACTTTTCTCGGGCGTGCGCGCAGCGGCGGGTATGCGATCAACGCGGCCGGCGACGTCGTCGGCGCCGCGCAGCTCGCCGGCGGCCAGCTGCATGCCGCGCTGTGGCCGGCGAACCCAGTCTGACCTCCACCGCTCTGCCGGAACCGCCTTCCCGCGACGACCGCGATGCCCGCGCCAGCTCCGCGCGGGCATGGCGCTCTCGCGCGACCAGTCCACCGTCAGGCTCAGCGATGGTCGATGTCGCCGGGGATGCGGAGCGCGAGGACAGCCAGATCGTCATGCCCGTCGCTGGGGTGTTCGTCGGCCAGGGCCTGGCACAGCGCCGGCAACGGCTGGGTGGCGTAGGTCGAGGCCAGCGTGGCGAGGGCGTCCAGGCCGTGGTCGATCGGATGGGAACGGTGCTCGACGAGACCGTCGGTGAACATGACGAGGGTGGCACCGGGCGGTAGCACGAGACTGTGGTCGTGCCGAGGCAGCCGGGGGTCGACGCCCAGTGGTATGTCGGGCTTGACCTCCAGTGTCCGGCCAGCCTGACGAGCGCCGGGGTCCTGGAGGATTTCGGGTCCTGGCGTGCCGGCCTGCCGGAGGTCCGGGCGCCGACCTGTCGGAGGTCCCACAGTGGCTGGGCCGCGAGCACTCTGCCCGCCGGTGTGCGCGTGAAGGACGCTCGTCATACCAACCGGATACCAACCGGGCGATCGCAGGATCTGTCCACGGCGACGCCAGGCGGGACGGACCGCGTAGTCGGATCCGCTTGCCTGTCGGCAGTGCGGCGGTCGATGAGGGGAGACCGACGATGTGGTCCGAGTGCGACGTGGTCCTACGTGACGGAGCGATCGCGCATCTACGTCCGGTCCGGGCCGGAGAGGGCACGGAGCTGCGGGCGCTGCACGGGCGGCTGTCGGACCGCAGCACCTACTTCCGGTTCTTCACCTCCGGCCGGTCGGCGGCTGACCGGTACGTCAGCCATCTCGTCGACACCGCCGATCCGTCGCACGGTGCCCTGGTCGCGCTGATCGGTGGCCGGCTCGTCGGCGTCGCCGGCTATGAACGGCTGGCGGATCCGACGCGGGCGGAGATCGCCTTCGCCGTGGAGGAGGCCCAGCACGGACGCGGGGTCGGCACCCTGTTGCTGGAGCATCTCGCGGCCTACGCCCGCGATCGTGGTGTGACGACCTTCGTTGCCCAGGTCCACGCGCGGAACACGGCCATGCTCCAGGTCTTCACGGACGCGGGATTCCCGGTGCGCAGGCACCGCGACGCCGAGATCGTCGACGTCGCGTTCCCGGTGGCTCCGACCGAAAGCCTGCTCGCCGCCCAGGACCGTCGGGAGAGCGAGGCTGACGTGCGCAGCCTGCGGGCGTTGCTGCGGCCCCGGTCGGTGGCCGTGATCGGGGCGTCCCGGCGGCCCCGCACCGTCGGTCACGAGGTCGTGCGCAACATCGTGGCCGGTGGCTTCCCTGGTCCGGTTTATGTGGTGAACCCGCGCGCGAGCGAGGTCGCCGGAGTCGAGGCCTCGCCCAGTCTCGACGACCTGCTCGGTCCGGTCGATCTCGCCGTGGTGGCGGTGCCCGCGACGGCGGCCGGCGCGGTCGTCGAGGATTGCGTGCGCGCCGGCGTGGGTGCGGTCGTGGTCCTGACGGCGGGGTTCGCCGAGGCCAGCGCCGAGGGACGGGACCGGGAGGCCGCGCTGGTGGCGCGGGCCCGGGCCACCGGGATGCGGATCGTCGGGCCGAACTGCATGGGCATCGTCAACACGGCGGCCGGAGTGGCACTGAACGCGACGTTCGCGGTCACGCCGCCGCGTGCGGGCCGGATCGGCGTGGTCTCACAGTCGGGTGGCCTCGGCATCGCGCTGCTGGAACAGGCCAGCGCGTTGGGGCTGGGGCTGTCGACGTTCGTCTCGACCGGCAACAAGGCCGACGTCTCCGGCAACGACCTGCTGCTGTGGGCGGAACAGGACCCGGGCACCGACGTCGTCGCGCTGTATCTGGAGTCGTTCGGAAACCCGCGCAAGTTCGCCCGGATCGCCCGGCGGGTGGCCCGCACCAAGCCGATCGTGGCGGTGAAGGGCGGCGGCTCGGGAGCCGGCGCGCGGGCAGCCCGGTCGCACACCGCCGCGGCGGTGACGTCGCGGACGCACGTGGACGCGCTGTTCCGGCAGGCCGGTGTGGTCGCGGTCGACGGGCTGGGCGAGCTGCTGGACACGGTGTCGTTGCTCGCGCACCAGCCGCTGCCCGCGGGGGGCCGGCTCGCGATCGTCGGCAACGCCGGTGGGCCCTGCGTGCTCGCCGCGGACGCCGCCGACCAGGCAGGGCTGACCGTCGCCGAACTCGGCCCCGGGACCCAGGCCGACCTGCGCGCGATCCTGCCGGCGGGAGCCGCCGTGGCTGGGCCGGTGGACACCATCGCCTCGGTGTCGGGGCCGGCGTTCGAGAAGGCGCTGCGTGTCGTTCTCGCCGACCCGGGTGTCGACGGCCTGCTTGCCGTCGTCGCGCCCACGCCGCTGACCGGGCCGGACGACCTGCCCGCCGCCGTGCGCGCGGCCGCCGCGCGCACCGGTAAGCCAGTCCTCGCTGTCCTGCTCGGCCAGGTCGCCCGCGTGACGACGCTCGAACCGGCTGACCGGGCCGTCTGCGCGTACAGCGTGCCGGAGGACGCGGTCCGCGCCTTCGCCCGCGCCGCCGACCACGCCGCCTGGCTGGCCCGACCGACCGGGATCGTCCCGGACCTGACCGGGCTGGACCGCGAAACCGTCAGACGCGAGCTCGAACACAACGTCGTCGTCGAGGCAACGGGACCGAAAGGATGGATCGCGACCGGTGCCACGGTGAGTATCCCGGCGGACGGCCGGGCGGTCGAGTACGTGGTCACAGTGGCTGCGTCGGAACCGGCTGTCGTCGCGCTCGATCCCGCGATTCACGCCGACGCGTTCGAGACCAGGTCGCCGGTGCTGC
>Ga0207712_10001404_pt1 | contig 16434 bp, 8 predicted proteins | sample KBSS44metaG_FD_184402 | JGI IMG/M metagenome (GOLD analysis project Ga0207712, IMG submission 184402) | Switchgrass rhizosphere microbial communities from Kellogg Biological Station, Michigan, USA - KBS S4-4 metaG (SPAdes) (version 2) | ecosystem: Host-associated > Plants > Roots > Rhizosphere >... | reverse complement strand
CAGCAACAACGATTTGTCATTATTTAAAGCAGTCCAGATGTATCCATCATTGCTATAAGCAAGATGCAAACCGTCTTTACCATTATTATTAAAATAAGAAAATAGGAAGGCACTATCCGTTTGCTGAACCTTCATCAAAAAAGAAATACTAATTGCTATAAGTAGAAATGCGGTTCTCATATTATCTTACTAAGGTTAATGCCATCAAACCGATCACCACATCATTGGCAATTGATCTTATAACAAGGCTTTTCAATTCTTTCTTTTTATCCAATGGCAGATCAAGGAACGTCGCTGCGCCCCCATCGATCCCAAAATTTGAAAAACCGCGTATGGGAACAAAATCTTTAAAATCACGGGTATCGATCCCGGATTTAAGATAAAGTCTTAATGGTTTTTCTTCGCCCGTTGTAAATGCAAATCCGTCCGCATAATAATCCTGTTCGATGGGCCACCAGTTTACCGGATTTTTCAATTCAAGCTTATCTGAACTGCCATCTTTATAATGGATGACTATTTCACCATTGATCACCCGGGATTGCATAGGATCTGTGCTTCCTGCCAACAGAAAATATGCATGTGAGCTTTTGCCGCTTAATGGTATTGTTGCAGAATCAGGATAATTGTCCCACATAGAAGTAAACAAAATATTATTAGCACTGAAATCAGATGGAGTTCGGAATGCGATACTATCACTTGTAATAATTTCATTACTCGCTCCTGCTCTTTTTCTCAATCCACTATCTACAATATTAGCTGTCGCCATCGGGTAAGCCCAGTTGCCAATGCCTTGTGTGGGTAATTGTAATGTTGGCACAGAAGGCCGTGGTGATAAATATTGATTTTTGAAAATATTTGTGACCTTATCGTTAAAATAATGGCTCAAGTCAATTTTTTCATACTGTGGTCCTATCGTGGAAATTGTTATTGACTCCTCTGTTTTAAATTTGAAAGATTTAGGCAGGATATTTAAATGAACAGGTTGCCACCAGGTGAAGCTTTCTTTTGCAACTTTTATAAAAATAGTTCTTGCTCCAGGTTTGTCATTTGCCGTGGCCTTAATTGTATTACTGCTAAGTAAAATTTTATTAACTACTTTTTGGGGATCATACACTTTAAACAGTTTCACGCCATTAAAATTCAAAGTAAAATTTTTTCCATTCGTGACCTCTTTGGTAAGTGGAGCATTTATTATTTTATCACCTGCCCATAGAATTTCAATTTCATAGTTCTTTAGTGGCGGTAGATCTATCTCGATCAAAGGCATGCCCACATTATCTGGTATCGATTTCCATTTTATATTTTTTCCATTTGCCAAGATCGCTTTTATTGATCCTTCCCATGCCGGCAAAATCAATTTCACAGATAACAACTTTGAAAAATTCTGCTTAATAAAATATTTGACTAATGATTCATTTCTTTTAAAATCAAAAATGATATCGGGTGCTTCTATTGAAGCATGATCCCAGTTTGATGGAAAGCCAGGTTTAATGATAAGCTTATTATTTAAAACGTCTGGTTGAATACCAAAAAGACCTTCGACCAATGTTCTTCCCGCCATGGCGATCGGATCAGCAAAATCACGATACAATTCGCCACGTATAGCATCATAAAAAGATAACTGCTGAATATTCCCGGGGCTTGAACCCATATACATACTTTCAATAAGATTACTTTTCCATAAACGATAAGCCTCTTCATATCTTCCACCCTGCCAATAAGCTAATGCAGTATGGAGGACTTCAGCTAATGCAACATTATTCAATGACCATGTGTATGGCTGCCAATTGGTGGTGGAAATGGTGTAAAGAGAAGTATCATTTAATCCTTTTGCTTTTATAGGTATATGTGGAATATGATTATCAATATATTTTAAAGATTGATAAGCCTGGAAAGGATCAGCAATTCCTTCATCAATGGCATGATATATTGTCCAGAGCCCTGCAGCAGTATGCAACAACTGATTTCCTAAAAGATCTTTATACTCTGCATACCATCCTTCATCCGCCATCCACAATTTTTTATTGATAGCATTTAAGATCTTTGAGGATTCCTTCTCATAAGCAGTTCCATCTTCGCCGATCATTCTTGCTAACTGTGCGGCAACTTTATTACAACGATAATTATAAGCAGAAGAATGAGTAACTCCTCCTCCACTGTATTGCAATGCATCACTTGCCCAAATGGCTGCATATGCATCATACAAGCCATCACCATCTGCATCAAAATTCCTTTTTTCCCAGGCAAGATGTCTTTTGATCAATGGCAACATTTCTCTTACATAATTCGTATCGCCAGTCCAGTTAAAATGATTCAGTAACTGATCAACAAAAACCAGGTTCATATCATAATGATGAGCACGAAGGTCACCACCCGGATTACGGGAAATATATCCGCTGCTGAATAATGAAGTGCCTAACTTTTCTAACTGTCTTGCTAAATGTAAAGCAGTATCAGCCACAACCGGTCCCGTCAATGGATCTTTGATCTGTGATAAAGCATAGCTACTAAAATGTTTCTTTGCCCGATCATGCCACCCGAAAACATCTGCAACATAAGCGCCACGCCATCCATTTAATCGCATGCGCCATGCAACTGCTCCGTGCATAAAAGAAGGATCTTCCCAGATAGCATCGGCTGCTATACCTAATACAGGCCCCAACGTATTGATAAATGTGTCTGGTGTTGAGATCTTTATTCTCTCTGCCAATTTTTTTCTTTCGGATTCGGCTGCATCAAATTTCTTTTTAATGTCTGCTTGTAAAACTTTATCAGAATCTTGTTTGCCAATCAGGAAAAATAGCTCTTCATCCTGTTGAAGTTTTTTCCTTGATGCAATGACTGGAAAGCTTGAGGCCGATGAATCAAAAACTGATAATGGGTTTTGTAATGAATTGGCACTGGAAATAGCGATGTTCATTCCTAAAGGGAAAACACCATATATCTTTTTAGCTTTATCGCTTGTTGTATCATTTATTTTATTACCGGGCAAATGTTGCACTTCATATCGTTCATCATCTGATAAAGGTTTTGAGAAGCCATATAAAAGCGAAAATGAGTTTTTGTCGATCTTATAAAAATTATCAGTGCAATATTCAGGCTTTAAATAAAAAGAAGATTCCGGATCAGCGCCAATATCACCATCACGAGAAAACTTTTTACCCGTTGCTCCTCCAAACACTGCGACCAATTCAACATCGCTATTGATATTCTTTAACTGTATTTTCAGGATCAATGCTTCGTCATCATAAGTTGCAATTGCTTGCAAAAAAATCTGGCCATTACCAAGCAATTCATCTTTTATCTCGTACAGCATACTACCAGCCCTATAACTCGCTTTTATATATTTCGCATCTATCAGCCACCTCGATCTGCCGTTAGCAATAATTCCAAATTTCAGATTACCACCCATGCCGGGCATATACAATGCAAACTCGGGAAGATCGCCGGCTTCAGCACGGAAAGCAGTATTGCCACCATACAATGCCCGGTTGAAACGCTTCTCTCCGTTTTCAATTACAATATCATTCCCTTCCGGATGATAACGAAGTGTTCTTTCTTTGTCATGCCATAGCTGTTGAGAAAAAATATTTTTCCCTATAAGTATAAAAAAGATCAGAAATATTTTTCTCATTGATAAGTTCAAAACATTTTTTTTAATCCTTCCCATTTTACTTTCCAATCTTTCGGGAAACCGATATTGATCTCTTTATCTGCATCAGCACCTGTACACATCAGTGCAACCGCATTCAATACGCCACCATTTCCCGGCAAATAAATTGTTAACCGGTCATCCTGGTAATTATGTCCATTGATCAAATAAGTATTTGTTTTGATAGGCATTAGCAAAGCCTCAACTGCTTTTTCACCAAGATGCAATCTCGCGGCGGTCATGGCGGTCAAAGGAAAATCCCAACCCCATGTATCATTCCATTTCCAGATCTTCCAAACAGTATCCAGTGTATTTTTCATCACCGTGGTATTCAACCCATGTACGGCAGGTAAACTGCTATATGCACCAAGAACAGCAGGATGATCTGTCAAATATTTTGAGCCAGGCTCGTAACAATCAGGAGTACTTTCTGTCGCGAGATATACATTATTTAGTTGTGGTAACGGTGCAAGGTTATTAATGATATCATCCCATTTCTTGTCTCGTGGCAAACCCAAACGTTGTTTCCATTCCTGCGCTTTTTGCAAAGCCCAATTCCAATATGCCAGTTCATAGGTTGGGTTGAATGTAGTAACTGCATCAAAACATTCCTGCGCTGGTATCAATCCTTTCCCAAGGTTATATTTTTTTGTTTTAGGATCATAAGATGGAAATGATGCCATGAAATCAGCAGTCGCAAACAAGAGATCTTTGTATTTATTTAAAACTTCTTTTGTTGGTTTGCTGCGATAAAGCATTTCCGCCATATAAATAAAATGCGGTTGCTGCCAGATCAGAAATGCTCCAACAGAAGATGGCGATTCATCACCTTCGTTATCGGTCATCTTTTGCCAGCGTAAACCTTCAAAGCCCTGGCGTTTTGCAATTTGCTTTGCTTTGTCTGCAACTTTAAAATACCAATCCAAACTTTTTTCCATCAATTCGGGTCTTCCCCATTGTGCAAAATGAACCGCATGCCACCAATGCATTTCCAGATGTGGTTTGCCATACCAGCTGTTATAGGTCAATCCCGTTTCCTGCGGAGGATAGTTTGATGAGCATTGGATTTTTGTAAGATATTGTGATAGCACAACTCTTCTTTCAATTTCAAATGCTCTTGGATCTTTTACTGCCGAAAAATCAACAGCGCCACCACTTTGCCAGAACTTTTTCCAGGCCTCAGCGCTATTCTTACTTATAGCTTTAAAGCCAGTAACTATTGATAATTTTTTTTTGCCTTCAAAAAGGCATGTCAGTTCATAACTATTATTTTTTACCGATTGAGGAGTTATTAAAAAATAATGTTTCTTTTTTTCTTCAAAGGTAGATCTGTCTGACCAATACAAACTGACCTTATAATTAGAATTGTCGAGAGCTCTTTTAATAAAAGCACTATTCTGACCAGGGCTTGCAACAGAAGAGTGAGCAACACTAGCATTCCAGTTATTCCCAACATCTTTAAATTGCCCGGTTGGATAAGGAAACCGGATACGAATAACGATCCTCTTTTCATTTAGTAAAGGAGATTCAATTCTAAACGCAACTACATCCTCCTGTTGATTGCAGGCAGTACTTACTTTCACCGGAACATCTTCAACAGTGAATGAACTGGTGATGATCCCTGTCCACAGATCCAATTCCTGGTTAATATTTTTTATATCATTAATAGTAGCGAGTGAGCCGTCTTTCTTTTTTATTTCCAACCCAATATTTCCCAATTGCAAACGATGTGGATTAACCCGAAAATATTCAACCGCTTTCTTTGCCCTTTCCGGTTCCTTTGGCTGTACGGTATAAGATATCTTTCTTCCTTCCAACTCATAAGTTTTCTGTGCATCTTCAATTTTCAGATTCTCCGTATTGGGAAAACTATGCCAGCCCCAAACTGATTCTGTACCTAATGGAACTCCATTTGCATAAGCATCTGGAAAGGATTGCATACCTGTCGCATCAACTGTAAAAGCAAAATTTCCGTTGCCAACTGAAAGAGATGACAGAGAGTCTATTTTATCAACTTTAATTGTATGACGACGAACTACCGCTTCCCGATTTATTTTTTGCTGAGCACTTAACTCTCCTTGAAAAATAAAAACCACACAAAGAATCAAAAAGATTTTTTGTTTTAGTCTGCTGAATAGCGAACAGAAACTTGAACGGAGCGTCGCAACGATGTTCAATAGTAGTAATCCAGTTTGATCCATAAATAAAAAATTAAAACACCTCATCAACTTTAGGTCTGCTATATTGTTCTTTGCTGTTTGTTGTTTTCGGCATACCGAAATAAAAATACAGTGTTCGTTTTTTACTTCCGCTTAAATGATTCAATTCACTCATAGGACCATATACTTTTGTATTGGTCGTAAGCCCTGTTGCTAACTTAGTTCCTATTGGCGGAATACAATCTAAAAAAGAAATATCACCGATTGGGATCTCGGGATGCGCCTTTCCTGCATCACTCAAAGCATAAAAATCAAAAAGACGAACAAACAAGCCTGTATCAGGACTGGCGATATATAATTTTCCCTGTACTGTACTAAGCTCCATCCATGCAACTTCCCCATAATAACCTTTGAACTCAGGATATATAACCGGTGAATAGCCGGTATGTGTATTGTTATAAATATTCTGCCAGACATTTATTGGAGTACCTGCCATCCTGTTTTTCCATTGGCGTGCCGGGCCTTTGCCTAACCAACGGCTCGATAAAACATAATTCTCAGGATAACTGAAACTGATCCCTGCAAATGGCTGGTCGCCTTCAATGTTGTACTCATATTCCATCGTTGTCCATCCGCTGCTGTTTATTTTCCATTTTACATATTTCATATTACCGTTGTAAGTAAACTCCACCACCTGGTTATTTCTTCCTTGTATGTTTTAGATGAAACAACTGTTGCACTTCCTTTTACCAGTACCGGGCCATTGTTGAAAGACAACACATAATCCTGCGCTGTATTTTTTGTTGTAACAAGATTGCCGGTCTTTTTATCCAGCACCACACTTACTTCGCCACCTGTAATTGTATAAACGGTATCAGTTTCTTTTAAAAATGTGGAATCATTTTTTGTAGTAACAAAATCTTGAAGGAGCGAACTATTACTTTTTATTTTTGATATCCATTTATAAATGTCTTTACCGAAATTGTCTTTTGCCACAATTACAAGTGCATCATAATTTTTATGATCTGCAGGTAAGTTGATCTTCAGCATGCCTTTTTGTACGGGAGAAATATCCGGTGATACAGCAATTCCTTTTTGTTTTACCACGTAGCCATCAAAACGGTCGAATGGTTTGCTGAAATCAACCAAAGCCCAGTAAAATTTGCATTGATTGGTATTAAGAAAATGAAACCGGTTCTCTAGTTCTATTTCACCGTTAAAGTTGGAAGGCAGTTGATTGAATAATGAAAGCTTTATTGGAGAAAAAATTTCACGCAAAGCATAAAAGCTCCCTTCCTTTTCCCTGTGCGGTCCTAAGATCCCATCCGGGGCATTAAGACCGTTTGCATCCAGCATACCATTTAGATCCGTTCTCGCTACTGCTTCATCTATCATTGCCCAGATAAACCCGCCTGCTGATCTCTGTGATCGCCAGTGAAGTTCCCAGAAATCTTCCATAGCTGCACCACCGCCACCATCATCCTGTGCATGCAGAAATTCTGTTGGCATATAGATGAGAGAATCATTTAAAATTTTCTGTGTACTATAATAATCTTCATAGTGATTGCAATCAATACCATTAAACTGGTTACCCGGACGATGATGGGGATGTATAACAGGACGTTTCTGAAAATCCCATTTTACAAAATCATCATCGAGATCTTTGTTAGTACCGCCTTCATTACCATTATCCCAGAAAATAATAGATGGATGATTCAAATCCCGCAGTACCATTTCCTTTACTAATGGTTCACCAGCTGTAGTTGAATAAAATTTTTGCCAGCCAGCTAATTCATCTAACACATAAATGCCTAATGAATCGCAGAGTTGTAAAAAATATTTATCTGGAGGATAATGTGAGCAGCGAACTGCATTCATGTTCATCTCTTTTAATAGTAACACATCCTGTAACTGGTTTTCGTTACTTAATGCTCTCGCAGTCTCCGGCCAGAAACAATGCCGGTTTACCCCTTTAAATTTTACCTGCGTGTTATTTATATAAACTCCTTGCCCATATCTCACTTCGATCGTTCTGAAACCAAATTTTTCATTCAGTTCATATAATTTTTTTCCGGCTGCATCTTGTAAAACAACATTTGCATTATACAGGTTTGGTGTTTCAGATGTCCATGGCTTAATATTATTAACCTGTCCACTTATTACAAAAGATGTTGTAGTATGTATTGGCGTTCCATAAGAAGTTTCAATAACCTTCTTATTAACATCGGTGATCGTTGTGATAACTGATAAACCCGGAATGTCCCTATTCAAATTGACCTGCATCGCAAAGTTTCCGTCAGCCTTTGCATCTATCCCAACATAATCTATATATTGTTTTGGCATGGCCTCCAAAAACACAGGACGGAATATGCCACCAAATACCCAATAGTCAGCTAGGCGTTCTGCATTGTTTACACTGGCATCACTGCTCATTTTACTCACCGTTACTTCGAGTTTATTGGGTTTATCAAAAAACAGTAATGATGTAATGTCGTATTTGAAACGATAGAATGCGCCACGGTGGATTTCCCCTGCTGACTTTCCATTGATCTTTACTTCAGTATCGGTCATGCTACCATCAAAAACGATATTGATGATTTTTCCTTTCCATGAGGCAGGCACTTTGAACTGATATTTATACATTCCCTGTTCATCATAAAACCTTGCATTCTTACCATTGGTTTTGTAATCACGGCCATAATTATAATTGCCAAACCCCTGTTGTTCCCAACATGATGGCACTTCAATTTTTTTCCATTCACCGCTGTTGCGACCTGCTGTACAAAAGAAATCCCATTGTACAGTTCGTTTAGCATCAGTACCCGAGAGATATTGAATCTGTTTTTGCTGAGCAAAACTGTGCTGGATCACAGCAAAGAATAAAATGATCAATGAACAGCGCATATGGCAGTTTTAAAAGAAATCGTTTCGACAGTTTTCTTCCTCAAATAATAACTAAAACTATTAATATCAAAGCAATTTCCATCCTGTTCTCTCGGCAGGATAGTGCTATTAGCTCATGGGTAGATTTGAATCAAGTTCTATGACATTTTTGTTTCGGAAATGGCAATCAATCCACTGGCATTACAATCAGAACATAATTAATTATCTTATAAATGAAACCAAAGAACAAAAATGATTAAGTTTGAAATATCACATAGAAATTACATTCTAATTATTACTGGACCTGATCATGGCAAATCCCATTTTTATCCTTCTTGTCGGTATCCTAATTGTTGTAGGAGGAATTATAGGATTTAAACTCCACCCGTTTTTATCATTATTGCTGGCGGCATTGGTGGTTGCTATTCTTACACCGCTGGCATCGGTTGAACAGTTTTTTCTTTCAAAAGGCTTATCAGCTACAGAAGCGTTGCAACAATCACATAAAAGTATTGGGGAACGAATAGCAATAGAATTTGGCAATACCTGCGCCAAAGTTGGTATCCTGATAGCGATGGCAGCTATTATTGGTAAGTCCATGCTTGATAGCGGAGCAGCAGAAAAGATCATCAGGGCCATTCTGAAAATAACAGGAGAAAAAAGAGCACCTGTTGGTTTTGTATTCAGTAGTTTCTTGCTTACCATTCCTGTTTTTGTAGATGCAGTTATTTTTTTGATGATGCCATTAGCAAAAGCAATGGGGATGCGATTGGGTAAAAACTATTTGTTACTGGCTCTGTCTGTCATCGCGGGTGCGGTTATGGCAAACTCTTATGTTCCACCTTCACCTGGCCCTTTGTTTTTAGTGAGTGCAATGAATGTACCGATCGGTTTGATGATGGTCTGCGGAGCAATGCTTGGTATATGCACTATTACTGTTGGATATTTTGTTGCAGTGTGGTTAAATAAAAAAATGCCCATTCCACTCCGTGATTCTCCTGATGCAAAGTTGGAAGACATTGCAGCCATTGCTAATAAACCCGATAATGAATTACCTTCTCTTGGTTGGGCTTTGCTGCCAGCGGCATTTCCGTTGGTCACCATTTGCATTCATTCGTTTGTTGAAACTTTTGACAAAACCAATACAGCATTAACTAACTCAGCTGTTCTTAATAAAATTTTAGATGTCATTTTATTCTTTGGCGATAAAAATATTGCAATGCTTATGGGTGGCATTTTTGCTTTAATTGTTTTAGCTAAACAGAAAAAAACAACCCGGGAAAAACTAACTGCTTTTGTTCAAACAGCACTAATGACTGGTGGAGGTATTATTTTAATTACTGCTGCCGGTGGTGCATTTGGGGGTATGTTACAACAATCGGGCATTAGCCAAAGTATTGCAAATGCTACCAAAGATTATCAAATGGCATTGATCCCATTGGCATTTTTAATAACGGCAATTGTTCGAACAGCACAAGGCTCGGCAACTGTTGCGTTAATTACAGCTTCCGGTATATTGGCAGGCATGGCTCAAAATGAGAACCTGGGATTTCACCCTGTCTATTTATGTCTTGCTATTGGCAGTGGTGCAAAGCTTATTCCCTGGATGAACGATGCAGGTTTCTGGATCATGTGCAAAACAAGTAACCTGACCGAAAGAGAAGCTCTAAAAACCATTGCCCCCATGCAAACTTTAATGGGTATAACTGGGTTAATTTTGACAATGATAGCAGCAAAACTTTTTCCAATGATATAAGTTGATCTTGGAAAAACTAAAGATCAATTCACAAATTTCCAAATGGACAATATAGTAATACAAACAACCCCAAAGGATAATGTAGGAATAATAGCCAATCCTTCCGGATTGAAGAAGGGCACGGTTGTTTTAAACGGGATCGTTTTACTAGAAGATATTCCGATGGCACATAAGGTAGCTTTAATATCATTTGAAAAAGATGATACTATTATACGTTATGGACAAACAATTGGCTATGCAAAAATTTCAATTGCAAAAGGAAGCTGGATCAATGAAAACAATATGAATCTACCCCAGCCGCCTGATCTAAATGAAATAACATACATCAAAAAACCACTATCAACTATTGAACAATTAGAAGGCTATACTTTTCAAGGCTATAAAAATGCGGATGGAAGTGCCGGAACAAAAAATGTGTTAGGTATTACAACCAGTGTGCAATGCGTGGCAGGCATCACTGATTTTATTTGTCAGAAAATTAAAAAAGAGTTGTTGCCACTTTACCCCAATGTAGATGATATAGTAGTATTCAACCATAGTTACGGTTGTGGTATTGCCATTGATGCGCCGGGTGCTATAGTCCCTATTCGTACTATTCAGCACATTGCCCAGAATCCCAACTTCGGTGGAGAAATTATGATCATTGGTTTGGGCTGTGAAAAATTACGTCCCGAAAGATTATTGCCCAATGGACAACTCCCTTCTGAAAGTTCAATTCTTTATTTGCAGGATGAATCTTTTGAAGGCTTTGGCGATATGGTAGAAGGCATTATGCAGATGGCAGAAAAACATTTGCAAAAGCTCAATCAACGAAAGCGTACTACTTGTCCCGCATCTGACCTGGTTGTGGGCATGCAATGCGGTGGAAGCGATGCTTTTTCTGGTTTGACAGGTAATCCTGCATCTGGCTTTGCGGCTGATCTAATTGTGAGAGCAGGTGGCACTGTATTTTTTTCAGAAGTTACAGAAGTCCGCGATGCTATTCATTTACTAATACCAAGGGCTATTGATGAAACTGTTGCTGATGCATTGAAAAAAGAAATGGCCTGGTATGATAATTATTTACAAAAAGGAAGTGCAGACCGCAGTGCTAATACTACACCCGGCAATAAAGGTGGTGGTTTAAGTAATATTGTAGAGAAATCATTAGGCTCGGTTGTTAAATCTGGTACCAGCCCGATCGTTGATGTCATTTCACCGGGTGAAAAGATCCGTAAAAAGGGATTGAATTTTGTTGCCACTCCCTCCAGCGATTTTGTTTGCGGCACATTGCAGTTAGCTGCCGGAATGAATATACATGTTTTTATTACCGGCAGAGGCACACCGTATGGATTAAATATGGTGCCTGTAATAAAAGTAAGTTCAAACTCAAAACTAAGTAACCGCTGGCATGACTTAATTGATTTTGATGCAGGCCCTATTGCCTTCGGAAAAAAAACGATCGAGGAAATGGGTTGGGAGTTATTTCATCTTATACTTGAAATAGCAAGTGGCACTAAAAAAGTATCGACGGATAAATTGGGTATATATAATGATCTCGTTTTGTTTAACCCGGGGCCACTCACTTAATTTTAAAATAAATGAAATTTTCTGTCAATAAAAAAGGGCCGAAAATTAAAGAGTTTCATATAACACCCATTGCAGTCGTTGATCCACCATTGCTCAATGCTGCGGGGCTTCATGCTCCTTATGCACTCCGGACCGTTGTAGAATTAGTAACTGAAGATAATATCAGTGGCATCAGCGAAATTCCTGGAAATATTTCTATTGATAAGGCTTTGGATAAAAGTAAGTCTTTGGTCATTGGCCAGGATCCTTTTCAGTTAAATCAGATAAAAGATATTCTCATTACTCATTTTGGTATTGATAAAACTTCTGAAAGAGGTGATGCTCCCTGGGACCAGCGTGTATTGGTACATATTTTCAGTGCTATTGAAGTAGCTTGTTTGGATATTATTGGTAAAATCATCAACCGGCCAGTTGTTGATTTGTTGGGTGGTCGTCGCCGGGATAATGTTCCCTTTGCGGCATATCTTTTTTATAAATATGAAGGAGCAGGAGGTGAATTAGGTTTCGAAACAAACCCCGATGCTAAAGGTTGGGATGCTGCCCGGCAAGCAAGTGCATTGAACCCAACAGAAATAGTAACACAGGCGAAAGCTATGTGTAATGAATTTGGATTTAAGTCTATAAAATTGAAAGGTGGCGTTTTCGAACCACGCCAGGAAGTTGATGCAGTATTGGCACTTCGTGAATCATTTGGAGAAAATGTACCCATTCGTATTGACCCTAATGCTCTTTGGAAAGTTGAAACGGCTATTGAATATGGCAAAGAAATGGAAGGAGTGATAGAATACCTGGAGGATCCTGTACGTGGCCAGGAAAATATGGCACTGGTACGAAAAGCATTGAAGACACCTTTGGCAACTAATATGTGTACTACTTCTTTTGAAGATATTCCAAGAAGTATTCAATTAGCTTCGGAAGATATTATTCTCAGTGATCATCATTTTTGGGGAGGCTTGCAGGCATCCATGACCTTAGCTGGTTTATGTCAAACCTTCGGCCGGGATCTATCTATGCATTCCAATTCTCATTTAGGAATCTCATTGGCAGCAATGGTACATTTGGGTGCAGCAATTCCGAATTTTAAATATGCGCTGGATACTCATTATCCATGGCAATCAGATGAGATCATTATTGGCGGACGGTTTAAATTTGAAGATGGACAAGTGGCAGTGCCAAAGGGTGCAGGTTTGGGTGTTGAATTGGATAGAGAAGCATTAGCAAAACTTCATCAAAACTACTTGGCTTGTGGTTTAACTAAACGCAATGACGAAATAGAAATGCAAAAAGTACAACCCGGTTGGACTTTTAAGGCAACGAGATGGTAATTTCATTTCTGAATTAAAAATATTTTTCATCAGTAAATAGACATTCTTCTGGATTTATGGAATTAAAACAAATAAAATCATCGCTTGAAGACGGTCTTCTTTCATTTCCAATTACAGACTTTAATGAAAAAGGAGAATTTAACCCCGGTACTTATACCGACCGCATAGAATGGTTTGTTGGTCATAATGTGTCTTCTGTTTTTGTTGCTGGAGGAACAGGTGAATTTTTTTCGCTATCTGCAAATGAATACAAACAAATAATAACGATCGCTGCAAAAACAGTTGCAGGACGAGTACCTGTTATTTCAAGTGTGGGCAGAAGTATTCCGGAAGCAATTGCTTTTGCAAAAATGGCTGAACAAGCAGGCATTGATGCGTTGTTACTTTTTCCACCTTATCTCACCGAGTGCCCGCAGGATGGTGTGTATGAATATGCCAAAATAATTATTCAAACTACTTCGCTGCCTGTTATTTATTATAACAGGGGCAATGGAGTTTTATCAACAGACTACATAAAAAAATTAGCAGATGCCTGTCCTAACTTAATTGGATTGAAAGATGGCACAGGCAATATGCAGGATCTGAACGATACTATTAAAACTATTGGCAAACGGCTTTCTTATATTGGTGGAGTACCTACTGCTGAGATCATTGCTGAGGCATATTTATCTATTGGAGTGAACACCTATTCTTCGGCTGCATTTAATTTTGTGCCTGAATTAGCCAACCAGTTTTATAAAAGCCTTCGTGCAGGCGATGCAGCAACTGTAGCCCGAATTACTCAACAGTTTTATATTCCATTTGTAAGATTACGCGGCAAAAAAAACGGTTATGCAGTAAGTTTAATAAAGGCGGGTGCAAAAATAATAGACAAATCTGCCGGCGATGTTCGGCCTCCATTAACGATGCCAACAGAAGCGGAAGTAAAAGAATTGGAAAGAATAATTTTGCAAAGTAAATTATCCTGATTAGCTAATACTCATCATTCATATTTCATTGGTGTAAGAGTTACCGGGCCGAGCAATCCTGATGGTTTGGGTTGCCATTTTGCCGCAGTAAACAAACCGTCTGGGCCCCGATTTTCAGGTAGCCTTGCTGACATATTTATATTATAGAATTTCTTCCACTGAACACCTCGTTTATCCAGGTCGATTATCCGGTTTGCCATACCATTGGTAACGATCACCTGTAAAAAATTATCAGCCTTTAAATCAGATGACAGTATCGTAACTGAATATGACGGGCCAATTACCGTTGCGACCTTTTTTCCATTCAGCAAAATTGTTGCAGACTCTTTCACATCACCTAAATTCAATGACCACAGATCTGCTTTTACTGTCGGAATTTTGAAATGCGTACTATAATCTGCGGTACCAGAAAATTCTTTTACTCCTGCTATATCAAGTTTTGTCCATGACCCTAATTCATTCACCTGGATTGATGCAGGCAATGAAGGCCCGCCGGATAAAAACTTCAGATCCCATTTATCACCAATTATAATTGCATCACCACTTATTTCTGTATAAGGGAATTGCTTACCAGTAATATTTGTCGTACTTGTTTGTACAATACAGGATTCACCGGGTTTAAGCTGTAAAAAAATATCAAGTGTATAATTATCACCTTGCCTTGTTTTAGCCACTCCACTTCTTTCCATCATTGGGTCGAATAAAACAGCATGCTTCAATTTTGTATTCAACAAAACCCAATCATTAAAAGCTTCTTTCCCATCATTAGTAATAAAATAATATTCGCCTCCATTAATTTTTCTTCGGATGCATTTAAGATCATGATCGGCCAGATACATTTCATGTCTTACATCTGCATTTGCTAAAAGATATTTTATCTCTTTGCCCTCCCAAAACATACCCTTGCCACTTGTTGAATTACTAATACCAGCAGCATTTGTTATTATAAATGGCATTTGCCTTATTAATGCATCAAATTGCTTTTGCTTATTTTCAATATCACTTAATCCAGGAACCATTGAAGGAATACCATCCTGAAAAATTATTGTAGCTCCCTGGTTGGCAAGCGAAACTAATTTCTGAAAAGTAGTTAAAGGCAAATATTTTACGCCGCTTAAAACGATCGTTTCATAATCACCACCCGGTGCTTTTATTTTCCCATTTGAAAACTTTAGAAGCTGAATTTGTTTATCACTAATAAGATCCCAGCTATAGCCTAACTCAAACATCTTTTCCGCTGCCGCTTTAAATGGAGTTTCATCAAAACCTTCCATTCCATCATAATGTTGTAACATGCCGCCACGTGATGGCTGATTGTTCCTGTCAGCAAATGGAAAATACAGCAACACATCGTTATCAGGTTTACCTGCCTGTAAGAAACTCTGGCATCTTGCTGCGTAAGCATTCAATGCATTGAAATCTTTCCAGAAAGGATTAGCAGGAGTAAAATGAACCGCTGCATAAAATAACCAGCCCGGCCATGGTTCGTTTTGTGGCGAGTAATTTGTTCCATGATAAAAAATGTGATTCACTCCTCCGAGAAAATATTTATCAAGTATAAGTTTTACATCACCAAGCGATGAAATAAAATGTTCATTGAGCCATGTTGCGGATTCAGATGATGCCAATGGTTTGCCCATAACATGTGCTGACGAAGTTGCAAACTTAAAACGTGTAAGATTGGTACCTTCCGTTTCAGGAATATCGATCGTAGCATACAGATCAAGGATATTTGCCGGTGAACCATGACTTTGATTGCGGATCAGCTTTCCTTTTGCTTTTGCCCACGCATGCCATGGTTGTGTAAACTTTGCAAGCAAAAGATCAGAGATCGTTTCGCGATAATCATATAATACTCTTGTGTGCTTGTCAGAACCTTGCCTACCGGCAGGCAGGTTATCGGTAGCAAATAATGCAGGCAATTCATTTTTCAGATCATAGCCTCTTCTTTTTTTAAACTCTTCAAAGAAATTTGGCGTCCAGTTGCTTTGTCCTCTTGCATCATCTACTTCATAACTATCATTAAAAAAGCTACGAAGGCCTGAAATATTTTTGCCAGCAAATGCTTTATCAAATTTTGATAAATAATTTTTCAATGCAAGGTCACTAAAATGATCGATCG